>ENA-OPBL01000179-OPBL01000179.1-human-gut-metagenome-genome-assembly--contig:-NODE-179-length-65344-cov-17.441575_pt1 | contig 65344 bp, 54 predicted proteins | sample MGYA00241073_ERZ501461 | MGnify/ENA primary metagenome ERZ501461 (study PRJEB25962, sample SAMEA2042630) | human gut metagenome | biome: human gut; feature: human-associated habitat; material: faeces... | reverse complement strand
ATGCAGATTATTTTCGCTTCTGTATCATATTAGGCGCGTAGTTGCGGATTTGAGGATTATTAAAACGATACAAGGCAGCTCCTCGTTTAGATGTAATTTTGTCAATTAAATCGGTCTTTTCAATGAAATCGATTGTCTTTATACGTTTTCTGAAGTTACGTTTGTCGATAGCCTCTCCTAAGATAGCCTCGTATACATGTTGCAACTGCGTTAAAGTGAACAGTTCGGGCAATAGGTTGAAGCTTAGCGGCTCAGATGAAATTCTTCTTCTAAGCAATGATATGGCTTTTTTTACCATATCATTGTGGTCAGAATAGAGTTTGGGCAGTTCTTCAAGATTAACCCATTCTGTCTGATGGTTTTCTTGAAGAGTCTTGTCGTAATCCTTAACGTTTATCAGGGCACAATATGCTATTGATATAACTCTTTCACCAGGATCACGGTCAACAGCTCCGAAAGCTCCTACCTGTTTCATGTATAAGCCTGTAAGACCTGTCAGTTCATACAATACTCTATTTGCTGCTTCATCCAGCGTTTCGTTTTCTCCAACAAATCCGCCATAAAGAGACCATTCGTTCCTTCCTGGGTCCATCTGGCGTTTTCCTATCAGCAGTTTTAGCTTATTGCTTTCAAAACCGAAAACGATACAGTCTACTGATACAAAAAATTTTGAATGTTCGTTATAATAAATTGTCATATGCTCTAAGTTATTTCGTTATTACCAGAAGTAAATGTAGAATGCCACTGTAATCGCTAATATGATGATGCTATGTATTACATCCCAATGATTCCAGCTTGCACGTGATTCAGCTTTTTGTTCTGGTGTTGCAGTGCCAAATACGAGTCCTTTGATTTTTTCTTCAGATGGAGCTTCTGTACACAAGCTTACGATTACGACAACCAGACAGCAGAAAATCAGCATTACACCACAGAAATAGAGCCAGTTGAAGTCGTAGAATACTGCTTTAAACCAATTATCTGTTGCGTCTGCTGTATTGCTATAGTAAACCTTTGCACCTAATCTTGTAAGACCTATAATTATTCCAGACAGAAGTCCCCACATGCCTCCTTTTGCTGTTGTTCTTTTCCAGCATATACCTAACAAGAATGCTGCTGCTATGCCGGGAGCAAGTACGCTTTGTACATCTTGCAGGTAGTTATACAATACATTGCCGACGCTTCTCATTATTGGTATCCACAGAATTCCAAGAATTACAATTACCACAGTTGCCATTTGGCCAATTCTCACGAGAGACTTTTCTGAAGTGTTCGGGCGTAGACGTTTATAGAAGTCGATGGTGAAAAGCATGGCAGATGAGTTAAACAATGATGCCAGTGAACTCATGAGGGCGGCTAGAATACCGCATACAACTAAACCTTTCACTCCTGCAGGCAGAATTTTTGCTACCAATGTCGGGAAGGCAGCATCACTGATTGTTACTCCATTTGCATCAACCGGCAGGAAAGTGCCGCCTGATTTTACGTTTAATGCGTATGCGATCATTCCTGGAATAAGGAAGATGAATACAGGAAGTAGCTTTAGGTAAGCACCAAAGATTGTTCCGCGACGTGCCTCTCTTTCATTTTTTCCGGAAAGAACACGCTGTACGATGTACTGGTCTGTACACCAATACCAAAATCCGATAACAGCAGAGCCGACTAATGCTCCAAGCCAAGGATAATCAGGGTCTTTCAGATTGCGCATCAAATCTGTCATGTGATCTCCATATTCGTTAACAGGCTGTATAGAACATACCTGTAGTACTTGGTCCCAGCCGCCAACTGCTTTCAGGCCTAATACTAAGATTATGAGTGAACCTAATAATAGGATAGGGGTTTGCAGTACAGATGTGTACAACACGCTTTTCATTCCGCCGAAAATAGTGTATAGAGCTGTTATTAATACCAGTCCAATTGCAGCAATCCAGAAAAAGTCAATGCCCCATAGCTCTTTAATGCCGAATACTTGTTGGAAAACAAGTCCGCCTGCGTATACCGTAACAGCAACTTTAGTCAAGACATAGCTTATGAGTGATATTACAGATAAAATAGTGCGGCTTTCTTTATTATAACGTTTTTCCAGGAACTCAGGCATTGTGTATACCATACTTCTTGTATAAAAAGGTACAAACACCCATCCAAGAATAAGAATCATCCAACCTTGAATTTCCCAATGTGCCATCGCCATTCCTGAAGATGCTCCGGCTCCGGCAAGTCCGATTAGATGTTCTGAACCAATGTTTGAGGCAAAGATAGATGCACCAATGGCTATCCATGTTGCGTCTCGGCCTCCAAGAAAATAGTCAGCCGAGTCATTGTTCTTTTGATTGATGACCCATACAACTATACCAATCAGTGCCAGGCAAAAGACACCAATTACAATCCAGTCTAATAGTTCCATTTTTTTTGATTAAAATTTTAATAGGTTAATAGTTATTTATTTAATGCTGAATTTGAATATGCAGTGTGAATAGTATTTTTCATCAGGTTTCAAGTTTGCTGTCGGCCATCCTTTTTTGTTTGGTGTGTCCGGATATTTTTGTGTCTCGAGACAGCATGCTGCACGTTTGTTGTATGCAATGCCCTTTTTCCCGTTAATCTTTCCGTTTAAGAAATTACCTGTATATACCTGAATGCCAGGCTCATTTGTGTAGACTTCAAGCATAATGCCTGTCAAGGGTGAATATAGGCTCGCTGCTACTTTGGTATCATCACCTTTACCGTCTTTATATGTATTTAAACACCAGTTATGGTCAAAGCCATTGGCATTCTTTATCTGATCAAATTTGAAATTATTGACATCCTTTCCAATTGCAGTAGGCTTCCTAAAATCCATAGGGGTATTATCTACTTTAGCAATTTCACCCGTTGTCATGTATGTTGAGTCAGAAGGGGTATAATTGTCTGCGTTTATGTACAGAATGCAATTCTCTATATCCTTAGTTGGGTCTCCGTTAAGATTAAAGTATGAATGGTTGGTCATATTAATAACGGTTTCTTTGTCTGTTGTTGCTGTATATGTTATGTCCAGACTGTTATTGCTTCTCAATACATATGAAACAGTAGCGGTTACATTTCCGGGGAAATTGTTATCTCCATCTTTAGACAACATTGTTAGTTCTAGTGTCGAGTCATTAGGTTGCTTGGCATCATATACCTGATATTGCCATCCGGATGGGCCTCCATGCAGGCAATGACCATAATTGTTTGTCGGTAGCTGTATGTTTTTTCCTGCTATTTGTAATTTACCTTTATTTATTCTGTTGGCATATCTTCCAATCGCAGCTCCGAAATCACTTGGACTGTTTACTGAGTCTGCATATTGTGCTATATTGTCATATCCAAGAACAACATCTGTTTGTTTGCCGTTTTTATCAGGAACAACAAGTGATACAATTCTTCCACCAAAGTTCGTTATACATACTTCCATACCATTTTTGTTGTTTAGGGTATAGAGTTTTACGGCTTTTTGATTTATAGTTGTATCAAAAGCAACTTCAGACAATCCAGAGATTGTGCTTACGTTGCTGCCGTTTTTAACTCCGCATGCGGATAATAAACAACATGCAAGGCCTAAATTTAAGATGTTAAATTTAATGTTCTTCATGATTTTATATTTTAGATTGTTATTGGGTGTAAAATTACATTATATTCTTTAGATGCCAAAATATATTAGTCTGTGTTTTTATTTTAATGCTGTTTTTTTGCAAATTTTATCATTTCGCTGCTTTTTGTGTGAATTTTTAAGAGATAAATTTCTCTTATGTAAAACTATTTATGTAGTATGGGTGGATTGGGGATTTTCTTTTTGTCATACGTTGAATTGTTTTCTTGCTTCTTTTAATTTAAAGGGTTGAATATAATGTATGTGAGGCTGAATACAATGTATCTTAATATATTGTTACATAATGATATTTCAGGTATGAGCCGTTTTAATGTATGCAGAGGTGTTGTACTGCTTATATAAATCACTTGTTTACGTACAAAAAGTCTATTACTTTTGCATTAAAAACAATAGACTTTTTGTACGAAAACAATAGATTAATGATTTGAAACTTTTATGCACCTATTCTCTTTCTATTTGTGCTTTTATTACTCTGTGCTTTAGCGACTTATTCACTATTATGTTTATTTTAATTTCAATTTTTCCCCTCTTCAAAATTTGTTGACTTGCTGGATATGTCTGAACAGGCTTTTGCCTAATGAGAAAAAGCTATTTGTGCATAATAATTATTATGCTTTCTGTATAAAATAATTTTGTTTAGTCCTTATTATAGTATATTTAGTTTAAATGACATATACGTAATATGTGTCAAATAGAAATGATTTGACTAGTGTATAATGTTTACACAGTAAATGCACTAATAAATTTAGTGCGCTATTGTATTAATGTTTATTGAAAATCATTAATACGTGTATTGTTTTTAATTTAACAAGGCGAAATGTTTTGTAATTGTGATTATGATTGTTTTTCTCCCATTTGTGATTGTTATCGTTTTTGTATATATAATAAAATAGGGAAGCAAAATTTGCTTCCCTATTTATTATGGAATAATATGATTATTATTCTCCTTTTTCCATTTTAGCTTTAAGCTCAGCCAAAGCATCGATGTCGCCAAGTGTTGTTCCTGCTGCAACGTTATTTATAACAGGAGCATCTTCCTTCTTGGCCTTCTTTGCACGAGGAGCTTTCTTCGGCTCTTCTTTTACATCCTCGAATGTACGGCTGTGTGAAAGAATGATACGTTTTGTTTCTTTTACAAACTCAATTACCTTGAACTGGAGCTCTTCACCCGGCTGAGCCTGTGAACCGTCTTCCTTTACAAGGTGCTTAGGTGTTGCGAAACCTTCTCCGCCTTCATTCAGAGTGATAACAGCACCTTTGTCCATTATTTCGGTAATCTTACCAGTGTGGATAGAACCCGGTGTGTATATTGTTTCGTATGTATCCCAAGGATTCTCCTCAAGCTGCTTATGGCCAAGGCTGAGACGACGGTTCTCTTTGTCTATTTCAAGAACAACAACGTCTATTTCTGCACCAACCTGAGTAAATTCTGATGGGTGCTTTACTTTCTTGGTCCAAGACAAATCGCTGATATGGATGAGTCCGTCAACACCTTCTTCGAGTTCTACGAAGATACCGAAGTTAGTGAAGTTGCGAACCTTTGCAGTGTGCTTGCTTCCAATAGGATATTTAACTTCGATTGTTTCCCATGGATCTTCTTTAAGCTGCTTGATGCCGAGTGACATCTTACGCTCTTCACGATCAAGAGTTAAGATAACAGCCTCAACTTCATCGCCAACGTGCATGAATTCCTGTGCACTGCGGAGGTGCTGGCTCCAGCTCATTTCTGAAACATGGATAAGACCTTCAACACCAGGAGCTATTTCTACAAATGCACCATAGTCAGCGATAACAACTACCTTACCCTTAACATGATCGCCAACTTTGAGGTTAGGATCAAGTGCATCCCATGGATGTGGAGTGAGCTGCTTCAGACCGAGAGCAATACGTTTCTTGTCATCATCAAAGTCAAGAATAACAACGTTAATCTTCTGGTCAAGTGCAACAACCTCATGCGGATCGCTTACGCGGCCCCAAGAAAGGTCTGTGATGTGGATGAGTCCGTCAACACCTCCGAGGTCAACGAATACTCCGTATGATGTAATATTCTTGACAGTTCCTTCGAGGATCTGGCCTTTCTCAAGCTTGCTGATAATTTCTTTCTTCTGTGCTTCGAGTTCAGCTTCAATAAGAGCTTTATGTGAAACAACAACATTGCGGAATTCCTGATTGATTTTAACAACTTTGAATTCCATTGTCTTTCCTACGAATACATCGTAGTCGCGTATAGGATGAACGTCAATCTGGCTTCCCGGGAGGAATGCTTCGATACCGAATACGTCAACAATCATACCACCCTTAGTGCGGCACTTAATGTAACCCTGTATAACTTCCTCGTTATCAAGGGCTGCGTTAACGCGCTCCCAGCTCTTGCTGAGGCGAGCCTTTTTGTGTGAAAGCAGAAGCTGACCTTTTTTGTCTTCCTGATTTTCAACATAAACCTCAACAACATCTCCGATTTTTAAATCGGGGTTATAGCGGAATTCGCTTGCAGGAATAACACCGTCGCTCTTGTAGCCAATATTGACAACAACTTCTTTCTTGTCAATAGAAATTACCTTTCCGTCTACAACCTGGTGCTCGCTAACTTTGTTAAGGGTTTCATCGTAAGCTTTTTCAAGTTCTTCTTTGCTTACATTTGCTTTGCTTCCATTCTCAAACTCGTCCCAATTGAAGTCTGATAATGGTTGTACGTTCTTTAAATCTGACATAAAAATTAAAAATAAATTAAATAATTAATAAAGTTCGACTTTATATTTGTTTATAAATCGGCTGCAAATTTACAACCTTTTAATTTTATATTTCAGTTTCCTGTAATTTTATTTCCTTATTTTTGCCATTTTATGGCGTTTTTAATTTTTTTTAAGTGTTTGCAGCTGTCTCAACCTGCTGATTAGTCTGTTGTTTCACCTTCTTTTGGTGCTTTTAGTATAATACTTGTGGCTCCGATTGTGAATAATGTGCCATCATGTATAATTCTTTTTTCTTTATTCCCCAAAATTTCATTATCTACAAATGTGCCGGTGTAGCTGGGGCCGTCGCTTAGGGTGTATTTCAGATGCCCCTTCTTGTCTCTGGATACATTTATATTACAATGGGTAATATCTATACTTGGGTCATTTGTCTCAATAGGAGTGTTTGTCTTGCTTCCTTTCATATATCGGCCAATTATGTTGTCTCCGAATTTTAGCGGTATGACCTGCTTATAATGAAAGACATTTTCGATGACAATTAATGCTCCGAATTCGTCATTATATTCATTTTCGTTTAATATCTCATCTTTTTGCGGATTTCTAAGTTTTGTGGCTCCAATTCTAATACCAAATTGTTTGCCACATTGTGGACATTCAAATATAAGTGACTGCCCCTCTTTGTATTTTGTTTCATCAAATGTGATAAATCCATCACATTTTGGACATCTAACTCTTTTCATTATATTATTTTATCTGGTATACCCAAGCATCATAAAAAAACTCATTGCCTCTCAGGTCATTGAGGGCGTTATATGCATCATTTCTGGTCTTGTATTTTCCGTATACAACTTTGATGGATTTATTGCCTTCAATTAAAGTGCTTGCTTCATATCCTTTTGTAGTAAGCTTCGTAACAAAAGCGTCTGCATTCTTTTTTGTTACTCTACTTGCCAATACAATACAAAAATATTTGTCTTGCTTGACTGGCTTTAATTCCTCTGGAGCCTGTACCGACTTGTTGCTAATATTTTTTGAATTGATATCAGCTTTACTTTCCTTCTTTAATTGTATATTTTCTTTCGTGATATTATTGTAACTGTTTTTGATTAAGTTGTGAATAATACCATTGTCCATATTCCCCATTTGTATAATTTTGTTATTGTTGTTTATTGGGGAAGACCAGGCGAAGAATGTTATTATTGCAATAAATACCGCCAATACGCTTTTAAATAGCTTTATTTTTGTTGATGGCGTATTGTTGCTTGATTCATTGAATTTTTCTTCTAATACGTCGTTCTCTTTTATCCTATAGTTTAATGGAGATGTTGAAAATGTTACAGTGGCAGTCGTCCTATCCGAATTCGCTCTGTTTTCATGACATACGTCATTTTCTTTAGATATGTTGCTGTCATCCTCTTCTCTTTTCATTTCAAAAGAACTGAGGCTGTACAGATCAGGTGTCAGGATTCCTGCTTCGCAAGGTTTGAACTCAAGGTTACCGTCGTTGTTTAAATATAATGTACCGATATCGCAGAGTTCGTAAGACCCTTCGTTATATATAATTTGTTTTAATTCATTTACCTCTCCTGAGATACGGTTCTGTGCATCTGGATAGCTTATGTCATAAGCTTCTGTATACGATTGTACAAGTAAGGAATCATTGATGTTTAATTTGGGGTTGAAACCTAATGTCCTTTGAGGGGGCAGGAATAGACAATCCCTTTCATCGTAAGTAGCCGGGATGTGGCTGGCGATAAAACCGCCAAGTCCGGGTACGATGACACAGTCATTCCTTAATAATAATATTTCAATATGTCTTTCTAATTCTATCACGGATGCAAAATTACTCGTTTTTGATTAAAAAACAAAATAATGTAGCTTATTATGAAGATTTTTTTAATCATGCTGCAATAATTCGGATAATATTTTTAATTTTGCAGATAAATTATTAAGAAATTATATTCAAATTATGAATTACATAAAAACAGAAATAGATGGAGTTTTTATTATAGAGCCAAAGGTTTTTAATGATTCCAGAGGATATTTTTTTGAGGCTTTTAAATATTCTGACTTTAAAGAGCACGTAGGGCAGGTTTCATTTATTCAAGATAATGAATCAAAATCGTCTTATGGCGTCTTGCGTGGCTTGCATTATCAGAAGGGGGATTTCTCACAGGCTAAATTAGTACGTGTCATTAAGGGACGTGTACTTGATGTTGCAGTAGATCTCCGGAAGGATTCTTCAACTTTCGGTAAGCATGTAATGGTAGAATTGAGCGATGAAAATAAGAAACAATTCTTTATTCCTAGGGGATTTGCTCATGGATTTTTGGTCTTAAGTGACGAGGCAATATTTACGTATAAGGTGGACAATGTCTACTCTCCGGAGAGCGAGGCGTCAATAAGATTTGATGATCCTGATTTGAATATAAATTGGCCGATAGACTCGAATGATATTCTGACAAGTCAGAAAGATCTGAATGGAGTGGCTTTTAAAGATGCAGAATATTTTAATGTATAGGTGTAATATATAATTTATAGCCGAATGAATATAGCAATTGTTGGAACAGGTTATGTCGGATTGGTTTCTGGTGCTTGCTTTGCTGAGACTGGGGCAACTGTAACATGTGTGGATGTTGATTGCGCGAAAATTGCCGCATTGAGGAAAGGTATTATACCTATTTACGAACCAGGGTTAGATGAACTTGTTGTAAAAAATATTAATGCCGGCAGATTAAAGTTTTCTACCTCATTGGCAGAAGTCTTAAATGATCAGCAGATTGTATTTACTGCAGTAGGCACACCTCCGGATGAAGATGGAAGTGCTGATTTGAAATATGTTCTTCAGGTTGCTAAAACAATAGGGGAGAACTTAAACCGGTATTTGGTAGTTGTGACAAAAAGCACCGTTCCTGTTGGAACTTCTCACAAAATTGCTGATACAATAAAGGCAGAACTGAAAAAACGTGGTGTGGATGTCGCATTTGATGTAGCAAGCAATCCGGAATTTCTTAAGGAAGGTAATGCCATTAAAGATTTTATGAGTCCGGATCGGGTTGTTATTGGGGTAGATAGTGAAAGGGCAAAGAATATTTTGACGAAATTATACAAGCCGTTTCTTCTGAATAATTTCCGTGTGATTTTCATGGATATTCCTAGTGCGGAGATGACAAAATATGCTGCAAACTCAATGTTGGCCACCCGTATCAGTTTTATGAATGATATTGCCAACCTTTGTGAGCTTGTTGGTGCTGATGTTAATAAGGTTAGAGCAGGCATAGGATCTGACACACGTATAGGCCGTAAATTTTTATATGCAGGATGTGGATATGGAGGATCTTGTTTCCCTAAGGATGTTAAGGCTTTAATAAAAACGGCCGATGATAATGGATATTCGTTGGAAGTATTGAAGGCTGTTGAGAAAGTTAACGAAAGACAAAAAGAGGTGTTGTTCAAAAAGTTAGTTAAAGCTTTTGACGGAGATTTGAAAGGTAAGTCTGTTGCATTGTGGGGATTGGCCTTTAAACCAGAAACCGATGACATGCGTGAATCAACAGCATTGGTTGTTATAAAGAAGTTGTTGGATGCAGGATGTAAAGTGCAGGCCTATGACCCTGAAGCAATGAATGAATGTAGACGCATAATTGGCGATAAGATAGAGTATTATGAAAATAAATACGATGCTTTGCAAAATGCTGATGCATTGATTTTGCTGACAGAATGGAAAGAGTTTAGATTACCGGATTGGAATGTTGTCGCCAATAAAATGCATAGAAAATTAATCTTGGACGGAAGGAACATATTTGATAATGATGATTTGGCGGAGCATGGTTTTGAATATCATTGTATAGGAAAATGATTAGAAATATTATATACATATTCGTATCGGCAATAGCTCTATTGTTTATTGGAAGTTGTAATAACTTTGATAAACGTGAAAAGCCTGTAGCTGAAAACCTGAAGGCAAAATCTATGTTGGAAGGAATTTGGTTGGATGCAGATGGGGAAAATGTTACATTTCGTATAAAAGGTGATACTGTGTACTATCCTGATTCAATGAGTCAGCCGGTAATGTTTAAGATTATTGCTGATACGATGATTTTTTATGGTAATAATATTTCAAAGTATCCTATAGTAAAACAAAGTCCAAATATATTTGAGTTTAAGAATCAAAATGGTGATATAGTTAAGTTGGTTAAAAGTGACGATCCTAATGATGCTATGCAATTTGTGCAGCATTCTCCAATCGTCTTAAACCAAAATAAAGTCATTAAACGAGATTCCGTGGTTAGTTTTTCTGATAAGAATTATCATTGTTATGTTCAGATAAATCCTACTACATATAAAGTTTATCGCACATTTTATAATGATGAAGGACTTGAAATTGAGAACATTTATTATGATAATATTATTCATATTAGTATATTCTCAGGTAATTCAAAATTATTTTCTAAAGATTTCAGAAAAGATGATTTTGCATCTTGCGTCCCAAAGAATATGCTTAGCCAATGTGTTTTGAGCGATATAAAATTGGATTATCTGGATAAATCAGGTTTTCATTATCAGACGCAGTTGGCAATTCCTGATAGTCCTAGTTGTTTTATTGTTAAGCTGGCTATTACGTATAAGGGTAAAATAAGTATGTCAGTTGCACAATAATTTGTTTAATATTTAGTGCATCGGGGGGAGATTTAAATAGTGCTGACATTATTGAAAATAATGATATGAATGAAACAAAATTGAGGGCGATTAACAAATCGCCCTCAATTTTGTCTTATTTTGTTTCATCAAAAAGGTTGTCAATTTCTTTTATTTCGTCTTCATCAAACCATTTACTTAGTTTGCTTTTTGCTTTTTCCTTAACATCTTCTGACACGTCTCCCCATACCTTGTTAAGTACGTAAATTAAAACGGCCAAGTCATCACCTAATCCGGCAATTGGTATTGCATCAGGTATCACGTCGAGTGGGCTTATAAGATATCCTAAAGCACCGATAATAATAGCTTTATCCTTAACGGAAACCTTATCGCTTTGCAAAGTGTAATACAATATTAAAGAAGCGTAAACCAATTTTGCTCCCGCACGTTTTGCTATTCTCGAGATTTTTTCAATAAAGTCACCATTCGTGAATTTATTGGAATATGACATGAAATCAGGTAAATTCATTTCTATTTGATTTTAATTTATAATAAAATATACCACGACAAAATTAGTAATAATTTTTATTTTATCCAATATATTTGGGAATGAATAATATTATTGACATCCTAAAATAACATAAAATAACACAAATGAATTTGAGGTTTAAAGATACAATTCGTATTTTGAAAACATGTGATAAGGTTGATACAGGTATTATTGGATGTATGGCTTTTATGTATAAGGTTCTAATGAAAATGTCTTGTTGTATTTTCTTGTTGACATCCCAACGCTTATAAATCCTTTAAAAGTATATTACGCTGATTCTCAAGATATGTGGAACGTGCCATTAGAATCTTTTTCCATCTTTCTGATTTAAATTTGTGAAAATCTAATTCAAGTTTCCATTTGCCGTATGATTCCAAACGGTCTATTAATAGACCTACGCTCAGTCGTGACGTAGATTCCGCTGGTTGATAGAAGTTGTAATCACCTTTATCGTCTGTTGATATTTCTGTCAGGATATTTATTTTGACAAGTTCATATAATAAATCATTTGTAATTCGAATGGGTATACCTGTAATTAATTTAAGATCTAATGCTGTATATGGTTTTCTGCCTTCTTCGAATCTTTTACATATACAGCTGGCAAGGATTACACACATCATCAGTTTGTAACGATGGCTTATATCTTCAGTTTGTGCCTTAAAGGCAAATTCTTCTAAGTTTTGATTAGTATAGCATAGTTCGGCTCCAAATAAACATATTATCCATGATATCTGAACCCACAGCATAAAGAGAGGTAATGCTGCAAATGAGCCGTAAATTGCATTATAGCTGCTTACCCATATCTGAGAGTGTATGTAAAATAGTTGAAGGCCTTGCATTGCTGATCCCGCTAATATTCCTGGCATAATTGCACATTTAAATTTTACTTTAGTATTTGGCATAAATACATAAAGTGCAATGAATACGGCAATCATGAGAATGTATGGCATCACATCGATGATAAGGCGAATCATTGGCGCCAGCAACGCATAATTTTCCATCTGGTCTGCAATTGTTGCCACGAATATGGAAATACCTGATGTGACAACTATTATTATTGGTACAAGAAGAAACATTGCCATATAGTCCGTTATTGTACGGAATAAGCTTCTTGGCTTTTTAACTTGCCAGATTCTATTGAAATTCTGTTCTATGTTATAGATAAGCATTATAACGGTCCATAACATAAAAAGAAGTCCAATTCCGAGAAATATACCGCTTTTTGTATGAACAAGATATGAATTTACAAATCCGATAATAACTTCTGCTGCTTGTGGCTGGCTTGATAAAACGTCTCTAAACCAAGACTCAATATATTTATTATAACCAAAGCCTCTGGCGATTGCAAAAACAACTGCCAATATGGGTACTATTGCCAGCAATGTTGAATATGTAAGTGCAGAAGCCGAATCAGTCATTCGTTTAGTTGTTGCACTTTCTATTGCCAAGAATAATTTTTTTATTATTTCGTAGCAGAAGTATTTTAGAGGTGAGACGTCTTGACGTTTTACACGCCAAATAGTAACAGTAAAAAAAGATAAAATGTTATTTATCAATTTTTTCATAATATTATTTTGTGGTTAGATAAAAAGAAAACAGTGTCCCTATAAGCCGGGTTTTGTCCTTTAAAATGCGTATAGCATATTAAAGTGCCTGTCATTTATCTAGATTATGAGTTACCCCATAATTCGAGCATTCTACCCTCCATCGTGATATTTCGGACGGATAACCCTCAGACGATGGTTTACATGAACTTGCAGCCTCCAGATAGCACAGCCTGTCAATCACTTGCCAGCTGGTGGTCTCTTACACCACCTTCTCACCCTTGCCTTTACGGCGGTTGTTTTCTTCTGCATCTCCTGCTGTCGCCAACAGCTCCTATTTTCAGAAGTGGAGCATCCTATGCTGCCCGGACTTTCCTCTTATAAGATTGAACTTACAAGCGACAGAGCCGGAACACTGTATTCGACTGCAAAGATACATAAAAATCATGTAATTTGAAATATAAAATCATAATTTTACATTTTATTGTAATGTATTGTCATGAATTATAAGCCAATTGCACATTTAAACGAATGTAAAATTATGTGCACTTCTCACTAAGAGCCGTTAATAGTATTATTTTTAGTGTTAAAAGAGGACAAATATATAAGAGAAAACGTGGTATTAACAAATTTTGCGTCTAAATTTGCATGAAAAGAAATTGATATTTTAAGTTTAAATAAAAAATAAATGAGATGAAAAAATTATCAAATTATTTCGCTTATGCTATTTGCTTAATAGCAATGTCATTCTCAACAGGAGCTTTTACAAATGCTTATGCAAATAATTTGCCCGGTCAACCTGTAGACCTGACATATGCAGCAGAAAAAGCTCTACCTGCTGTCGTTCATATTAAATATCTACAAAACAGCAAAATTCAGACTGTTGATGTGCAGGACGATCCTTTCGGAGATTTCTTTGATCCTTTTGGCTTTTTTGGTAATCCGGGAAACAGGGGCTCTCAGAAAAGAAAGATTCAGACACCAAAGCGTGAAGGTGCGGGTTCGGGTGTTATAATTTCTTCAGATGGATATATCGTAACAAACAATCATGTTGTAGATGGAGCCGACGAATTAACTGTTACGTTAGATGATAATAGAGAGTTTTCGGCACGAATTATCGGTACGGATAAAAAGACCGACTTGGCCTTAATAAAGATTGACGGAAAAAATCTTCCGACTTTGCCTATTGGAGATAGTGATAAGTTGAAGGTAGGTGAATGGGTGCTGGCTGTCGGTAATCCTTTTAATTTAAGTTCAACTGTAACAGCTGGTATTATAAGTGCTAAAGCCAGGTCTTTAGGAGCAAACGACATAGAGTCGTTTATACAGACAGACGCTGCAATTAATGCCGGAAATTCAGGCGGTGCATTGGTTAATGTAAAGGGCGAACTTATAGGTATAAACGCCATGCTTTATTCGCAAACAGGAAGTTATAGTGGATATGGATTTGCAATACCGACAACTATAATGAATAAAATTGTTGCAGACTTAAAGACTTATGGAACCGTGCAACGTGCCGTTCTGGGAATAGAAGGTGCTGATGTCAACAAGTATGTTGATCAGCAGAAAGAAAATGGTAAAGAAATAGACTTAGGTACAATGGAAGGTATTTATGTATCTAAAGTTTCTGAAGATGGTGCAGGATTTGAGGCTGGAATAGAAGAGGGCGATGTTATTACTGCTGTTGACGGTAAAAAGATTAAGAAGATGGCTGAGCTGCAGGAGTATCTTGCAAATAAGCGTCCGGGTGAAAAGGTGACAATTACTTTCCTGCACAATAAACGTCAAAAGACTGCAGCAGTGACACTTAAGAATGAGCAAGGAAACACTAAGGTTATCAAGAATGCAGATCTTGATGTTCTTGGCGGTAACTTCCGTGAAATAAATGAGTCAGAAAAGAAACAGCTCAATATTAGCTATGGTTTGATGGTTATGAAGGTGAACGATGGCGCATTTAAAGAAGCAGGCATCAATAAAGGCTTTATAATTCAAAAGGTGAATGATGTTACGATGAAGACAATCGACGATCTTCAGAAGGCTGTAAAAGAAGCATCTGTAAGTAAGGATCCTGTTCTTTATATCCAGGGTGTTTATCCTACGGGAAAGAAGTCATATTTTGCTGTTCCGATATCAAAATAGTTGATGTAGATTAAATTAAGTAGAAGTTATTTTGGGACAATTTTATTGTTGATAAAATTACCAATTATAACTTCTACTTATTTTTATGTGAAAATATTTTGTATATTTCACAATATTTTCTTTGCATTTAATAAGAAAGTTATTAAATTTGCAAATACTTAAATTTATATGCTACATGAGACAACTAAAAATCACAAAATCGATAACCAATAGAGAGAGTGACTCTCTGGACAAATATCTTCAGGAGATAGGACACGAAGAATTAATAAGTGTAGAAGAAGAAGTAGAGTTGGCTCAGCGTATAAAAAAAGGTGACCGAAAGGCTTTGGAAAAATTGACAAAAGCAAATTTGCGTTTTGTCGTTTCGGTAGCGAAGCAATATCAGAATCAAGGATTGAGTTTGCCGGATCTGATTAATGAAGGAAATGTCGGATTGATTAAGGCTGCTGAGAAATTTGATGAAACGAGAGGCTTTAAGTTTATTTCATATGCTGTATGGTGGATACGCCAAAGTATTCTTCAGGCGATAGCGGAGCAAAGCAGAATTGTGCGGCTTCCACTAAATCAGGTGGGGTCTGTAAATAAAATTAATCGGGCATTAAATAAGTTTGAACAAGAGAATGAACGCAGGCCCAGTATTGATGAAATTGCAGACAAGGTAGACATTCCGCATGATAAAATTGAAGAAGCAATGAAGGTTAACAGCAGGCATGTGTCTGTTGATGCTCCATTTGCTGAAGGTGAAGATAATAGTTTGTTGGATGTTTTGCCGAATAATGATTCACCAATGGCAGATAAGACTCTTGTGTTGGAGTCGTTACGTGAGGAAATAAATCGTGCATTGCAGACTCTTAATGAGCGTGAACGCAATATTATAGAGGCCTTTTTTGGCATAAATCAGCCAGAGATGACATTAGAGGAGATAGGAGACAAGTATGGTCTGACGCGTGAGCGAGTTAGGCAGATTAAAGAAAAAGCAATAAGACGATTGCGTCACAATACTAAAAATAAATTACTAAAATCATATTTAGGACAATGAGAAGTTTGAAATATTTTATTTGTATTATTTTTTCTATTATAGCTTTAAGTATAACTGTTTCTGCAAAAAATAAATGTGTGCCCAAGGCATATGTTTTTGGAGTTGCAGCATCTTTTAATGATTCAATAGTATATTTCACCGATATTCAGGAACTGGATAGTGCATGGATTGATGATAAAAGTGATTTTTTGTTAAATAGAAGCGATTACTCTTATCAGTTGAAGAATTATTTTGAACAGAAAAATATACCTCATCGTACATGTATTGTCAGCTATGCATTGAAGCGTAAAGATATTGATAAGAAGTATCAGAAAATAAAGAATAAATATGTAAAGAATGGAAATATCAATATAAAGTATATTTCTAGTGATGATTTTCATTTTACTAATGTAAAACCTGAATAAATAAAAACATATAATATCGTATTGTTGATGGACAATGTAAGAACTGAAAATATAGACTTAAATGTTGCATCACATGCATATTATTTTAATATCGCAGATTTTATTGTAAAAATCCTTTTTGAGGATATCAGTAAGAATAATATTGATTTGTTACCATCTTTGAATGATTTCAGCATATCGAATAATTCAGATGGTAATTTTTTGTTCTGTCTGTATGTCGTTTCTGTATTACCTGAAATCGGTATATGCAAGAACCATATAGGCTCATTTGACACAGGAAATGGTTGTGTCATAGTAGATCAATTAGAAAATGGAGAATATCTGTTTTCTGTTAATGATATATGTAATAATGTATGCTGTGAATTGCTTACAGATAAAACTTTTACTGAATGTCATTGCGTCTTAAATGGAGACGCAAGTATGCGACGTTTTGGCCTTAATAATGCTTTAATGATGATTTATGCATTTGCCGGCAGTTCAAAAGGAGCGTTGCTTATACATGCATCTGCAATAAAATATGGTGATGACGGAATTGCCTTTATAGCAAAGAGTGGAACAGGTAAAAGTACGCATACCGGTTTGTGGATTAAACACATATTTAATTCTGAATTATTAAATGATGATAATCCGATTATCCGTATGATTAATGATGTGCCATATTTGTATGGTAGCCCTTGGAGTGGAAAGACACCATGTTATCGAAATGTTAAAACAAAGCTAAGAGCTTTAGTTCGGATTGAGCGAGGGGACTGCAATCATATTAAGAAATTAAGACCAACAGAGGCTTTTGCGTCGATATTGCCTTGCTGTTCCACAATGAAATGGGATACATTGGTATATGATTCAATTTGTAGTAATATAATACAAATTATAAGTAAAATAGATATTTATACGTTATATTGTCTTCCTGATAGAAATGCAGCACTTTTATGTCACGAAAAGATCTTGAACAAAAAGATATAGAAATCCAGAATAAATATCTCATCCCAGAAATTATAAGACTGTTGGATGAGGGACGTACTGTTACAATAAGATTAAAAGGTTTCAGTATGAGGCCTTTTTTAGAGGATAAAAGAGATAAAGCGTTATTAAAAAAGTCTGATAGCATTAAAATAGATGATGTTGTGTTGGCAGAAATTAATAAAGGACAATATGTATTGCATCGGGTAATTAAAATGGATGAAAATTTTATCCTATTGAGAGGTGATGGAAACATACAGACCGAATTATGTCGAATTAATGATATTAAAGGCTGTGCTGTAGGCTTTTACAGAAAAGGACGTGGCGCTCTGGAGCGGACAGATGGTATAAAATGGCAATTGTATTCATTTATGTGGAACAAATTATTTCCAATTAGAAGATACTTGCTATATGGTTATAGAAAATTATGGTTAAGAATTTTTCCGGTAAAATTATAGTTTAATATGAAAGCAAAAAAGGGTTTTAAACTACGCAATGTATGTGGTGAACATGTGATTGTTGCAGAAGGAATTGATAATGTAGATTTCACAAATATAATAAGTATGAATGAATCTTCTGCATATTTGTGGAATGAGATATCCTCATTGAATTTTTTCGACGAGAATACGTTGACAGATCTTTTGACAGAAAAATATCAAGTGACAACTGAAATAGCATTTGCTGATTCAAAAAAGATAATGTCAGAATGGATGAAGGCTGGTATTGTTGAAGAATAAAGTTATCTGATAGGATAAAATATTTTAAAAGAAGGATTTCATTCAACCTATAGATTTGACTCTAACTTAGAAATCAGCATGGAGAATTAAAAATAATCCTGCTGATTTTTTTATAATGATAACTCTATTTATAGTTTAGAAAAATGTTGCCCGATTTTCATTCAATGATGAAATTTATTTGAAAAAAGAAATTATAGATGTTATCTAGAAATTTTTATTCATTTAATTTTTTAATGATACCTTTAAAATTGTAATATTTTAGAGGCTAAATGTTATATATATATATGCTTTTGCTTCGTATGATAGCTTGTTTTTATAAAACTTGCCAATTAGGTTTTATATTATAAGTAATTGATTTCTTGGTAAAAACTCTGTTGTTTTTACGATATAAATGACTTGTTTTTTATTCAAAAATCATAGACTTTTATCCATTATACAATAAAGTTCTCATCAGACTTTTTATTAATTGATAATTAATTAAGATTTTATCGTTGCAGGAAAATAATTTGTGGGTGTGATTAAGTATGGCTTGTTAATATAGGGGAGGCTCTATAATAATTATATATAATCCTAGATTTCTTAATATAAAAAGGCTGTCCCGATTTAAAGGGACAGCCTTATGATCTGATATTCAGGTGATTTATAAACGTTTAAAATCACCTAAATATTATTATTTAGCTTATTAAGCCTCTTCACCATTACTCCAGTCTTCCTTAGATTTACGGATGTAGCTGTTATAACGGAGTTTAGCCATACGCTCTGCTTCTGCGAAGAGTTCTTCTGCCTCATTTGGATATGCCTTCTTTACAGAGAGGTAACGAACCTCACCGAGCAGGAAGTCGTGGAATTTGCTCCAATCGGGTTCTTTAGAGTCGAGTGAGAACGGATTCTTACCTTCTTCTGCAAGTTCTGGATTGTATCTCCACAAGTGCCAGTAACCACATTCAACAGCTTTAGCCTCTTCTGCCTGGCTCTTGCCCATACCACCTTTAGCCTTAAGACCATGATTGATACAAGGAGCGTAAGCAATGATGAGTGACGGACCAGGATAAGCTTCAGCCTCACGGATTGCCTTCAAGCACTGAGCCTGATCTGCGCCCATTGCAATCTGTGCGACGTAAACATAGCCATATGTTGTTGCCATAAGACCGAGATCCTTCTTGCGGATTCTCTTACCCTGGGCAGCAAACTGGGCGATAGCACCAAGAGGAGTTGACTTAGAAGACTGACCACCAGTGTTAGAGTAAACCTCTGTGTCAAGGACGAGGATGTTGACATCTTCACCACTTGCGATAACATGATCAAGACCGCCGTAGCCAATATCGTAAGATGCACCATCACCACCGATAATCCACTGGCTGCGCTTAACGAGATAGTGATCAAGAGTCTTAAGTTCCTTGCAGATTTCACATCCAGATTCTGCGCCAGCTGCAATCATCGGTTTCAGCTTAGCAGCTGCAGCTTTAGATGCTTCAGCATCATCCTGAGCACCAATCCACTCCTGAGCTGCTGCCTTGAATTCAGCAGGAGTATCCTCTTTTGAAATAGCTTCGTTCAGAAGAACTGTTACACGCTCTTTCATCTTCTTGTTACCAAGTACCATACCCATACCGAATTCGCAGAAGTCCTCGAACAGAGAGTTGTCGAATGCAGGACCCTGTCCCTTTTCATTCTTGCAATAAGGAGTAGAAGGTATAGATGCAGAGTAGATAGAAGAACAACCTGTTGCGTTAGCAATCATTTCACGGTCACCGAAGAGCTGAGAAATCAGTTTAACGTAAGGTGTCTCACCGCAACCAGAGCAAGCTCCAGAGAACTCAAACAGAGGTTTAGCAAACTGAGAGTTCTTAACGTTTGACTTGATGTCTACAAGATCCTGTTTGCTTGAAACTTTGTTAACCAGATAATCCCAACGAGCAGCCTCAACATCATTTCCTGCGAATGGAACCATTGTAAGAGCCTTACCCTTCTTCGGATTTCCAGGACAAACATCTGCACAGTTACCACATCCAAGACAATCCATAACACTTGCCTTTATAACGAAGTGCATACCCTTCATTGCTGCAGGAGCCTTCATCTCGAGAGTTGTGTCGTCAAAGCCCTTAAGCTCTTCGTCTGTCAGAACAAACGGACGGATTGCAGCGTGAGGACAAACATATGCACACTTGTTACACTGGATACAGTTTTCAGAATTCCATACAGGAACAAAGGCTTCAACACCGCGCTTTTCATAAGCTGATGTGCCATTCTGCCATGTACCGTCAACAGTGTCATGGTTGATGAAGTCTGAAACTTTCAGCAAGTCTCCAGCCTGAGCGTTGATAGGACGAACAAGTTCTTTTACGAATGCAGGAGCATCGTCTTCTACTATAGCATCGTCTTCAAGATTTGCCCATGCTGCATCAACTGTAAGCTGTTTGTATTCGCCACCGCGATCAACTGCAGCATAGTTCTTGTCAACAACATCCTGTCCCTTCTTTCCGTAAGACTTAACGATGAATTTCTTCATCTGTTCAACGGCCAAGTCAACAGGAATAACACCTGTTATACGGAAGAATGCACTCTGAAGAATAGTGTTTGTACGGTTGCCCAAGCCAATTTCTTGTGCAATCTTAGTTGCATTAATATAGTAAACTGTAATATTGTTCTGAGCGAAATAGCGTTTAACCTTATTAGGTATAAAGTTTACAAGCTCTTCGCCATCAAATATTGTGTTCAGCAAGAATGTACCGTTCTTCTGCAAACCACGTGTAACATCGTACATATGTAAGTAAGCCTGAACGTGGCATGCTACGAAGTTAGGTGTATTTACGAGATATGTGCTACGGATTGGTGAATCACCGAAACGCAGGTGTGAACATGTGAAACCTCCTGATTTCTTTGAATCGTAAGAGAAGTATGCCTGACAGTGTTTGTTGGTATTATCACCAATAATCTTAACTGAGTTCTTGTTTGCACCAACAGTACCGTCTGCACCCAAACCAAAGAATTTAGCTTCGAACATTCCTTCGCCGCCAAGAGCCATTTCTTCAACCTGAGGAAGTGATGTGAATGTAACATCATCAACAATACCTACTGTAAAATGATTCTTAGGTTCGTTAAGTTTCAGATTGTTGAATACTGATATGATTGTAGCAGGAGTTGTATCGTTAGAACCTAGTCCATAACGTCCGCCAACGATGAGAGGTCTGTCTTCAACATCATAGTAAGCGCTCTTAACATCAAGATACAGAGGTTCGCCTTCAGCTCCAGGTTCTTTTGTTCTGTCAAGAACTGCAATACGTTTAACTGTCTTAGGTACAGAAGCGAGCAGGTGTTTAACAGAGAATGGACGATAGAGGTGAACAGAAATCATACCAACTTTCTCGCCATTTGCATTGAGGTGGTCGATTGCTTCGCGTGCTGCCTCTGTTGCAGAACCCATAAGGATTATGATTCTGTCAGCATCGTCTGCACCATAATATGAGAAGAGGTGGTATTCACGACCTGTAATCTTGCTGATTTCACCGAGGTAATGCTCAACAACTTCAGGTACTTTGTCATAATAGCTGTTGCAAGATTCACGGTGTGTGAAGAATGTTTCAGGATTCTCTGCTGTACCACGTGTTACAGGACGCTCAGGTGTAAGCGCACGGTCGCGGAAACGTTTAACGTCTTCCATGTCAAGCAGCGGAGCGATATCTTCCTGCTCAAGAAGTTCTATCTTGTGATACTCGTGAGATGTGCGGAAACCATCGAAGAAGTTAAGGAATGGTACGCATGTTTTAAGTGATGCCAGGTGAGCTACGGCTGTAAGGTCCATAACTTCCTGTACAGATCCCTCGCAGAACATTGCGAAACCAGTCTGGCGACAAGCCATAACGTCTTGATGATCACCAAAGATACACAATGAATTTGATGCCAATGAACGTGCAGATACGTCAAAAACGCATGGCAGAAGTTCTCCGGCAATTTTGTACATGTTAGGAATCATGAGCAGCAAGCCCTGAGACGCTGTGAATGTTGTTGTGAGGGCGCCTGCCTGAAGTGAACCATGAACGGCTCCGGCAGCTCCACCTTCAGACTGCATTTCCTGTACAGAAACAGTCTGTCCGAAAAGGTTTTTACGGCCTTTTGCAGCCCATTCGTCAACGTGTTCTGCCATCGGTGAAGATGGTGTGATAGGATAAATTGCTGCAACTTCGCTAAACATATAGCTTATGTGAGCAGCAGCTTCGTTACCATCACAAGTGATAAACTTTTTTTCTTTAGCCATTTTTAATAAAATATTAAATGTTAGTGTATCTATATACCTTCTTAATTATATAATAAAATATTTCTTCTTTTAATATAGAAATCCCAATAGCCATAATGGTATCTGATTTCCTTTGCCGATTTCTGTGTTGTAGCGGGCATAAATAGTGTCTGGATTCATTCTGATTTTTGCATTTCCTGTAGCGTCACAGATTCTGAACTCCTTATTTTCGTCTACTGTGTAACAGTTATCTTTATTGCTCTGATTTATCTTGTGATCTTTCCACATAGAGTTAACAAAGAATGTTTCCATAACATCTTGTTCCTCTACTCTAATAGGATATATTGCGTAAATAAGGTTCGGGTTATGCATCATTATCTTTCCTGGCTTTTTGGGAAATTCCTGACCGACAGGATATATTATGTTAATCAGCCGTGCTTCCGCTAGGTACTTTATGTAGTTCATAACCGTAGCTCTGCTTGTCTCTATATCAATCGCCAGTTGGCTTATGTTTGGTGCCTTGGGACCGTCAACGGCAAGCTGATAAAATAGTTTTTTTATCTTTGTGAGATATTTGAGCTCAATCTGCTTAATCAGTAGTATATCAACTTCTGTCATCATATTCATTGTCTTGAGCAAATTCTCGGAGAAATTTCTGTGCTCAAGAAAAAATGGATAGAACCCATGGTGAAGATACTCCTTTAAATATTTCCCAGGTGAAACTTCAGGTAATATGTGGCGAGTTATATGTTCGTGGTCGCGTAATACTTCATCTAATGTATACGGCCTAAAGTTTGTTCCAGCAACAAGATTTATATATTCTCTTAAAGAAAAGCCCCTAAGGTTGTAGCTTTTTACAATACCATTAAGTTCTGGATTTTCTTCTTTTAGGTGCATAACGCTGCTACCTGTAAATATAATTTTTAGTTGTGGATACTTTTCGTAGCAGAGACGCAGCTCTTTACTCCAATTTGGTTCTTTGAAGATTTGGTCAATTAGCAGTACGTTTCCACCATTTTTGTAAAACTCACCGGCAAAGTCTGCAATGCCTCTTCCTTGAAAATAGAAGTTGTTCATGTTGACATAAAGACATTTACGGTCATTAGGTGCGAAGTTTTCTTTTGCATATTGTAAAAGAAAAGTAGTTTTGCCAACACCTCTTGTACCTTTTATGCCAATCATCCTCTCGTCCCAGTTTATCTCGTCCATCAGCATGCGGCGAACGGGGGCGTTTGTGTGTTCTACCAAATAAGTATGGGTACGAAAGAAAGCTTCCATTCTTTTTTAATTTGTTTTCTTTTGCAAAGATAATATTTTATTCTATAATTGCAAACCATACATTGCAAAAACTCATTTTTTTTTATTATTTTTGCACCAAAATCAATAATTGTTTTTTGTGAAGTTACATATTTTTAATCCAGAACATGACATTGCTTTAGCATATGGGACAGAAAGCATAACCCTGCCGCACGCAATTCAGGAGTTCAAAATGAACTTGGGATATATTCCTGCACTATGGGCAAATGATGGTGATTGCGTTCTTGTTGATGATGTTCCTTATGCACTTAAAGCTTTAGCAAAGACCCACAGGTGTCATGCAGATGTCGTTTTTGTTACTATTGATGATTTGAAAGCCGCGGATTTTTCATCTATAGACCCATGGGGATGGGACTTAAGCCTACGTTCAATGCTTTCTAAGTCAGGGATAATAATTAACGGAAAAGATTTGTGTGATGTTGTTGATGATCGCATTCTGACTGATGTAAAACATTTTTCAAATCGCAGTCATACATCCGCTTTATTGAAATTGATTAGAGTAGGTATAGAGGATATGACGTGTGGTGAAAGTTTTTATGTTACACATCCTGAAGATATTTTTAACTTGGTTGAAAAATATGGACAAGTCGTTGTTAAAGCGCCGTGGAGTAGTAGTGGACGTGGCGTTAAATATCTTTCAGAAAAGGAAGTCTGCCCTTCTAAATTAGGATGGATTAAAAACATTATAAATCGTCAAGGAGGACTTTGTGTTGAGCCGTATTATAATAAGGTGAAAGATTTTGCCATGGAGTTTTATTCTCATGGTGATGGGCATATTAGTTATTGTGGCTTATCTTTGTTTAATACAGATGGTGTGTCATATACGGGTAATATCATAGCATCGGAATCATATAAAACGGAATTACTCTCAAAATATGTGTCGGAGGAAATGCTGACACGTATCAGAGAAAATATTATAAAAGTTTTTTCATCATATCTTTCAGGTTTATATCAAGGTCCGTTTGGTGTTGACATGATGATTGTTTCTGGTGGTGCCAACGGCTTTTTGTTGAATCCTTGTATTGAGATTAATTTGCGTCGTACAATGGGGCATGTGGCAAATTCAGTAAGAAAAACTAATGACACATCTGTAGAATTTATGCATATTGTGCACGATGTAAATTATTTATTGCGTTTTGATTCAATAGGAAAAAAATTTGTGAAAGTCATATAGGATATCGTTTAATTATTAATATAAAATTAATTTACTTGAACACATGAAAAAAACATTCTTTTTGTCATTGCTTTTGGTTCCATTAGTTTCATATGGACAATACCGTTCTGAGGTTTGGTGTCCTGATAATGGTGACGGCACTTATACAAACCCTGTTATCAATGCGGATTATAGCGATCCTGATGTATGCGTCGTAGGTGAAGATTATTATCTTACTGCAAGTTCTTTCAACTGTACTCCAGGTTTGCCAATACTTCACTCAAAGGATTTGGTTAATTGGGAAATAATAGGACATGCTTTGAAGGATATTGAGCCGGCAAGCGTTTATGATATGCCTTCTCACGGTAATGGCGTATGGGCTCCTAGTATCAGGTATCATAATGGAGAATTTTATATTTACTGGGGTGATCCTGATTATGGCGTGTTCATGGTAAAGACAAAGAATCCTGCCGGAGAGTGGGAGAAGCCTGTTTGCGTTATTCCGGGACCTGGCAATATTGACAGTACACCACTATGGGATGAGGACGGACGATGCTATCTTGTAAGTGCTTATGCAAATAGTAGATCACGTTTCGCATCTGTAATAGTAGTGCGTGAATTATCTGCAGATGGAACAAAGGCTATCGGTGATCCTGTTATTGTTTTTGATGGTAATGGAACGGAGAACCGAACTTGTGAAGGTCCAAAGTTTTATAAGAGGGATGGGTGGTATTGGATTATGTGCCCAGCAGGTGGAGTTCCTACAGGATTCCAGCTTGCTATGAGATCTAAGAGTCCATTTGGTCCTTATGAGTGCAAAAAAGTATTAGCCCAAGGAAAGAGTGATGTCAATGGCCCTCATCAAGGAGCGTGGGTTCATACTGCATTTGGTGAAGATTGGTTTTTGCATTTTCAAGATAAGGGCTGTTATGGACGTGTAGTGCATTTGCAGCCGGTTGAATGGAGAGATAATTGGCCTGTTATGGGAATAGATAAAGATGGTGATTATTGCGGTGATCCTGTTAAAACTTACCGTAAGCCAAAAACATCTAAAGCTTGGCCTATTCAAAATCCTGTTGAAAGCGATGAGTTTAATCAGCCTCTCTTGGGTAAACAATGGCAGTGGCATGCAAATTATAATCAGTTCTTTGGTATGCCTACTTCATTTGGTACTTTTAGAGTCTATAATCATAAGTTAAGTGAGAATTTCGTGAACTTATGGGAAGTGCCGAATTTGCTGCTTCAGAAAACTCCTGCTGATAAATTTACAGCAACAGCTAAAGTACGTGTAACTGCTAAAGATCAGAACCAGTTTGGAGGTCTGATTATGATGGGACTCGACTATTCTGCTATTGTTGTAAAAAGAGTTGGGAATGAATTTGAACTTCAGCAGATTACTTGCTTAAAAGCTGATAAAGGAAAGCCGGAAAAAGTTAATATCATTGCCAAGCTTAAGCCTACTGAAGTTGATAAGATTGATTATCAACCAGCCATTCACGAAGATATTTATCTCCGTATGATGGTTAATGAGGGCATCTGTAATTTTGCATATAGCTTAGACGGAAAAAAATATAAGAAAGTAGGCGAAAGTTTCAAGATGCGTGAAGGCAAATGGATTGGAGCTAAAATTGGTTTTGTAGCAGCAGAACCTGCTGGTAAGGCCAATAGAGGATGGTTAGAGGCTGATTGGTTCCATGTTACAAAATAATAAATCTTGTTACTTATCATATAAAGACTCCCCAGATTTAAATGTTTAAATCCGGGGAGTCTTTATATGATAGCTATGCTTTTATTTATTCGAAATGCCTGCGGTCTTTTCTATAAAATATAATGGTCTTCTTTTTGTCTCAATGTAGATTTTTCCAACATATTCACCAATGACCCCGCATGCAATAAGTATACACCCGCCAATGAACCATACAGATATAAGAAGAGATGTCCAACCTTGAATTGCATCTCTGTCGAAATATGATATCAGTGCATATATAATTACTGCTATAGAAATCAATATGAATACAACACCAAGGTAAGTAATATAGTGTAAAGGTTTTATTGAGAAGGATGTTATTCCGTCTAGGGCAAAGCTGATCATTTTCTTTAATGGATATTTAGATACACCAGCCATTCTTTCTTTTCTGTCATAATAAACTATATCTGACGGATATCCTAATGAAGCGACCATTCCACGTAAAAATAGATTACGCTCGGGATAATCCATTAATGATTTAAGGGCCCTACGGCTCATCAGTCTGAAGTCTGCATGGTTATAGATTATTTTACCGCCTAACTTATTCATGAGCTTGTAAAATAAAAGTGCTGTATTGCGTTTGAAGAACGTGTCCGTCTTGCGTTCACGCCTTACTCCGTAAACGATGTCTTTACCATCATTAAAACATTTGACCATGTCATATATTGCATTGACGTCATCTTGCAGGTCTGCATCAATTGATATTGCTGCATCCGCATTTTCAGAAGCCCATTCAAGTCCTGCAGTAAGGGCGAATTGGTGTCCTGAATTTCGAGATAGTTTTAAACCGCATACTTTGTTGCTTTCTGAGGCATATTTTTCTATCAGTTTCCATGTGTTGTCTTTGCTTCCATCATCAATATACAAGATTCTGCCGGTGCTGATGCTTCTGTCATGCACCATTTTATCTATTACTGCAGTTAATTGTTTAGTGGTTTCCGGCAGCATTTCCTCTTCATTATAGCATGGTACAACTATTAAAAGGTTCATTGTTCAGGTTTATTTTTATTGTTATATTGATTTGTAATTCTGTTTATTTGCTTCGTTGTTGTAGAATTTATAAAAGTGCAACCATTTTTTATCATCACAGCTGCGATGTTTAAAATCACGAATTTCTTCTACTCTATAATTGGGGTATGTTTTTTTGAAAGTTTCAATGTCATCATTTCCTGCAATAAGGTAGCCATATGAAGGGTTGAAATAGTCAAACGGCACAACACGGTCGCCAAGATAAAAGTTTATTGTGAACGGGTGCATACGGTCTCCAACAACAATGTCTGTTCTATATGAATATATTCTGCCACTTGGTACAATCTTTTTTATTTGCATGGCAACATTGTAGTCTGACTTAGAACTAAGTATTACAGGTTGATAGAATCCGTCTAGAGAAATGAAGATTCCCCAAACAATTCCTAATGTGGATAACACCAATTTGTAAGGGCTCTGATTCTTAATACGCCAAAATATAATAGAAGCTATGATAGGGATTGCCAATATTATTATAGACATAAAATTCAATTCTGTAGTGGCCAAGTCTCTCATCATATTTATGTTTTCTACTGCATGTTTGCCTGAAAAAATGCTTTCAGGTATAATGTTGATTCTTACAGCAAAAAAACAAATCACTAGCAGAATTGATATTCCTGCCATGATATTTCCAAAAAACTTTAAGACAATTTTATGTTTATGGGATAGGTATATTATATATTCTGCTAAGAAAAAGGCAATGAACGGATATATCGGTAAAAGGTAAACGCTACGTTTGCTTTTTGGAATGCAATAGAATACGAAAATAATAACTATGCTCAATAGTGAAAATAAATGTGCTGAATCCATTGTTGTAATTCGATTGCGAAGTTTTTTCCACCATTGGTTTATTCCAAAATCAAACGACTTATATTTAATAGCAAAAAGCGATATAATTACAAGAAGAGTGTAGGGGACATATCCGGCAATTACTGTTATTAAATTATAATATGCAGGTTTCTCGTGTGAAGAATATGACATCTTGCCAAGAAAGCGTAGGACATTTTCTTCATAAACTAATTCTAAAAATTTGTCTCCGCCTTGCCTATATGCAGCAATGTACCATAAAGATGGAAGTATACATGCAGATAGACCAATCAATATGAAAGTAAAAATAAGTTTTGCGGGCTTTGTTCCACGTATAAGTAGATATACAAACTCCACAAGGCATGGTAATAATATGCCAATAGGCCCTTTGGTCAGGAAGGCACCACTCATTGCTAATACACCCCATAGCGGAAAACCTTTCATTCCTTTTTCGCCCCATTTGTGCAGCTGATATAGGGCGATAACTATAAGCGAACTCAGCAGCATGTCAACACGGCATGATGTTCCTGCTCTATGTACTTCAAAGCAGGTGAGTGTAATTATGCCGGCGATGAAAGCAGTTGTTGCATCTTTGCGCTTGGCAAAGAATACATATCCTGCAGCAATCATTGCTATTAATGATAGGGCTGAAGGCATACGTGCGGTGAACGTAGTAACTTCTCCGTAAATATATGATAATAACGCTATAAACCAGTGTAGCAATGGCGGTTTATATGCAATGTCTATTCCGTTGTTTATTGGTAATATCCAGTTGCCGTATTTTAGCATAGACAATGATACTATAGCCTCACGCGGTTCGCCACGAGTATTAAATAATGACAAACCGATGAATGAGATAAGTGATATCACGCATATCACCATTAGAATTAATAATAATTTTTTTTCCTGTTTATTCATATTTCTGATTTTATGAGCAATACATTAAAATATGCCTCACATATTATCGTGTGAAGCATAATTGCAAGCCCTAACATAATATTGAATTGCAAAATTAAAAATAAAACTTATTTAAAGCGATATTTATTCCTAATTTTTTCTATGCAATATAAAATACCTTTGTCGGCAGTGCTAAAATAATATATAATGTTTATTTCAGCGTTTTTATCTTAATTGGGCTTTATATGAACGAAGATGTTTCCATGTGATGTATCTAATGATAATGCTGTTTATAGCGAAAGCTGTTGTATATCCTATCGCAGCGCCTAGAATACCACCACATATTACATCGCCCAAATAATGCACCCCTAAATATATTCTAGAATAGCAAACGATAAAAGCCCATGTAAACAGATAAATTGTAATTCTTTTGTTTTTAATTATGTAAGATAAAAATGCGGCGGCTCCTAATGTATTGGCTGCATGGCTGGATACAAATCCATATTGACCTCCTTTGTAACCATATACGTAATGTAAAAATTCGCATACGCCAATGGTGTGTGATGGTCTTAAACGGCATACATATGGTTTTATAACAGAAGCTGATATCTGATCACATAATGTTATGACGAGTGTTAATCCCAGAACAATAACAAGATATCTTCTTAGTTTTGTTTTTTTTCTTAGAAAATATAAAGTGATTGCTATTAAAACACAGATTGAACATGTTATTCTTGATGACATGGCATATAGACATATAGAATAGCATCTACAATTGAACCTCCATTAAAATTTAAAGCAATTGTTAATTGTTTGTCTATAGCATCCAATATTTCAAAAATAGGATATAAATACCCAGGAATAATACAAAAAACGATTATTATTGCTGAAATTGTAGATATGATAATAGTTCTTTTCATCTGTTTTTTGCACAAAAATAAGTGGAAATTTTGAAGACATTTTGTAGATTTTAGGACAATAGTGTTAAATATAGCATTTTATGTGGTGTTATTGGTACAAATGATAATGCTAAACTATAAGAACAGAAAAGTTTTATAAGACAATTTTATTATAAATAATATTTACGGGCGAATGTATTTGTGTTGGCCTTTCTGTATAGATTAATTTATTAATCATACTTATTATGCAATAATACTGCTTGGCATTATTCTCGTTATGGATATGTTATTTGGGCGAGATGTTTTGTCGTTGTAATGTATCGATTTATAGGTGGTTATGATTAATTCGTGAAGTGAATATTTATGATGATGGCCAATTATGGCAAGGATATCTTTATATATTATTTAAATGCTATGATAAAATGATTCTTGTTGTTAATGTGTTTGTATTCAATTTTCCAGTTGTGAAATTTGCATATCGCTTTTACGATGGATAACCCTAGGCCACTGCCCTTATTATCGCGTATCGGTCTGTAAAAGCGGTTAAACAATAAGTTTTCATCAAGTGCCATTCCATTTGATGTATTTGAGATAATCATTCTGTCTTGCTCAACTGTTATTATTATTTCACCATTAATTTGGTTGTGTCTTAAAGCATTTACAATTAAATTGTTGATCATGCTTTCTAAAAGAGTGCTATTACATTTAATTATCATAGACGGAAGTTTAAAATCTCTTATAATAGTTATCCCATCAGATATAGAATGTAACAAGGGCAACATACGATTTAAGATATTTATTATATCAACTTCAGACATTTCACTATATTGATTGTTATCTATTCTTGCAAGCAATAATAGATTTTTGTTGAGGCGTGTCAGGCGTACTGTAAGATTGTAAAGGTCTTGTATAGTATCTGCTTGCTTTTTAGTGAGATGCTCGTCTTGTAACAAATTATCGAGTTTGCTTTGGAATATAGCTAAAGGTGTTTGCATCTCATGTGATGCATTTTCTGTAAATTCTTTTTGTATATTATAACTTATCAGGCTGTTTCTCATAAGGATTGTTACAGCCTCATTTAATTTAGTAAATTCATTTACCTTGTTTTCCGGAAACTGTGGCACCTTTTTGTCCTCAAGTTTAAATCTGCTTATTTGGCTTAGTGTATAATAAAAAGGTGTCCAAAGCTTTACAGAAATATTTTTCATTATTAATATTACAGATATTCCGATGATGCATATTATCAGTCCGAATTGTATCATGATTCCATGCATGATGTCTCGTTCAACATCGAGTGGGGGAATGTCTTTTCCGTGTTTTATTGTATCAATAACCAGTATGAGGTCTTCTGCATAATAGTGTTTTGTGAGCCAATAAAATAATGGCGTTGCCAATAGCATGAGAATAGTTACGCAAATGGTGAACTGTAGCATGGCTTTGTCTATAAGATTACTTCTTCTCATTCTTCTATCCATTTGTATCCTGTACCGTAAATATTTTTAATACACTCTGAACATCCTTGTCTTGTAAGTTTTGCCTTCAGATTTTTGATATGCGTATATACAAAATTATGATTGTCTAGCATGTCGGCCATTTCTCCTGTTAAATGTTCTGCCATAGATAGTTTTGATATAACCTTATTCTTATTGCTTATTAAAAATAACAGCAGTTCGTATTCAGTTCTTGTGAGGGTTATTGTTTCAGAGTTTATTGTTACGGTCTTTTTTAGCAGATCAATTTTTATGCCGTTGCTGCATAGAATGTTGCTGGTATAAAATTTTTTTCGTCTGATGATCGCGTATATTCGCATTTTAAGTTCCGGCAGACTAAACGGTTTTGCCAGATAGTCATCAGCACCTACTTCCAGGCCTGTTATTTTATCATTAATAGAGTCTTTTGCTGACACAATGATTACTCCTACTTGGCTATGTCTGTCTCTGATTTCTTTTAATAGTTCAAGACCGTTTCCATCTGGCAGCATTATGTCAAGAACAATGCATTCATATTCATATAAATGCACTTTCATTCTTGCATCTGCAAAGGTGAATGCCTGTTCACACAAATAATTTTCAGAACTTAAGAATGTAACAATGTTGTCTGAAAGTTCTCTTTCGTCTTCAATTATAAGTATCTTCATTTTAACAATAAGAGTATGCTTCCGCCTGTGATTAATATTCCGCCTGCAATGGTTCTAAAGCTGATAGGTTCTTTTAATATTATATATGACATAAATATAGTTAGTGGAACACTAAGTTTGTCTATTGGGGCAACGCGTGAAACATCACCATTTTGTAAAGCTTTAAAATAAAACAACCAAGAACATCCTGTGGCTATACCTGATAGAATAAGAAATAGCCATGAGTGTAAACTTATATCCTTAATCTTATCTTCAACTCCACAAAATAGAACAATGCCCCATGTCAATAATACTATTATTGATGTTCTTATGGCTGTAGCTAAGTCTGAATTTACATCTTTAATGCCTATTTTGGCAAATAGAGCTGTTAATGAGGCAAATAGAGCGGACAATAATGCGTAATATTTCCACATAATACATTATATTCATATTGTGACGTAAAAATACATCATTTATATGTTAAAAACAAATATAATGAAATTTTTTATAGAAAAATAATATCTTTCTTCTTTAAGAGCATTTTTCATTGTCGCAGATTAAATTATTCAACTTAAATTTTATGTATGCATTTGTTTCAATGAGATAATCCTATGGTTTATGCATGAAAACTCAGCCACTTTTTGTTCAAAAGTTACTGAGTTCTTATACGTAAATAATAGGTTTTCAATTTGAAACTATTTTGTGCTTTCTTCTATTGATGATTCGTTCTTTGTGGCGAATTCGTACTAAAGTATAATGAGAATAATGCTAAATGTTTCAATTTTTATAAGGGAAATTAATTCGTCTTTTATGTTTCGCAATTTATATGTTTATGCTTTGATGTCAAGTCAAGGAAAACGCCTCTGTCTGCTTCATGATAAATGAGGTTATTATCCTCCTTTGTTTAATTAATATGAAAATATAAAGGTGAAATTTGATTGATTAAATATAGAAATTTTAGCGGGATACTTTTCTCCCTAGTCTTCAGATAATTAGTATTTAATAAATCTTTAGTTGATGCAGTATTATCATGATTTACCAAGTTTGTTGAGCATATATTGGTAATAACAATTTGTTTCCATATCTTCTGGAAATAATTTTCCTAATACAATTTTACTTTCTTCAGGTGAAAATATTACTGCCTTTTTAAGATTTTTCAGAAATTCGTCTTCTTTATTTAGAGAGTAACAAATGGCTGCATAATATGCGTATCCCTTAGTCCAATTAGGATATTTCTTGTATAGCATTTGAAACATCTTGTATGCTACGTTAATATTTCCGCTTTCGTAAATAACGATTGCGGTCTTCATTACAATATTTGGAGAGTAGTCAGAGTCTTTGATTGCTTTAAGAAAATATTTTTTAGACTCATAAAAACGTCCGCTCCCAATAAGCAGGCTGCCTCTGTAAACCAATAATTCATTTTGGTCGCATCCTATATTTTGCGCTTTGTCAAGGACTGTCATACTTTCATCAATTCTTCCAAGACGGCATAATGCAAATGCCCAGTCTTTATAAATATCTGTTAGCATTGGAGAATTCTGTGCAGATAATCTTTCTGCAATTTGAAAATGTTTAATGGCATTAAGATAATCCTCAAGCAACATATTACAGAATCCTATCAGAGTCTCGCCATTTTCGTCATTAGGGCATTGTTCGCAATATCTTGTATAATATTTCAAGGCTTCTTTATAATTCCCGAGATTATACAGACCGTTTGCTTTGTTTAGGAGCGCCGTTGCATTTTCAGGGTTAATTGCAAGGGCAAATTCACAACTTTGTATGGCTTCCTCAATATTATTGCATAAAAATTGTGAAGATGCAAGCGAGTTCCAATATTGAGTGGAGTAGGGATTATTGTCTATTAATTCATTAAATAGCTCTTGGCTTTTCTTATAATCGCCATTTTCCATCATAATCCTTGCATATTGCTCTTTATATTCGACTGTATCAACTGCTTCTGATTTCTTTATCCACTTATTAGCTTTTCCTATAATGTTATAGTCTATGTATAAAGCTGTTGTGTCAATGGCAAAATAGTCTTTTTCGTCATCATCAATTTCTTCGTATTTATTTTCAAGGTAGTTGTCAGCTTCTTCTATTTTCCCCTCATTAATCATTATTTCTGCCTTGAGGTAGAAATATTCTAAATCATTCTTGTCGTTAATTAAGTCTGCGTATAAATTGGCTTTATTAATGTCATTGTAATCCAGAAGTGCCATTCTCGCTTTAAATAAAAGCGGAGCGGCAGCTCCTGGATATAGGTCTATAGCTCTGTTGATTATCTCTATTGCTGCATTAACTTTGCCATGATTATAGTAATATTCAGCAATATCAACAAATTCTTCGGAATCTAATATTATTTCCTGTCCACGCCTTTCAGCTTCTTCAAATTTTTTCAGAGTGGCTTTGAATTCGTTTGACTCAAAATAATCTTCAGAGTTATTATATGACATCTATTCAATTTTTATTAATTTTAGACCATGTGTCCTTTAGGCCGACTGTTTTGTTGAAAACAAGATGGTCGGGGGTAGAACTTAAATCGGCCATGAAATATCCAATGCGTTGGAACTGCAGATATTCTCCCGGCTTCTTTTCTGCTGCGAATTTTTCAACATAACACTCAGGGATAATTGTGAGCGAGTCTGGATTAAGAAGCTCTCTGAAATCCCTTTCGTCAGCAGAAGGATTCTCCACGTTAAACAGACGGTCGTATATTCTTACTTCTGCTTTTTGGCAATAGTCTGCACTTACCCAATGTAGAGTTCCTTTTACTTTGCGGTTTGCTCCCTCCATGCCGCTTTTGCTGATAGGGTCATATTCGGCTTGTATCTCTGTAATGTTACCGTTCTCGTCTTTTGTACATCCTGTACATTTAACTATATATGCATTTTTAAGGCGTACCTCTTTTCCTGGAGTCATTCTGAAGAACTTTTTAGGAGCATCTTCCATAAAGTCTTCACGTTCAATCCATAGATTCCTGCTGAAAGTAATCATGTGGCTTCCATCAGCTTCGTTTTCAGGATTGTTGATTGCCTCCATTTCTTCGGTTTGACCCTCCGGATAGTTTGTGATAACAAGTTTCACGGGATTGACAACAGCTGAAACCCTTATAGCTCTTTTGTTAAGGTCGTCACGGACAGCAGCTTCGAGAAGTGCCATATCATTAAGAGCATCAAACTTTGTATATCCGATACTCTTTATGAAGTTTCTAATGCTTTCTGGTGAATACCCTCTTCTGCGCATACCGCAAATAGTCGGCATACGAGGATCGTCCCATCCGTTTACTTTATGCTCATCAACAAGCGCATGTAATTTACGTTTGCTCATTACAGTATATGTAAGATTTAGACGATTGAATTCAATCTGTCTGGGACGATTGTCATTGATGTTTTCTGTTTCACCTTTATATGCTTTCAGTTCGTCAATGAACTTATCATAGAGTGGACGGTGGGGGACAAATTCGAGTGTGCATATTGAATGGGTTACTCCTTCGAAGAAATCACTTTGTCCATGTGCAAAGTCATACATCGGGTATGCATGCCATTTTGTCCCTGTACGATGATGTGGTGTATGTATTATACGATACATAATAGGGTCACGGAAATGCATATTCGGATTTGCCATATCAAGTTTAGCTCGTAAAACCATAGAGCCTTCTTCCACGTCAGGAGTGTTCATCTTATTGAAGAGCTCAATGTTTTCTTCAATAGGTCTGTCTCTATAGGGCGATGGCGTGCCGGGCTGTGTTGGTGTCCCTTTCTGCTCGGCAATCATTTCACTTGACTGTTCGTCTATATATGCTTTTCCTTCTTTGATCATCCATACGGCAAAATCCCAAAGCTGTTGGAAGTAGTCAGAAGCATAATAAACGTTTTCCCAATGAAATCCCAGCCACTTTATATCATTAAGAATAGAATCAACATACTCGGTATCTTCTTTGCTTGGGTTTGTGTCATCGAAGCGTAGATTGCAGATGCCGTTGTATTTCTCAGCGACACCGAAATCCATGCAAATAGCCTTAGCGTGTCCTATGTGTAAGTATCCGTTTGGCTCAGGCGGAAAACGTGTTTGTATTCTTCCTCCGTTTTTACCTTCTGCCAAGTCGCTTTCTACTAGTTGTTCAACAAAGCTAAGACTTTTCTTCTCTTCATTCTTAATCTCTTCGTTCATTACCATAATAATCTGAATTATTGTGCAAAGATAATGTAAACCTAAGACAAAACAAAACAAATTGTAGTCGTTTTTATTGTTTTGTGTGGCTTATGTTATTAGTAATCAAAGACAAACTAAGAAATTGCAACTAATATTTACTAGGTTTACCGTTTAATTTAATCTTTGTCTTAATTTATATGCATTAAACAATGCAGGACTATGATTTAGTGATCTTATTATTATTAGATCCTCTAAAATCATAGTCCTGCACTTGACATATATTGTGATTATTGAATTCCTCTTTTATTTAATGCTTCAGAGTATTTTGCTGCATTCTTTAAATGTTCGTCATATGTTTCAGCAAAGTTATGTGTACCGCTAAAATCTTCTTTTGCACACATATATAAGTAATTGTGATGAACGTGATTTAACACTGCATCGATGCCCGCAACAGTTGGAATCCTTATTGGGCCTGGAGGCAGACCTATATTTTTATATGTGTTATATGGGCTTTTAACGGTCAACATGTTATTGTAAATGCGCCTTATGTTGAAGTCCTGCAATGCAAATTTTATAGTCGGGTCTGCTTGTAATGGCATTCCGGCTTTTAATCTATTGTAATACATTCCTGCAATCATAGGCTTTTCTTTGTCGTTTGCAGTTTCTTCATCAATAATACTTGCCATTGTTATTACCTCTTCTTTTGTCAGGTTCATGGCTTTAGCCTTTTGATTCCGCTCAAAATTCCAGAACTTTTTGTTTTCTTTATTCATTTTTTCTAGAAATTTGTCAACGGAAATGTTCCAATATAATTCATATGTATTTGGGATAAACATGCACAATATTGTTTGTGTTGTATATCCGTATTTTGCACATGTTGCAGAATCTGTCAGTGCTTTATGTATTGACAAACTATCCATCATCATTTTCTTTGAGATGATTTCAGCAAGCTTATCAACAGTTCTTACACTTGGTATTGTAAGGTTTACTGATGATTGAAGGCCATTTTTTAGTTTTCTGAACACTGTAAATGCGCCATTCCCTTTTTCAATCTCATATCGTCCTGTTCTGATATTTTCTGTATATGAACTGTATTTTACCAATATTTTGAAGCCTGACATAGAGTTGCTTGTTGCTATAGGTTCAAGCTTTGCATATACAGAGTCAATATTATCGTCATCATCTATATATACATATGTGTTGTTTTCTTTTGTAGACATTGAAGAAAATAAATAATAATAGCAAAGAAGACATGCTATTACAGCGCAAATAGCTGTTACAATTAGAATTTTTTTTGATGTTGCCTTTTTCATTTCTGTGGTTTTTTATTCGGGCGCAAAATTACATTTTATTTTTGAATTAGAATAGAATATAATTATATTTTATTTTTTAATGTTTCGTGATATTGAATTTTATTTTGTCGGGTCATTTTATTTGGCTGTACATAAGGTGAGTGATTAATGCATGTAATGGAGTAGTTCAAGCAAGATAAATGATTTATAATGAAATGCTTGTGACTAAGGACGTATTCTATTCAGTCTAAAATAAATGTTAATGCTATGTATTGTGGAATACTAAAAGTTTTTTGCTAATGAAAAAGTATTATATGCTAATTCATAAAAATCGTATTGAAATATTTGCAGCATTGAGAATAAATATGTAATTTTGCATCATCAAAAGATGTAAATACAGACCGTATTAGTTCGATCGGGATACTCATCAAATTAAAACTGAAAACCGAGAAGACTTCTTTTGCTAATGGCGGGCCACAATATCTTATGATATAGCTGTAAAGCCGGTGGATTACAAAGGCGGAGAGCTCTCAAATCCTTATATTGCTCGGAGTTTCATCACATCACTGGTACGGTCTTTTTCAGTATAAAGGGCAGGATTGTATCCTGCCCATATTGTTTAATTTAAAAGTTATCATTATTATGTTTTCTGGAATTATAGAAGATATGGCTATAGTGTCTGCAATTGAAAAAGATAAAGATAATGTAAATTATACATTCAGATGTTCTTTTGCAAATGAATTGAAAATAGACCAAAGTGTTTCACATAATGGTGTGTGTCTTACTGTTGTGGACCTTGATAATGATGAGTATACTGTTACAGCCATGAAGGAGACATTGGAGCGTTCAAATCTTGGCTTGTTATCTGTTGGTGATAAAGTTAATGTTGAACGTTCAATGATAATGAATGGACGTCTTGACGGGCATATTGTGCAAGGCCATGTTGATATGACGGCTGAATGTATTAATATTGAAGACGCCAACGGCAGTACTTATTTTACGTTTAAATATCCGTTTGACAAAGAGATGGCACGTCGTGGATATTTTACAGTAGATAAAGGTAGTGTAACGGTAAATGGTGTTTCTCTTACTGTATGTAACCCGACCGCGGACACATTTCAGGTCGCGATAATTCCTTATACATTTGAACATACAAATTTTTGTGATATTAAATTAGGAAGTAAGGTCAATATCGAGTTTGATATTCTTGGGAAGTATATAGCCAGGTTAAGTTCTTTATCATAATTAAATAACTTTTGTTAAGACTTTTGGCGAAAATCGACAAAATGGATAATTGTCTCTACTAAGTAGTTACATATATCCATTTTGTTTTTTATGTATTTTTTTTCTTCTTATTTTTGCATACAGATTATTTAATGCAAGGATATGAAGATAACAAAATTTTTTATGATCGGTGCATTGTTTTTGACACCTGCGATAGCGTTCGCTGGCGAGGTAAAACAGTGGACTTTAAAGGAATGCATTGATTATGCGATTAAGAACAACATAAAGATACAAACCGGTATCCTTTCTGTTGCATCTACAAAAGAAGATGTTAAAGAGGCAAGCGCAAGTCTTTTTCCATCATTGTCGTTTTCAACTACTCATCAGGCCGGTTATCAACCTTTTTTAAGTGGTGATAAATCTCAAACGGACAAAGGTAGCTATGCTGGCGATTATGGATTAAATGCAACTTGGACTGTATGGAATGGAAATAAAAATCATAACAATATAAAATTGCAGAAGATAACAAGCCAGCAGGCCAATTTAAGTTTAGAAGAAAATGTTAATAGTATTCAGGAGCAGATCGTCCAGCTTTATGTTCAGATTTTATATGTCAGCGAAGCTGTTGATGTAAACGCTCAAATACTTGAGATAAGTAAACAGAATGCGGCAAGGGGAAAGGAAATGTACGATGTCGGCTCGTTGTCAAAAGCTGATTTGGCTCAACTTGATGCGCAGGTCGCTACAGATGAGTATAATCTTGTAAATATTAAAGGTGAATTAGAAGATTATAAGCTTCAGATGAAAAACCTTCTTAGGTTAAACTATGATTATGTTTTTGACATAGCTTTGCCTAGTTCAACAGATGAACAGGCTCTTGGAGTTATACCTTCTGCAAAAGAAGTCTTAGATAATGCTCTTTCGCTTCGCCCGGAAATGCAAAATGCAAAATTAGGTGTTGAGGCTAGTAATTTGGATATTGAGATTGCTAAAGCTGGTTATAGTCCCACAATAAGTCTTTCTGGAGGAGTGGGGACAAACACGCTAACAGGTATCGGGCAAAATTGGACAAATCAAATGAAAAGCAATTTTAATGGTTCGCTAGGTGTTACCTTAAGTATACCAATATTTGACAATCGTTCAACTAAAACAGCAATTAATAAGGCAAAAATGGGGCTTCAGCAATCAGAGCTTGAAGTTGCAGATGCTCAAAGTAATCTTGCTTTAACAATTCAAGGATTTTGGATAAATGCGATGACAAATCAACAGCGTTTTAGGTCGGCACAAGTTAGTGTTAGTAGTGCAGAAGAAAGTTATGGGCTTTTAAGTGAACAATTTCGTTTAGGTCTTAAAAATATTGTTGAGCTTACTAATGCAAAAACAGTATTACTTAATGCTCAGCAGAGTCGTTTAGAGAGCAAATATATGACCATTCTTTATTTGCAACTACTTAATTTCTATAAAGGTGAAGAAATGAATTTAATATAACCCGGTAAAATGAAGAAAAAGATTATCATTAGTTTGGCAGTCGTTGTCATTATCGTTGTTTGTTGCAGCTTGTTTCTCTGCGGCAAAGGAAAGCATGAGATTTCATATGACACTGCTGTAGTTGGTGTGAGCAATATTTCTAATAGTGTTACAGCGACAGGTACGATAGAGCCTGTGACATCTGTTGACGTTGGTACACAGGTCTCTGGTATAGTTGATAAAATCTATGTCGATTATAATACTGTTGTCAAAAAAGGACAGGTTATAGCTGAACTGGATAAGACAAATCTTATCAGTGAGTTAAATATTGCAAAGGCTAATTTGAGCGATGCAACTAGTAACTTGCGTTACCAGCAGGCTAATTATAAACGCTATAATGCGCTATATAAAAAAGGTCTAATTAGCGCTGATGATTATGAGAATGCATTATTGTCATACCGTCAGGCACAAGATGCAGTCAGACAGCAAAAAGAGAGCGTTCAGAAAGCTCAGACTAATCTTGGATATGCTACTATCACATCACCAATAGATGGAGTCGTATTGTCAAAAGAGGTTGAAGAAGGGCAGACTGTTGCGGCTAGCTTTGAAACTCCTACATTGTTCACTATTGCAAGAGATCTTACGGACATGAGAGTGATTGCAGATGTTGATGAAGCTGATATTGGTGATGTTAAAGAAGGAGAACGCGTTTCTTTTACAGTTGATGCTTATCCAGATGACACTTTTTCAGGTACTGTTACTCAGGTTAGGCAGGAGGCCACGACAACTAATAATGTCGTTACTTATGAGGTGGTAATTAGTGCTCCTAATAAGGATTTAAAGTTAAAACCAGGTCTTACTGCCAATGTTACAATTTATACACTTGAGAAATCTAATGTGTTGAGTATCCCGAATAAGGCATTAAGGTTTACTCCTACAAAGGAACTGATAGGAGATGCTGTAATAAAAGATTGTAAAGGCAGTAAAAAAGTTTGGACATTTAGTAATAATGTTTTTGAGGCTCATCCTGTAACTGTTGGAATCAGTGATGGAATTAATACAGAGTTGCTTGGTGGTATCAAAAAAGGTGCAAAAATAATAACAGAGATAAAAGTCGGTATGGGCAATGGGGGCAATGCTGTTCCGCCATCTGAAGCTTCAGTGCAGGAGTCTAGTCCGTTTGCTCCTAAAGGGCCTGGTCAAAACAAGAAAAAATAATTAATAAGGAAATGTCAGATATTAATTCAGATAATCGTAAGGTAGTCATTGAACTTCAGAATGTGTTTCGTGATTTTCATGTTGGTGATGAGACTGTACATGCCCTGCGAGGTGTATCTTTTAAAATATATGAAGGAGAATTCGTTACCATAATGGGTAAGTCTGGTTCTGGTAAATCAACTCTTCTTAATCAATTAGGATGTCTCGATACTCCTAGTCGTGGTGAGTATTATCTTGACGGCATATCTGTACGTAAAATGAAAAAGCCGGAAAGGGCTGTATTGAGGAATCGCAAGATAGGCTTTGTATTTCAAAATTATAATCTTTTGCCAAAGACAACCAGTATAGAGAATGTAGAGCTTCCTTTAATGTACAATCCTGGTATTAGTGCAAAAGAACGTCGTGAGCGTTCAATAGAAGCTCTGAAGGCTGTAGGATTGGGCAATCGTCTTTATCATAAGTCAAATCAGATGTCTGGAGGTCAGATGCAACGTGTCGCCATTGCGCGTGCATTGGTCAATAATCCTGCTGTTTTACTTGCAGATGAGGCTACTGGAAATCTTGACACGCGCACGTCTTTCGAGATATTGGTCCTATTCCAGAAATTGCATGCAGCAGGAAGAACTATTATTTTTGTAACGCATAATCCTGATATTGCGAATTATTCGAGTCGGAATATAGTCCTTCGTGATGGTATTGTAAGAAGTGATGAAGTTAATAATAACATTCTTTCTGCTGCTAAAGCTCTTGCAGAGCTGCCGCCTTCTCGAGATGATTGATTTATTTATATGGGGAGATTAATTCGTATTTATATGAGCTCGGACTTTCATATAATGTAGATTTATCGTACCTTTGGGAAATTTAAAAGCTGAGGTTTAAAAAGAGATTAAAGAACAAATGAGTATAACCAATTTATTTAAGATAGCATTACGTGCGATAGCAGCAAACAAGCTGCGCTCTTTTCTTACGATGCTTGGTATAATAATTGGTGTGGCATCGGTTATTACCATGTTGGCAATAGGACAGGGCAGCAAGCAAAGTATACAAAAACAAATATCCGAAATGGGGGCAAATATGATAATGATTATGCCTGGGCAGGATATGCGTGGAGGTGTGCGACAAGAAGCTTCTTCAATGGAAACGCTTAAATTGACAGATTATGAAGCACTAAAAGATCAATGCAAATATATTAGTGCAATAAGTCCTGTAGTAAATAGTTCTGGACAGTTTATCAATGGTAATAACAATACACCATCAACGATATATGGAGTGAACCAGGATTATTTGACAATACGAAAATTGGACGTTGAAGACGGAGAGATGTTTTCAGATGAAGATATAAAGTCTAGTGCAAAAGTTTGTGTTGTTGGAAAAACTGTTGTTGATAATCTTTTCCCTGATGGATCTGATCCCGTAGGGAAGGTTATACGTTTTAACACGATTCCTTTTCGTATTGTAGGTGTCCTGAAAAGTAAAGGATACAATTCTATGGGTATGGATCAGGACGATTTGGTGCTTGCGCCTTATTCGGCTGTTATGAAACGTATACTTGCTATAACCTACGTACAGAGTATTTCATGTTCTGCTCTTACTGAGGACTTGACAGATAAAGCTACAGAAGAAATTACATCGATTTTACGTTCTCAGCATAAACTAAAGGATGCCACAGATGATTTTGAAGGCGATGAGGATGATTTTAATATACGTTCTCAAGAAGAGTTGGCTACCATGATGAACTCAACGACAGACCTAATGACAATCTTGTTGGCATGTATTGCAGGCATATCTCTTGTCGTAGGAGGTATTGGAATAATGAACATCATGTATGTCAGTGTTACTGAACGTACTCGTGAAATCGGTTTGCGTATGAGCGTCGGAGCAAGAGGGGTAGACATCCTGAGCCAGTTCCTCATAGAGTCAATTCTTTTAAGTGTTACTGGTGGATTAATTGGGGTACTCATTGGTATCGGTGCTACTTTTGGAGTAAATATATTTGCCAAATGGCCAGTGCTTATACAGCCTTGGAGTGTATTCCTTAGCTTTTTTGTCTGTACGGCAACTGGAGTTTTCTTTGGATGGTATCCGGCCAAGAAGGCTGCTCAACTTGATCCGATAGAAGCTATTAGGTATGAGTAGGCTAATATGAATTGATTAAGAAATATAATAGAATTGATTGGAAACTATGAGCAAAAAGAACGCATTCTTAATTATTTTTCATCTGTTTTGTTGGATTATCGTTGCCTTGCCTTCGGTTATCTTTGTTCCACAGCGCATACAGTATGATGCCGTGATGTATCTTATCCGCTTGTGTTTCCCTGCGTTTATGTGCGTCATATTTTATCTTAATTATTTTTGGCTTGCTCCACGTTGCATAATTTCAAGTCGTCGAAAAAATGTTTATATTGTAATTAACGCTTTTGTTATTACAATATTGGCGATATGTATGCAATTTATGATGGATTATATACATATACGTGAGATGGAGGCTGGTTGGACGCCACCACAACATGAACGCTTTACAAAAATGTCTGTATTCTTATCATTGACCATTCGCAATGGTTGTTCATTTGCTTTTTCTGCAGCAGTGGGAACCTTATTGTGTCTTGCGATGAAATGGCAAAAAGCCGAAGCCGCAAGACGCGAAATGGAAATACAAAAAACAGAGGCCGAATTAAAAAATTTGCGTAACCAAATTAATCCACATTTTCTGCTTAATACATTAAATAATATATATGCACTTATCTCTTTTGATCAGACAAAGGCACAGAAGGCCGTTCTTTCTTTGAGCGCTTTATTGCGTCAGATGCTTTATGGTACACAGAAAAATTCTATAACCTTGAAAGAAGAGGCTGATTTTATTACACATTATGTTGATTTAATGCGTATTAGAACAGGTGAAAACGTTAATATAAAATTAAATATATCCATACCGCCTTCTAATGATATATTCATTGCGCCGGTAATATTAATCTCATTAGTTGAGAATGCTTTTAAACATGGTATTAGTCCTACTATGACTAGCTTTATTTCAATCAATCTGTTTTCTGATGGTGAAAAAATTGAGTTTGAAATAAAAAACAGCAATTTCCCTAAAAATAATTCAGATAAAAGTGGGCATGGCATAGGTCTTAAGCAAGTTGCGAAACGTTTGGACCTTGCATATAAAGATAAATATGAATGGATAAAAGGTGTAGATGATTTAAATAAAGTATATTACTCTAAAATTATTATTTATGATATTAAATTGTGCGATAATAGATGATGAACCATTAGCAGCGAGATTGCTTGCCAGTTATGCAGAGAAGACTCCTGAATTAAAACTTACAGGAACTTATGATAGTGCTGTTTCTGCAATGAAAGTGTTAAGAAATAATCCTGTTGATTTGTTGTTTCTAGACATTCAGATGCCTGAACTTAGTGGGCTTGAGTTTGCTAATATTATACCGAAGGAAACTCGTATTATTTTTACAACGGCTTTTGACCGTTATGCTATTGATGGCTACAAGGTTAATGCTATAGACTATCTTTTAAAACCGATAAGTTATGAGCAGTTTGTTATGGCTGTTAACAAAGCTGTTGAATGGTTTAAGACAATGAACCGTCAGGAGACAATGTCTCAAGACAAGTTTTTGTATATTAAAAGTGAGTATAAACTAGTAAAGGTTAGATTTGATGATATCCTTTATATCGAAGGCTTAAAAGACTATATTAAGGTGTATCTTGTTGATAACAAGAAACCAGTATTGTCTCTTATGAACATGACGAAGTTGGAGGATTTTCTTCCGCATCCGCCTTTTATGAGAGTTCATCGGTCTTTTATTGTCAATATGACAAAAGTGGAGATGATTGATCGTGGGCGCATCATTATTGGCAGTACGATTATTCCTGTTTCAGAAAGTTATAAAAATCAGTTCCAAAGTTTTATTGATAACCATATTTTGCAATAATAGACAGAAGGCTACTTGGGGATATTTATGTAATTTATATTTTAAATGATATACGTATTTATCCTTATGTGGGTGAAATTGTGGTAATGAAGAGCAGAATGACATGAGAAGTTCCTTTATTTATGTGAATAATGCTCATGTTCATATTATTTTGAATACGAATGTAATATAAAGATAGGCGGCAAGTATATTACTTGCCGCCTATCTTTATTGTTAACTGTTTTTAGTCTTTATTCCTCAACAGCAGCTTGGGCGACTCTAATTAGATATTCATATTCAATGAGTTATCTACTATGCAGAAAACAAATGGCAAACAGTCTCGTGAATTTGATTTCTCTTATCGAGTTCCCATCGAATATCCAAACTCAACAGCAGTCGAAATGATAGCAATATGTATTTGAAAATCAGATAACTACCGATATTGGTGTAAACATTCTGCGCTACTATGTGCCAATCATCATATTGACCACAGTATTCAATGTTACATATTTTGCCTCCTTTCTTTTAGTAGTTCTATAATTGCGTCTTTGTCCTTCAGATTGGAATCCAGACGGATAATTTGTGCATTCAGGCTATCTATCTGCTCCTTCAGTAGCTTGATAGTGCCATTCAAGTTTTCCACCTTGGCCTGTTCGGCGGTAAGCTGGGCTGCAAGACCGCTATCGCCAATGTTGTTATTGGCATCTCCCCCGTCCAATGCTACTGCCGCGAGGTAGGCGGATATCTGAGGGTTGACCGGACAGAACAAGGCGAAAAAATTAAAGTCCAGCGCCTTGCAAGCCTTGACAAGTCGCTTGGTCTCCATCGTTTCCCTTTCCAGAAGGCGGTTTATATGCTGTTGGGGGATGCCAAGCCTGCGCCCAAGCTCGGACTTTGAAAGGCCGAGTTCGTTACGGCGTTGGTCAATAGCCTGCCCCACATGTACGTCTTTTATGTCTATATTCATGAGTCAAACCTTAAATTGCAATATTAAATCAACATTTATCAAACAAATATTTGGCTATATAAACCTTTTTATGTTATTTTGCCGATGGTACAAATTGAATTAGCGACTACAAAGTTAAACATTAATCATTAAACAAACAAATATTATGGCAGAAAACATTGAAAAAATCCGTCCTGCGCTTATCGCACTTGAAGTTGGCGATGAAATCACCTTCCACATCTCCAGGTTGAAAAGCGTCCGAACCCAAGCATCAGAACTTGGTGCCATCTACAACCGTCGGTTCAAGACACGGACGGACAGGGAGAAACAGACCATAACCGTAATGCGTACCTTGTAAATCCTGGATTTATGCAGTTCCTCCAGTTTTTAGACCGCCTAATTCCTTATGACACATTTCTGAATGACCTTGCGGCAAGGATTGTCAAGTACCTGAAATCCGACAATGCCGATCCGGAATTTGTCAGTCAGAGAAAGGCTTATGAGATGTTCGGCCGCCGGAATGTCGAAAGATGGAGACGGCAAGGGAAAGTGGTGTGCTACAAGAGACCCGGCAAAGTGGAATACAGGACGGCAGACCTCCGCCTCCTGCAACGCACGGTCCAGGACTATTTCGATAACACCTCTTCTGATATAAACAAAAATGGTTTAGATATAGAGAAATAAGGAAACAATATAAGGATATATCAATACTGCAATTCATAAGACATACGAAGCAGGCATACAATAAACATTACAGCAGATGAGAGAATTAGTGCCAACATGCGACCCGGAAGGGGTTTATTCGGTCAAGCGTACTTGCGCAGAACTGGGCGTCAGTTACAAGACGCTTAGAAAATATAAGGAAAGCGGCTATATCAAGCCGCTTAATCCCGATAATGCCAGCCGGCCAAAATATTCTGGCCAGTCCATAATTGATTGTTGGAAACTCCTGACAACCCTATGATAAGCGAGTCAACAATCAACAAGGTCAGGGAACTTTCCATCGAGGATGTTTTGGAGCCGTATGTCAGACTGTCAAGGAAAGGCTCGACCCTGATGGGCGTTTGTCCGTTCCATGAGGAGCGGACCGGCTCTTTTTCTGTCAGTCCGGGAAAGAACCTGTTCCACTGTTTCAGCTGCAACCGTGGCGGCGATGCCATCACATTCATCATGGAGAAAGAGAATCTTTCCTTCATGGAAGCTATTGAGTTTTTGGCCAGACGGCACAATATTTCCATTGAGTATGTGGAAGGACAGGACAAGGAGCAGACAGCAAAAATTCGGCACAAGGAAACGCTTCTTGCCACACTCGGCCATGTACAGGACTTCTTTGTAGGCAGCCTGCTGATGTCGGACAGTGACGAAAGCCGCCTTGCCCGTGAATATGCTTACGGAAGATGGCCGGAAGAATTCTGTTCGGTCGCAGGCATCGGGTACGCACCGCGTGACGGTGGTGCGTTCATGGAGTTCTGCCGGGCAAAAGGGCTGGACGAAGATGGGCTTTTTGATTTGGGCCTGCTCCGGCGTGGAGACGACGGCCATGTGTATGCCATGTTCAGACACCGGATTATGATTCCAATACGCAACAGATGGGGGCGCATCATCGCTTATACCGCCCGTTACATCGGGAACAATCCGAAAGCACCGAAATACGTCAATTCGCCAAACAGTGCGGTATATGCCAAGGGAGAATGCCTGTTCGGCATAGACAGGGCGAGCCGTGAACGCAATGCGGAATACTTTATCATCGTGGAGGGTGCGCCAGATGTGTTGCGTATGCAGTCCGTTGGCTACGACAATACCGTGGCTGCATTGGGAACGGCATGGACGGACAGCCAGTTTGAGCGGCTGAAAAAGTACATCACTTCATTATGCTTCATCCCTGATTCCGATGTCAGTGAAGGCAAGCCCTTCGGACCGGGATTCGAAGCGGTCATGGCAAACGGAACAGCCGCTGTCAGGAAAGGTTTCCATGTAACCGTAAGGGAACTGCCGTTTGCTGAAATCCCCGTCGGCAAAAACGGTTGGGATGTGAAACCCGGAAAGAACGATGCAGACAGTTTCATTCATAGCCGGGAGGATTACACTTCATTGAAAGAAAAACTGTTTATTGTCTGGCTGGCACAGAAACGCTTTCTTGTTGCGGACTCTTTGGTGGAAGAACGGAAATGTGTGTCGGAGATAGCCGACCTGATGCGCTATGTGAAAGACCAGCTGGTGTTTAACCAGTGTATTGACGAACTGGCCAAAATCTACGGAAAAGCCAAATTGTGGCGTGATGCCGTAACGCAAGCCCGTGGAGAAGCACGAAAAAGGCAGGACAAACTCACACCGATGGATGAAAGGCAGCGTGAGGTGGAACTACTTCGTCAGCATGGGCTGTTCATCCGGGAGAATTGTTATTACGCCACCGGAGATGACGACGAGGAACCGTCAAGAATTTCTAACTTCATCATGGAACCGCTGTTCCACATCGAGGACGAGAACAACGGCACGCGCATATTCAGGATGCGCAACATGTACAACGTTTGCCGCGTGGTAGAGCTCAAAGAATCCGAGCTGTGTTCACTGAGCAACTTCCAGCAGAAGGTTGGCTCATTGGGTAATTACGTCTGGCTTTCCAAGATAGACAAGCTCAATCGCGTCAAGGAATATCTGTACTCCAAGACCGACACTGCGGAACGCATAAGAAAATTGGGGTGGTACGCGGAGGAGGGCTTTTTCGCCTTCGGCAACGGCATACTGGATGGAAGCACGTTCAAAAAAGCCGATGACCTCGGGATAGTCCGTGGCGTAAACGGCAAGGCGTTCTACCTGCCCGGCCATTCTAAAATCTACCTGCACAATCCGGAGATATACCAGTTCGAGCGTCTGATGGTGCATGAGAACCGCAGTGGGGTAAAACTTTATGACTATGTTTCTTTGTTGATGGATGTTTTTGGCGAGAACGCCACCGTTGCCTTCTGTTATCTGTTGGCTACCATGTTCCGTGATGTCGTGTTCAAGCGTACAAGGCATTTCCCCATTCTCAACCTTTTCGGCGAGAAAGGCACAGGAAAGACCACCCTTGCCACTTCCCTCCAGTCCTTTTTCCTGCACGGCGTTGACCCTCCCAACCTCGGCGTGACGTCCGTTCCAGCCATGAACGACAGGGTGTCGCAGGCAGTTAACACCCTTACTGTGTTCGATGAGTACAAGAACGACCTCGACATCCGCAAGATTGCCTACTTGAAAGGCCTTTGGGGAGGCGGCGGGCAGACCAAGAAAAACACAAGTACGGATGGCATGGCGGCGCAGACTATCGTCAGTACTGGCGTGGTGCTTTGCGGACAGGACAAGCCCACGCAGGACATGGCACTTTACACTCGTGTCCTGTTCCTCTCCTTTTCAAAGACCTCCTTCAGCCAAGTGGAAAAAAAACGCTATGAGGATTTGGTGTCAATGTGCAACATTGGGCTGACACACCTGACCGTTGAAATCCTGCAACATCGGGAACTGTTCGAGAGGAACTTCCCGGAAATCTATTCCATCACCAAACGGGAGCTGGCCACGAAGTTGGAAAACGAAACGGTGCATGACCGCATCTTCGGGAACTGGGTCGTACCGCTGGCCACGTTCCGCACGTTGGAAACCATCATAAACGTACCATTCGGCTATGCGGAATTGTTCGACATATCGCTCAGGGGGTTGCGCAACCAGAACGAGCTGGCGCAGGAAAGTTCCGAGATAGCCGACTTCTGGAATATGTTGCAGGGCTTCCAGACATCAGGGAAGTGCATAGAAAATGCGCATTACCGAATAAGATACTTAAAATCTTTCCGTCCATTGTCGTCACGCGAGGCCTTTGACTTTAAGGAGGCACGCCCCATATTGTATTTGAACACGGCGGCCGTGTCCTCGCTGTTTGGAAGCCGTACCATGAACGCCACGGCCAACCGTTCCAACTGGTCGACCGTCATGTCGTACCTAAAGTCGCAGGCATCATTCCTCGGCCTGAAACAGGACAGGTTCACTATCCTTCTTCCAAACGGCCAGCCGGACTACACGGTCGAGTTCGTCAACGGGCAACAGGTCAGGAAAGTCAGGGTCAACCGCCCGAAGGCATTGTGCTTTGACTACCGGCAGTTGAAAGACGCTTTCGGGCTTGACCTTGAAACGGAAGTTATTACCGACACGGAAGTCATAGACGATGAATCCGATAAGTCGAACATCAATGTGGGTGCCACGCCACAAGGAGAACTGTCGTTTTAATGGAAAGATTGGCCAACGAATATTCCGAAAAGCGATTTAACGCAAAAGTACCGACTGAAATGCCGCAAAAACAGCGACCCAAACGCCACAAAAATGCCGATTTTCATTATGGGTGAAAATTATCACAAAAGTACAAACATTAAGAATGTGCTAACAATTTATGGAACAAAAGACATCCTGCATGTCCGATGAATTGACAAGTAACAGCAAGTACGGTCAATTCATAATCTAAATAAATCCCGTTTTCTTTCCTATATTTGGAAGAAAACTTGTATTTTTGCAGAAAATCAGCAAATAATCGAGTTAAATATATGATTTTAGAATTTTGTGTCGGCAATTACCTTTCCATTAAGGATGAAATGAAAATATCCTTTGTGGCGACTTCCCTCAAGGAATCGTTGCCTGATGCCAATGACCTTGTTCCCATTCCCGGGACGGGAGTTTCATTGGTACGTAGTGCCGTGATTTACGGAGCGAATGCCTCCGGAAAGACAAATGTGTTGAAGGCGGTTGCCTTCTATAAGCATTTCATAATGGACTCGTTCAAAAACAGCCAGGCCGGCGAGTCTATCGATGTGGAGAATTTCCGCCTGAACGCTGCTACTGTCAATGAACCCACCACAATGGAAGCCACATTTACTGATGGAACTTACATCTACCGCTATGGCTTTGAGGTTGACAGCAAATCTGTGCATAGCGAGTGGCTGTACCGCAGGGTGAACAAGAAACGTGCTAAGGAAGTGGAAGTGTTCTACCGTGAAGACGGCTCCACCACTGTACATCCGAAAAGTCCGTTAATACAAGATTTGGCGAACAAAAAAATGGTGCGTGGCAACGCCCTTCTGCTCTCCACGGCCGCCCAGTTCAATGACCCCACGGCGGTCAATATCCTGCACTGGTTGGGCGATACACAGGTCCTGTTCTGTAGCGAGGACGAAAAATTATGGGCACAGGCCATCAGGCACCTTGACAATGAAAGTCTCCGTGACAGGATTACCCGTTTTGCAAGATATGCCGATTTAGGAATAGAAAGCATAACCAAGATAGACAACCGCATTGTGAGCAACCACCGTCAATATGATGACGAAGGTCGCGAAGTGAATAATGTGACGTTCTCCTTTAACGGCAACGAATCAGAAGGCACAATCAAATATTTCTCGCTGTCATATCCGATAATCGATGCTTTGGATCATGGCAAACGCCTGGTCGTTGACGAACTTGACTCAAAACTCCACCCGTTGCTAATACGTAAGATAATCACCCTATTCAATTCGTCCGAAACCAATCCGAAGGGGGCGCAACTGCTTTTCACGACACACGACACATTCCTGCTTGGTGCCGGACTGTTTCGTCGCGATCAGGTGTGGTTTACCCAAAAAGACAGTTTTGGCGCCACCGAAGCTTATTCGCTTGCCGAATACAAGGTTCGCGGCAACTCGCCTTTTGAGAAGGAATACCTTCAAGGCAAGTTTGGGGCGACTCCTATCATAGGTGAAATGGAAACCATTTTTTATCCGGAGGGTTGAGTATGGCAAAGCAAGGAAAAAGAGATCATCGTACTGCAGACATTACCCGTCGGCAAGGAATAAGGAACATCAAGCAATCCTTCCTCATTGTATGTGAGGGTGTACGAACAGAACCCGAATATTTCAAAGCCTTCCGTATCACTACCGCAACAGTCAAGGCTGTCGGCCAGGCTATGAACACGGTCAGTCTCGTGAACAAGGCCGTCAGCATCCGCGATGCTGACCGGAAAAAGAAACTCAGTTATGACCAGTGCTGGGTTGTCTTTGACAAGGATGATTTTCCTGCAAAAGATTTTAACCAAGCCATCCAGCTTGCCCATAACAACGGATTCCATGTGGCATATAGTAATCAAGCATTTGAGTATTGGTTTTTATTGCATTTCAACCTATACAAAGGACCGTTACATAGGAACAGCTATGCCGGGATGCTGACAAAGCTTACGGGTATGCAGTATTCCAAGAGCGAAGGTTTTGGCTCCATGATGTATAACAGGTTGGCAGCCCTACAACAACAGGCCATCAAGAATGCAAAGATTGTATTGTCTGAAATATCAAAAGGAAATCCTGCCGCTGAGGAATCATCCACAACTGTACATCTGCTTGTAGAGGAACTGAATAAGTACCTTTGAAATCACAACCGACTTGTACACAGTATTTTCGGACAATATTTATACGATATTTGAAATCCGGGCATTTGAACATCGATTCATCTGCCTGGATTTTTTATGCGACCATGTTAGCTGTTTCAACCATAATGAATGCAATATCAGATGAACACATATCATAATTGCCTGTTATGAAGAATCCATCAAAAAATAATATGCACGCATTTCAAGGGTGACAGCGTTGACAATGACTAAATTACATTATATCAGACACATCCATGAAAAATCATGCGTTGACAAACGTTGACAAACGTTGACAGATTCTGGAAAAACCTGAAATTCATAGCCAAAGGTTGACAAAACACGATACATATATAATTTTGTTTTTTGATTAAAAAAAAGATAATATATTGTATTACAGTAATTTGCAAGCGTCTGCTTTCGCACGCTTTTACCCGTGTCAACCTTGTCAACGCTGTCAACCTGAAAATACATACCCCTCTTATTTCTGCAAACGAATTTTCCTTAGCACCGGCCATCTATTTGCCTCTTCTTGGAACACGCCGACAGCTCTTGTCCCACAAACTCCCACATATTCCGGGCAATTCCCTCATGTTCCCATGTTTGAAGTATTGCATCCGGACGGTCTTTGTCCTATTTTTATGGCAAAACAGGAAAGCCTATGAACCTATGTAACATTTTATCTGAAATTTTCCCGGAGCGAACCTACTCGGTACGTGAGGCCGCCCGTTTCCTCGGAGTCCACCGCTGCACCATATATGCCTATATCAGCCATCCGGAAAGGCCGCTTCCTTTTGTCAGGACGGCGGACAACCTGAGGCTTCGTTTCATCGGCGAAGACCTGATAATATTCAAGAAGGCCGGACTTCCCAAGAAAGGACGCAAACGTAAGGATTACAACTGCTGACATATGCGTCAGCCTGTTTTCAACACTTGTATCATGGAAGCAGGCCGTTTCCTGAAAATTCAAGAAATCCACAGGCCAGCAGCCATGCCTCCGTCCGTATGCTGTCCATGTCCGTCACGGCCTGCCTGAACGAAGACATAGATGCCATGCCGGATTTAACCATCCATTCCACGGCACAGGTTTCCGGGTCGATTGCATCCACCAATGATATTATCTCACCGGCAAGGCTTTCCGCCCTGCCGTCACTTATCTCTGCCGTGAAAGTAAACGGTATGCCGCTTCCCATATACCGCCTGAAGCAGGCACGCTTGGTGCTGTCCGGGTTTCCCATGACCGATGCCCTCCATCCGTTCATCACCGCTATGTGTATGATGTCCTTGTCTGTCATTTCAAAAAAAATTGTACCCAATAAATACATCCGACTCACATTGAAGCATGGGAAATCCGGCCATCCCCGTAATGGATATGGCCGGTTCCCTCCGCTTTTGTCCGCTCATGCAATCTTCCAGATTGCCTCCAGCAGGCCGCACACCATTTCTTCCGCTTTTTCCATGTCAAGAATGATGTCCTTGATGTGGTATGGCGCACCGCGCCGGCCGTGGCCGTCCTGCCCAATCCACAGGCTTGCCTCATAGTCCGGGTCGAATCCCTCGTAATACTCCTCTATGTCATCGGCCAGGCTGTCGATGCTATTTCCTTTCATCGAAGCCGAGAAACCGAAGTCCTGCCCCGCAGGTGTGAACTTGTAGAACTCGAAAATGACGTTCTTCCCTTGCCTGTCGGCACGCACATCCCATCCGTTGGCCTCGCCGCACCGTATCACCGTGTCAATAATGCTGTTCGTATTCATTGTTTCTGTCTGTTTGTGTCAGCCGTGGCCACAAGCCACGACTGACGGGTTAGTAAATGTCAATTTTCAAATCCGACAAGAAACCGTTGCAAGCGGTAGTCCTGCAGGTTTTTGAGTTGTGTCGGTCGGAAGTTTTCCTGTTGCCTTGCCTGTAACTTTCCCAACCCTTGTGCGGTGAGGTCAAGCGTTACCTCCGAGAGTTCGTTGAGCGAGAAATAGCCGTACTCGTCCTCCATCAGCCCTACGACAATGCCGAAAAGGATGGTGTCGCCGTCCTGCACCTCTCCCTCAAGTATGAACCACCGCACCGAACCGAGCGCGAAAATGGCCACGCAGACGGCTTCCTTCCCCTTGCCGTCCTGCGAATACAGGGGATGGCCTTTCAAGGCCTCCTCCAATAGGGGTGTCATCAACCTGCACATATCAGCAAAGTTTAATTTCGTCACCATGCACTTCTATCTCCGCACCGCTTGTCAGCCTCACGATGAAGCCTGTATCTGTCAGTGCGACCACAATCCCGTGACGGTAGCCACGCCACGGCCTAATCAGTTCACATTCCCTGCCGTATTCGGGAAAATCAGTATATCCTGCCATATTCATATATTTTTAGGTTGTTACACTATTTCATTTTTATAGTCCGGGTCATAGACAAGCCCCTTTTCCACAAGTGAGCCGTATGCCTCCGCCGAAAGACGCGATGCCCATTCGTTGCGGTCGTCATAACGTCCGTTCCGATAGTTGTACGCCAGTTGGCGCATGAAGCCGATGAACACCTTGAACATCTGCTGCTGGAGGTAGCGGTGCGCCCTTGTCAGTTCCCTGCCCGTGTCATCCGCCGAGCGCATCCGTCCGTTTACAAATCTTTCAAACTCTTTGGCAAACTCCACATCCTGTTTGGATATGGCCGTTTCTGTAAAATTCTGATAGTCCATGATACTTGTATTTAATGTTACACACTTGCCTGATAATAGATTTGCGGTTCGGCCGATACATTGTAGACGTAGCTGCCACAGCGCACCATAAGGCAGTCCTTGCCGTAATACAGCCTTTTCATACCTTTTATGCTTCCTGTCCGGTGGAAATTCGGGAAACGGCCGATGCCGACCCTCCGTCCTTGTTCGATTGTCATTCTTCTTACACGCATAGTCCGATGTCTTGAAAGTTTGAAATTCAATTCTTTTCCCTTTTGTGAAGCCTCTTGGGGCTTCATGGCCGGGAAAGCCTTTTTTTGTGAGTCACCGTCACTGCGGACAAGGGAAGGATAAGACAAGTGTGAGGCGAGAGAGCGCGGACGGAATACCCAAGTTTCCAAGGCACGCGGAAATTTGCGGAAGGCTGCCGTCAAGCTCTCCCGACGAAAGCGCGGGCGGCACTTGGCATTCCTTCCGTCCGCAGTATCTTTGCACGAAAAAAGCTGCCGGGCATAAGACCGGAAGGATGTTTGTAAAAGAATGACTCCTTTTATTTATAGTCACCCAATAACTGCCGACAATGTGGGAACTTCGGGCCGTAAAGTGCAACGGACAGCATGAAGTTCTCTCTTTGGCGGCGGACATGGCAATGCCATATGTAGGAAAAAGACATCCAACTTTGTTTGCCTGGTGTCTTTGACACGGAGAAAACAAGTTGTTACAGCATTCCCAATTATGCGAATTGCCATATTACAATAAAATATCTATGCTACATTCAACAAATTATGCCATAGAAATAATAATGGATAAATCCGACGTAATTTTGTACATACTTAAATACAAATATACTCACGATTCTAACTTTGCAGTTCTAAATCAAGTTTTATCCAATAAAATTTCTTATTTTTGTAATCTCAAAAATCATAAGCAATGCAATATAATCGTATAAAAGAAGTTCTTACCGCTAAAGGAATAAAGCAAGTGTGGCTGGCCGAACAGTTGGGAAAAAGTTTCAGGACGGTCAACACATATGTGACAAACACCGTCCAACCGCCAATTCCCGTATTATACAAAATAGCAGAAATATTGCAAGTTGATCCGACAGATTTACTTGTTAATAATCCCACAAAAGAAATAAATTCAAATAAATAGGCCGCACTATGAATATAATAGAAATATATGATAATCTGAAAAGCAATTATAAAAGCTATATAGGAAGTTTCATATCTATAAAAGATAGTCGAATAAAGCAAAAGGTCTTTGAAGCCATCCAGGATGAAAGGTTATGGCCCAAGGCACTTATTCAATTTAACCCAAACTACGCCAAAGGTATTGATGTGGCAAAAATGATTGAAAATGGTCTTCCTATCCATAGGGATTTGGAGAAATTTTTCAATACCCCCTTTTATAAGCATCAACAAGAAGCCATAGAATTGGGCTGTCGTGGCAAGGAATTCATCGTGACTTCCGGCACAGGCTCGGGTAAATCTCGAACATTTATGGCGACTATCTTCAATTATATTTTGCACCACCAGGATGATTGTGTGAACAAAACGGTTGCAATCATCGTATATCCAATGAATGCCCTTATCAATTCACAATCAGAAGAATTAGAGCGTTATCGCCAGCAATATGAATCTGTAACGGGTGATACTTGTCCTTTCACATTTGGAAAGTACACAGGACAAGAAAATGATGAGCAACGTGTAAAAATGCAACAAACTCCCCCCAATGTCATACTTACAAATTATATGATGTTGGAACTTTTAATGACACGTGCGGATAAAGGCGAGGAAAAATTGCGAAAATGTTTCCTTGATAATTTGCATTTTCTGATTTTTGACGAATTACATACCTATCGTGGAATGCAAGGAAGTGATGTTTCGTTTTTGATACGACGTATCAAATCCCTTGCAAATGGCAATGTATTGTGCTTTGGGACATCAGCTACAATGGTGGCTGATGAGAGTATGACTTATGAGCAACGTTGTGAAAAGGTTGCCGAAGTGGCATCCTGCATCTTTGGCAGTGATTTCCAAAAAGAGCAGGTTATAGATGAAACATTAAGTACAGGACTAAGCGATGAAGAACCTTCTGAGGAAGAACTTCGCCGTGTTATAGAACAACCTGTTCCAATTTCTGAGAATGTGGATTTGATAAAACAATATCCGACAACAATTTGGCTTGAACGAAACATTGCGTTAAAATGGGACAAGAGGGCAAAAAAATATTTCCGAGGTAATCCGATGTCTGTTGAAAATATTGCAAAGAAATTGGCAAGCTATACCGATGTTGATTTTGAAATATGCCGCACTCATCTTTTGTCTGTTCTGGAATGGTGTAACCGTGTGAACTTGGCAAATCCCGAAAATGTGCTTCCATATAAAATACATCAATTTATTCCACAGACTGGTAATGTATATGTCACATTGGGAGAACCAAACACACGTTTGATTACCGTAGAGGAAAAACTGTATTGCGAAGAATTGTCTCATGGAGATACCAAGGTCATGTATTATCCTGTCGTATTCAGCCGATACAGCGGACACGATTTTTATGTCGTGAGATTGGATGACAAATCAGGCCATATTCTACCTCGTAATTTTGATGGTCGCATGGATACAAACGATGATGGTGATGATAATGACGGATACATTGTAATTCCGCATACAGGTGAGAATGTCAATGATTATCGCTTATCGCTTGATTCTGACGATATACCTAATGACTGGTTTAATGTAACCCGTACTGGAACAAGACGCTTAAAGCGTTCTTATGAATCAAGAATACCACGCATTATTTACATCACACAGTCTGGAGTTTTTTCGTTTGTAAAACCAGCAGATGATAATTCTTATATTGAAGCGATATATATGCCGTCACCATTGATGTATGATCCGACGGCCCGTGTTGTATATAAAGGCAGGCAATCTGAATTTGCAAAGTTGTCAAAAATTGGCGGAGAAGGAAGAAGTACGGCAACAACTATCTTGTCTTACGAAGACATTATTCTTATGGAGAATGCCGGCATTGAAGAAAAGGACAGAAAGGTCATGACATTCGTGGACGCTCGGCAAGACGCAGCTTTGCAGGCCGGCCATTTTAATGACTTTATTCGTATTGGTAAAGTACGTTCTGCTGTTTGGAATGCTATCAAACAAGCAGGAAAACCGATAGACAGCACTCAGATTGCAAGACTGGTATTTGAATCTTTACATTTGGCTGTTGATGACTATTCAATCCGTCCAGGCCTTCGTGGAAAACGTTTGGATGATGTAAAAGAGATTTTAATCCGTTATCTTTCGACTATCATATACGATGATTTGGCAGGTAACTGGTCTGTAATCACCCCCAACTTGGAAGACTGTGCCTTGCTTAAAGTCGATTATAAATATTTACATGATGAAATTACGGGAGAAAACGATTCTGAACGACTGTATGACATTCCTGAGCTTGAAGGACTTTCTGATGAGCAGAAAGAAATCTTCATCATCCAAATTTTGGATTATTTCAGGCATAAGTTATGTATGTATAGTCCTGAACGAACCCAACAAGCGGTAAAAGATACAAGTAAGGCGGTACGCGATAACTTGAAAAAGCCATGGACGCTTGACGAAAGTGATAGCATAGCAGCATCAAGTGAATTATACCTTGTCAATCCGCGTCGTCGAAAATCATATAATCTTGAAAGCGGCGGTTATAGAAGTAAACTTGCCGTGTTTGTACATGATTATCTCTCTGCAAATGCAGGAATAAACTTGAATAGTGCAGATGATTATATCCAATACATGCAAAGCCTTTTTGCCAGCCTGTCTAATTATATCATTGAAAATGATGGAACTTATCAGTTGGATTACGGTTCAATTCTTTGGGCCGCAGGTGGTAAAAAAACTGTTCGACAAGATATGGTTCGCGTCCGCATTCTTGGTGGATCAGATCTACCTCATAGCGAACCAAACGCTTTCTTCCAGGATTTTTATCAGACCATACCTCTCGGAGGAGTGAACCTTGAAGCTAAAGACCATACCGGTCAGGTTTCAAAAGAAGAACGAGAAAAACGTGAACAAGACTTCCGTGAGGGTAAGTTTCCAATCCTTTACTGTTCGCCGACAATGGAACTTGGTATAGACATCAAGGATCTTTCTGTTGTCGGCATGAGAAATGTTCCACCCACCCCTGCCAATTATACTCAACGTGCCGGTCGTGCTGGACGTAGCGGACAAGCCGCTTTGGTTTACACTTATTGTCGGCCACGAAATTCGCATGAAAATTATTACCTTCACAATCCGCAGAAAATGGTGAATGGCGAAGTTAAAGCTCCGCGTATGGAACTTGTCAATGAAGAATTGTTCCGCACACATCTGCATTCCACTATCTTGTCTCTTTGCCCCATTCGGCAACTTTCTGATGGAATATCAGCTTTGGTTGACTATTCCAATCCTTACGACATCACTTTAAGAGAGGATGTAAAAATACATCTTGAATTGTCCTATGAACTTAAACAAAGAATAAAGGAAGTGTTCAATAAAGCAATATCTGACACATTCCTCAAAGGTAAACTTGAAACTGAAAGGCCTCTTTGGTTTAACGATGAATGGATTGATCAAGCATTGGATGCTTATGAATATGATTTTGACCATGCACTTAACAGATGGCGTGCCCTATACAAAGAAGCACAAAAGCAAATAGAAGATGCGCAACATATAATAAGGAATAAAATTTATGCAGATAATTCGAAAGAGAAATTAGATGCGTTGATGAAAGAAAGGCGTGCTACCAACCAACGAGATATGTTGCTCGGACAAAATCAAGGTAAGAACAAGGAAGAAAACGAGTTCTATCCTTACCGCTACCTTGCAAGCGAAGGATTTCTGCCGGGTTATAATTTCACACGCCTGCCACAACGTGTTATGTTGCAGTATAAGTCTGAAGCAGTTGAATATCTCAGCCGTCCTAAGGTCTTGGCTTTAAGTGAATTTGGACCGCAAAATATCATTTACAACAATGGCAGCAAGTTCCGTGTAGCCCGTATGATGCTCACTGGTGAATTGAACTCCGATAAATTTTTCTATAATCCTAAAACGGGTGTCATATATAAGAACCAAGACTTCGGTACGCATCATACAGACATCATTACTGGTGAACCGCTTGACGGCATAGCCCAACTAATACCCGGTACCTGTATTCAGGCGCAGGACATGATTGCCATTGAGACAGAGAAGATAACTTGCCAGGAGGAAGAACGTAACCGTAAGTATTACAAGACTTCCACTTACTTTTCAAGTGACGACCCCCGTTCTATCTGTGAGTGTGAATTGCAGTACAACGGACAGCACCTTGCTAACATCCGCTACATCCCGTCTTGCCGCATAACCTATTTCCTTGAATCGCGTAACGACAATAACGGTAATGGTTTTGCACTTGATACCAAGACCGGTGACTGGATTAGCAACGAACGTCTGACACGCATACGTGACGAACAACAACTGCATGAAGAAGAGATTGAACGCACTAAATTCGTTAAGTTGTTTACCGAAACGACCGCCAATGCCATTTATATACAGCCAATGGAAGCATTGATGCTACATGAAAGAGAGGCGGTCAGAACATTCCTTTACGCTTTCAAACAAGCTATTGAAGACGTGTTCCAAATAGAAAGTAATGAAATCGGGGCTGACGTTATGGGCGAAGGAAATGTGCCAAACGTATTCATTTATGAAAATGCCGAAGGTTCTTTGGGCATACTTGACCGTTTAGTGAAAGAACCTGCGTCTTATCATGCTGTGGTCAATCGTGCCTACGAAATATGCTTTGGCTCTAAGGCTGAATATACGCAAGAAGAACTCGACAAGTTGGCCCCGGCCGATTACAGCAATCTGCTCAATTATTATAATCAGCCATATCACCAGCAAATAGACATACGCAAGATTTACAACACGCTTAAACTAATGCAGGATGCGTCGATTGAAGTACATCGAGCCGGTCAAATATTGAGTTACGATGAGCAGTATCAGGCACTTGAAGCGGCCCGTGACCATAATAGTTCGACAGAGTATGAATTTTTGAAATATCTTTATGAACATAGGTTACGCTTACCCGATAAGGCGCAACCGACATTCCACGACCAATATTTTGTACAGCCGGATTTCATGTATGACGACCGTATCGTCATCTTCTGCGACGGTACGCCACATGACAGACCCGAAATACAAGAAGATGACCGCAACAAACGTGAGGTTCTCGAAGAAGCCGGGTATATCGTATTGTCATGGCATTATGCAACACCCTTAAAGGATTTCGTTGATTGTTATAAAGATATATTTACACCCGTAAAATGAATAAAATTATGGAATATAAAACAGGAACACTCGTTGAGTTCAGAGGCAGACCGTGGGTCGTACAACAATCTGAAGCCAACGACCTTATGACCATAAAACCCCTTGGCGGAACGGATGCCGAAACAGTAGCTCTTTACTTGCCACTATACGATGGGGAGTTGAATTTGTGTCCCTATCATTTTAGAAATCCGTCTGCCGACATCTTAGGGGAAAACAGCTATCAGTTTTCCACACGCATTCTTTATAATGCCTGCCGTCTGTCTTTCCGTGACATAGCAGGACCGTTCCGTTGTCTTGGAAGATTGTCTTTCGAGCCACGCCCTTATCAAATGGTGCCGCTCATTCTTGCGTTAAAACAGGAAAAAATCAGGTTGCTAATATCCGATGACGTCGGTATTGGCAAAACTTTGGAATCATTGCTTATTGCCAAAGAATTGCTTGACCGTCGTGAAATCAACCGTTTTGCCGTGGTATGCCTGCCTCATTTGTGTGAACAATGGCAGAATGAAATCAAGGACAAATTCGGACTTGACGCCGAAATAATACGTTCTTCCACTATAAGCCGCTTGGAGAAATGGTTGCGTCCGGACCAAAATATCTTCCGTGACATACCATACCAGGTCATATCCATAGACTTTATCAAACAAGACAGTCGTCGTAATGTCTTTCTTGACCATTGTCCCGATTTTGTCATTGTCGATGAAGCGCATACTTGTGCCAAGCCTGTCGGTGCAAACAAGTATCAGCAACAACGCTACCGCCTTCTGAAAGACCTTTCCGACAAACCGGGTCAACAACTTGTCATGCTTACTGCAACCCCTCACAGCGGTCAAACAGAGGAGTTCCAATCCCTGATTGGATTGCTTGACCCTAAATTTGAGCATTATCAGCTACAGACTGCCAAAGAGCGTGAAGAGCTTTCACACTATTTTGTACAGCGCCGTCGTGCTGACATCAAGCATTATCTTGGTGGTGAGGTAGTTTTTCCTGAACGGGTGCAGATAGATAATGACGATTATACCTATAAACCTGTTTATAGAGACCTGCTTGCCGACCTTATAGAATATGTAAAGAATGGTATTCGGAATGCAAGTTCTGCCGACCGACGTAAGCAGCGTTACATTTATTGGGATTTGTTGGCCCTGATGCGCGGTGTAATGTCGAGTCCAGATGCCGGCATTAGCATGTTACAGAACAAGATAGACAAACGTTCAGATGCGTCGGAACAGAATACGGATGATACGGACGAGAAGATTTATGTATTCAATGACCCATTGAAAGATTTGCTTACAGGAGATGATGTCGTACCGGAAGCTCTGGAACAAGTCGATAATGCTGACCGTCGTAAATTCCGAGACTTTATCAAGACTTTGAATGAAATCAAGGCTACCGACAGTGATGAAAAGGTGCGTCAGGCTCTTGAAATAGTGAAATTCTCGTTGGCAAGTGGCATGAATCCTATTGTGTTCTGCCAATATATACAAACTGCGGATTATGTAGGTCGATACATAAGCACGCACCTTGTCGATGACCGAAAATATAAGAAAGTAACAGTGGAAGTCGTTACCAGCCGACTGGCTGATGAGGAGCGCAAGATGAAGATTGACGAACTGACACGCACCGATGCCCATGTACTCGTTTGTACCGACTGTCTTTCCGAGGGTGTAAATCTACAACAAGGTTTTGAGGCAGTAATACATTACGACTTACCGTGGAACCCGAACCGATTGGAACAACGTAACGGACGTATAGACCGTTTCGGACAAACTTCACCGACTGTACTTATTTCCACTTTACATTCAAAAAACAACCCGGTTGATGACATTGTACTCAACGTACTTTATAAAAAACAAGAGGAAATACGCCGTAAATTAGGTGTTTATCTGCCCATAGCCGATAATGATGCCACCCTGATGGAAACTATCATGAAACGCATATTCGAGGCAAAGGCACCTACACGCACAGACTATATGCAGCTTTCTCTATTTGACGAAGATCCAGAATGGTTGAAGCAAGAGGAAGAAGAACGGGAGATGCAGTTGAAGCGCATGGAAGAAAACGAGAAGATGTCGCACACCTATTTCGCACATAATAACAAACAGATGGATCCGACAAGACTTACTGCCACGCTCAATGAAGCGAAGTCCGTTATTGGTGGAGTTGACGACACTCGCGACTTTGTAGTGCAGGAACTGTTCAATGCAAACGTGAATGTCAAGACTGATGCACCCTTGTGCTATTCCTTCAACTTGTTGGAGCTTCCTTCCCAACTGCGGCACTATTTCAAGGATAACGCAAATAAGTCTGGCATGGTACACATTTCCTTTGCATCGCCCACTCCCAAGCATTACATGTACATCGGGCGTAACCACGTTTTTGTGGAAGACCTCAGTCGTGCAGTGGTGAATGATTCTGTCAATGGTGGTGAATTAGCCGCTTGTCGTGCTATGGTTATGGAAACTTCGGCGGTATCAAAAAATACAACCGTTCTCCTCATGCGTGTGCGCAGTGTCATACGTGACAAGAAAATCATCGACCGCGAATTGGTTGGCGAAGAAATGATATTCTTGGGCTATCGAGGGCGCATAGACAATCACGATTTTCTGTCGCAAGATGAAGCCTGTAACTTGTTCCTCAATGCAAAGGCATCCGGTAATATCGACCTCACCGCACAAAAGTTACTTTTTACCAATGCCATACGTTGGATAAATGATGAGAATGAGTTGCGTTTGCATACTGATCAGATAGCCCTTGAGCGTGCAAACCATCTTGTAGAGGCTTTTGCCAAATACCGTTCATATATCAACTCAACCGAATATCAGGTGGTGGAACCTGTGTTGCCTATGGATGTCATTGCGGCATATCTGTTTGTTCCAAGCCACACCAACTGATGTAAAACTATAAAAACAACTGAAATGGATTATACCAGCATTCACATATACGGCCATTTGTTGTCCGATGATATTCTGCATAACATTGAACGTGACACAAACCTGTTGGGCAACCGTCAACAGGATTTTGGTCTTGACATATCCACTTCCGCCGCTATCGACTACGTGTGGAGCAGTCTGCGTAATGATTGGCGTTTCTTCAACGAACGTTCTGGAGTCAATGACCCTTACGGAACACGCCGTTCGCGAGACCTTATTGAACGATTGCTTCAAAATTTAGGCTACACGTTC
>ENA-OPBL01000158-OPBL01000158.1-human-gut-metagenome-genome-assembly--contig:-NODE-158-length-68768-cov-13.799965_pt1 | contig 68768 bp, 59 predicted proteins | sample MGYA00241073_ERZ501461 | MGnify/ENA primary metagenome ERZ501461 (study PRJEB25962, sample SAMEA2042630) | human gut metagenome | biome: human gut; feature: human-associated habitat; material: faeces... | reverse complement strand
TCATCCTTGGAACATTAGGTTACTTGTGTGCAATCTTCCTGACGATACTGGCAGGGCAGGTCATCATGCATGGACTTTTGACAGGGGTAGCCGGAATGATTGTTCCGGTGAACAATATGTGGCTGGCATTTACCCCGGTAAAAACGATTATCACAGTTATGATCGTAATTGCAGTGCTTCGTGGAATCCTACATTATATGGAACAGTATTGTAATCATTTTATTGCATTTAAGCTGTTAGCAATTATCCGCCACAAAGTGTTTGCTGCCTTACGAAAGCTCTGTCCGGCGAAGCTGGAAGGACGAGATAAAGGAAACTTGATTTCCATTATTACAACCGATATTGAATTACTGGAAGTGTTCTATGCACATACCATTTCGCCGATTGCGATTGCAACATTGACTTCTATCATTATGGTGATTTTTATTGGAAGATATCACTGGTTAGCAGGTCTGCTTGCACTGGCAGCTTATCTTATTGTCGGTGTAGCTATCCCAATGTGGAATGGAAAACGTGGCAGTCAGAAGGGAATGGAATTTAGAACAAACTTTGGAGAACTGAATAGTTTTGTCCTGGATTCCCTACGTGGACTGGACGAGACCATTCAGTATGGACAGGGTGAAAAGAGAAGAGAGCAGATGAGCAAGCAATCCAAAAATCTTACAGGAATGCAGGAATCATTAAGCAAAATGGAAGGCTCACAGCGTTCATTTACGAATATGGTTATTCTGCTTGCATCTTTTGGGATGCTGGCATTGACGATCTGGCTGTACGACAAAGGTGCGATGGGATTCGAGGGAATCTTAACCTGTACCATCGCAATGATGGGTTCTTTTGGACCGGTAGTAGCATTATCAAGCCTTTCCAACAACCTGAACCAGACACTGGCAAGTGGGGAACGTGTTCTTTCCCTTCTGGAAGAAACACCGCTTGTGGAAGAGATTCCGGGTGATGTGGAAACTTCCACTGATCAGGGTGTGAATTCTGAGGAGAGTGCAAATCATGCATTCGCAGGAGCAAAGGCAGAAAACGTAACATTTGCATACGGAGAAGAAGTTATTTTGGATAATTATTCACTGAAATTACAGCCTGGTAAGATCACAGGGATTCATGGTGCGAGCGGTTCCGGAAAATCTACACTTTTAAAACTGCTGATGCGGTTTTGGGATGTGCAGGATGGAAGCGTATCGGTAGACGGTACAGATGTCCGAAAGATTCCGACCAGGCATTTAAGAGATATGGAAAGTTATGTCACGCAGGAAACACACCTGTTCCATGATTCCATTGCAAATAATATCGCAATCGCAAAGCCGGGAGCATCCAGAGAAGAGATTATGGAAGCCGCAAAGAAAGCGTCTATCCACGATTTTATTATGACACTTCTGAAAGGATATGATACGGAAGTCGGAGAACTAGGTGATACATTATCTGGCGGTGAGAAACAGAGAATCGGAATTGCAAGAGCATTTCTCCATGATGCACCGATGATTCTGATGGATGAGCCAACCAGCAATCTGGACTCGCTGAACGAAGGAATCATTTTGAAATCATTAAAAGAATCAGCCAGAAAGAAAACCGTTGTTCTGGTATCCCACCGAGTATCCACAATGAACGTGGCAGATGTGGTATATGAAATGGAGAATGGAAGAATTTCATAGCTAAAACATTTGAAATAGCATCACTAAAAGCGGCATGGTAACAATAGAAAACAGTGTTGTAACAACATTGATCGCACTGGCATATTGAGAATCATTTCCGTATACTTGACACATCTGGGTTACAGTTGAGGCAGATGGAGTAATGATTGCAAGAAATACAATGAGCATGATTTTATCTCCATCTGCTGAAAAAGCAGCGAGATGGCTCAACTTAATCAGAATCAGTGTAAATACGGGTAATACGATTAACCGAAGAACAGAGATAAAATAAACTTTTTTATTTGTAAAAATCTGTTTCAGATCCATACCGGCGAAAAGCATACCTGTTACGATCATGCTTGCTGGTCCAATCATATTACCGACAGAACTTATCGAATCATTTATGATTTCCGGTAAATGGATTTTTGTAAAGAAAAGCAGGATTCCAATAAAAATAGAAATCATATTTATATTGAGGACAATCTTTTTCCAGTCATAAGAAGCCTCTTGGCTGATAATTTTCTTACAGTGAGTCCATATAAAAATGAGTTGCACGCTCATGAATACACATCCATATAATACCCACTCTTTTCCTAAGATAAAAGTTACGATTGGTACGATCAGATTACCAGAATTAGAGTAATAGATAGAGGCAATTTCTACTTCGTTTAAATGAAAAAGTTTCCCTAAAACAGAGACAACAATAAGAAGGACAACCTGTGTGAGAACAGATGCTATAAAAGCCAGTAGCAATCCTCTCACAGTGTCAGAAGTATAATCAACTTGAAAAGCGTTTATAATTACACAAGGGATGACCAGATAAAGGATGATTTTAGATAATACCTTACTGTCGGTATCCTCGACAATACCTGTTTTTACAATTAAGTATCCCATAAAGATCATAAGAAAAAGCTGTGCAATTTGTTTCATGAGAAGTATACTGATGGTCATAAAATTATCTCCGTATTCTTGTAAAGTCTTTCATAATAGAACTGATTTAAACCATAAATAAGTATAGTACTTTTTTAAGAAAAGTAAAGTATGTAAGTAAAATCCGTACCGCATACGAAAATGCAGCAAATTATCAACCGGGTTTGGAACCGACCTTCCAATCCAATCGAGAAGCACTGTTCAGAGAATGATTAAAGATATGCCATACAATAGCTGCTCATCTTAGAGAAGCAGGAATTTATCCGGCGCGGTGGAGTAAGGACGGTGTTCATGGCTTTCGGGCCGCCGTCACGGGCCTGTGATTGCCTTGCGGTAAATGACAAGGGAAATGATCGCAGTAATCGCTTCCGTGATCCAAAACGCATTCCAGACGCCAACCGCTCCGAAAAACCTGCTGAGTAAAAACGCAGCCGGGATGATGACCACTACATACCGGCAAAGGGAAATCAGTAAGGAGGGAGTTCCTTTCCCAAGTCCCTCCAATGCGCCGGAAGATGTAACAGAAACCGCCGAGACGATAAACCCGGCTCCGATGATGCGTAAGGCGGTTTCCCCGGCCTGAATCGTCGCTTCTGTGTGGGTAAACAGCCCCATCAACTGTCCGGGGATCAGCAGACATATTACTGTCCCAAACACCATAATGATACCACTCATGCACAAAACGATCTTAAAGATCTGGCTGACCCGTTGGTGTTCCCCCGCGCCGTAGTTATAGCCGATCAGGGGGCGCATCCCCTGCACAATGCCATTCGCTGGAAGATAGACAAATGTCTGCAATTTGTAATAGATTCCCAAAACCAGAATATACACTTCGGAATATGCCGCCAAAATCGCATTGAGCGCCGAAATCAAAAGAGACGGAAGCGCGAGATTCAGGGTTGCGGGAATGCCAATGGAGTACAGCTTTATTACCATCTTTTTGCTGGGGAGAATGTACTGCCTGCGGATATGCACGCGAATTGGCCGCGCAAGATAGACTACAAGGTAAATCGTCAGCGTCAGAGCCTGTCCGATGCCGGTCGCCAGCGCAGCGCCCTCGATTCCCATTTCCGGGAATGGGCCATAGCCAAAAATCAGAACGGGATCTAAGACAATGTTTGTGATGCACCCGCACATCAGGCTTATCATGGTCGTTTTCATGTTTCCTACTGCCTGGAACAATTTCTCAAACGTCATGCTGACGGTAACAATGAGTGTAAAGGCGAACGCAACGACAGAATAGCGGACGCCAAGTTCAATGACCGCTTCGGATGAAGTGAACATCCGCAGGAAAACCGGCATGATCGTAATACAGCAGACTGTCATAACAACGCCATGAATCACGGCAAGCACAAGTCCCTGCGTGGCTGCCTGATCCGCTTTTCTGTGATCCCCCGCGCCCAGATATAAGGCGATCACTGCATTGATCCCAACGCCAAATCCAATTCCGGCAGCATTGATAAAATTTTGAACCGGGTAAACCAATGATAATGCCGTCATAGCCTCCTCGCTGATCTGCGCGACGAAAAAACTGTCCACAATGTTATAGAGAGAATTAACTAGCATGGATAACACCATAGGCAATGACATGGATAAAATCAGCGGTAATACCGGTTTCTCTTTCATGAAAGTGTCGTTCATCATTTTTCCTCCTTGGAACACGTTATGAGATATTTTTGCGGCGATGCCATGCCATCATCACAAGAGCAACGAGCAAAGTGGCAGTTTCGGCAACCGGAAATGCAAGCCAGATTCCGTTCAGATGGAACAATTTGTCCAGACACCATACGGCGGGAACAAGGAAAAGCATCTGCCTGCATAATTGGATTGCCATGCTGGAACCTACTTTTTCCGTAGCCTGAAAATAGGTGGAAATCATAGTAGAGAGACCGCAAAACAGATAGCTTGCCGCCATAATCCGCATAGCGGATATCCCAAAGGAGCGCATGGTTTCCGACGCCGTAAACAATTCCAAAATCTGTGCTGGAAAAAGGATGACGGCCAATGTCCCCAGTATCATCATACCAGTGACCAAAGCGGTTCCGTATCGGAAAGCGGAATGCAGCCTTTCGCTGTTGCCTGCGCCGTAGTTAAACCGCATGACAGGCAAACAGCCCTGGATCAAGCCGTTTACCGTCATAACGATCAACTGCTGCACCTTAAAGTATGCGCCGAAGAAAGCAATCGCCGTATCGGAATACGCCACCAGGAACAGATTGACGAACGTCACCATAAACGAACTGAGGGCGTTCATAATAAAAGATGGCAGGCCAAAGGCAAAAATACGACGAATCATCTGCTTTTGCAAATGAAAGCCCTTGATTTTTACCTGCACTTTCTGCTTTTTGCCCAGCAGCAAAGCAAATGCCAAAATCATGGATAATGAATAGCCCGCAACAGTAGCCACTGCAGCGCCGCGGATGCCCATATCCGGAAAAACACCAATACCAAAAATCAAGATGGGATCGAATACAAAATTAACAATCACTCCCGCAATCTGAAAACACATGGGAGCAACCATATTCCCGGTGGCCTGTATCATCTTCTGGATGGCGATATGCACCATATTGGGAATTTGCATGAACGAACACACGCTCAAATAGGCAATGCTCAACTGATAGATTTCTTCATTACTGGTAAACGCCCGAAAATAGGGTTTCATAATCAGTAATGCCAGAAGATTGAGCAAAGCACCAATTCCAAAGGCCAGTAACAATCCATGTGTGACGGTTGTATTTGCATCATCCTGCTTTTTCTGTCCAAGATACCCTGCAATCAGTACATTCACACCGACGCCGATCCAGATAGACGACGCATTCATAAGTGTTGTAATGGGAAACGACAGAGAAACAGCCGTTAGTGCACTCTCACCCAACTGCGCCACAAACGCACTGTCTATCAAATTATAGGAATATTGCAGGAACATGGAGATCAGCGGCGGTATCGACATTTGCCAGATGAGTTTTCCAATAGGAGCGACCGCCATTTTATTGTTGGTCTGCATACTTTCCCTCCTCTCTACAAAGTATCCGGCACAAAAAAATTGCGCCGGACAGCAGGACATTAAATCCGAACAATATAGTTTTGTTTGCGTGCTGCGGGTTGACCGGCTTCCTGGGCTGGATAACCCAATGCAATCGCCCCGACGCCGCGCAAGGTTTCCGGCAGCTTCCGTCCTCCACAAAGGTACTTGCGGAGCCATTTGCCAAAATCAAAACCACGACAGGCGCGCCATAGTAGGGGTCTGTGCTGCTCCCCATCATTTCTGCGTTTAACTTGGCGATTTCCTGCCGGTATTTGGGGTCTGTAATTGCAATAATGGTGGAGGATTGACGTCCGCCGCCGGTAGGGGCGTAAGTCCCTGCTTCCAGTACAGCGTTCAGAGCCTCAGCAGATACAGGTTCCGCTTGATAGGCCGTACGCTGCGGCGCGTCTTGATAAGAGATAAAAAATCATTTTCCATATTGATATAGTCCTCCATTCTGCCAACACTTCCGAGATACGGGCAACAAAAAAAGCCACACAACTATCACAAGATAGCTGTGTGGCAAAAAGATGACCGAATCCGGAAAAGTCCACTCAAATTTTACGTCTATCATTATAGCGAACCTTCCGGAGACTGTCAAGCGTCAATCTTCTTAATCAATCCCATCTGTCTCAATAATAAACCGTACTTCCCCGGTCTGTTCTTCCAACTTACCGCCATAATTATCGTATTCAGCGTCCGCTTCTTTGACAGCTTTCATTCTTTTGGAGAGATTCTTCAGATCATCCCCGCCTAGTTTTTCAAGTTCCTGGATTCCTTCTTTATCAAAGAGAGTAAGTCCTTCAGAGAGAGAAGAGATTCCTTCGGCAAGGGTTGTGTATCCTTCTTTTAGCTCTTTCCCGGCTGTGCCCAGTTTAGTAGCTCCTTGAGAGAGCGTTGAACTGCCTTCAGACAATTGACTGATTCCCTGTTGGAAAGAGGTAAGTCCCTGAGTGAGCTGTAAACTGCCGGCAGATAAAGCAGAAAGTGAGTTCTGTAAAGTCTTTAATGTCTCACTGAGAGAAGAAAGACTCTGTGCTGCCTCAGCAAAGGAACCGGCACCGGAAGACATCTGGTCAAGCGTAGTATGGCAGGAAGCAATCAGTTCCGTCAGGCTGTTTAATGTTCCTTCCGTGGCGGATTTCAGCTGATCGATATCTGTGAAGGAAGAAGAAAGATCAAGGTTCTGATCAATTGCAGATGCAATCGTATCATTTATTTCATTCTTTAATTGTGACATCTTATCGTTGACAGCATTTTTAGATTCTTCTGATAATTCTGAACCTGATGCAGTTTCAGAAACAATCTGATCGATCGTAGACTGGACAGCATCTGTCGCAGCAGTTTTGGACTGTTCTTTTGCATCTTCTGTGATAGAAGATTTCAGAGTATCCCAGTTGACGGATGCGAAGGAAGATTTCGCCTCTGCAAGGGAGAAATCAACAGAATCCAGCTGTTGTCTAAGTAATTTAATCTGTTCCTGAAGTGATGAAAGTGTCTCTGCAGACGGAAGAGAACTGGAATCCGTGCTTATCTGACCAGAGAGAGCAGAATTCAGTTGTTCAAGACCATTTTGAAGAGAAGAAGCACCTGCAACCAGCTTTTCGGAATTTTCATTAAGTGCGGTTACACCGTTATCTAAAGCGTCTGATCCTTCGGCAAGTTGTGAGACACCGTCTACATATTGCCCAAGATAACTTTGATAAGTAGAAGCGCCGCCCAGCAGCTGCGCTGCTCCGTCAGCAAGTTTGCCGGATGCATCTCCGAGTTCCTGCAGGCTGTCAGCTGCATCCTCCATATCGTCAAAGGAATCCTCTTCCAGATCTTCAAACAGACCGGAGGAGACCACAGTCGCAGTAAAGTCCATCTCAAAATCTGTTACATCTGCAGTTACTTCCACTGATTCTGGGATAGAGATATCTTCTGTAGGTTCATAATCAGTAAGCTTCAGACTGTCCTTAAGTCCCGGGCAGGCATAACCGACAACGACGCTCTGGTCATTCATGGTAAATATTTTACCATTCGTCACCTGGATATTAGAAGCAGTATCTTCCGGAAGAATCATGGCGGAGATCACTGCGAATGGAACCGGAGAAGTCATCTCTTCACCATTTATGGTTACATTTTCTTCGGTAGTATTTTTATAATCAAAACGAATTCCAAGTTTGCCGCTTTTTCCGGAGAGATCTTCCGGTTGTATAGATTTGCCATCCAGTGTGTAACTGATTTTTACATTCACAGGAAGTTCTTCTGTAGAAGTACCTTCATAATGAATGTCCTCCCCTTTGTTTTCCCAGGTGATCGTCCCGTCAGAGGCTTGGGTGAAAGACTCATTTCCTTTTGTATTCTTTATATCTTTCAGAGTTGAAAAATCTTTGATTTCCTTTGATGTTCCATTATTTTTCAAGTCTGTCTGGACTTTGATCTCATGTATCGTTCCGCTTGCATCAGCTTTTACATATACCGTTTCTGATTTGTCAGCATCTGAAGCAGTAGTAGCTGTTTTGGTGTCAGTTGAGCATCCGGTCAGACTTGTGGCAGAAACCAGGACAAGACTGGCGCACAGACCGGGAACTAATTTTTGCAATATTTTTCTTTTCACGAGAAATCCTCCTTTCAAATGGTACCTGCACTGTTATGCCTAACTTAGAAGTTTGCAGGTTATTGTTCACTCCCGTGTCAATCACTTTGCTGATTGACACGGAGGATGCATGTTTTGGCTTGAATGCATCTCGCCCCATCGCCAAAGGCGATTTAAAATGGCGAGATGCGTTGCTGGTCGCACATCGTGTGAACAGTAACGTTCGCAGGCAGCAGATGCAGGTACAGTCACGATTATTCAATATTTTTTAATGCCTGATCCATAGGTACTTTCTTGATCCTGCGGTATTCGATCAATGCAACAAGCAGGTAAGTTCCGAATCCTAGCAGGAACATTTTTACATACAGGACCGGATCAATATACAACGGAATCCAACCGGAAATACTGCTGATCATAATTCCTCGGAAGAGCGCTTTCATAAGAACTGTTTCGATCGGAAAACTCAGAAGCAGGAAGATCACGACCATAATGGTTGTAGACAGCAGATACAGACTGCTGATCTCCCGGTCAGAGTATCCTAATATTTTTGTCATAGAGATCGACTGTGCATTCTTTTCGATAATGATCTTTGACAAAAGATAGATCAGAATCATGAAAAGCACGATTGAAAATCCGTCTAACAGATACATCATGCTTCCCATCGAAACATTTAGCTGTCTGGAAATCTTAGACAGACTGTCAAGGTCAATCACTGAACCGATATATTTCTGGTTAATATCTGTGATCTCGCTGTCTGAGAGATAACCACTGAAGTAATCGGAACCAAGGTCAAACAGTTCATTGAGCGTATTCTGTGGAAGAAAAACGGTCAGACCACCTTCATAATCGTAGATTCCTTCAATAGAAAACGTGTATGTATCATCTTCATAAGCTTCCTTTAAAGTGATTTCATCACCGATATCCAGAAGATATTTATCTGCATAAGCAGAAGAGATGTATGCAGGAGTTGCATCAGAAGCGGCCTCTTTTTTTGAAACATCTTTGTCAGATACAGTTTCCTGAAAATCAATTGGAAGATAGCGGCTGTTGTCTGCAAGTCCATAGAGAAGGATTTCTTCTTCCTTATATTCCTTATCGGTTGTTTTCAGTGAATAAGCACTGAATTTCTCGGCATCAGGATTATCAGTTTCTACTTCATGCTGAAAATAGAGCATATTTACAAGGCTCTCCAGTTTATGATCTTCATCCATAGCATTGATCGGTATCTGCAAAATGTACTGGTAGTTACAAAGCAGGTTATCCTGTAGAACAGTCTGATAATGATCGAGTACAGCAGGGAAGAGCAGACCAAACATCAACAGAAGGTTTGCAAATAAGATTCCGAGGAACAGCAGAAGGTAATTGCTGATATTCTGGAAAATCACACGTAGTCGGAAGCGACTGAAAAACGGAATTCTTTTGCTCAGTGATAATGTATGCTTCTGTTGTCTTCTTTTTAAGTCTCTGCGGAGGAACTTCAAAGGAGAAAGTGATAATTTTCTGTGAAGTACCGTGTAATTGACGAGAAGCATTAGCAAGATCGGAATGATCGTAGTAAGCAGAAATGCTTCTGCGTTCCAGACGGTCACATATGTTGGAAGACTGTAGCTTCCGTAATACATGCCGGCGCAGATATCTTTCATGATCGTATAACCGAGAATGTTTCCAATCAAAGCACCAATCAGTGTGACAAGAATCGGCATCGCCATATAATGCCGAATCAGCTCATTTTTTGTGTAGCCACTGGCAAGAAGAGTTCCGATGACATTTGCCTCTTTTGCAATGGTGTTGCTGATCGTAATGCCAAAGACAAAAGCCATGATCGCAATTACAATATAAAGAAATACGATCATCATTGCGCGGTCGCTTCCCATGTCATCCCGGGTAAATGTGATTGCCTGGTTAAGATAACGCGGAACAAATTCTTCCAGAGAAACCGCCTTGTTGATTGCTTTCATCAGATCATCAGATACTTCTTTTTCTTCTTTCTCTGTCGTAGGTTCATCATTGTATTTCCACGCATAGCAGTATTTTACAAGTGGAGAATCTAGTGATTCAAATGCTTCAGACGTTACAACTCCAATTCCGAATTTGACAGAATCAAACATGGAATCGTTGTTGTTCTGAAAAAGACAGCTGTAATCCGGAAGAGCAATGAATCCGGTTACTTTCCAGCTCTGTGTATCACTTTTCAGTGTGTCTCCGATGGAAATCTTATTGTTGTCAGCATACATACGATCGATGGCGATTTCATTTGCCGCTTTTGGAAATTCTCCTTCCATGAGGCAGGCAATATTTACCTGATCCCGGTTTGCGAAGATACGCATCGTACTGTTATTTGTTAAATCTTGTTCCAGATAGAAATTGTCATAGATACGGATACCATTTTCTTCTATAGACTGAATTTGTGCATCATTCATTTTTTCAGAAGTGCGGAAATGTCCGTTTTCTGTATTATATTTGTCAATCCCTTCATTATAAGCTTTGATCATGCTGCCATCGGCAACAAGGAATCCGGAGACAAAACCAATGGTTATTACAAGAAGAAGGAAAATGACAAGATATTTACCAAAGTCTTTCCGGAATTCTCTGGGGAGACGTTTGTTTAATGGGTTTTTCATTGTCTGTTGCCTCCTTTACCAGTCAAGATCCTGGGCAGTGATTTTGTGGTCATTTAGGTAATTCTTTCGTACCATACCGTCACGAATTCGGACAACATGGTCTGCCATATCCTTAATCGCATCATTGTGTGTTACCATTACAACTGTATTACCGTACTTTTGATTGACTGTTTCAATCAGCTTCAGTATTTCTTTCGACGTTTTATAATCAAGTGCACCGGTTGGCTCATCACAGAGCAGAATATCCGGATTCTTTACAATCGCCCTGCCAATGGCAGTACGCTGTTGCTGGCCACCAGAGAGCTGATTCGGCAGCTTCTTCTGATGTGCAGAAAGACCAAGGGTATCAAGAAGTTCATCTACATCTAACGCGTGATCACTTAAGTAAGCACCGACTTCAATATTTTCGCGCACAGTAAGATTGGGAATTAGATTATACATCTGGAAAACATATCCAAGATGTTTTCTTCGGTATTGACTAAGACGTTTTGCAGTCATTTTTTCCATCAGTTCGTCTTCAATTATGATCTGACCACTGTCCGCACGGTCAATGCCACCGATGATATTCAATAAAGTTGATTTTCCCGAGCCGGAAGGTCCAAGAAGAACACAGAATTCTCCCTTTTTAATCAATAGATCAATGCCTTTTAAGACTTCTACACGACTGTCGCCTTGTCCAAAGGATTTTTTGATATTGGTTAAGGATAAAAACATAGTCAGCCTCCTGTCTTGTGTGAGAATTGAGTTTATCTTATTTCAGGCTCCCTTGTTTGAAAAAGGATAGATAAAACTCACACATATTAGAAATGAATAGTATACGTTAGTTACAACTAACAATTATAACACAAAGAAGATGAAAAAGACACTATAAGAAATGTAAAAAATTATAATTATTTCAGATATAAAAAGGGCTTCCCGATGATTGAAGGGAGGTCCTTTTTGAAAAACGGATTGATTATTATATTTCACACATGCGTGCAGTCAGGTTCAGGCTGAAGTCGTTTTGCCACAAAAGAAAGCATGCTTTCGAGTACCTGACATTTATTGTTACAGACAGGGCAGAGGATGGAAGATACATTTTCTTCTGATTGGGTAGGGGCGGTTTCTTGTGATAAGAAAATAAAATCGTATAAATATTCAAAAAATTCTTTATTCGTTGGTTTTTTGTCCATACAGGTTCTGTTGAAAATCATTTCAAGAATAGTTTTATTTTCCGAAGTCCAGATTGCATTGACCGTGTTGCGGATGTTTTTTTCTACACAAGACCAGCTTGTCTCATAATGGGCAGCAATATCGATGTACAAAGCTTTGGTAATATTAGATACACGAGTCTGATCCTCGTTTATCAAGAGTAATCCATACACAATGTAATCATAACCAAGACTAGTTCTGGCATCAATAAGTTTATCAAGTGTAGATTTGATTTCAATTACGAGTGTATTGTGGTTCATGAGAGTCCCCCTTAGAAAGTAATATAGATAAGAAGGAAGAGCCTGTTTTTGATATCATATCTATTATATACGTATTTATTATATTTGTAACGATAAAATTTATGAGTGACTTAACAAATGTACAAAATTATCCCTTTTTGCTATAATGAAAAGAAAATAATAGCGGTGTTCGACACCGAGAGGAGAACGCATGGAAAAAGCAAAAGTAATAGAATTAAAAGAAACAATTCTTGAAGATAACAATGCAGATGCACAGGTGTTACGTCAGGAATTAAAGGCACAGAAAACGTGTCTGATGAATTTGATGTCCAGTCCGGGAAGTGGAAAGACAAGCACGCTTCTGGCATTGAAACCGTATTTTGAAGGGAAAATCAAGTGGGGTGTGATGGAGGCAGACATTGATTCTGATGTAGATGCGAATACACTGATCGAGGCGGGAATTCCATCGATTCAGCTGCATACAGGAGGAATGTGTCATTTAGATGCAGATATGACACGGCAAGGAATAAGAGCATTTGACAGAGCTGAGCTGGATTTTGTTGTACTTGAGAATATTGGAAATCTTGTTTGCCCGGCAGAGTTTGATACAGGCGCAAACTTTAATCTGACAATTCTTTCAGTTCCGGAAGGAGACGATAAACCGGCAAAATATCCGTTGATGTATGAAGTATCTGATGTGTTAGTGATAAACAAAATCGATGCATTACCTGTTTTTGATTTCCGAAAAGACTATGTTGAAGCATGTGCAAGAAGATTGAATCCACAGATTAAGATTTTTTACATCTCTGCAAAGACAGGAGAGGGTATGAAAGAACTGGCTGATTATCTGTTGGAAAAGGTACAGGAAGTGAATGCATAATATATAAAAGAAGGGAATAAAAACATGGGAAACGTCAGAGTGATTGAGATAAAAGAAAGTGTATTTGCGGATAATGATGCTACTTCAAAGGCAATCCGCGAGAAAATGAGTGCCCAGGGGACGCTATTTTTAAATGTTATGTCCGGACCGGGGAGTGGAAAAACTACACTGCTAAGTGCTTTGATCAACAGAATAAAAAATCAGCTGAGAATTGGTGAGATGGATGTAGATATCGAGACAAGTCTAGATGCACAGAGAGTCGCAGATCTGACTGGTGTGGAATCCATTCAGATCCATAATTGCGGATTATGTCATATTGATGCGGATATGGTATCGCGCGCACTGCTTGAATATGATACAGAGAACCTTGATCTGTTAATTCTTGAAAATATCGGGAATCTTGTCTGTCCGGCAGAGTTCGATACTGGGGCACATAAGAATGTGATGCTTCTTAGTGTGCCTGAGGGGGATGATAAACCACTGAAATATCCGTTGATGTTTCAGGTAAGTGATCTGGTGCTGATCAATAAAATAGATACTCTGGAGTATTTTGATTTTGATTTTGAACTTGCTAAGGAACGTATCTTGAAATTAAATCCAAATGCAGTCGTTCTTCCGGTTAGTGCAAAAACGGGAGAAGGATTAGAACAGGTGATTGACTGGATTATGAAAGAAAGAGAAAAGCTATAAGCAAATTCTCCCTTGATTTTTCAGAGGAAAATGCTATAATTATTCTTGTGTCTGCTTTGGCAGATGCAAGAGAAGGAGTTGTATCGAAGTGGTCATAACGGGGCGCACTCGAAATGCGTTAGCCCTCCGGGGCACGTGGGTTCGAATCCCACCAACTCCGTTTGTATGTTTAGCATGTAGGTATCATTATAACGATAAGTAAAAGTAAGAAAAAAGCACTAACAGAAGAGATATCACTCTTCTGAAGGTGCTTTTTCGTTTTAAGAATGAGAAACAATATGCTTCTTAATTGCATTGAAACTTTCCTCGCTGATCACATGCTCCATACGACAAGCATCATCAGCGGCAATCTGTGGGTCAACTCCGAGTCTCTCAAGCCAGGAAGAGAGAAGAGTGTGACGCTCATATATCATGTCAGCAATCGCCTGTCCGGATTCTGTCAATGTAATATAGCCCTCACGAGATACAATAATATGTTCGCTTTCTCTGAGCTTTTTCATAGCTACACTGACACTTGATTTCTTAAAGTTAAGCTCTGTTGCAATGTCGACGGCACGTACGACAGGAAGCTTCTTGCTTAACATGAGGATTGTCTCCAGATAATTTTCGGATGATTCATTTACATGCATAGGTAATGCCTCCTCTATATAAATTATAATTTATCTGTATCACTATTTACAGTGAATTTTCATGTCTTTGCTTAGTATATCATAATTTATTCCTGACAGCAAATAATTTGCCAGACAAATTCAACATAGATTTGGAATGGCGTTGAACAGAAAAAAATAGAAAAACTGCAAATTAGTCATTGACAACTAATAAAGATTAGCATATACTAACTTACGAACGGAAGAGAAAATGAAAAAAATTATCAATCTCAACTGTTTTTAATAATCTATATCAAATGAGAATGGATTCTAATATCATTTAAGAAAGAAGCGTGAGATTATGCCACTTACAATGGCCAACATTGGCGAAACCAATACAATTAAGAGAGTAAGCGGAAATGATGAGACAAAGCGTTTTCTTGCGAATCTTGGATTTGTGCCCGGAGCAGAAGTGATCGTGCTATCTGCAATTGGCGGTAACGTTATTGTTAATATTAAAGATTCGAGAGTAGCAGTAAATGCTGATATGGCGCGCCATATCATGATCTGATTGAGACGCTGAAAAAGTGATGAGTAAAGTAAGGAAGGAGTATGTGTTATGACTTTAGGTGATGCAAAAGTAGGAACTACTGTTGTAGTTACAAAAATCGAAGGAGACAGTGCTTACAAACGCCGTATTATGGATATGGGAATAACAAAAGGAAGTGAACTTTTTATCAGAAAAGTTGCACCACTTGGTGACCCGGTTGAAATTACAGTTCGTGGATACGAGCTTACTGTCAGAAAGGCAGATGCACAGTGTGTAGAGGTTAAATAAGCCTACAGATACAAAGAACCTGATGAGAGATTCTAGAATTTAAGGAGGTAAAGAGAGTAATGGCAATCACAATTGCACTTGCAGGAAACCCGAACTGCGGTAAGACAACACTGTTTAATGCTCTTACAGGAGCAAACCAGTATGTTGGAAACTGGCCGGGAGTAACGGTAGAGAAAAAAGAAGGTAAGATCAAGAATAAGAAATACAAAAAGGAAGACGTTACAGTAACTGACCTTCCGGGAATTTATTCCCTTTCTCCATATACACTTGAGGAGGTTGTCAGCCGTGATTACGTTCTGAATGAGAATCCGGATGTAATCGTTGACCTTGTTGACGCAACTAACATCGAACGTAACCTGTATCTTACAACACAGCTTGTTGAGACAGGAGTACCGGTTGTAATCGCATTGAACATGTGCGATCTTCTCGCTAAGAGAGGCATTAAGATTGATGTAAAACGTCTTTCCATGCTGATCGGATGCCCAATTGTTGAGATTTCAGCATTGAAGCAGAAAGGTCTGGATGAACTGATCGATGAAGCAATCAAAGTTGCAAAGCAGAAGGAAGTAAAACTTCCTATTGAGATCTTTGCAAAAGATATAGAAGCTGCTGTAGATAGCGTAAAGGAAATCCTTCCTGATACAATTACAGAAGATAAGAAAAGATGGTACGCTGTAAAGTTCCTTGAAAATGACAGCAAAGTTGTAGATCAGATAAAGCTCTCAGGTGCAGCAAAAGCAGTTGTTGAAGATGAAAGAACAAAACTGGAAAAGAAACATGATGACGATATGGAAAGTATTGTAACTGACGGACGTTATCAGTTTATTCAGAAAATTGTAGGAACTACTGTTAAAAAAGCAAAAGAAAAACTGACAACATCGGATAAAATTGACCGTATCGTTACAAACCGTATCCTCGGTATTCCGATTTTCATTGCAGTTATGTGGCTTGTATATTACATATCTGTCACAACAGTAGGTACATTTGTAACAGACTGGACAAATGATACATTCGTTGGAGCCATTCAGGAGGCAGTTGGAGGATTCCTTACAAATGTCGGAGCAAGTGATCTGATCAACGGACTTGTAGTGGATGGTATCATCGGCGGACTTGGAGCAGTACTTGGATTCGTTCCACAGATGGCAATCCTGTTCCTTTTCCTGTCTATTCTTGAAGACTGTGGATACATGGTACGTATCGCATTCGTCATGGACCGTGTGTTCAGACATTTCGGACTTTCAGGTAAGAGCTTTATTCCGCTTCTGATTTCTTCAGGATGTGGAATCCCTGGAATCATGGCTTCCAAGACAATTGAGCAGGACAACGACAGACGTCTTACAATCATGACAGCAACATTTATCCCATGTGGAGCAAAACTTCCGGTTATTGCTATGATGGGTGGAGTTATTGCCGGTGAAGTAGCAGGATATCAGGAGAGCTCCTTCATTGCACCATTGATGTACTTTGTAGGAATCGTTGCAGTACTTGTTTCTGCAATCATCCTGAAGAAGACAAAACCTTTCTCAGGAAAACCGGCTCCGTTCGTAATGGAGCTTCCACAGTACCATATTCCACAGGCTAAGACAGTTCTCCTTCATGTTTGGGAGAGACTGAAAGGATTCATCATCAAAGCCGGAACAATCCTGTTCCTTGCGTGCGTAGTAATGTGGTTCCTTGGAGGATTCGGATTTACAGCAGATGGATTTGGACTTGTAGAAGACAGCGCAGACAGCTTGATGGCAGCAATCGGCGGAGTGATCGCTCCACTGTTCGCACCACTTGGATTTGGTGAGTGGCAGCCTGTAGCAGCATCTATCTCAGGATTTACAGCGAAAGAAGCAATCGTTTCTACAATGGGAGTTCTTGCAAATGTGTCCGGAGATACAGAAGACGCAGTGACAGTAGCGCAGGGAGTTGCTTCCTGGTTCCCGTCAACAATTGCAGCATTTACATTCCTTCTGTTCAACCTGCTTGACTCACCTTGTCTTGCAGCAATCGCGACAATGGCACAGCAGATGCAGTCCAGAAAATGGTTCTGGTTTGCAATCCTGTTCCAGAATGTATTTGCTTATGTTGTTTGCCTGATCGTATACCAGGTAGGATCTTTCGTAACAGGCGGAGCATTTGGCGTAGGTACAGCAGTAGGATTTATCTTATTGATCTTCCTTCTGTTCATGCTCTTCAGACCAGATCCGTACAAAGATCAGAAAGTATACTCAAAACGTTCTGTGCAGGCAGCGTAATATGAGAGAAACAAGAACGTGAAAGCGTTCTTGAAAAATAGAGCTGGATGCAGGAAATGTATCCGGCTCTCTGTTATAATAAGAGAAAAAAGAGGTGTTGATGACAATGATAGCAAATATTGTAATAATAACTTTAATTATCGGATATTGTATTTTTCTCATTTATAAAGCATATAAGAACCATAAAGAAGGGAAACATGTCGGATGCGCCGGATGCAGTGGCAACTGTGGAAGCTGCGGCGGATGCAGTGCGGCAGCTGGAAAATCTCAATATACAAAGAAAAAGTAAAAGGTGATTAGAATGGGAAATTCAACAGGTTCTATGTTTTACGCATTTGGTGCATTTCTTTTGATTTACCTTGTTGGTGTATCCATCTATCAGATTTATCTGTGGATCAAGAAATGGCGAGAAAACAGAGAAGAGAAAGAAGACTAAAAGAGGGATCACAAAATGGCAGATATTATCATTATATTAATTGTAATCATCTTGCTTGGGTTGGCTCTGAAAGGATCAATCAAACATTTTAAAGGAGAAGGTCCTTGTTGCGGAGGCGGTTCAGGAAGCAGCAAGAAAGCAAAAACAAAGTTTTTAGACGGTCCGGTGATTGGCAGAAAAACGTTGAAGATTTCAGGAATGCATTGCGAGCATTGTGCAAATACCGTAACGAATGCATTGAATGGATTGGATGGTGTTACTGCAAAGGTGAGTTTGAAGGAAAATAGTGCAGAAGTTTCCTATGACAGAGAAATTGATCTGGCAGATTTAAAAAATGCAGTAAAAAATGCAGGTTATGAGGTCACCTCTATCTCATGAGAGCGAAACTCTGTGAGATGGCGAAGTAACTGATACAGCGAAGACCAGAAAGCAGGAGGTGTACCGTGAGTAAGAAAGAGCAGATTATTGAAAAATTAAAAGAAAACGGATGCCGGATCACAAAACAGCGTAAGATGTTGATTGATATTATTTTGGAAAATGAATGCTCAAGCTGTAAAGAAATCTTTTATAAGGCATCCCAGGCAGATGAAAAGATCGGTGTGGCAACTGTTTACAGAATGATCAATGCATTAGAAGAAATCGGAGCAATCAACAGAAAAAATATGTATAAAGTTGATTGTGCGCAGGATTGTCCGGAAGATGGGGGATGTATCATCATGCTGGATGATGATACGATCTTTAAACTTACGGAAACAGGGTGGAACAAGGTGATCCGCGAAGGACTGAAACATTGCGGTTATGTAAAAGATCAAAAAGTAACATCAATTAAATTACCGGATAATAAACGATAAAATTTATCGACAAATGCAGTTAGAATTGACTATCCGCATAGTGAGTTGATATGATGTATAAAAATTTTAGGAGGTTTTATACAATGTGGGATATATTTAAATTGAAAAAAGCAGGAATCTTTGCAGGAGGTGTTCTTTTCGGAACAGCGGGAGTGAAAATTCTTGCAAGTGATGATGCAAAGAAAGTTTACACAAACTGTACAGCAGCAGTTTTAAGAGCAAAAGACTGTGTGATGAAGACAGCAACAACTGTTCAGGAGAATGCAGAAGATATCCTTGCAGAGGCTCAGCAGATCAATGAGTCACGTGCAGCAAAAGAGGCTGAGGCTGTCTACGAAACAGAAGAAGCAGAAGAGACAGAAACTCAGGAAGAGAATACAGGTGCGCAGGATTTCAAAGAGGAAGAAGTTTAAATCTCTATGAAATTTATTGTAAAGCATGAGATCAATGGCCGCCTTCGTATCCATGTTGTCCAGAAAAGGATGACATATACGGAGGCGGATACTCTATCCTGGTTTCTCTCCAATCAGAAGAATGTAACAGATGTAAAAGTATATGAACGCACCGCAGATGCTGTGATCTGTTATGTTGGAGATAAGGAAGAGGTCTTGAATTTATTGAAGCAGTTTTCTTATGAAAATGCAATTCTTCCGGAACATGTTGCTGCAGGTTCTGGAAGAGAGCTGAATGCTGTTTATCAGGAAAAGCTGGTCATGAAGACAGTTCTTCATTATGGAAGTAAGTTATTCCTTCCAATGCCGGTCCGTGCAGTGATTACATCTGTAAAATCAGTGAAATATATCTGGCACGGAATCCGTTGCCTGATGCATGGTAAGATAGAGGTTCCTGTCCTGGATGCTACAGCAATCAGCGTTTCCGTATTCCGTAGAGATTATGCTACAGCTGGATCTGTCATGTTCCTGCTTGGAATTGGTGAGATCATAGAAGAATGGACGCATAAAAAGTCTGTCGGAGATCTTGCGCGCAGTATGTCATTGAATGTCAATAAAGTGTGGCTGAAGAGAAATGAACAGGAGATTCTTGTAAAATCATCAGATATTGAGCCGGGAGACCATGTTGTGATCCGTATGGGAAATGTGATCCCGTTTGATGGGGAAGTAGTTACTGGTGAAGGAATGGTCAATCAGGCATCTCTTACAGGTGAGTCACTTCCTGTAAGAAGAAGTGTAGGACAGTCTGTTTTCGCCGGAACAGTTCTCGAAGAAGGTGAGATTGAAGTTCTTGTCAAAGCGGTATCAGGCTCTACGAGATTTGAGAAGATTGTGACAATGATCGAGGATTCTGAAAAACTGAAGTCTTCTGTAGAAGGCAAGGCAGAACATCTTGCAGATAAACTCGTTCCATATACACTGCTTGGAACAGGTGCAGTCTGGCTCCTGACAAGAAATATTACGAAGACACTGTCTGTTCTGATGGTAGATTTCTCCTGTGCATTGAAGCTTGCGATGCCGATTACTGTACTTTCGGCAATCCGTGAGGCAGGCGAGAACAATATCACAGTAAAAGGTGGTAAGTTCTTAGAGGCCGTGGCCGATGCAGATACAATCGTTTTCGATAAGACAGGAACATTGACAAAGGCAACGCCGACAGTGAAAGAGATTGTTGCTTTCAGTGAATACTCAGAAAATGATCTGCTTTGTATTGCAGCATGTCTGGAAGAACATTTTCCTCATTCTATGGCAAAGGCCGTTGTAGATGCAGCGAAAGAAAGGCATTTGTCTCATGAAGAAATGCACTCAAAGGTAGAATATGTTGTGGCACATGGAATCTCTTCCTCTATTGATGATAAAAAGGTTCTGATCGGAAGCAGTCATTTCATTTTCGAAGATGAAGGATGTACGATTCCATCCGAATATCAGGATAGATACGATTCATTAAAACCAGAATACTCTCATCTGTATCTGGCAATCGAGAAACAACTTGTTGCAGTTATCTGCATTGAAGACCCACTTCGTGAAGAGGCAACAGAAATGGTTCGTGATCTGAAGAAAGCCGGTATCCGTAAAGTTGTTATGATGACAGGTGACAGTGAGCGTACAGCGGCGGCAATTGCGAAACGCGTTGGCGTTGATGAATATTATGCTGAGGTTCTTCCGGAAGATAAAGCGAATTTCGTTGAGAAAGAAAAAGCAGAAGGAAGAAAAGTAATTATGATCGGTGATGGGATCAATGATTCACCTGCTCTTTCAGCAGCGGATGCGGGGATTGCGATCAGTGACGGCGCAGAGATTGCAAGAGAGATTGCAGATATCACGATTGCGGCAGATGACCTGCGTGAAGTTGTGACGCTGAAACTTCTGGCAAATGCTATGATGAAGCGGATACATAAGAATTACAGAAATATCGTCGGAATCAATTCAGGACTGATTCTGCTTGGCGTGACAGGAATTGTCCAGCCGACAGTATCTGCACTTTTGCACAATGCGTCTACATTGATGATAAGCCTTAGAAGTATGAAGAATCTGCTGGATGAAAATAAAAGAACAGAACTTGAGTAGTTACTGGCCGCATATCGTGTGAACAGTAATGTTGAGTGAGACATCATAAAATAAGATAAGTAAGGCAGGAACTGCCGGGAACAGCTTTTGTAAAGGCTGGACTCGGCAGCTCTTTATTTTGATGAGAAACATTATCAGTAAATGATATTGATATTACGTTTTCATTATAGTATAGTAAATACATAGGTTAGACACAACTAACGAACAAGGAAGATATGTGGAAATGAATTCATAAAACATACAGGAAAGTAATAAGTAAAGCAATAGATAATCAGATCTTAATTTCAGGAGGTTCAGTATGAGTGTAGTAATCATTGGAGGACATGACAGAATGGTATGTCAGTATAAGAAAGTCTGTAAACAGTTTAATTGTAAGGCGAAGATCTTCACCCAGATGTCAGCAAGCTTAAGCAAACAAATTGGAAGTCCTGATCTGATTGTTCTTTTCACAAACACAGTATCCCATAAAATGGTTCGCTGTGCGGTAGAAGAGGCCGGCAGATGCAATGCGGATGTGATTCGCTGTCATACGAGTTCCAAGAATGCGTTAGAAGAGATTCTGGAGAATGTTTGTGCATAATAAATATTGCTGAATTATTGAAACTATGAAAATAGAAAAGTCCCTTCAGAAGAAATAAACTTCTGAAAGGGACTTTTTCTGTATCATGCTGCCAATTACGCAGATTATCAATCTGAACAGGATCACAGCACCAATTTCTATAACTGGATATTTTTAAAGAGATCTCCAAGGTTTGTTCCGATATCTTCCGCTTTCGGGATCACAACCTTTTCAGCTTTCTCTTCAGCCTTCTCTTTGTCTTCTTCGAGAGCTTTCATGCTAAGGCTGATCTTGCCATCTTTGATACCGATGACTTTCACTTCAACTTCATCGCCAACTGTGAGAACATCAGAAGGCATTTTTACACGCTTCTGGGAGATCTGTGAAACGTGAACCAGACCGGAAAGTCCGTTCTCCAACTTTACAAATGCTCCATAGTTCTGAAGTGTTTCTACAGTTCCTTTCAGAACAGTTCCAACCTTCATACTTGCAATTTGTGCATCGCGTGCTGCTTTTTCCTTTTCCTTCAGAAGCTCACGTGCAGAAAGGACAAGACGATTATTTGCCTGGTCAACATCGATCACCTGTACTTCGATATCCTTGAGAAGATAATCTTCCAGATTCTCAATATAGGAAAGGGACAGCTTAGAAGCCGGAACGAATCCGCGAAGTCCTTCTACCATTACAATTACGCCACCGTTGACAACACCTTCAATTTTAACAGGAAGAACAGTTTTCTTATCCATATAATCCTGGACTCTGTTCCATGGATTCGCATCATCGAAATGATCTTCATAGTCTGCCATTGTTTCTGTTACTTCATTTGTCTGTAATTCTTTCATTTCTTCGCTCATTAAAAGCACCTCATTTTCTTTTTCTCGTTAATCAAAAGTATAACATATGTATGAGAAAAAATACAACAAAAGTGCCAAAATCCGTGAAGAAAATGAAAAATGCGGTTGGATTAATAGGAAAAAAATGTTACTCTACTTATTGAATAGTAAATTGTCAGGTTTAATACTTAATGAAGAAGCTGTTCATGTAAGATGACAGAATACAGAGATAAATTGATGTGAGTGTAAAAGTAAATAAGAGATAAATTTGAGAAGGAGAGATAGAAAAATGGCTGAGAATAAAAAGGTGTATGTTGTAGGTCATAAGAATCCGGATACAGATTCTATTTGTACAGCAATTGCTTATGCAAATCTTAAGACAAAGATTACCGGAGAAACGTATGAGCCTCGTCGTGCAGGGCAGCTTAACGAGGAGACACAATATGTACTGGAACACTTTGGCGTAAAAGTTCCGTTATTACTTTCTGATCTTAGAGAACAGATTAAAAATGTGGAATTGAAAGAAAGTCAGGAAATTCAGGGAAGCCTCTCAATCCGTACAGCATGGGAAAAGATGTCAGAGATGAATACTCATACGATTCCGATCACACGTAATGGTGTGCTGGAAGGTGTGATCACAAAAGGTGATATTGCGAAATCCTATATGGAAGTCTATGATAACACAATGCTTGCGAAGGCAAGAACACAGTACCGTAATATTGCAGCGGCAGTAGAAGGTGAAATTGTAACAGGAAATGAACATGGTTATTTTTATAAAGGAAAAGTAACTGTTGCAGCATCAAGCAAAGAGTTGATGACAAGCTTTATCGAGAAAGATGATCTTGTTATCATTGGGGATCGAATTGATGCACAGCAGTGTGCAGTTGATCTGGATGCAAGCTGTATGGTAGTCTGCCAGAATGATCCGATCTCAGAAGATATTCTGCGTCAGGCAGAGGCAAAAGAAATTGTCGTTATCTGGACACAGCATGATACATTTACGGCAGCGCAGCATATCAGCCAAAGTATTCCGGTAAGATCTTTCATGACAAAGGATCAACTCGTAACATTCCGCAAGAATGATTATGTAGATGATGTGAAAGAAGTGATGGCACGCAAGCGTTTCCGCGACTTCCCTGTTGTAGATAAAGATGGAAAGTTCTTAGGTCTTGTTTCCAGACGAAGACTTCTCAATGTCAGCAAGAAACAGGTGATCCTTGTCGATCATAATGAGAAGAACCAGGCAGTAGACGGAGTGGAAGAGGCAGATGTCCAGGAGATTATTGATCACCACAGATTGAGCAGTATCGAGACGATCGGACCTGTATTTTTCAGAAATCAGCCGGTTGGATGTACAGCAACAATTGTATCTCAGATGTACGAGGAAAATGGTGTCGAAATAGATCCGGTGAATGCAGGACTTCTTTGTTCCGCGATCATTTCCGATACATTGATGTTCCGTTCCCCAACTTGTACACCACTTGATGAAAGCACAGCGAAAAGGCTTGCAGAGATTGCAGGGATCAATATAGAGAAACTTGCGCAGGCGATGTTCAAGGCAGGAAGCAACCTCAAAGGAAAGACAGCCGAGGAGATTCTCTTCCTTGATTTTAAACAGTTTACAGTGAATGATACGGTATTTGGTGTTGGTCAGGTGAATTCAATGAGCGAAGAAGAGCTTGAAGAGATTAAGGCAACAGTACTTCCGGAGATGGAAAAGACAAGACAAAATCACAGTCTGGATATGATTTTCTTTATGCTGACAAATATTATTACAGAATCTTCTGAACTGATCTGCAGTGGTAATGAAGCAAGAGAAAAGATTATCGGAGCTTATGATTTGGAAGATAATGCACAGAAACTGATGCTCAAAGGTGTCGTATCACGTAAGAAACAGCTCGTTCCGGCACTTGTATCAGCACTGCAGCAGTAAGAAGCCCAAGACATTTTCAAATAGAAAGTCAGAACCGTCTCCGTAACAGGGGACGGTTTTCAGGAGGAAAGAGAAATGGCGAAACAGGTATGGAAAGCCGGTAATATGGTCTACCCGCTTCCGGCAGTTATGGTAAGTACGGCAGATAAAGAAGGAAATACGAACATTTTTACCGTTGCATGGACAGGAACTGTATGTACAAATCCGGCGATGGTATACATTTCCGTAAGACCGGAAAGATATTCGTATCATATGATTGAAGAGAGCGGAGAGTTTGTGATCAATCTGACAACCGAACAGCTCGCTCATGCGACTGATTACTGTGGTGTGCGCTCCGGTCGGGATGTGGATAAATGTAAAGAGTGTCATCTGACTGCGAAAAAGGCAGAGAAGCTTACTTACGCACCGGTCATTGAAGAAGCACCGGTCAATATTGAATGTGTAGTGACAAAAATTGAGAAACTTGGAAGTCACCATATGTTTCTTGCAGAAGTGAAAGCGGTTCAGGTGGACGAGTCCTATATGGATGAGAAGGGCAAATTCGAACTCAATAAGACAGGTCTTCTGGCATATTCCCATGGAGAATATCTTGGACTTGGAAAAAAGATCGGAACGTTTGGATACAGCGTGAGAAAAAAGAAGACCGTTGACAAACGAACTGCTAAGAAGATCACAACAAAAAATGAATCAAGGAGCAAGAAATCTCCAGAGAAAAGAACTGTGAATAAAAATGCAACATTCAGAAAGAAAGGAAAAGCTAAGAAATGATTTCATTTGAAAATGACTATTCAGAAGGCGCACATGAGGAAATCCTGCGCAGACTGGCAGAAGTAAATAAAGAAGGAATTACAGGATACGGAAATGATTCATATTGTGAATCCGCAAAGGAAAAGATCCGTCAGGCATGTAAATGCCCGGAGGCAGACATTTACTTCCTTGTGGGAGGAACACAGACAAATCAGACAGTAATTGATTCCGTGCTCCAGAGCTATGAAGGCGTTATCGCGGCTGAGACAGGTCATGTTGCATCACACGAGGCGGGTGCGATTGAAGCATCCGGTCATAAAGTACTGCCCCTTCCGCAGCTGGAAGGAAAGATTCAGCCCAAAGATGTGGCAGATTATTTGAATCAGTTTTATAGTGATGGGAATCATGAACACATGGTTTTCCCTGGGATGGTCTACATCTCTCACCCAACGGAGTATGGCACACTGTATACACGTGGCGAACTCGCAGAGCTTTCTGATATCTGTCAGCAGTACCATATTCCACTGTATCTCGATGGAGCACGTCTTGGATACGGTCTTGCAGTAGAAGATACAGATGTGACAATGGAAGATATTGCAGAATACTGTGACATTTTCTATATTGGTGGAACAAAGGTAGGTGCCTTCTGCGGAGAGGCAGTTGTATTTACAAAAGAAAATGCACCGAGACATTTTGTGACACTGATCAAACAGCACGGAGCACTGCTTGCCAAAGGCTGGTTCCTTGGTGTTCAGTTTGACACTTTATTTACAGATGATCTGTATATGAAAATCAGTAAAAATGCGATCGAAACAGCTGCGAGACTAAAAGAAATCCTGAAAGAAAAAGGATATGACTTCTATATTGATTCTCCGACGAATCAGATCTTTGTTGAGATGGAAGATGAGAAGCTGAAAGAACTTGAGAAGAATGTCAGGGTCAGCTTCTGGGAGAAGACGGATGAGAAACATACGGTAGTCAGATTTGCTACGAGCTGGGCGACAGATATGGGGAAGGTTGAGAAGCTGAGGGAGTATTTATAAAAAAGTAAGAATATAAATAATAGCAAGTGCAGATAATATGTAGAAGCCTATGAAATGAGAATTATTATCATGTAGAAATATTGCGTTTTGTAAAGAAACTTGATAGAATACATATGGTTAGAGAAAACTAACTATGTGAATAAATCATGTATACTCCTTTGTCTGTAATACCTGAACACAGGCGAGGGAGTCCTCAGAAAGGATGGACAACTATGAATTATCTGGAAATTGAAAAAGTAATTGGAAGAGAAATTATCGACTCACGCGGAAATCCAACGGTTGAGGCAGAAGTGCATCTTGTAGATGGAACTGTAGCAAGAGGTGCAGCTCCAAGTGGTGCTTCTACCGGAGAATTTGAGGCACTTGAACTTCGTGATGGAGACAAGTCAAAATTCGGTGGAAAAGGTGTTTCCCGTGCAGTAGAAAATATTAATACAACAATCAACAGTGCATTGGTTGGAATGGATGCAGGAGACACTTATGCAATTGATCAGGCAATGATCCAGGCAGATGGAACAAAAGATAAATCAAATCTTGGCGCAAATGCAATTCTTGCGGTTTCAATCGCATGTGCAAGAGCGGCAGCAGATGCACTTGAGATTCCGTTGTACCGTTTTCTTGGAGGAGTGAATGGAAACAGACTTCCTGTTCCAATGATGAACATTGTAAATGGCGGGTGTCATGCACTTTCTTCCGGACTGGATGTGCAGGAGTTCATGATCATGCCGGTTGGAGCACCGTCTTTTAAAGAATGCATCCGCTGGTGTACAGAGGTATTCCATGCACTTGCAGGAATCTTGAAAGACAGAGGACTTGCAACATCTGTAGGTGATGAGGGCGGATTTGCCCCGGCACTGAAATCAGACGAAGAAGCGATCGAGACAATTCTTGAGGCTGTGAAGAAGGCTGGATATGAGCCTGGAAAAGACTTCAAGATCGCAATGGATGCGGCATCCTCAGAATGGAAGACAGGAACGGTTGGAGAGTATAAACTTCCAAAGGCAGGAACAGTCTATACTTCAGAACAGCTCATTGATCATTGGAAGAAACTGGTAGAGAAATATCCGATCATCTCAATCGAAGATGCACTTGATGAGGAAGACTGGGAAGGCTGGAAAAAGCTGACAGCAGAGCTGGGAGATAAAGTTCAGCTGGTTGGAGATGATCTTTTTGTCACAAACACAGAGAGACTGGCGAAAGGAATTAAGCTTGGATGCGGAAATTCTATTCTGATCAAACTGAATCAGATTGGGTCTGTATCTGAGACTCTTGAAGCAATCAAGATGGCACACAAAGCAGGTTACACAGCAATTTCTTCCCATCGTTCCGGTGAGACAGAGGACACAACGATTGCAGATCTTGCAGTAGCGCTGAATACCTGCCAGATCAAGACCGGAGCGCCGAGCCGTTCGGAGCGTGTAGCGAAATATAATCAGTTACTCCGCATCGAGGAAGAGCTTGGAACAAGCGCAGTATATCCGGGGAATGACGCATTTAATGTGAGATAACATCAGTAAAATAACCTGACAGTCAGGAAAATCCATGCATTTTATGATCTCAGTGGGATGAAATGCATGGATTTTGTGCATGTATTTCTTTGATTTTCATCTAGATTTTTTTATCTATATGTCATACAATAGAAATGTAATTGCCATCAGGCAACATAATATTTAAAAATATTTGGAGGATTTCATTATGAAGAAACCGGTTCTGGTCATTATGGCAGCAGGAATGGGAAGCAGATATGGCGGGCTGAAGCAGATTGACCCGGTAGATCAGGAAGGACATATTATTATGGATTTCTCGATCTTTGATGCAAAACGCGCAGGATTTGAGAAAGTCGTATTTATTATTAAGAAAGAAAATGAAGCAGATTTTAAAGAAGCTGTTGGAAAGAGAATTGAGAAGATCATGGATGTAGCGTATGTATTCCAGGATCTGAACAATCTCCCGGAAGGTTACGAAGTTCCGGAAGGACGTGTAAAGCCTTGGGGAACAGCACATGCTGTTTTAAGTGCGATCGATGAGGTGGATGGACCATTTGCAGTAATCAACGCGGACGATTATTACGGACGTCATGCATTTGAGACGATCTATGAATTCCTTACAACACATGAAGATGATGATAAGTACCGTTATACAATGGTAGGTTATCGTCTGAAGAATACAGTTACAGATAACGGACATGTTGCTCGTGGCGTATGTGAACTCAATGAGGCGAAAGAGCTGGTTGGAATCACAGAGCGTACAAAGATCGAGAAGCGTGACGGTGGAATCGCTTTCTCAGAAGATGACGGAGAGACATGGACAACTATCGACGGAGATACTCTTGTATCCATGAATATGTGGGGATTCACAAGAAGTATTTTAGATGAGATCAAAGCAGGATTCCCGGCATTCCTTGATAAAGGTATTAAGGAGAATCCAATGAAATGTGAGTACTTCCTGCCATCCGTAGTCAGTGACCTTCTGGCAGAGGGCAGAGCAACCGTAAGAGTGCTTGAATCCGAAGATAAATGGTATGGAGTTACATACAAAGAGGACAAGCCGGTTGTAGTTGCAGCGGTACAGGCTTTGAAAGACGAAGGTCTTTATCCACAGAAATTGTGGGATTAGATTATGTGTTGTCAGTTACAGAATTTGTGAATCATAATGATTATGCAACATTTTTACCATAAGAGGAACTATTCGTATAAAGATTTTTGTGGTGGATGTGTTATAATCAGAGACAACAAAGCAAAGATAAGCAAGCTGCTGAACACAGTTACTGTGAGTGGCAGCAGCCTGAGCAGTCAAAGCTCAAAGGAGGATTTTAAAAATGGCAATTTTAGTAACAGGAGGCGCCGGATTTATCGGAAGCCACACATGTGTAGAACTTTTGAATGCAGGATATGATGTTGTAATCGCAGATAACCTTTACAACGCATCAGAGAAAGCTGTAGACAGAGTAAAACAGATCACAGGAAAAGATCTGAAGTTCTATAAAGCAGACATCCGCGACAAAGAAGCAATGAACGAGATCTTTGAGAAAGAAGAGATCGAGTCGGTGATTCATTTCGCAGGACTCAAGGCAGTAGGTGAATCAGTTGTTAAACCACTCGAATACTACGAGAATAACATTGCAGGAACTTTAGTTCTCTGTGATGTAATGAGAAATCACGGCGTGAAGAATATCATCTTCAGTTCTTCTGCAACAGTATATGGTGACCCGGCATTTATCCCGATCACAGAAGAGTGCCCGAAGGGAACATGTACAAATCCATACGGATGGACAAAATGGATGCTGGAGCAGATCCTGACAGATCTTCATACAGCAGATCCGGAGTGGAATGTCGTACTTCTTCGCTACTTCAATCCAATCGGAGCTCATGAGAGCGGACTGATCGGAGAAGATCCGAAGGGAATCCCGAACAACCTGATTCCATACATTACACAGGTCGCAATCGGTAAACTTGAGTGCCTCGGTGTGTTTGGAGATGATTATGATACACCTGACGGAACAGGTGTCCGCGATTACATCCACGTAGTTGATCTCGCAGTGGGACATGTCCGCGCAGTAGAGAAATTGAAAGAGAAAGCAGGAGTTTCCGTATATAATCTTGGAACAGGAAACGGATATTCCGTACTTGACATGGTGAAAGCATTCTCCAAAGCTTGTGGAAAAGAGATCCCTTATCAGATTAAACCACGTCGTGCAGGAGACATTGCTACATGTTACTGTGATGCTTCCAAGGCAAAGGAAGAACTGCACTGGGTAGCTGAGAGAGATCTGAACAAGATGTGTGAAGATTCCTGGAGATGGCAGAGCATGAATCCAAACGGATATGAGGATTAAGTTTGATTAATCATTTATAATGTGAAATAAAAAGTTGTTGATGAGCAGGGGCGAACGATGATAGTGCGGTTTCCTGTGCTATCAACAACTTTTTTGTATCATTTGTAAATTATGTTGACCAACCGCGAACAGCAACACAGCTCTTGCAACCAACAGTCCATCTGTATTATACTAATAGAACACGATTAAATTCAGAAGAAATTGGAGATAGAAAAATGAAGCGCGAAGTAGATCTTAATGAAATTTCAGACGGACGTCTGTATTCCTCCGGAGATATGGTTAAGGTGGACTGTCATGATTGTGAAGGCTGCTCTGCATGCTGCCAGGGAATGGGAAATTCCATCATATTGGATCCAATGGATCTGTGGAGATTGCAACTCGGAATAAAAGAGAATTTTGATACACTGCTTGCAAACTATCTGGAATTGAATGTAGTTGACGGGATGGTACTTCCTAATTTAAAGATGGCAGGAGAGGAAGAAGCCTGTCTGTTCTTGAAAGATGGAAGATGTTCTATTCATGGATACAGACCGGGAATCTGTCGTTTGTTCCCTCTTGGACGTATTTATGAGGAGAATGGATTCAAGTATTTTATCCAGGTGCATGAGTGTAAGAAGCAGGAACGTGGTAAAGTGAAGATTAAGAAGTGGCTTGGAATTGCAGATCAGAAGAGATACGAAGATTTCGTGTGGAGATGGCATACATTTCTTAAGAACTGTGAAGAAGGAATGAAAGAACTTGATGAGCAGAACGCGAAAGTACTGACGGTTGTGGTTCTCCGCAACTTTTATCAAATGCCTTATCAGGCAGAGGAAGAAGCACAGTTTTATCCGGAATTTGAAGAAAGACTGGAAAGACTGAATGCAATGTTTGGATTTTAGAAGTGAAAGTCAACAACAGGTGAAAGGCAGCAGTAGATGGAAAGCAACAGTAGAAAAACACAGATATTAAAAGAAATTTTTGGATACGATTCTTTCCGTAAAGGACAGGAGGAGATTGTAGATCAGATTTTGAATGGAAGAGATGTGCTGGCAATCATGCCGACCGGAGCAGGAAAGTCACTTTGTTATCAGGTTCCGGCACTTCTGATGTCTGGGATCACGATCGTAGTATCACCGCTGATTTCATTGATGATCGATCAGGTGAAGGCACTGAATGAAGTAGGAGTTCATGCAGCGTATATTAACAGTGCACTGACAGAACGGCAGATTACAAAAGCATTAGAACTGGCAGCGGCAGGCAGATATAAGATGATCTATGTCGCTCCGGAACGCTTGTTGACACCACGGTTTCTGGACTTTGCATGTCATACAGAACTTTCTATGGTGACAATCGATGAGGCTCACTGTATTTCCCAGTGGGGACAGGATTTCCGTCCAAGTTATGTGAAGATCACAGAATTCATCCGCCAGCTTCCAAGACGCCCGGTTGTCAGTGCATTTACAGCAACTGCGACACAGAAAGTAAGAGAAGACATTCTTGAAGTACTTGATCTTGAATCTCCTTATATAAATGTATCCGGTTTTGATAGAGAAAACCTTTACTTCGAAGTAAGACCGGCGCGTGGGAAGAAGGAAGCAATCAAGGAATATCTCACACAGCACAGAGAAGACAGCGGAATTATTTACTGTGCGACAAGAAAAAATGTCGATGAACTCTATCTGGAGTTGCAGAATGCCGGATTTTCTGTCGGAAGATATCACGCAGGAATGGGGACAGAGGCAAGAAATGAAAGCCAGGAAGATTTCATTTATGACAGAATCCAGATCATGATCGCAACGAATGCATTTGGAATGGGAATTGATAAGTCCAATGTCCGCTTTGTCCTTCATTATAATATGCCGCAGAGCATGGAAAATTATTACCAGGAGGCAGGCAGAGCCGGACGAGACGGAGAACCGGCAGAATGTATCCTTTTCTATTCACCGCAGGATATCATGATCAATCAGCTCTTGCTGGATAGTAAAGAGCAGATTGGAGAATACACAGAAGAAGAACTCCGGGTGATCCGGGAACAGGATGTTCTCCGGCTGCGTAAGATGAGTAATTATTGTACGACAAGCATGTGTCTTAGAAAATACATATTGAATTATTTTGGACAAGAGACAGAAGAACATTGTGGGAATTGTTCCAATTGTCTGGAAGAATTCGTAGAGCTTGATGTCGGAGAGATTGCGGCAGACGTGATCGAGTGTGTGCGCGAATCCAGACAGAGATACGGTATGACAATGATCCTTTCCACACTGGCTGGAGCGAATACAGCGAAGATCAGAAGTGCAGGGATGAATGAACTTTCCATTTATGGAAGACAGAGTAAATGTTCTCAGCAGAGGTTGAAAGACGTAGTTTATACACTGCTCGAACACGGATACCTTCAACAGAGTGCAGATCGTTATGCGATCCTGAAACTGACAGACCGGTCAGAAGAATTACTGAAATCGAGAGAATTGAAACTCCGCTGCAAGAAGTCAGAACTTACAGAAAAGAAAAAGTCCGGAAGTGGAAAGAAAGCGTCTCATAGAAAGGGAGAGAGTTTCGGGAATCTTACAGATAAAAGCCGAGAATTATTCGAAGAATTGCGTTCTGTGCGTTATTCTTTGGCAAAGAAAAAAGGAATTCCGCCATATATGGTCGCTTCAGATCGTACATTACATGAGATGTGTGTACTTGTTCCATTTGAAAAAGAGGAACTGCTTGAAGTACACGGTATGGGATTTAAGAAATATGAACAGTACGGAGCAGTTTTTCTTGATAAGATTCAAGAAGTGACAGCAGGTGATAAAAAAGGTTACGGTATATCAGAAGATGCTGATGGGACAGACGCAGTTCAGAACCAGAATCCTCTGGACATCGGACCATTTGGAAGTGTAGAGAATTAACAGCAAAAAAGAAGTAAAAGAAAGAAGTGACATAAAAGTGTCTGTAAAAATATTTCCAACATTAAAAAATTATAAAAAAGAATATTTGCCAAAAGATATTTTAAGCGGAATTATCATGGCAGCGGTCTCAATTCCAATCTCTATGGGGTATGCACAGATCGCAGGTGTTCCGGCGGTGTATGGACTTTATGGATCTGTTCTGCCGATCCTGCTATTTGCCATGCTCTCAACTTCAAAACAGTTTATCTTCGGAGTAGATGCGGCACCGGCGGCAATTGTCGGAGCTGCACTGGCAACACTTGGAGTGACGGCAGAATCAGCCCAGGCATTGCAGTATGTACCATTGATCGCATTGTTTACAGGACTCTGGTTATTGTTGTTTTATCTTTTACATGCAGATAAGATTGTTGATTTTATCTCAACACCGGTTATGGGTGGATTTATCAGTGGTATTGCAGTGACAATTATTATGATGCAGATTCCGAAACTGATGGGAAGCCCGGCGGGAACTGGAGAATTCATAGAACTTGCAGAACACATTTTTCAGGCAATCACAAAGATAAACTGGTTGTCCTTTGGAATGGGAATTGGAGCACTTGTAATCTTGATTGTATCCAAAAAACTGATTCCAAAGTTCCCGATGGCAATCGTTATTATGATTGCCGGAGTTCTCTCGACAATTGTCTTTCATGTAAACCAGTATGGTGTAGTTCTCCTGCAGGCAGTTCAACCAGGGCTTCCGCGGCTTATTTTCCCGGATTTTACAGGGATCAATCTTACCCAGGCTGTGGGAAGAGCACTTATGGTTGCTGTTGTGATCATGGCAGAGACACTTTTGTCAGAGAACAATTTTGCATCCAAAAACGGATATGAACTGGATGACCGTCAGGAAATCCTTGCCTGTGCCGCAGGAAATCTTGCTGCCGGTGCAGTTGGATGCTGCCCGGTAAATGGAAGTATTTCCAGGACTTCCATGAATGAACAGTATGGAGGAAAGACACAGGTTGTATCCATTACAGCGGGACTGACCATGGCAGTTGTACTTATAGGTGCAACTGGATTTATCGAATATCTTCCGGTTCCGGTATTGACGGCAATCGTAATCTCTGCACTGATGAATGTTGTAGAGACACATCTTGCAGTACGCTTATTTAAAGTAAGCAGAAACGAATTCTATATTTTTATTGCAGCAGGGATCGGTGTGCTGTTCCTTGGTACGATTTACGGAGTTGTGATCGGAATTTTGTTATCTTTTGTAGCAGTGATTTTAAGGGCTACAAACCCTCCGAGATCTTTCCGTGGAATGATTCCGGGAAAAGAAGTTTATTATGATCTGGAGAGAAACCGTTTTGCATATCCAATCAAGCATGTGATTATTTACAGATTTAGCGAGAACCTTTTCTTTGCAAATAACAAAGTGCTGGTTTCAGATATTGAAAACAGCATCAAAGAGGATACAAAGGTCGTAATTCTGGACGCATCAGCAATCAACAGCCTGGATATTACAGCGGCAGATGCACTCGAAATGCTTGCAGCAAGTCTGAAAAAACGTGGAATTAAGTTCTATATCACAGAACATTCCAGAGAAGTTAACGATCAGATGAGAAAGCTTGGAATCGGACATTTGATAAAAGAAGGTGCTGTGCGAAGAACAATTCTTGCGGCACTTCATGATGCGGGGATTGAGCAGCCTTGCCCATTGGATATTCCAGAAGAAGATCTCGAAAAACTTAAGCGAAGAGAATATTTTTCCCTTCCTGCAGAAGAAGAAAATACACTGGAAGAGTTTGCATGGGCATTTGGTGATGATGCAGTCAAAGAAATTGAGAAACGAGTGCTTTCTATTGTGAAGCAGATCCATGAGATTACAGATCTCGAGAAACTTTCCGAAGAAGGAATCAAAGAAAAACTGGAATTTTGGAATTCACTTGGAGCACTTGATGAAGATGAGTTGCTCCGCAGAATGGAACTTCACTTAGATGATCTTCCAAGTGATGTAAAAGAAAACAAAAAACTCGTCATTGAATTAATCGAGCGTAGAAGAAGAAAACTTAGAGATCGTCTTCTGAAAGAGCATCCAGAGATTGTTGAGCATATTGAAGAGCGAAGAGAGCGGCTGGAACGAAGACTTGAGAAACAGAATCCAGATGCAGTAAAGCGCCTGAAACACTGGAAAGATGAAGAATTCTAAAGAACAATCTTTAAGATTCTTAATAAATCATTAGGATTGTTAAAGTCCCCTTGTTTCTGCAAAAAAGGAATGCTATGATTAATATGGAAGAAAAAGTCAGGGGACAATTTTGATTGTCCCCTGATTTTAAGAATAGAAAAGAAAAAAGGGATAAGCATGTGGTCTAGAGAAACAAAAGAAGAAAAAGAACGCAAGAAAGAACAAGCGTTTTATGAACATTATAGCGCGATGGGAAAAAGCACAGATTCCATTAGAAAAGAGTGGGAGAGACGCAAGAGGAATGAACAACGCATTCGACGCATCAAGAGACGAAGGAGAATTGCAATCATATTGATTCTGTTCGTTGTATTAGTTCCGGCAGTTTCAACATTTACTTATTTTAAAATGAATCCGATTGTATTACGGAGTAAAGTGATCGCGCAGGAAAAGAAAGAAAGTATGGATCTAATGTCCAACATCCGTTTCGTTGTTGGTGGAAAAGCGAAAGATGTGAAGACAGAAGGGAAAGTAGATACGAATAAAGAAGGAAAATATACGGTTTACTATGTCTACGGTAAACAAAAAGTAAAAGCGGAAGTCGAAGTTAAGGATACAAAAGCACCTGAGCTTAAAATGAAAGACAGTTATACAACAGAACTTCCGAAAGATATCAAGCCGGAAGATTTTGTAGAATCAGTAAAAGATGCATCAGATGTCACACTTGAATTTGTCGGACAGGATTCCTGGGAGAAGAAAGGAAAATACGGAGTAACTGTTGCTGCAACAGATAGTGACGGTCATAAAACAGAAGGTAAATCAACACTGAATCTGGAAGAGGATACAACAGGACCGACTATTGAAGGAGCAGATGATAAAGAACTTGCACAGGGCGATACGATGGACTTTAATGAAGGGGTTACGATAAAGGATGATATGGATCCAGAGCCAACATTGGAAGTACAGGGTGCTGACAAAGTGGATTTTGCGACACCGGGAACCTATATTGTCACCTATCTTGCAAAAGATCGTTCCGGAAATGAGACAAAGATTGAGCGAAAGATCAAAGTGAAAGAGAATCCGGATTGGAATGAGAAAGTTGTTTATCTGACTTTTGATGATGGTCCTTCAGAGAATACCGGAGAGATTCTTGATATCCTGAAAGAGAAAAATGCGAAGGCAACCTTCTTCGTCACAGGAAATAATCAGGAACATGATGATATGATCAAAAGAGCCTTTTCCGAAGGACATTCGATCGGACTTCATACCTATACACACGATTATGCAACAGTTTACGCATCCGAAGATGCATACTTCGCAGATCTGCAGAAAGTATCGGATCTGGTAGAGAGTATCACAGGAACGAAATCCATGATCATTCGTTTTCCGGGAGGATCTAGCAACACCGTCAGTGCAAAATATGTCAAAGGATTGATGACAACACTTACGAAAGCAGTGAGAGACCAAGGATATCAGTATTTTGACTGGAACTGTGATTCTACTGACGCAAGCGGAAATAATGTTCCGGTAGAAAAGCTGGTTTCCAACGCAACATCCTGCACGGCAAATCATGTTGATATTCTGATGCATGATACAGATGCAAAAGATACAACCGTACAGGCATTGCCACAGATTATTGATTACTATAGAAGTCAGGGATACACATTCAAAGGACTGACCGTTGATAGTGTGGCAGCGCACCATGGAGTGAATAATTGATAAATATTAGAAAGAGCCAGGACAGGCACAACACACGGTGTCTGTTCTGGCTCTTAATTATATCTTAATCCTCATCATCTGTCTGTACAGAGTAAGTCTGTCTCTTTCTTGCCATCTCATCGCTCTCAAGATATTCATCATAAGTTGTGATCTTATCGATCAGCTTACCGCCCGGAACAATCTCCATGATACGGTTCGCTGTTGTCTGTACGATCTGGTGGTCTCTGGAAGTAAAGAGAAGTACTCCAGGGAACTTGATCAGACCATTGTTGAGTGCTGTGATAGACTCCATATCCAGGTGGTTTGTTGGCTCATCAAGAAGCAGTACATTTGCTCCTGAGATCATCATCTTGGAGAGCAGGCAGCGAACCTTCTCACCACCGGAAAGTACAGCAACTTTCTTCACTCCGTCTTCACCGGAGAAGAGCATTCTTCCAAGGAATCCACGAACATAAGTTACATCCTTTTCCTCAGAGTACTGTGTCAGCCACTCTGTGATATTGTAGTCATTGTCGAATTCTCCGCCGAAATCCTTCGGGAAGTAAGCCTGAGAAGTTGTAACTCCCCATTTATATGTTCCCTCATCCGGTTCCATCTCGCCGATCAGGATCTTGAAGAGGATTGTCTTAGCAAACTCATTTCCACCAACAAAAGCAACTTTATCCTCGCGGCCAAGTGTGAATGTAAGATTATCAAGAATCTTCTCGCCGTCAATTGTCTTGGAAAGTCCTTCTACAGAGAGAACTTCATTACCAATCTCACGGTTCGGACGGAAGTCGATGTAAGGATATTTACGGCTGGAAGGTCTGATCTCATCAAGCTGGATTTTCTCCAGGGCACGCTTTCTGGAAGTAGCCTGTTTGGACTTGGAAGCGTTCGCACTGAATCGAGAAATAAATTCCTGCAGCTCTTTGATCTTTTCTTCTTTTTTCTTGTTGGCCTCTTTCATCTGACGGATCAGCAGCTGGCTTGACTCGTACCAGAAGTCGTAGTTTCCTGCGTAAAGCTGGATCTTGCCGTAATCGATATCGGCAATCTGTGTACATACCTTGTTCAGGAAGTAACGGTCATGGGATACAACGATAACAGTGTTGTCAAAGTTGATCAGGAATTCTTCCAGCCATGCGATCGCATCAAGATCCAAGTGGTTGGTAGGCTCGTCAAGAAGCAGGATATCCGGGTTTCCGAACAGTGCCTGTGCAAGAAGAACCTTGACCTTCTCAGAACCTGTCAGGTCTTTCATCAGTTTATAATGAAGCTCTGTCTCGATACCAAGTCCGTTCAGAAGATTGGCAGCATCAGATTCTGCTTCCCATCCATCCATTGTAGCGAACTCAGCTTCCAGCTCACTTGCTTTGATTCCGTCTTCATCTGTGAAATCTTCTTTTGCGTAAATTTCTTCTTTCTCTTTCATGATTTCATACAGACGTGCATTTCCCATGATAACTGTATCAAGAACAGGGAATTCGTCATATTTGAAATGATCCTGCTGAAGGAAAGAAAGTCTCTCGCCCGGGGAGATAACTACATCACCGGATGTCGGCTCAAGCTGTCCGGAGAGAATCTTAAGAAATGTAGATTTACCGGCACCATTCGCACCGATCATTCCGTAGCAGTTCCCCTCTGTGAATTTGATGTTAACATCTTCGAACAGCGCCTTTTTCCCGACGCGAAGGGTTACGTTATTTGCACTAATCATTTGAAAGTCTCCTTGTAAATAAATTAGAATTGTGATTACGTTGTTATAATTGTTCTTTTTCAAATACGTGTGAATAAGAACATACCAATCCATATATTAACATAGAAGAAAGGGTGCTGACAAGTACTGAAATAGAAAAAAGCATACGAAAAAGCAGGGCAAACTGTGTGAAAATGTATAAGAACTAATCCTTGTTCTTTCCATTGTAAAAAGTTATAATGTTACTAAGAATCTCACAATATAAATAGCAGTAGAAAAGAGGAGAAACCATGGCACTTAAGAAAGCAACAATCGTACTGGAAGGTGGAGCAACAAGAGGCATATTTACTTCTGGTGCTCTGGATTACCTTATGGAACAGGATATTTATTTTTCAGATGTGATCGGTGTGTCTGCCGGCGCATGTAATGCAGTAGATTATGTTTCCAGACAGCCGGGACGTACAAGAGACTGTATGATTCCGAATACAAAAGATATGAAGTATATTAATGGAGTGAAAGATACGATCAGGGAGAAAAGTCTGATGAATATGGATTTGATTTTTGATAAATATCCGAATGAACTGATCCCATTTGATTTTGATGCATATTTTCAGTCAGAGATGCACTGTGAGCTGGTAACGACAAACTGTCTGACTGGAAATGCAGAATATATGACGGAAACAGAAGATCCTGACCGATTGATGAAGATCTGTCGTGCATCAAGCAGTATGCCGCTTGTAACTCCGATGGTGAATATTGACGGTGTCCCGTATCTGGATGGCGGACTTGCAGATTCTGTTCCGATCCGTCGTGCACAGAAGCTTGGGAATGAGAAGATCATAGTGATCCTGACGAGAAATCAGGGCTATCGTAAGAAAGTGATCTCACCGGCAGTGCAGAAGCTTTATAGACAGGCATATAAGTCCTATCCGAATGCAGTCCGGACAATCTTCAGAAGAAGTTTTATCTATAATAAGACGATGAATTATCTGGACCAGCTTGAGAAGCGTGGAGAGATCTATGTCCTTCGTCCACATGTAAAACCAGTATCACGGCTCGAACAGCATCCGGATGTCCTGCATGCATTTTATGAGCATGGATATCATCTGATGGAGCGAAAGACAGAAGAAATGCTGAAGTATCTTGAACAGTAATAAAAATAAATCGACTTGTTAAAAGAAGAGAGAAAAGGGAGTTGAGTTATATGAGAGAGATTTTAGAAGAAACTCAGAACCGTGAATTATCGTGGCTTCGGTTCAATCAGCGCGTTCTCGAAGAAGCACGGGATGAGACAGTTCCTTTGATGGAACGTATGAAATTCGTAGCTATTTTCACAAGTAACTTAGACGAGTTTTTTATGATCCGCGTAGGAAGTCTGTATGATATGGCATCAGCAGACAGCAAAAAGATCGATCAGCGATCCGGTATGACAGCAAAACAGCAGTTAGATGCAATTTATCGAGCTGTTTCTCCACTTTACAAGGAACGCGATAAGACATATGCAGAGATCAAGAAACAGTTAAGTCCGTATGGTGTCTGCGGTCTTGACTTCAAGGAACTGGAACAGCAGGAGAAGAAGTTTGTAAAGAAATATTTCAAAGAAGAAGTAATGCCGGTGCTTTCCCCACAGATCGTAGATGCGAACCATCCGTTCCCACATCTGTTAAGTAAAGAACTGTATGTGGTTGCGAATCTGAAGCAGGGAGACAAGACGATGCTCGGAATCATTCCGGTACCACAATATATTTCTAATATTCTCTATCTTCCGGGGTATGACATCCGTTATATCCGTATGGAAAAGATTATCCTGGAATTTATTGATCTTGTTTTTGACCAGTATCAGATCTCAGACAAGAACTATATCCGTGTAACGAGAAATGCAGATGTATCACCGGATGATGAAGCTTATGCAGACAGCGGAGATTTCCGTCATGTGATGCAGGAGACACTTCATAAGAGAAGAAGGATGGCTGTTGTCCGTCTTGAGGCAGCCAATTCTCTGAGTAAAGAGATGGAGAAATATTTCTGTGAGAAATTCAATATCCGTCCGGAATGTATTTTCCGAACAAAGATGCCGATGAAGCTGGACTTTATCTTTGCAATCGCTGATAAACTTCCGGATTCGAAGAAAAAAACGCTCGTGGATGTACCATTTTCTCCGCAACCGTCTTCCATGCTTGCAGAGGGTAAGGTGATTCCGCAGATAAAGAAGAAAGACGTACTCCTTTGCTATCCATACGAAAGCATGGAACCGTTCCTTCAGCTGATCAAAGAAGCATCAACAGACCCGGAAGTTCTGACAATCAAGATCACAATCTACCGTCTGGCAAAGAAAGCACGACTTGTAGAATATCTCTGCGCAGCGGCTGAGAATGGAAAAGAGGTTACGGTTCTGATCGAGCTGAGAGCACGTTTTGATGAGCAGAACAACATTGACTGGTCCGAGCGTCTGGAAGAGGCCGGATGCCGTGTTCTGTACGGATTCGAGGGTTATAAGGTACACTCCAAGATCTGCCTGATCACATACAGAAACCGTACCGGAATTCATTACATTACACAGATTGGAACCGGAAATTATAACGAAAAGACAGCAAAGATGTATACCGATTACTCGCTGATGACAAGCAGACAAGAGATTGGTGAAGACGCAGCAGTCTTTTTCCAGAATATGTCGATCAGCAATCTGAATGGAGTTTACAAGCATCTGATTGTTTCACCGACAAGCCTGAAACAGAAAGTACTTGCCTTGATGGATGAAGAAATTGCAAAAGGTGAGAACGGAAGAATCATTATGAAAATGAATTCTGTTACGGACATGGATTTCATTCGCAAAGTAACAGAAGCATCTCAGGCAGGGGTGAAGATAGATCTGATCGTGCGTGGGATCTGCTGTATCCTCCCGGGAATCAAGGGAAAGACAGAGAATCTGCGTGTGACAAGTATCGTCGGAAGATATCTGGAGCATCCAAGACTTTTCGTCTTCGGAAAAGGAGCAGATGCAACAGTTTATATTGGATCTGCTGATATGATGACAAGAAATACAGAGAAGCGTGTAGAAGTCGCGTGCCCGGTCTATGATGTAGAGATCCGGAAACGCCTGTTCCATCAGCTTCATGTAATGCTTTCTGACAATGTGAAAGCTCGCGCGATGACAAGTGACGGAACATATGTGAAGAAACCGGTGGAAGACGGAGCAAGTCTTGTGAATGCACAGGAGACCTTTATGAGAGAAGCATCACAGGCACAACGTCCGGCTGCAGCCAATGTGCCGAAGAAGAAAAAAGAAGGATTCTTAACAACCGTACTGAAGATTTTCAGAAAAAAACAATAGAAGGACGAGAGATGGAGGAGCAGAGAAAGATGAAACCGTTACAGAAAAAAGACTTTGGAAAGACATCGAAAGGGGAATTGGCTACCGTATATACACTGGAAAATGAAGCCGGAATGCAGATCAGTGTATCCGACTTCGGAGCAACACTGACAAGCGTACTTGTTCCGGATAAGGATAACAATCCGGTAGAAGTGACACTTGGATATGATGATGCAACCGGATATGAAGCCGGACTTGGAAATGCATTCGGAGCATCTGTCGGACGTAACGCAAATCGTATCGGTGGGGCAGTGATCGAGATCAATGGAACAGAATATCACCTGACAAAGAATGACGGAGAGAACAACTTACACAGCGGACTTGATTTCTATCACGGAAGATTGTGGAAGGTTGCGGACGCAGATGATACCCATGTAACATTTGAGATGGACAGCCCGGATGGAGATCAGGGATATCCGGGAGCACTTGTTATGAAAGTGACCTATTCTCTGGATGAAGAGAATACTTTGATGATCCACTACGAAGCAGAGCCGGATCAGGATACGATCATCAATATGACAAATCACAGTTACTTTAACCTGAACGGACATAAGAGCGGAGATGTTCTGAATCATACATTATGGCTGAATGCGGATGCATTTACACCGGCAGACGCAGCATCCATTCCGACAGGTGAGATCCGCAGTGTGGAAGGAACTCCGATGGATTTCAGAACAGATAAGACAATCGGAAAAGACATTGGAGTAGACTATGAACCACTGATCTTCGGAAAAGGTTATGACCACAACTGGGTATTGAAAAATGAAGGCGAATTTGATAAAGTAGCAGAAGTGGCCGGGGATGAAAGTGGAATCCATATGAGCGTACTGACAGACCTTCCGGGAGTGCAGATCTATACTGCGAACTTCCTTGACGGAGTGAAAGGAAGAGACGGAGCGGTTTATGAGATGAGAGATGCAATCTGTCTGGAGACACAGTACTATCCGGATGCAATCCACCATGAAAACTTCCCGGGACCGATCTGTAAGAAAGGCGAGAAATATGATACTCGTACTGCCTACAGATTTCGTGTAAAATAAGTGAATGGAAGATAAATAATTAATTTATGGGAAAATCAGTATACATTGCGGAGAAACCGAGCGTTGCCCAGGAATTCGCAAAAGCATTGAAACTAAATACAAAACGACGGGACGGATATCTTGAGTCAGACGAAGCCATTGTCACCTGGTGCGTAGGTCACCTGGTGACGATGAGCTATCCGGAGGAATATGATCCGGCACTTAAGAAATGGAACCTGCAGACACTGCCGTTTATCCCGGACGAATTCAAATACGAAGTCATTCCGTCAGTGGCAAAGCAGTTCCAGATCGTCAGCGGGATCCTGAACCGGGAAGATGTCGATACGATCTATGTCTGTACCGACTCCGGGCGAGAGGGAGAATATATCTATCGTCTTGTGGAACAGGAAGCACACGTTGAGGGGAAAAAGCGCCGGAGAGTGTGGATCGATTCCCAGACAGAAGAAGAGATTCTTCGAGGAATCCGTGAAGCCAAAGATCTGTCAGAGTATGATAACCTCGGAGCATCTGCATACCTGCGTGCCAAAGAAGATTATCTGATGGGAATCAACTTCTCCCGTCTGCTGACTTTGAAATATGGCAACAGTATTTCAAATTTTCTGCAAACGAAGTATTCCGTTGTATCTGTAGGACGCGTTATGACATGTGTTCTTGGCATGGTTGTACGCAGAGAACGCGAGATCCGTGATTTTGTCAAGACACCGTTTTACCGCGTACTCAGCACGATCGATGCACAGGGGCATACGTTCGAGGGTGAGTGGAGAGCAGTGAAAGGCTCCCGCTATTTTGAGTCCTATGACCTTTATAAGGAAAATGGATTCAAGGAGCGCAAGAAAGCAGAAGAATTGATTCAATACCTGAAGACACCGGATGACGAGTCTGTAAATGTAGCAGGAATACAGGGACAGTCAGGATTGAACTGCAGGATCGAGTCGATTGAGAAAAAGAAAGAGAAGAAGAATCCCCCTCTTTTATATAACCTGGCGGAGCTTCAGAACGACTGTTCTAAGAGATTTAAGATCAGTCCGGATGAGACACTGCGAATCGTGCAGGAGCTGTATGAGAAAAAACTTGTGACTTATCCGAGAACCGATGCCCGTGTTCTGTCTACCGCAGTGGCAAAGGAAATCACAAGAAATCTGAACGGGCTGTCAAAATATCCAATGGCTGCACCATATATGCAGGATATCCTGAATTTCGGAAGCTATAAGACACTTGCCAAGACACGCTATGTGAATGACAAGCAGATTACAGACCATTATGCAATCATTCCTACAGGACAAGGGTTGAATGCATTGAGTACTGTTTCATCTACTGCGAAGGGTGTGTACGACCTGATCGTGCGAAGATTCCTGAGTATCTTTTATCCGCCGGCAGTTTACCAGAAGGTTGCTATCGTGACGAAGATCAAAGAAGAAAGTTTCTTCTCAAGCTTCAAAGTACTTGCTGAGGAAGGTTATCTGAAAGTGGCAGGCATTCCGAAGAAGAAAGCTTCTCAGACAGCCACAAAAGATAGCAGTAATGGAAACAGTGAGAATAATAACAATGATACAAATGACGAGGCAGGTTCCGATTCTTCCGATCAAAGCCTGGACACCGGATTGTTCGAAGTGGTCAAGTCATTAAAGAAGGGTGCAGTCCTTCAGGTCAGAGCATTGGATATCAAAGAAGGAGAGACATCACCTCCGAAGCGTTACAATTCCGGTTCCATGATCCTGGCAATGGAGAATGCAGGACAGCTGATCGAGGACGAAGAACTTCGTGCCCAGATCAAAGGAAGCGGAATCGGAACAAGTGCGACAAGAGCAGAGATTCTGAAAAAGCTTGTGAATATCAAGTATCTCGCATTGAACAAGAAGACACAGGTGATCACACCGACGCTGCAGGGAGAGATGATCTATGATGTTGTTGATCATTCCATCCGGTCACTCCTGAACCCGGAACTTACAGCAAGCTGGGAGAAGGGGCTGAACTATGTGGCAGAAGGTTCCATCACATCAGATGAATATATGAGAAAACTCGATCATTTCATCACCAGCAGAACCGTTGGGGTGAAAGGGTTGAACAATCAATATCAGCTTAGAGCCTGCTATGAAAAAGCCGCTGGGTTTTATCCGTCTGTAAATAGTAATAAAACGACAGGCAGAACAAAAACAGGCAGCAGAAGTAAATGACACAATAATAAGACATAAATGTAAGTCGGTTCTAGCCGGCAGAAAGGAATTACCATGTTAGAAGCATTAACAGTAAAAGAAAATTATTCATTAGACCAGACAATCGCAAAAGATATCTTCAACGGAGTTACTTATCCGTGGGAAGTACTTCCGAAGATCAGCAACTTCATCCTTGAACTTGGAGCTACATTGAGCGAGGATGAATACGAGAAACGCGGAGAAAATGTATGGGTAGCGAAGTCTGCAAAGGTTGCTCCGACTGCATTTATCAATGGACCGGCAATCATCGGAAAGGATGCTGAGGTTCGTCACTGTGCATTTATCCGTGGAAATGCGATCGTAGGAGAAGGAGCTGTTGTAGGAAATTCCACAGAGCTTAAGAACGTGATCCTTTTTAATAAAGTTCAGGTTCCGCACTATAATTATGTAGGTGATTCTGTTCTTGGATACAAATCTCATATGGGAGCCGGATCAATTACATCTAACGTAAAATCAGATAAGAAACTTGTTGTGGTAAAAGCCGGAGAAGAGAAGATTGAGACAGGCATGAAGAAGTTCGGCGCAATGCTCGGAGATGAAGTAGAAGTAGGATGCGGAAGCGTTCTGAATCCGGGAACAGTTGTTGGAAATCACAGCAACATCTATCCACTTTCTTCTGTACGTGGATTCGTTCCGGCAAACAGCATTTACAAAAAAAAGGGCGAAGTTGTGACAAAAGAAGAAAGATAGTTGAAAATAGAAAATGATAAGAATGGCTCCTGTGTGATAACATGGGAGCTATCTTAGACAGGAGGAATAAAGCAGATGAATAAAGTGGGTTTTATCGGTGTAGGAATCATGGGAAAATCCATGGTCAGAAATCTCATGAAAGCCGGATTTGAATTACATATCTATGCAAGAACAAAGAGTAAAGTAGAAGATGTGATCAGCGAAGGAGCACAGTTCCATGAGTCAATCAAGGATTGCGTGCAGGATTGTGATGCAGTTATTACGATCGTTGGGTTCCCACAGGATGTAGAAGAAGTATACTTTGATGAGGGGAATATCTTAGACAGTGCAAAGAAAGGTGCTTATCTGATCGATATGACAACAACAAGTCCGCAGATTGCTGAGAAGATTTACGAGGAAGGTACAAAACGAGGTTTCCATGTGATGGATGCACCTGTCACAGGCGGAGATACAGGAGCGAAAGCCGGAACATTATCCATTCTCGTTGGTGGAGAAAAGGAAGATTACGAAGCCTGTATGCCACTCTTTGAGGCAATGGGAACAAACATTAATTATCAGGGTAAGGCTGGATGCGGACAGCACTGCAAGCTGGCGAACCAGATCATGATCGCCGGAACACTGTCCGGTGTGTGCGAGGCACTTACTTATGCAAAAGAACAGGGACTGGATCCGGAAGTATTCATGAAGTCCGTTGCGACAGGGGCAGCAGGAAGCAAGCAGCTTGACACATTCGGACCAAAGATCTTAAAAGATGATTATGCACCGGGATTCTTTATGAAACACTTCATCAAAGATATGAAGCTTGCACTGATCGAAGCGAACAGAAAAGGACTTTCCCTTGATGTACTCAGTATGGTTCTTGCCAATTACGAAGAACTTGAGCAGGAAGGATACGGAGATCTCGGAACACAGGCGTTGATGAAATTCTATGATGAAGAACATCGAAATACGGAAGAGTAAAAATTTGTGAATGGTAACCGTAAAAATTCTGTTAAGAATCAACAAAACAGGTTGAAGTAACAGGGAAAAGAAAATATAATAGACATCAGAGAAAAAACTGTTGAAGAATATAAAAATCAACAACAGGAAGACTTGAAGGAGGACACGAAAATGCTTACAGATAATTTTGTAACAATGGAAATTGGAAAAGCAAAACACATTGCACTCGTAGCCCATGATGGAAAGAAGAAAGAACTGATTGAATGGTGTGATAGAAATAAAGAAGTATTACAGGGACATTTCCTATGCGGAACAGGAACAACAGCCCGTCTGATCGCAGAGAAAACAGGACTTCCGGTAAAAGGATACTGCAGTGGTCCACTTGGTGGAGACCAGCAGATCGGTGCGAAGATTGTAGAAGGACAGATTGATTTCATGATCTTTTTGTGGGATCCGTTAGAGGCACAGCCACATGACCCGGACGTTAAGGCACTTCTTAGAATCGCAGTAGTATATGATATTCCGGTTGCGAACAACCTTGCAACAGCAGACTTCATGCTGAACAGCAAGTTCATGAATGAGCCTTATTCCAGACAGATTGAGAATTTCAATAAGACGATTCAGGACCGCGTTGCGGAGATGAAATAAAATAATTTAAGTATTAAAAAAATACCTGCAGATATCAATTTTGACATCTTGCAGGTATTTTTATGGATTTTTACAGAAGTCCTTTTTCACGCTTCTCAAGAAGAGCATGAATCTTATCTGTCGGGCTGATAACAGAGCTGATCGGCACATCATGGTTCAGGGAATCAATGATCAGTGCGATAAATTTACTCATATCAGCTTTTACAAAGTAAGGTTTCTCATAAAGTTCCGGTGGGAGATATGTAAGGTTTGTTGTAATAACTTTACTGATATATCCCTTATTGTAATACTCATCGAATTTATCAAATCCGTCTGTGAACAGTCCGAATGTTGTACATACAAAGACACGTCCGGCCTTACGCTCTTTCAGCTGTTTTGCAACATCAAGCATACTTTCTCCGGAAGAGATCATATCGTCAACGATAAGAACATCCTTTCCTGTCACATCATCACCGAGGAATTCATGGGCAACGATCGGGTTCTTTCCGTTTACAACTGTAGAGTAGTCACGGCGTTTGTAGAACATACCCATATCAACACCAAGTACATTAGAGAAGTAAACTGCACGGTGCATAGCTCCTTCATCCGGGCTGATGATCATCAGATGTTCTTTGTCAGCTTTCAGATCCGGTACTTCACGGAACAGTGCTTTTAAGAACTGATACTGTGGGTTAAAGCTGTCAAATCCACTAAGTGGAATTGCATTCTGTACACGTGGGTCATGAGCATCAAATGTAATGATGTTGGAGACGCCCATTGCGTCCAGTTCTTCCAGTGCAAGAGCACAGTCCAAAGACTCTCTTCTTGTACGCTTGTGCTGTCTGCTTTCGTAAAGGAAAGGCATGATAACATTGATACGGCGAGCCTTACCTGTTGCAGCAGCGATAATTCTCTTCAGATCCTGATAATGGTCATCTGGAGACATATGGTTAAGATGTCCGTTTACTGTGTAAGTCAGGCTGTAGTTGCATACATCAGTCATGATAAAAAGATCAGTACCACGGATTGTCTCTTTCAGGATACCCTTAGCTTCACCAGAACCGAATCTCGGACAACTACAGTCTACCTGGTAATTGTTGGCCTTATAGTTTCTGTAAAGTGGGGATTCTGTTACTTCGTTGATCGTGTTCTCACGGAAGGAAACAATATAATCATTTACCTTCTGTCCCAGAGGTTTGCAGCTCTCCATAGCAATCAGTTTCAGAGGTGCAATCGGGAGTGTGTTTTCTAACATTTCGATGTTCGTCATTTTCTTCTCCTCAGTGTGAATTAATTTTTAACCGTCTTAAGAAATCAGACAGTAACGCGAATTGATTAATTAGAATTAACAGATTAATCATTATACATTTAACGTTATACCATTTTTCAGGAGAAAATTCAAGGAGGGCAGGGCGGAGAGTGGACGATAAAATGTATTTTTTACAGAACAAGACAAGAAAAATCAGAAGAAAGAAATCGGAGTGCAGCAGGTAGAAGTGGATTCTAAGATGATCATAGAAGCTGTAGTATAAGAAAAGAAAAATAAAAGAAATAAAAAGAGCTTTAATATCTGAACGATACAGTGGTATTGCGGAAGATATTAAGGCTCTTTTTATGTATAAGGGAAAATGGTAACTGGCCAAAGCCAACCTCCAAAATGCTATGCATTTTAAACCTGTTTTTTGAAATTTTGCTTGGCTCTGAACAGTTATAAATTTCGTAGAGTATACAACTCTACGAAAAAAATGAAATTAAGTTGAATTTATGGGGTTTTTAAAAGATATGACCAATTATTTGACGGTAAATACAGCGTTTAGCTTATCCATGTTTTGCTGTTTCTGCTCCATAGAAGGATGTACATACCGGTTTAGAGTTGTGTTAATATTGGAGTGTCCTAAAATCTCACTTAATGTCTTCATATCGAACCCAAGTTCTACGCAACGAGTTGCAAAAGTATGTCGCAGACAATGAAAATGAAGTGGTTCGATCTGACATTTTTTCAAAGTTTTTTTGAAATAATATTCGATCGATCGTGGCTCGCGAAAACTCATCTTCTTTCCGGTGAGGATATATGCTTCGGGATCTATCTTGTGAGATTGGACGTATTGCTGCAAAATCTCAAACAGGAAATCCGGAATCGGAATATTACGGATGGAGCTTTCTGTTTTGGGTGGCGTGATAATGATTTTCGTATTATGTTCTGAATCAACTGTGTGATCCTTAACTCTGTGTAAAGTCTTAGATATCTCCAGATATTGTTCCTGAAAATGAATATCTTTCCACTGCATTGCACAAAGTTCCCCAAGACGTACGCCTGTATATAGTGCAATCAGTGTTCCGATGTTTTTATGTGTCAGATTCCCCAATAAGTAGTCCTGCAAGGTCTGCTGTTCCTTTAGAGAGAGGATCCGAAGCGGTTTTCTGACAGGCTTAACAGGACAAAGTTCCGGATTACAAAGAGACAGTTCCCCTTCCTTTTCAGCAGTTTTTAATATTAATTTGATAACAGAACGGATATCGGTAACTGTTTTCGGAGCCAATCCGGAACCATCACTTTTTCCTGAAAGCAACAACTTGTTCAGAAATACTTCACAATCTTTATTACTGAACGTATAGACAAGGCGATCACCAATCATAGGACTGATATAGTGGCTGAAAAGATAATGGTACCTTACATAAGTAGATTCCTTGCTGGAAGGCTTCAGCCGTTCCAGCCAGAGCAGTCCGTAAAAGGAAATGTTCTTCTTCATACGGACACTTTGAAAAAGACGTGGATCCATTTTTCTTTTTGCATCATTTTGCTTTTTCTTAACAGTTAAATAATCTGCTGCATAGATAGAACGGTATCTGGGACTACCATCTTCTTTGAATGAATAAATGTATCTGGCTTCCCAGCGACCGTCTTTCCTTTTGTAAATATTTTCTCCTCTTCGTGGCATGTTTTTCTCCTCCATTTTGACCATTTTTTTGACGGTAAATAAGTCAATAATCACAAAAAATAAGCAGTGCTGTGTGATGAAAACGATTAAATTTTCGCGTATTATTGATAAGAATGCACAAATTTCGACATTTCTTCCTTGACTTGAACGTATAATGAGAGTAAGATAATCACTGATTAAAGTCTTTTTAAACCGTAAATTAACTATAAAGGAATTCGTAGAGTTGTATACTCTACGAAATTCAAAAACAGAATAAGGATAGGAATGAGTATGGGAAGAAGACCCAGAGATCTAAGTGGACAGAAGTTTGGACTACTTACTGCCATGTATCCGACAGAACGCAGAGACCATAGAGGTTCTGTGTACTGGCATTGTGTCTGTGAATGCGGCAATGAGATTGATGTATCTGCTGGTGCATTGCTGGATGGCAATAACAGGAGCTGTGGATGCTTGAAAGACAAGAACCAGAAGCAGATTGCACAGAGAAGACATCTTGTTGATGGAACCTGTGTGGAAGTTCTGGAGAAGAGAAAGAAACGAAGAGACAATGAAAGTGGTTTCCGAGGTGTCTTTTATCTGAAGAACAGCAACCGTTACCGTGTGGATATTGGATTCAAAGGGAAGCGGTATTATGTCGGACTCTTTGAAGATTATGACGAAGCAGTTCAGGCGCGTCTGGAAGCAGAAAATCTGATCCATAACAGTTTCATTAATATATGGAAGGAATGGAATCAGAAAGAGCAGGAAGATCCCCAGTGGGGAAAGGAACATCCGCTTGTATTCAATGTTCGGAAAGTGAATGGAGAATTACAGGTAGAAGCCGGATGTCAGGAAATTAAGACTAGTTGAGATGGACAGAAATGATTCCCTGCAGTTTATCAGAATTAGATGAGCGGCAGGCAGGATTATACAGGAAGAAATCGTCGCGTCGCCGCGTTTCCAGTGTATATGGTTATAGGGAAAGAAGAGAGTCACAGAGAAGGAAATGATACGTTCCATGAATTCTCTGTGATATGGCGAAGTGCACTTAAAATCAGGGAAAGTTGAGTGAATAAAGTTATGTGGTATGCAGTATGGGTACGAAGTGGACAGGAAGACAGAGTTCTGGAATTATGTAAGACATTCCGTCATTATCATCCGGATGCATACGAGGAATGCTTTATCCCAACGTATGAAAAATATAGAAAAGTAAAAGGCCAGCCAACAAAACAGCTGGCTCATTTATTGCCTGGATACCTCTTCTTTGTCAGTGACCATCCGCAGGAACTTCAGAAACTTCTGAAAAGAATTCCGGAGTTTGCAAAAACACTTGGTGATGATGATGGAGCAATTCCGCTGTATCAGGAGGAAGTAGAATTCCTTCAGAGATATACGGGGGAAGAGAGGATCCTGAAGATGTCCGAAGGATATCTGGTTGGATCCGAGCTGGTTGTTACAGACGGACCTCTGAAAGATTATCAGGGGAAGGTCATGAAGATCGACCGGCATAAACGGACAGCAGTGCTGGAACTGGAGTTTTTGGGAAGGAAGATGAAGGTTACGGTGGGGCTGGAAGTTGTGAAAAAAAGTATAGTAACAAAGCGAAACAGAAGAATGCACAGAGAGTAAAGTTATAAATGAACAAAAGGAATAAAAACAAACATTCAGGAAAAAAGAATCTATTAATCTATGCACATTATTATATACCGGATACAGCATCGACCGGTCAGATTTTAAGAGAACTGGCAGAGGGAATGTTGGATCGCTTCAATATAACAGTCATCTGTGTAGTACCGAGTTATCTTGGAACAGTAGAAGAAAAGTACAAAACACAGAAATATTATTTTGAAGAAATTAACGGAGTAAAGATTCTTCGTATCCGTGTACCTGAATTCAGCAAAGCAAATAAAATCAGCAGAGTCAAGAACATTCTGGCTTATTTCTTCGGAGCTATGTCAGCCACATTCAAAGTTGGAAAAATGGATTACGTATTTTCAATTTCTCAGCCTCCAATTCTTGGAGGGCTTCTTGGAGTCTGGGGAAAATGGATGAAGCATGCAAAATTCATCTATAACATCCAGGATTTTAATCCAGAACAGGTCATGGCAGTTAATTACAGTAAGAATAAATTGATCATAGGAGCAATGATGTGGTTTGATAAATTCAGCTGTAAGAGAAGTGATTTGATTATTACTGTCGGACGTGATCTTGTTGAGACTGTGAACAGGCGATTCAAAGGAAAGAAAGTTCCGAAAACTGTAATGATTAATAATTGGATCGATGAAAAAGAAATCTATCCGGTGGAAGCAGATCATCCGAAGATTGTAGAGTTCAAAAAGAAGTATGAACTGAAAGAGAAATTTATCTTTATGTATTCAGGAAATATCGGACTTTACTATGATCTGGAAAATCTGTTGAAAGTGATTGAGAAGTTTCCAGTAGGTACGAAAGCAGCAGATGGAAGAGAAGTTGTATTTGCATTTGTAGGAGCCGGATCAGTACTGGATAAGCTAGCGCTGTATCAGAGAGAGCATCATATGGATAATGTAGTGTTTATTCCATATCAGGCAAAAGAAGATCTGATCTACAGTTTGAATGCGGCGGATGTTCACTGGTGTGTCAATGCGAAAGGAATCAAAGGTGTGAGTTGCCCAAGTAAATATTATGGAATTGCGGCAGTAGGAAAACCGGTGATTGGCCTGCAGGAAAAGGGAACAGAAGTAAGAGGCATTATTGAAGAAACCAGAGGCGGGCTGTGCGGTGAGCCAGGAGATTATAAAACTGTTGAGAAGAATATCGGATGGTTTATTGAAAATGCCGGAGCAGAAGAATTGGAACAGATGGGAAGCCGTGGAAGAGAGAATCTAGTGAAGAATCTGACGCGGGAAGTTTCTGTTAATAAATATGCGGAAGAAATATTGAAACTGTAAGGAGAAGAGGACATGAACAGCAACTGGTTTAAGTTACTGATGAAAATGACAAAAGTTGAATATGGAAAAAATCTCCTTCTGAAAGGAATGCCAGTAATTTTCAATAAAGGTGGCGCAAAGCTTAAGATAGGAAAAAATGTAACGATCAAGAGCAGTTTTCTGAGTAATCTGGTGGGATTATATAGCAGAACAATCATTGTGACCAGAGCACTTGGAGCAGTAATTGAGATTGGTGACAATGTAGGAATCTCCGGAGCAACGATTTATGCCCGAAAGGGGATTTACATTGGAGAAAATACCTGCATTGGGGGAAATTGTAAGATATTAGATAACGATTTTCATCCGATAGAGGTGGAAGCAAGAAATCAATTGCTAAGAGATAGTAAAGGCGGAGACAGTGATCTAGTGCCAAGTAAGGAAATTCGAATTGGAAAGAATTGCTTTTTGGGGTGTAACAGTATTGTACTGAAGGGAACAGTGCTGGGTGATGGATGCGTTGTTGGTGCCGGAGCTGTTGTGAGTGGTAAGTTTGAAGAAAATTGTGTGATTGCTGGGAATCCGGCTAGGGTGATAAAGAGGTTAGATAACAAATGACAGATTTAACAGTTGTAATTTTGACAAAAAATGAAGAAAAGAATTTAAGAAAATGTATCGAATCATTTCGGGGAACTGTTAAACGTTTTGTAATTGTTGACAGTTTTAGTACAGATGGGACAGAAAAGTTGTGTCATCAGCTTGATGAGGAATTAAGAAAAAAAGGCTCAAGTTTGGATTTTTATCAGAATAAATGGGTTTCTTATGCAGATCAGTTGAATTGGGGACTTCAGAATACAGGAATTGATACAGAATGGTCAATGCGTATGGATGCAGATGAAGAAATTATGGAAGATCTGGCTAAGGAAATCGATGAGAAACTTCCGAAGGTTAAAGAACCGGTGAATGGAATTATTCTCAGGCGTAGAGTTTACTTTATGGGACGTTGGATTAAACACGGTGGACGTTATCCAGAGTTGTTACTTCGTATTTTCCGAACTGGAAAAGCAGCATGTGAGATGAAAATCATGGATGAACATATGATTCTCTCAGAAGGAACAACGATAGAATTCAAACATGATTTGATTGATAACAATCAAAAGGATTTAGAATGGTGGACGACAAAACATAACTGGTATAGCAATCGAGAAGTACTGGATCATCAGATGACGTTGGAAAAAGCAATGGACAAAAGTTTGGAGCAGGATGGTACATCGTCTGAACAGGCTAAGATGAAACGTGTTGTAAAAAATGATGGTTACTATAGATTGCCTAAGTTTTTCCGAGCACACTTGTATTTCTTTTATAGATACTATATTAAACTTGGATTTTTGGATGGACCGGAAGGGAAGATATTCCATTTCTTACAGGCGTATTGGTATCGCTTTTTGGTGGATGCAAAGATATATGAGTGTGAGAAAAAGGGGATTATGATGAAAGAACAGGGAGATTTGAAAGCATAGAGGAGAAGAACGATGACGGATGGGCGTAAAGATATTTTGATTATTATGGGACGTTATCTTCCGGGATATAAAGATGGAGGACCTGTGCGTTCTATTAAAAATCTGACAGATTTTTTGGGAAGAGAATACAACTTTAAAATTCTTACATGTGATAGAGATCATGGAGATACGGAGCCTTATCCGAATATTAAAGTTAATAATTGGAATCATGTGGGAAACGCAGATGTATATTATGTTCCGCCAAAAGGATTCAGTCAGAAACTGATTGTGAAACTTACTAAACAAGTGGATTTGGTATATGTTTGTGGTTGTTTTAATGATTATGCAATAAACACGTTGATTGCAAATAGATTAGGAATGATCAAAGTACCAGTTGTTATTGCTTCTATGGGATTATTTTCACCAAGGGAATTCCATTTGAAATATAAAAAGAAAAAGTTGTTTATTACTACGTTTAATATTTTAGGAATGTTTAAAAATATTTATTGGTCAGCGACATCAGTTTTAGAAATTTCAGAAATTCGGCAGCAAGTATGGGCAAAAAAAAGTCAATTTTTTATTGCAGAAGATTTGCCGAGAAAGGTTGATGAAATGCCCATTATTAAAGAAAAGAAACCAGGTGAATTAGATGTGGTATGGATTTCCCGCATAGCACCGAAGAAAAATTTGAAAACTGCAATAGAAATATTGGAACAGGTAAAAAGTAATATAAACTTTACAATTTATGGATCTATTCATGCACAGGAATATTGGGATGAATGTAAAGAAGAACTAAAAAAACTTCCAGATAATGTTAAATGGGAATATAGAGGAAATGTTGCATCAGAAGAGGTAGTAGAGACATTGAAAAATTATCATGTTTTTTTATTCCCCACGTTAGGAGAAAATTATGGGCATGTTATTCAAGAAGCATTATCTGCTGGATGTCCAGTAATTTTAAGTAATCAAACTCCTTGGAATAATTTGGAAAAATATGATGTGGGTTATGTTTTTCCATTGGAGAAAATGAATTTATTTGCAGAGGCTATAGAAAAATATGCAAATTTTAAATCAACAGAGTGGAGTAAGTTGGTCAATGCAGCACAGAAATATGCTATTGAAAACAGTAATACAAAAGTTGAAATTACTGGGTATAGAATGATTTTTGATAAGTTAGGATGAGTATAAATTTGAAAGTTCTTTTTTTAACAAATGTACCATCTCCGTATAGGGTAGATTTTTTTAATGCACTAGGAGAATTATGTGAATTAACGGTTTTATTCGAGACAAAAACAGCGAAAAGTCGAAATGAAGCTTGGATAGCGGACTACATAGAAAATTTTAAAGCTATATATTTGAAAGGAATAAAAATTGGAGAAGCGGAAGCTTTTAGTTTAGAGGTATTTAAGTATTTGTCAAAAAGAAAATACGATATTATTGTTATAGGAATGTATTCGTCGCCAACAGGAATGCTTGCAATAGAGTATATGAAGGCAAGAAAAATTCCATTTATTCTTAGTTCTGATGGTGGAATAGAAAAAGAAGATTTTGGTATAAAGCATTGGATGAAAGAGCATTTTATTAGCGCTGCTTCAGGATGGTTAAGCACAGGACGATTAACTGATGAGTATCTCGTATCTTATGGGGCAAAAAAAGAAAATATTTTTAAGTATCCGTTTACTTCAGTAAAAAAAGACGATATTTTGAAAAAACCTCTTGCTCGGGATAAGAAAGAAGTTTATAGGAAAAAATTGGATATTCAGGAGAAAAGGATTGTTTTATCTGTAGGGCAATTTATATACAGAAAAGGATATGACATACTATTAAAAGTATGTTCTGACTTAGATGATGATATAGGAGTTTATATTGTTGGGGGAAAAGTAACCGAAGAATATTCGGTAATGAAAAAAAAATTAAAATTAACAAATGTTCATTTTATTGATTTTATGCCTAAAAAAGAATTGGCAGATTATTATAGAGCAGCAGATATTTTTGTGTTACCAACGAGAGAGGATATATGGGGTCTAGTTATTAATGAAGCCATGGCATATGGTTTACCAGTAGTTACGACGGAAAAGTGTGTGGCAGGTGTAGAAATGGTTTGCGAAGGACATAATGGTTATATTGTTCCTGTTGAGAATACAGATGCTCTTAAGAAGGCCATAGTAAAAGCTTTCCATATATCTGGTGAAGCTGTATTAAACACTGCTAAAAAATATTCTATAGAGAATATGGCAAAATCTCATATGAGAATGTTTGAATTAACTTTAAAAAATGAGGATTTACATAAAAATGTTGAATTTTGATATGAATGAATATTGTTATGGGTGTGGCACATGTAAATATGTATGCCCAAAACAAGCGATAAAAATGATTAATAATGAAGATGGGTTTATTATTCCTAAGATAGATGAATCGCGTTGCATAAAGTGTGGTCTTTGCGAAAAAAAATGTATTTATCTTAATAAAGTAATTTCGAATTCTAAGACAGATATTACAGCATCATCTTGTTATATGATGTATTTTTTGAATGACAAAATTTTAGAGAGTGCTTCAGGGGGAATATTTTATGGAATCGCTGTAAAAGCTATTGAGTTAGGTTATGAAGTTTGCGGTTGTATATGGGATGAAAAGCAAAGAGCAATTCATGTGGTTACAAATGACATGAAAACTTTAGCTAAAATGCAGGGATCTAAATATGTTCAGAGTGATTTACAGAACTGTTATATGGAAATTAAAAGAAAACTGTCACAGGGAAAGAAAGTTCTCTTTTCAGGTACACCATGTCAAATTGCTGGATTACATAGTTTACTTGGATTCAATGAAAATTTGGTGACTTTGGGATTGATTTGTGAAGGAACCCCATCTCCTATGGTATTTGAAAAGTGGAAAAAATATTTAGAAAAAAAGTATGGATCAAATATTATTAGTGTGAAACTAAGAAAAAAAGGAAGATATGGATGGAAATCTCCATCGACAGAATATAAATTCCAAAATGGCCGAAAAATAGAACAACTTGCGTTTCATATGGATATTTATATGTATAATTTTATATGTGGTTTATTCATGAGAAACAGTTGCTTTAATTGTGAGTATAAAGGTAATGGTATTACAGCAGATATAGTTGTAGGAGACTGTTGGTGTGCTGATACAACAGATATTGTTGCCAACGAAAATCGTGGAATTTCAGCGGCAATTATCAGAACAGATAAAGGTGAAAAATTTATGGAAATTGTGAAGCAAGATTTTATGATTAAATCAATTTCTGTTGATGAGGTTGTAGTAAAAAATGAACCATTATTGCGTCCAATTAAAAGAAATCCAAATAGAAATGACTTTTTTGAATATTTAAAAGAGCATTCACTAATGGAAAGTATAAAAAAATTTGGATATTTAAAAACAAAAAAAATGCGTTTATATGCATTATTATATCACATGCATCTTTTTGGTATTACAAAAAGGTTCTTTAAGAAGTAGGAGAAGAATTTTATGTTAAAAAATCTTGCACTTTTAATATATTCTTATAATATCGAATTATGTTTAAAAATTCAACGATCTTGCAAGAAAAAAAAGGATAGATTGTTAATTTTTGTATGTATTTCACCGATACTTGTGCTTAATACAATATTGAAGATTATAGGGGAAAGAACTGTTGGAGCACTTATAATATCTAGAATAAAAGAAAAAGAAAAAAGGCAAACAATTGAAGACGGACTTTCTGTTGTAGCAATTGCAAAAGATGAGGGAGAATATATTGAAGAATGGCTTGCGTACTATAAATCTGTTGGTGTAAATCATGTGTATTTATATGAGAATAATGGGTCCGATAATATGAGAGAAAAAATACAGCCGTTTATAGATAGTGGATTTGTTATATATCATGATTTTCCAGGTGATGCGAAACAACTCCCAGCATACAATCATGCTCTTCAGAAATATGGACATAAAACAAAATATATGGCCATGATAGATTGTGATGAGTTTTTAGTGCCAATTAAAAAACAATTTAATTTACAAGAAGCTGTTAATGAAGTGTTTTCAACATCTAAGCATGCAGGAGGAATTGGCGTCAATTGGTGCATTTATGGCTCAAGTGGGAAGATAAAAAAAGACCCCGGATTGTTGATGGAACGTTTTAAAATGAGAGCTAAAGATAATGCGTGGAATAATAAACTTATTAAAACAATTGTTAATCCACGGTTAGTAAAAAAATTTGTAAGTCCGCATTTCGCTATATATAAATTTGGCGCATGGTGTGTGGATACAAAGGGACATCGCGTAGGAACATGGTTCATTAATGATGTGGATTTTAGTGTTTTACGTTGCAATCATTTTTTTTGTAAATCTGTTGAGGAATTTAAATGCAAACAGGCTCGTGGATTAGCAGACCGCGTAGGAGTGAGATATGATATGACTAAATTTGATAAGTATAATGTTAATGATTTAAGAGATGATATGATGGATATTTATGTTAATCCTATAAAAAGAATTATTGAAGGGGGGAGAGGCTAGTGAAGGTTGGTTTACTTACTTTTGTATGTGCACAAAATTGGGGAGCTGTACTGCAAGGGTATTCAACCCAAGAATTTATTAATAATAACACGAGTCACGAATGTGAGGTATTAAATTGGGAGCCAGTAGATAATAGCTTGCTGAAACCTTATAAAACCATTCCTAATTTGCTACATTCTATTCTACATATTTCAAGGTGTAAACAAAGAATTCAAAAATTTGAAAATTTTAGAAAAAGATATATAAAATGGTCACCTATTTGTTATACAGAAGAGGAACGAGAAAAACTTAACGAAAAATATCAAGCTTTTATCGTAGGTAGTGATCAAGTTTGGATTACGTTAGATCATGTTAACCCTACAATGTTTTTAAATTTTGTATCGGATGAAAATAAAAAAATTTCTTATGCTCCAAGTTTCGGCGCTGACAGAGTAAATGAATCTTGTAATTCAGAATTAAAAGCATATATTGAGAAATTTGATGCTATATCAGTAAGAGAAGCATCAGGTGTAGATATTATTAGAAGGTTTTCTGATATTCCTGTACAAATAGTAACTGATCCAGTTTTTTTGAATTCACGAAAATTTTGGAGTGCATTGGCCAAAGAACCTCAAGTGAAAGAAAAATATATATTTCTTTATCCAACACAAATTACAAAGCAATTTTGTGATGTTGTAAAACATATGAAGAAAAAGTATGGTTTGTCAGTTTATACACCGTTTTATATTTCAGGTTGTAAGACAATTAAAAATATGGGGATTTTAGAGTTTTTAGGATGGATAAAAAAAGCGGAATATGTATTTGCAACATCATTTCATGCAACTGCTTTTTCAATTATTTTTGAAAAAGAATTTTGGGCAATGCCTCATACCTCAACGGGGGCACGAATTATTGATATGCTTGAAAGTTTTGGAATAAAGGATTCATTAGTGTACTCTACGGAAGATATTAATTATGAAAAAATAATTAATTATAATATTGTTAGTAAAAATGTAGATAAACTTGCAAATTCATCTAAACAATGGTTAATAAAAGCTTTAGATGAAACAAACTTATAAGGTGAAGAAGATGAATATACTTTTTTTAGGATCAAATTTACCAGATGTATTTGAAGGTAAAGTAAAGTATTTATCAGCAGCGGGAAATCAATATCAAAATAATTTAGTTCGCACACTTAGAAAAAAACATGATGTGAAGGTTTTAACATACATAAATTATCCTATTTTAATTGAGAAAAAAGAAATTGAAGAACAGTGTAGAAAAGAAAATTATACTGTATTCTTTAGCGCAGGTGCAACATTAAAAATTTGTAAAGCATTTCGTAAAGCTGTATATAAAGAAATAGAATGGGCAGATATTGTAATAGTCTATAATGTATTATATGCTTGGTTTGGAATTGGATTCAAAACAAAACAGAAGGGAAAAAAATCTATATTAATTGTTGCTGATTATACGGATCGCTCGGAACAAAGAGGCATTATCCGTAAATTATTAGCAGCGGCAATTAAGCGAGAGTTTAATCGCTATACAAAGACAATTATATTGTCACCAGGAATCAAAAAGTATTTAAAAAAGGAGCAATCCTTTTTACTAATAAATGGCTGTATTAGATGGGAGCGGTTTTCAACTATTTTGCCAGCTGAAGTCAAAAATAATGTAATAAACGTTGTATATACGGGTGGATTTTCTCATGTGGTTGGTACAGATTTAATGTTAGATGCTTTTAAACAAGTGAAAGATCAAGATGTACGATTGATTTTGTGTGGTCAGGGAGGAGATATGAAAGAAAGAGCAAGTAAAGCTCAAATGGAGGATTCTCGAATTGAATATAAGGGTTTTTTGAGTAGGCCAGAATATTATGAAATACTCAATAAAGCCAATATTTTAATTAATCCCCGTAATATGCAGTATGAACAAAACTCTGCCAATTTTCCATCTAAAGTGCTGGAATATATCGCAACTGGTCGTTATGTGATTTCAACTAAATTTATCGGATGGGAAGCTTACCAGGATGAAATTATTTTTTCTGAGTCTGATAAAGATTCTTTAGCCCAGTGTATTATTAAAGTTGTAAGTGAGGTTAAAGCGAATCCAAATAGGTATTATCTCCATAATAGAAAGTTTGCTCAAAAAATTGATTGGGATATGATGGCAGACAAATATATTGAATGAAATGTAAAGGAGGTAAGTTAGTGATAATAGCTTTTTTGTGTCTATTTACATTTGTAATGGTTTTTGTTAGGCAAAAAAAATATCGAGATGCGATTTTATGCCCAATGACAATTTATTCAATAATCTTTATAAGTTGTTTAACAGCGGCATATTTTCATATAGATAATAGAAATGAATTGAGCCTTCGTACAGTATTGTATAGTACCTTTTCTTTTTTCATTGTAATATTAACTTATTCAGTAATTGAGCGTACCCATGTTCATATATCATATAAGAGGTGTGAAAATGAAGTAGATTCCTCAATTTTATATTTTTTATCAATTTTGGTGTTGTTATATAATATATATAGTTTTTTTACGGGGACATATCAATTATATAAGAGTGGTACATCAACTGCGGATATTCGAGGTGTTTATCTTACAACAAATACGATAAATAGTGGATCACTTTGGTCGTTGTTTGATGGTCCTATCTTTGGAGCATTAAGAATTGCTGTAACTAATATCGTAGTTATACAGTGGTTTAGTGGAAAAAGTAAAGACTGGAAATTATTATTAATAAATCTGCTTAGTCTGCTGATCAGATCGTTTGTTGGAAGTGACAGATTATTTTTATTTGATTTTGTTTTTGTATTTGTTTTTGGATTTTTGTTGAATCATAAAAGGAGAAGATCCTTTGAACAGACAAAAAAAGAAATGAGAAAAAAACGAATATTTTTATTTGTCTTTGTTGGTCTGGTAATAGCAGTGATTTTATATTTTACAAACCAAAGACAAGCTAATTCCGAATTAATAGATGTGATTTATAGTGAGTTTACCTGCGGTTTTCAAATTTTTGATATTATTGTTGATAAAATAGATGCGTCTGGAATAATGACTTTTGGTATTTCCACATTTACTGGTTTTATAGTTTTAATTAATTTGATTTTAGCATACCTAGGTTTTGGTCAAATACCGTTTGTTAATGAAATAAATAAATATGATGTTCCATTTTGGAATATTGGTGGGGGGCATATGAATAATGGATATCTTCCTTATTTTGTTCCGTTTTATTTGGATCTTAGAGAATTCGGTATATTTATAGGAAGTATATTTTTAGGTTTTTTGATGGCTAGAATTTATAAGAAATTGAAGGTAAATAATAGTTCATATTATCAAAGTTTATATTTAATGTTGATTTTATTATTAGTAAGGCTTACGCTTCGCTTTTATTTTACGAGATCAGACTATATCATGGCTATTGTCTATACAATATTTTTGTATACATGGAAATTTAAAATTAAAAGTAAAAGAGAGGATGTACTCAAAAATGAATAAATTATTTACAGTTGTCATTTGTACATATAATGGCTCGAAGAATCTTGAGGAAGTGTTAGATGCTATATGTGTGTGTACTGATCTAGATAAATTAGTAGATCAAATTATTGTTGTAGATAATGCTTCGACTGATGGGACAAGAGATATTATAAAGGCTTACGCAAAAAGAAATCCTATTGTATCGTATGTTTTTGAGGCTCGAAGTGGATTATCCTATGCTAGGCAAAAAGCATTATTGAGCAAAACGGAGTGGGTCGTTTATTTTGATGATGATAATCTTCCATCAGAAAATTGGTTTGTAGAATTAAAGAAAGAAATAGAGAACAATCCTCGAGTAGGTGCAATAGGAGGAAGAAATATTGCAGTTGTTAGAGACAAGATAGATGATAACCAACTTTTAAATTTAAAAGCTATGAAAGCTAATTTGGCTTGTCATTATTCAGCAATGGAAGATTATCAAAAGGGATGTAATGGCGATGCTTTAAAGTCAATATTTGGAGCAGGTATGACAGTTAAAACATCTATTTTGGCAGATTTTATGAAAAATGGATGGACAAAAGGGACAGGAAGAAAGAAGGAAGGTCTTGGTGCATATGAAGATTCAGAAATAATAAATTATGTTTTACATAGTGGCTATAGCTTGGAAAATTGTGATTCAATCTATTTGCTTCATATATTACCAGCAGGAAGGCTGAATACAGACTATCTAAAGAAGTTGAGAAGGGGGATGGAACAAAGCGAATTTGCTTATATGTTAAATTCTGAACATTCTATTAAATTTCGTGGCAAAGCGTTGATACGTGACATTAAAAAATTATTAAAATATTCATTTGTCATTTTAATATCAAAAAACAAAGAAAAGAAAAGATTCGCATATTATACTTTGATATCTGCGTTATACGGAATAAAAACATTTATTCCTCATATAATTATTATTTTAAAAAATAATAATTATATGTCTATTTATTAGGAGATAAGATTCAAATGAAGATAAAAAATAGAAATGATTTACGTTTAATATTAATGATAATTCTATCATTAGGCGGACAAATTGTGTCATTATATAAATCAATTTATACTGCACAATATTATGGTACATCAGATGCAATGGATGCGTATAATTATGCTACAAATTTAGGAACGTTTTTCTTTGATTTTGTTGCATCTGGTGTAGCAACTGTTATTTTACCTGCATATGTAAAAAAGATTAAAAATAAATCTGTCAATTCTTTTATTAGTCTGATTTATGGTATTGTGAGTATAATATTGATTTTTGTATACTTATTTAGGCGTCCTTTGATTCAAATATTAACAAATCGTGACAACATATTTATAGATGCCTTCTGTAATTATGTGTTAATTGCTTTTTTAATTCAAGCATGTATATCGTTAGTATTGGTACTGTCTGCATTCTTTCAGTCAAAAGATATGTATGTGATTCCAAGAATTGTTTTATTTGTAAGTAATATAACAGTATTAATAGTTCTTCTTATTATCGGAAAAGCATCTATTGATGTTTATTTTAGAATTATTTTTATCGGTGCTTTTTTGAATTTAGTTATTAATTATTTACTTGCAATCAAAATGGGGTTCAAATATGTGCCAACATTAAAGCTAGCAGATCCTGATACACAAAAATTAATAGCATTATTTGCTCCCACGCTATTAAGTTGTGGTGTATTTAAGATTCATACTTTAATTGACACAATGATAACTACTAACATAGGTACAGGGAGTTTGACTATTTTAACTTATTCTTCACAAGTGAGTGGGATGATTAGCAATTTTGTTATTGCAAATATGCTTACAATTGCATATCCACAGATTATTAGAGGTGTTGAGACAGAGAACAAGCAAAAAGAACTTTGGAAATATGCAATTTCTTTTCAAGCTATAATATGTTTATTAGTTTGTGGATTTATAGCTATTGGTGAAAACGGAATAAATTTATTATATGTTAAGGGTGAATTTACAGCTAAGAGTGGACATATTCTCTATATGGGAGCACTTATGTATTTAGCAGCTCAAATTTTGTTGATAATACGAGATTTAATATTTAGATTTTTTTATGCAATGGAAAATACCAAAGATACAGTTAGTAATAGTATTATATCTTGTGTTTTTAATATAATAATGAGCTTGATTTTGGTAAAACCGCTAGGAATGTATGGTGTTATTTTGGGAACATTTATTTCGGGTGCAATTTCAATGGTAATGATTCTTTTTAGGATGAAGAAATTATATGGACTTGAAAAATTTGGCTTAAACTTATTTGAATTAATAAAAAATATTATTGTGTTGGTTATATCAGTATTTGCGATTATTCTAATAAAAAAACACATAATTATTGAAAATGATGTAATGGCTATTTTGATATATGGAGTGTTAACTGTAATTATATTTGTAATCCTTGCTATTATATTTAAACTTAAAGCAATTAAAATTAAATTATAAAAAACAATTTTAAATAACAGAATTGTTGTCTTGGTCAAAAATATTGAGACTATGAAGAAAAGTCTGTAAATAAAAATCTTCTATGATAATGATTGAGCTGGAAGCACTAAATTGGAGCTTCCAGCTCTTGTTATATATATACGACATGGTTTCAAGCATGTGTAAACGGTAAATAGTAGGTACCACGATTTTTGCTAGTTTTCATGAGATAATTACTTTAAAAAATCTAAGGTTTTTTAGAGGGAGGATAATCTCATGGATAAAATAACTCATAAAGTCCGGTGTGAACAATGGACAAGTATCATCAAAGAATGTCTTGCTAGTGGAATGCCTAAAACGACCTGGTGTCGAGAACATGGCATTTCGGACAAATCCTTTTTTTACTGGCAACGAATTCTCCGAGAAGAAGCATACCTTACTACATTAGAGAGCACCTTAACGCCTGCTGTCAAGAGAATCCAACTCCAACAACTACAGATTTTATTGAAATCAAAATGACTGATCATGCAAGTTCATCTACCAGTCCTTTTAAACCGGATGTTGTTATCCGAAGAGGCGCTGTTTCAATTGAAATATCAAATACAGCTACGGAAGAACTTCTAAACAAGGTTGGAGGTCTTCTCCATGCTTAATGATGCTGTTGGATTTGAAAAAATTTTTATTGCCACAGGGTATACAGACTTACGGCGTGGGATTGATGGTTTGGCATCTACTATTAAATTTCAGTTTGACTTGGATCCTTTTCAAAAGCATATCTTATTCTTGTTCTGCGGAAAACGCACCGATCGAATCAAAGGGCCCGTTTGGGAAGGCGATGGATTCTTGCTTCTTTATAAAAGATTGAACATCGGTGGCTTTAGCTGGCCGCGTACAAAAGAAGAAGCTATGGAAATTACACCAGAGCAGTTTCAAATGTTAATGCAAGGATTGTCCATTGTTGCAAAATATCCGATCAAAGAACTGAAGGATCCACCTAAAACCATGTAGTATTGTGCAATTCGTAGAAAAAATATTTTATTTTTGTACATTTAAAAAGGATATATTTTATTTTAAAAAACAGTTATTCACAACAAGAATCTTATGGAAACGATTCTTGTTATTAAAGATACATTTGATGCAATGGTTGTGGATAACAGTCATAAATACCTCAGAAAATTGAGATATTTATGATTGTTATTCACCGTTAAAATGACGAATAACAAAAACAAGTGGATTCGCCAAAACTCCTGATTTCTGCTAAAATACTGCTAAAAAGAAAAGGAGTTTAAAGCAATGGCATTTAAATTCACTGAAGAACAACTGAATACATTGGATAAGTCTTTCATCGTAAATTTATTTCTGCAACTTCAGGATCAGAATGACAAGCTGTCAGGCGAAATCCAGGAGCTGAACAAAAAAATGGAAGTATTGATCGAGTAAATCACACTTGCAAATAAAAATAGATTTGGAAGATCTTCTGAGAAGATGACGGATACTTCACAAATCTGTTTCATGGAAGTTGATGGAACCATTGTTTTCTTCAATGAAGCTGAAGCTGTATCTGATTTAGATGCGGAGGAACCAGATACTTTGGAAAATAAACCAGCTCGAAAGGCAAAGGCTGTTGGTAAAAAAGAAGCTGATATCAAAGATCTTCCAGTAAATATAATCAATCACTATCTGACAGATGAAGAATTGGTGGCAGAGTTTGGCAAAAATGGATGGAAACAACTTCCTGATGCAATTTCCAAACGTTATCGTTTTATTCCTGCAAAAGTAGAAATTGATGAACACCATGTGGGTGTTTATGCAAGTGAAACAGATGACCGTATTATAAAAGTGGATCATCCAAAAGCACTATTACATGGAAGTCTGGTGTCACCTACTATTGCAGCGGCAATCATAAATGGAAAGTATGTAAATGCCGTTCCGCTTTATCGCTTAGAACAAGAATTCTTTCGTTATGGTCTTACCATCACACGTCAAAACATGGCAAATTGGTTGATACGATTGGGCGAAAGTTATCTTGCTGTGTTGTATGATTACCTTCATCAAGAGCTTTACAATTATCATGTGATACAAGCAGATGAAACACCGGTTTTAGTGAATCGTGATGGACGTTCAGCCGGATCCAAGAGTTATATGTGGGTCTATCGTTCAGGACATTTATATACCGATAAACAGATCGTCCTGTATGATTATCACAAAACACGAAACTGCTCACATCCACGAGAGTTTCTCTGCAATTATTCTGGTATCTGTGTAACTGATGGATATCAAGTCTATCACACGATAGAAAAAGAACGTGAGGATTTACAGATTGCAGGATGTTGGGTTCATGCCAGAAGGAAGTTTGATGAGGCGCTCACTGTTATTCCAAAAGCCCATCGAAACAAATCCGATGCCTTTCTGGTAATCAAGCAGATCCAAGCGATTTATCGCGAAGAAGGTAAACTTAATGAGTTATCTTCGAAAGAAAGACTTATGCAGCGACAACTGGTTATAAAACCATTAGTTGATGCCTTATTTGCGTACCTTAAAAAGATGGAACCAACTGTTCCGACAAGTGGACAGCTCCGTAAAGCGTACACATACATCTTAAATCAAGAAAAGTATTTACGTGTGTTTCTGGAAGATGGAGAAGTTCCTATTGATAATAATGCCAGTGAACGAGCAATACGAGGATTTTGTATCGGCAAGAAAAATTGGCAGATGATTGACACGATCAATGGTGCCCATTCTTCAGCAGTCATTTATAGTATTGCCGAAACTGCAAAGGCAAACAACTTAAAGCCATATGATTATTTTGTATATCTCCTGGAGGAGATTCCAAAACATATGGAACAAAAAGATCGAACCTTTCTTGAGGACCTGTTACCATGGTCTAAAAAACTTCCAGAAGGGATTCGAAAACAACAGTAGCCAGGGGGCTGTTGCAAAATAGATGAGTAATCAATCTATGGAGCAATAGCTCCATTTTTATGCCTAAAAACAGAAAACGGACTCCGAAGAGTCCGCAATCCATGGTATAATTAAGTATGACCAAATACATAAAATACCATAAAAATTATACCGAATTTGGCGAGCCTTATCAACTGGTTTTGCCATTAAATTTGGAAGGTCTGGTTCCTAATGATGATTCTGTTCGACTGCTGAGTCACGAATTGGAGGATTTGAATTACAGTTTGCTGTATCAGGCTTACTCTGCCAAAGGCAGAAATCCGGCAGTGGACCCAAAGACCATGTTTAAGATCTTGACCTATGCTTATTCCCAAAATATCTATTCTTCCAGAGAGATTGAAACTGCTTGTAAACGTGATATTAATTTCATGTGGTTGCTTGCTGGAAAGAAAGCACCAGATCACAGTACAATTGCAAGATTCCGTACTGGATTTTTGGCCGACGCCTGCGAAGACCTGTTTTATCAGATGGTACGTCGTCTGGAACAAATGAACGAACTATCAAAAGAAAC
>ENA-OPBL01000149-OPBL01000149.1-human-gut-metagenome-genome-assembly--contig:-NODE-149-length-70413-cov-6.909904_pt1 | contig 70413 bp, 64 predicted proteins | sample MGYA00241073_ERZ501461 | MGnify/ENA primary metagenome ERZ501461 (study PRJEB25962, sample SAMEA2042630) | human gut metagenome | biome: human gut; feature: human-associated habitat; material: faeces... | reverse complement strand
TGCCAGGACTGCCAAAAGTACCGGCTGCAGAGAGAATTGATGTAGACGAGACCGGTAAGATCACTGGACTTTTCTAGGAATTAAGTCTCATATCTAAAAGTATAAATTTTGCTTTATAAAGCAGGGTAAATATTTTTTTGAAAAAAAGAAACCCTGAGGGGGACCATCTCGCAGTTGCGAAGGCCGAAGGTCCCCCTCAGACTCCCCCTGCTTGGCCACGCTGAAAAACATGTCGGTTAGGAGAAGTGAGTATCCTATCGGCTATGTTTAAAAGTTTGTTGTAGCAGGAGTCAGGGAGTATGTGGTGTTGGTATCGACAGGTAACGTTGACTGCCAATGCAGTATATTTCCTGATTGCGTGGCCCGGTGGGGTGCGCGAGGGGAGAGCGGCCTTCGCAACTTTGAGCGACTCCCCTCGCAGGTTTCTCATATTTCCAAATATGAAACAGATCTTAGGATTGATCCTAAAAATATTATTATAAAAAAAGAAAAATAAAAAAATCCTTTTATTGGATCACTTTTTTCAGGAGGAGAAAAAATGGGATTCTCAACAAGTACATGTACAGAATTTGTTGAAGTGCTTGCTTCAAAAGCCCCGGTACCGGGTGGCGGCGGAGCTTCTGCACTGGTTGGGGCAGTCGGAACTGCACTTGGCAACATGGTAGGCAGCCTTACGGTAGGCAAAAAGAAATATGCAGATGTAGAAGATGAAATGTGGGAGCTGAAAGCAAAATGCGACCAGCTTCAGAAAGATTTTCTGCGTCTGATCGAAAGAGATGCAGAAGTTTTTGAACCACTTTCCAAAGCATATGGCATGCCAAGAGAAACAGAGGAAGAAAAAGCAGAAAAAGCACGTGTTATGGAAATCGTGCTGAAAGATGCATGCTCTGTTCCGATGGAAATCATGGAAAAATGCTGTGAAGCAATTGATCTGATCGTAGAGTTTGCTGCCAAAGGATCCAAACTGGCGATCAGCGATGCCGGTGTTGGTGCAGCTTTCTGCAAGGCAGCATTACAGGGTGCAAGCCTGAACGTATACATCAATACGAAATCTATGGCAAACAGAGAATATGCTGAAGAACTCAACAAAAAAGCGGATGCAATGCTTGAAAAATACACAAAGATTGCAGATGAAACATTCGAAAGCGTTCTCGGACGCCTTAAATAAGAATACGGATTGCGCTAAGCGTGTATTGCAGAGTAATTCACATTTGTGAAGCAACAAATAATGAGCGGAGGAAATAGTTAAAATGGCAAAGCAGTTATTAGGTAAAGAAGTAACAGCAGCACTGAATGAAAGAATCAAAGCCAATGTAGCTGAGTTACAGGGAAAAGGTGTTAACCCGACTCTGTGCATCATTCGTGTAGGTGAAAATCCAAGTGATATTTCTTACGAAAAAGGTGCAACAAAACGTTGCGAAACACTTGGGGTAGCATGTGAAAAAATCCTTCTTCCAGGAGATGTATCACAGGAAGAACTTCTTGCAACAATTGACAAAGTAAATAAAGATGACCATATTCATGGCGTTCTTCTGTTCCGTCCGCTGCCGAAACATCTGGATCAGGCAGTGATCGAAAATGCACTTGCAGCAGAAAAAGACGTTGATTGTATGACAGACCTTTCCATGTCTGGCGTTTATACAGGAAAGAAAATCGGTTTCCCGCCATGTACACCGCAGGCATGCATGGAAATCCTGGATCATTACGGAATCGACTGCACAGGTAAAAAAGCCGTTGTTATCGGAAGAAGCCTTGTAGTTGGTAAACCGGCAGCAATGATGCTGGTTAAGAAAAACGCAACAGTAACTATCTGCCATACAAAAACAGTAGATATGCCATCTGTAGCAAAAGAAGCCGATATCGTGATCGTAGCTGCAGGACGCGCAGGTGTTGTAGGTGCTGAATATGTCAGAGAAGGACAGACGATCATCGATGTAGGAATCAACGTAAATGCAGAAGGCAAACTTTGCGGCGATGTTGACTATGCAGCAGTTGAGCCGATCGTTGATGCGATCACTCCGGTACCGGGCGGTGTTGGAAGCGTTACAACATCTGTTCTGGTAGGACATGTAGTAGAAGCAGCAATGAGAAAGGTTAATGGATGATCAGAAACAAAAAAGCGATGCTCTTTTGTTCTCAGATAATACTGACGGGTGCCCTTATAACTGGGGCACCTTGTCTGGCATCTGGGGCAGAGATTGAGGTGGCCGAAGAGGATGGAACATCCGGGAGTGTTTTCGGGAGTTCAGCCACTACAGCAGACAGTGAGGAAGTCGATCATTCCGGTGAGGGACAGATTCACAAGCCGTCCAGTCTGGAAGTACCGGATTTTACTTCTGATCCGGATTTTGTAGATGATTCTACAGATAACACTTATGGATATTATACGATCATGGGAGATACGACCGTTTCTCTTGCACAGATGACTTCGCAGTATGAAGAACATGGAGCAGAATATCCTTCAGCTTCATTAAAAGATGGTGGCGCAGCGACCATAGATGATTTTTGTACGATCATCCTGGAAGAAGCGAATGCAGAAGGCGTCCGTGGAGAAGTCGTTTTTGAACAGGCGATGCTGGAGACCGGATGGCTGCAGTACGGTGGTGATTCCGGAATATCTCAATATAATTTCGCTGGCATTGGAACGACCGGCGGGGGCGTTGCCGGAGTATCTTACCCGGATGTGCGGACCGGGATCCGTGCACAGGTACAGCATCTCAAAGCTTATGCATGCGAAGATGCACTGAATCAGGACCTTATGGATACTCGATTTGACATGGTGACCAGAGGGAGTGCTCCATATGTAGAATGGCTGGGGCAGCAGGAGAACCCGAACGGGGGAGGCTGGGCCGCCGGATCTAACTATGGAGAAAAACTCAGAAAATTGCTCAGTAATCTGAAAGCGGAGTGAGCAACGAAAAAGAGTGGGGCACATGGCCCCACTCTTTTTTAGTTCAGTTCAATATCTACAAGTTCCTTTGGCGGAAGCTTCTTCGTACATCCGGCCAGGAACTTCTTCAGTTCTTTGGATGATTTGGCAACTGGCACATTCGTTCCGGCACCACCCATACATCCGCCCGGACAGGCCATACCTTCGATCATACAGCCCTTGAGTTTGCCTGCTTTGGCAAGCGCGAGGACTTTTTTACATTCAGCAAGACTCTCTGCATGTTCGATATGAACCGGTACATCTGGATAATATTCCTTCAGGCAGGCTTCGATCGCACCTGCAACACCACCTGCAACAGCATAACCACGTCCTGCAGCAGTCGCATCATGAAGAGAACCATCCTCTTCGAAAGAAGCAGGATCGATTTCGCGTGCATCAAACATGGCATCCAGTTCCTCGAATGTAAGGACAAAATCAACATCACTGCGGACGGTGCGGCGCATAGCTTCCAGCTTCTTGGATGCACATGGACCAACAAATACAACCTTTGCATCTGGATGCTCCTGTTTTACCTTGCGGGCAGTGGCAACCATCGGTGTCAGTTCCTGAGAAATATTGTCGATCATGGTCGGGAAGAATTTCTTTGCCATCATGGACCAGGAAGGACAGCAGGAAGTCAGGAGAAATGGAAGTTCTCCGGTGGCAACCTTTTCGGCATAATGATGCGCCTCTGCAATTGCTCCGACATCAGCACCGAATGCAACCTCATGGACATCAGAAAAACCAAGAACCTGCAGAGCTGTCTTGAATTTGCCAGGAGTCACATCATCACCGAACTGGCTGATATAAGCCGGAGCGACGATGGCAATGATTTTTTCACCACCACGAAGTGCATGAGCCAGCTGGAAAATCTGAGATTTATCAGAAATCGCACCGAATGGACAGCTTACCATACACATACCACAGGAAACGCATTTATCCTCCAGGATACTTGCGCGTCCCTGCTCATCACTTCCGATTGCCTTGACACCACAGGCCTGTTCACATGGACGGATATTGTGAGAGATAGCATCATAAGGACAGGCGGCTTTACATTTGCCACACTTGATACATTTGTCCTGATCAATATAAGATTTTCCATCTTTCATGGAAATCGCACCCTTTGGACAGGCCTGCATACATGGATGAGCGACACAGCCGCGGCACATATTGCTGACAATATATTTGTTTGGCGGACAGGCTGCGCATGCAGATGGAATGACCTGCATAAGAGGCGGCTCGTAATATTTCTCATCGATGTTGCTGGCTGCCAGACCGTCGGTCAGATGGACAGCTTTGTTTTCCGGGCGAAGAGAGAGGCCCATTGCAAGACGAACCCGCTCGCTGGCAACGGCACGTTCTCTGTAAATACTTTCACGGTATTTGGCTTTTTCCTCTACGATATTATAAGGAATAGCTTCAATATCATGAATCAGGGTTTCGTCAGTGGATTCAAATCCGGCTTTGGCTACTTCGACATAAACCTTGTGGCGGATTGCTCTGACAGGTGTGTCATAATTTCGCATATGTATATCTCCTTCTATCGTATTGCAGTTATTCAGCTGACAGTATTACATGGAAAAACAGAATGAACTGCCATAAACCGGATAACTGAAAAAATATTTTCATCTACCTGATATTATAATATAGGAAAGAAATTCTAAAATCAACTAAGATCATGTATTTTTGCAGGCACAAAACAGACGGATGCACAGAAGATTATATGACAATAAAACGAAGGAGAACTAAAAACAAGATTGATAAAAAATTATGCAACATGTTAAAAAAATCACGAAATAGTTGCGAAAAATAAAAAAATTAAATAAATTAATTCAAATTTTCGATATTTTTCTTGTTAAAAATATATATTTAATGTATAATCAAATATAGCAAAGCTGTGTAAAATAGACAAAAAACAATAAGCACAGGAAAATTTATTTTTAAACAAGGAGGGAATTGAATGTTAGATCAGTCTTATTACGCGAAGACAGATGAGATCATCGAGCATTACGGACCGAAACCTGCATCATTGATCCCAATCATGCAGGATATCCAGGCGGAGTACCGTTATCTTCCTGGAGAGCTTCTGACGTATGTTGCATCCAAGATTGGAGTTACAGAAGCAAAGGCTTACAGTGTAGCCACTTTCTATGAGAACTTTTCCTTTGAGCCAAAAGGAAAATACGTCATCAAAGTCTGTGATGGAACAGCCTGTCATGTGCGTAAATCCATGCCGGTTAAAGAAGCTCTTATGAAGGAACTTGGACTCAGTAACAAGAAGCATACAACGGATGATATGCTCTTTACGGTAGAAACTGTATCCTGCCTTGGTGCATGCGGATTGGCGCCAACACTTACAGTAAACGACGAAGTACATCCGAAAATGACACCAGAAAAGGCAATCGATCTGTTAAATGAATTGAGAGGTGAGACGGTATGAGTATTGTGAGTAAAGAAGATCTGCTCAATAAGCAGGCTGAAGCAAAAAATACCCTGGAATCTTTTACCTGTCGTGTGCTTGTCTGTTCCGGTACCGGATGTATCGCTTCCGGCGCACAGAAGATTTATGACGAGATGGCGAAACTGTGCGAGAATCTTGACTGGGTAAGCGTGGAAATGCAGAAAGATGTTCCGCATGTCGGTGTTGTTAAGACAGGATGTCAGGGCCTTTGTGAATTAGGACCTCTGATGAAGATTGAACCTTATGATTATCAGTATGTTCATGTACAGGTAGAAGACTGTAAAGAGATCGTAGAGCGTACTGTTATGGAAGGAGAGCCGGTAAGCAGACTGTTTTATCGTGATCATGATACCGCCTGTCCACATCCTTCTGACATTCCTTTCCTGAATCAGCAGACAAGAATCGTTCTTGAGAACTGTGGTAATATTAATGCAGAATCCATTGATGAATATATTGCTGTTGGCGGTTTTCAGGCTATGGCAAAAGCTTTCTTCGATATGTCCCCACAGGATGTTATCGATGAAGTAACAAAATCCGGACTTCGCGGACGAGGCGGAGCTGGTTTCCCGGCTGGTAAAAAATGGTCTCAGGTTGCTCGTCAGAAAGAAAAAGTTCGTTATGTAGTATGTAATGGTGATGAAGGTGACCCGGGTGCATTCATGGATGGTTCCGTAATGGAAGGTGATCCATATAAGATGATCGAAGGTATGACCATTGCCGCATACGCAGTTGGCGCAGAGAACGGATACATTTATGTTCGTGCAGAATATCCGCTTTCCGTTAAACGTCTCCGTATGGCTATCGAACAGGCTGAAGCTTATGGACTGCTTGGTGACAATATCCTTGGTTCCGGTGTGAATTTCCATTTACATATCAATCGTGGAGCAGGTGCCTTTGTTTGTGGTGAAGGTTCTGCCCTCACTGCATCCATCGAAGGTAAGCGAGGCATGCCGCGTGTCAAACCACCGCGTACAGTAGAAAAAGGTCTCTGGGAGAAACCTACCGTTCTGAATAACGTAGAAACATATGCAAACGTTCCGAAGATCATTCTTCAGGGTGCTGACTGGTTCCGTACCATTGGAACAGAAGGAAGCCCGGGAACCAAGACCTTCTCCCTGACCGGTGCAATCGAAAACACAGGTCTGATCGAAGTACCAATGGGTACCAGTCTTCGTCATATCATTTATGATATCGGTGGTGGTCTGAAGAGCGGAGCTGCTTTCAAAGGTGTACAGATCGGTGGACCATCCGGTGGATGTCTGATCGAAGATCAGATCGACCGTCCGCTTGACTTTGACTCCGTTAAATCACTCGACGCGATCATGGGTTCCGGCGGTCTGGTAGTTATGGATGAAAATACATGTATGGTTGAGGTTGCCAGATTCTTTATGAACTTTACACAGCGTGAGAGCTGTGGTAAATGCGTTCCGTGTCGTGAAGGAACAAAGCGTATGCTGGAGATTCTCGAGAGAATCGTAGATGGTAAAGGTGAAATGTCAGACCTTGATGAACTGGAAGAGCTTGCTACTATGGTACAGAGCATGGCTCTCTGCGGACTTGGCAAGAGTGCACCGCTTCCGGTTATCAGTACTCTGAAACGCTTCCGTGATGAATACGAGGAACATATTAAGGATAAGAAATGCCGTGCAAAAGTCTGTACAGCACTTCGTAAATTCCACATTAATCCGGAATTCTGTATTGGCTGCGGTAAGTGCGCGAAGAACTGCCCGGCAGGTGCAATCAGCGGAAAGATCAAATCTCCGTATCACATCAACAATGACGTATGTATCAAATGCGGTTCCTGTAAAGATAACTGTAACTTTGATGCGGTTTATGTGGAAGCATAGGAAGGAGGCTGAATTATGGGTACAATGACAATTGACGGTAGAAAAGTTGAATTTACCGATGAAAAAAACGTCCTGACCGTTATCCGTAACGCAGGCATTGATATTCCGACACTGTGCTATCATTCAGAGCTCTCTACATTTGGAGCATGCCGTTTATGTACAGTAGAGGACGACAGAGGCAAAACATTTGCTTCCTGTTCAGAAGTACCGCGCGATGGTATGGTTATTCATACTAACACAAATAAATTAAGAAACTATCGTAAACTGATCGTGGAACTGCTCCTTGCAGCACACTGCCGTGACTGTACAACCTGTATCAAGAGTGGTGAGTGTGTCCTTCAGGAACTGGCACATCGTCTCGGCGTAAGAACCGTACGTTTCCAGAACACAAGAGAGCAGCATGAGCTGGATTTCAGTTCTCCGTCTATCGTTCGCGATCCGAATAAATGTATCCTCTGCGGAAACTGTGTACGTGCCTGCGAGGAAATTCAGGGAATCGGTGCACTTGGATTTGCATTCCGTGGAACAGAAGCAATGGTTATGCCTGCATTCAATAAAAAGATTGCAGAGACACAGTGCGTAAACTGTGGACAGTGTCGTGCATTCTGTCCGACAGGAGCTATTTCTATCCACACGAATACAGATAAAGTCTTTAAGGCACTTGCAGATCCGGATATCCGTGTAGTTGCGCAGATTGCACCTGCAGTACGTGTTGCAGTGGGCGATCATTACGGACTCCAGAAGGGACGCAGTGTAATGGGCAAGATCGTCAATGCGCTTCATCGCATGGGATTTGATGAAGTTTATGATACCACATTCAGTGCTGACCTTACGATTATGGAAGAAAGTGCAGAATTCCTTAACCGTATTGAAAAAGGTGAGAAACTTCCGCTCCTGACATCCTGCTGTCCGGCATGGGTGAAATTTATTACAGATCAGTATAAGGATTACATCCCGAATATTTCTACCTGCAGATCCCCACAGGGAATGCTTTCTGCTGTTATTAAGGAATACTTCCGTGATCCGGAACATGCTCAGGGAAAGAAGACTGTAATGGTTTCCATTATGCCATGTACGGCTAAGAAGGCAGAAGCCGTTCGTCCGAACAGCTATACACATGGTGAGAAAGATACCGATATCGTTATCACAACCACAGAGCTTCTTCGTATGATCGACAACTTTGGCCTTGACTTCGCAGGACTTGAGCCAGAAGCATGTGATATGCCGTTTGGATTCGGTTCCGGCGGTGGAGTTATCTTTGGTGTTACCGGTGGTGTTACAGAGGCAGTTCTTCGTCGTCTGACTCCGGACCACAGTAAAGAAACAATGAGAGAAATCTCCGAGTGTGGTGTACGTGGAGACGAGGGAATCAAGGAATTCTCTGTACCATACAAAGGAATGGAAATCAAGATCTGCGTAGCCAGCGGACTTGCCAATGCAAGAATCGTTATGGACCGTGTAAAGAACGGAGAGGCAGAGTATCATCTGATCGAAGTTATGGCATGTCGTCGTGGCTGTATCATGGGTGGTGGCCAGCCGACAAGATCCGGTGACAGAACAAAAGCTGCCAGAGCCAGAGGTCTGTACAATGCGGATAATACAACGATTATTAAGAAATCCGATGAGAACCCGATGGTACTCGAACTTTACCAGGGACTTCTCAAAGGCAAGGAGCATGAACTGCTTCATAATGAGTTTTATTGATTTTTAACTTGAGGGTATGATGAGAGAGTAATATAGAGATAATACGCCGGGAGTTACGATTTTGATCAATTGTAACCCACTTGCGTTTCCGAAATTCTTTCGTTCGCCTATGGATAACTGCTTTTGCAAACTCGCTTTGCTCAGACAGAGCAACGCAGTTATCACTAGAACGAAAGAATTCCTGGAAGCCTCGTGAGGTTACTATGCTCAAATCTCGTAGCTCCCGGCTGTTTTTACATATATAGTTCTATTAAACATACCCTCAAAAAAACAATTAGATTCATTATGCCGCATTTCATTAGGAGCTCCGGGGAGTAAACTCTCCCTTGCACAATAATTCTCAATAGGATAGAATAAAAGAAAAAATATAAAGAGGTGCAAGGATATGCGTGAAATACAAGCATCAGTGCTCACGGACACCATCGAACGGCTTTGCGTCGAAGCCAATCAGGTGCTTCCGGACGACATCAAGAAATCTATCCAGGCCTGTCGTGCGAGCGAGGACGGACAGATTGCCTGTGGAATACTCGACAACATCATCGAGAACTACCAGATTGCAGAGAATGAACAGGTGCCAATCTGCCAGGATACCGGAATGGCATGTGTATTCCTCGAAATCGGACAGGACGTACATATTGCAGGCGGAGACCTCACCGAAGCAGTTAATGAAGGCGTCCGCAGAGGATACACCAACGGCTACCTCCGCAAATCCGTAGTGAAGGATCCGGTCCGCAGAGGAAATACCGGAGACAACACTCCGGCGATGCTTTATACAGAAATCGTACCAGGCGAAAACATCAAGATCACAGTTGGCCCCAAAGGCTTCGGAAGCGAAAACATGAGTGCTATCCGTATGTTTAAGCCGTCTGCCGGCATCGAGGGAATCAAGGATTTTATCCTTGAAACAGTCGAAACAGCCGGACCGAACCCATGTCCACCGATGGTTGTTGGCGTTGGAATCGGAGGAACTTTTGATAAAGCTGCCCTTCTTGCTAAGAAAGCCCTGATGCGCCCGGTAGATTCCGAGAACGAAGATCCATATTATGCAGACCTCGAGAAAGAAATGCTCGAGAAGATCAACCAGCTTGGGATCGGTCCACAGGGATTTGGCGGAAAGACGACTGCAATCGGTCTGAACATCGAAACAATGCCTACTCACATTGCCGGTATGCCATGTGCGATCAACATCAGCTGCCACGTAACACGACACAAAACGGAGGTGATCTAAGATGGAACGTCATATTACATTACCACTTACCGAAGAACTTGCGAAGACACTCCATGCAGGTGACACCGTTTATCTGACAGGAACAATCTATACCTCCCGTGATGCCGGTCACAAGAGAATGTGCGAAGCACTTGCCAGAGGAGAAGAACTTCCGTTTGATCCAAAGGATGCCACAATCTATTATGTAGGTCCGACCCCTGCAAAACCGGGTCAGGTCATCGGTTCCGCAGGCCCAACTACCAGCGGCCGTATGGATGCTTATGCACCAACCATGATGTCCGTAGGTGCCCGTGGCATGATCGGAAAAGGCGCCCGTCTTCCGGAAGTCGTAGAGGCTATGAAGAAATACAGTGGCGTTTATTTCGGAGCGATCGGCGGGGCAGGAGCACTTCTTGCGAAATGCATCAAGAAGGCAGAACTTGTTGCCTACGAAGACCTTCAGTCCGAAGCACTCCGCAGACTTTATGTAGAAGAGGTGCCGCTGGTGGTCATCATTGACTGTGAAGGTAACAACCTTTATGAGCAGGGAAGAGAAGCCTATCTCAAAGAGCATAATAAAAAATCATAACCAAAGCCCCCAGGACATATATTATAACAATACATGGGATTGTGTGAATATATGCAAGGGGGCTTTTTTATATGGAAAATTTTCAGGTTTACCGGGATATTCAGGCACGTACCGGCGGTGACATATACATAGGCGTTGTTGGCCCAGTCCGTACAGGAAAATCCACATTTATCCGGAGATTTATGGAGCTGGTGGCACTGCCGGATATGGAACCGGCAAAACAGGCGGAAGTGCGTGATCAGCTCCCTTTAAGCGGTTCCGGGAAGCTCATCACAACCGTAGAACCCAAATTTATCCCAAAAGAAGCAGTGAATGTAAATTTAGGGGATGATCAGAAAGTACGGATCCGTCTGATTGACTGCGTAGGATTTCTCGTAAAAGATGCGAGCGGCCACATTGAAGACGGAAGAGAACGCATGGTAAAAACTCCATGGTTTGAAAAAGCGATTCCTTTTCATGAAGCAGCAGAGACTGGCACACGCAAAGTCATTCAGGAACATGCAACGATCGGACTGGTGGTTACGACAGATGGAAGCTTCGGCGAACTTCCAAGAGAAAATTTCGCTGATGCAGAGGCACTGACTATAAACCTTCTGAAAAAACAGGGCAAACCATTTCTGATTCTTGTAAACTCCCAGATGCCATATAAAGAAGAAACGCAGGAACTTGTCAGAAATCTGCAGAATAAATATGGTGTAACGACTATGGCAGCCAACTGCGAGCAGCTGCGAAAAGAAGATGTCACCAGAATCCTTTCCAATATACTGTATGAATTTCCGGTAAGTGAGATTCAGTTCTTCGTACCAAAATGGGTGGAAATGCTGCCGAATGATCATGAGCTGAAATTGAAGCTGCTGGAGCAGATACGCGAACAGATGAAAAAATTACTTCATATTAAAAATATAACCCGGGAATCTGTTCAGCTGACAGCTCCTTTTGTGCAGGATGTCCTGTTGGAGGAGGTCAGTCTGTCTAGTGGAAAAGTGCGTATACGAATTCAGATCAGGGACGAATATTATTATCGTATGTTAAGTGAAATGAGCGGTATCCAGATGGAAACAGAATATGATCTGATCCATACGATGAAAGAACTCGCGGCAATGAAAGAACAATACGTCAAAGTGCAGGCGGCGTTGGAGTCTGTGAGAGAAAGCGGCTACGGTGTGGTAGTGCCAGAACTTGGCGAGATCCAGATTGAGGAACCGTCCGTCATACGGCAGGGCAGCAAGTACGGTGTCCGGATAAAATCCAAGAGCCCTTCTATCCACATGATCAAAGCTAACATAGAAACAGAAATCGCTCCGATCGTGGGAACTGAGCAGCAGGCAAAGGATCTGATCCAGTATATCGGCGAAAGCGGACAGCGCGGCGAAAGCATCTGGGAAACGAATATATTTGGAAAATCCATAGAACAGCTGGTGCAGGACGGCATCCGAAGCAAACTGACTTCCATTGGAGAAGAGAGCCAGTCCAAACTGCAGGACACCATGCAGAAGATCGTCAACGACAGCAAAGGCGGCATGGTGTGTATTATTATATAAAAACTAGGAAGGTCAGGAACCGGCATGGAGTTCCTGATCTTCTTTGTTTTTTGGCATAAAAACTCCGTGATTTTTCGAGAAATTTTCGCATCGGGGGGGGGTAAAACCAGATCCCAAGGGGCTTACAGAAATATGTTTATGTGATAAAATGCAGATGTTTATAAAATAGACGGGGGAAGAAAATGAGCAGCAGCGTAAGAAAAAGAAAATCAATCGAACATTGGAAAATTATCGCATTTTATCTGATCATCTACGACATTGTCGCAATCAACTTTTCGTATTTTTTTGGCCTCTTACTGAGATTTGATCTGGCCTATTCCAGCATACCAGAGAATTATTTAAGTGCATTCCTGAGGTTTGCGCCTTTTTATACGGCATTTTCACTGATCGTGTTTTATGTGGCACATATGTATAACAGCGTATGGCGCTTCGCCAGCTTTACCGAGTTGAACCGCATTTTTGTGGCAACGGTGGTCACAACAGTATTTCAGGTAGTCGGGATCACGACATTTTATGAGCGAATGCCCGGTTCCTATTATATCGTAGGTTGTATTTCACAGTTTATCCTGACCGTGGCAGTCCGCTTTATGTATCGTTATATCACACTGGAGCGTGCCAAACGCGAAAAGGATGCGATGGCAACACACAGAACTATGATCATTGGTGCCGGTGCAGCCGGGCAGATGATCCTGAGGGAGCTGAAAACATCCGTCAAGGCAACTGCGAAGCCATGCTGTGTGATCGATGACAACCCGAACAAATGGGGACGTCTGACAGAAGGTGTTCCGATCGTCGGTGGACGTGACAGCATCATGGCAAACGTCGAGAAATACAACATTGACCAGATCCTTTTTGCAATCCCTACCGCACGGGTGGAGGACAGAAGAGATATCCTCAATATCTGTAAGGAAACAAAATGTGAACTCAAGACTTTGCCGGGAGTATTCCAGCTGGCAAACGGACAGGTTTCCTTAAGCAAGATGAAAGCAGTAGCAGTCGAAGATCTGCTTGGAAGAGATCCGATCAAAGTAAACATGGAAGAGATCTTCCAGTACATTAAAGGAAAAACAATCCTTGTTACCGGCGGCGGTGGCTCTATTGGAAGTGAGCTTTGCCGGCAGATCGCAGGTCATGAACCGAAACAGCTGATCATTTTTGATATCTATGAGAATAATGCATACGATATCGAACAGGAACTGAGACGTAAGTACAAAAACCTCAACCTTGTTGTTTTGATCGGATCTGTCAGAGACAGCCGAAGAATCAATATGGTGTTCGAGAAATACAAGCCGGAAATCGTATATCATGCAGCAGCACACAAACATGTGCCACTTATGGAGACAAGCCCGAACGAGTCCATCAAGAACAATGTGATCGGTACATACAAAACAGCGTATGCGGCACTGAAGCACGGTGCATCAAGATTTATCCTGATCAGTACGGATAAGGCAGTAAATCCGACCAACATCATGGGCGCAAGCAAACGTCTCTGCGAAATGGTCATCCAGAGTATGGATGCAGTCAGCAAGGCAGGCAGAATGGATGTCCTTCCACTTCTTCATGCACACATGGATAAATACTTCGAGGATCAGATTCCGGGAGACAGGACGACGGCGGCCATGAAGGACCAGACGGAAGAGCGTTCCAGCGTACATATCGAGAGCGTTAAGAACAAAGACCGACAGGGAACACAGTTTGTGGCAGTTCGATTCGGAAATGTTCTTGGAAGTAACGGATCAGTTATTCCACTCTTTAAGAAACAGATCGAAGCGGGCGGCCCGGTGACAGTTACACATCCGGATATCGTGAGATACTTCATGACGATCCCGGAGGCAGTCAGCCTGGTACTTCAGGCAGGAACCTATGCCTGGGGCGGTGAGATCTTCGTTCTGGATATGGGTGAACCGGTCAAGATCGACAGTCTTGCGAGAAACCTGATCAAACTTTCCGGATATGAACCGGATGTGGAAATTCCAATCGTTTATTCAGGATTACGTCCTGGTGAGAAGCTTTACGAAGAGAAGCTGATGGCAGAAGAGGGAATGAAGAAAACCGATAATGATCTGATCCATATCGGCAAACCAATTCCGTTTGATATCAGTAAATTCCTCGGACAGCTGACAGAACTGGCACAGGCAAGTTACGAAAACAGTCCTCACATCGTTGAGATGGTAGAAGAAATCGTACCGACTTTCCATCCGGTAGGGAATAAGCCGACCGGCAATGAAAATATGTCTGTGGAAGAATTCCAGAGAGAAATTCACGAAACAGAACACAGGTAAATAATATGCAGCAAATTTAAGATTTGAAATCATTCAGATTTTAAATTTGTTACATATTAGATAAGTTATAAATATAAGGATTAAATATGAAAAAGAGATTTTTCTTCGACAGAAAAGAGAAAAATTTACAGATAGATTCTGAAGAGAATTCGTTCGAGAGATGCGTGCTATGTGGTGCCGTTACTGATGTACCGGTGCAGATGCCGGTCAGTGAACGGAAATGTTACATTCCGGGAGCCGGACAGCTGTGCAGAGACTGCTGCAGGGAACTGTATGGCAGCGATGATCTCGGGACTACAGCAGAATCCGAAATCTGTAAAATATAGAAAGATTTTTGTAAGGGGGAAGCGTATGTATAAGAAATCACCACAGGGGTGGCTGAAACACTGGGATTTTATCCTTCTGGATATTTTTTGCCTTCAGCTTGCCTTTGTAGTTGCATACTTAGTACGACAGGGGTTGGAAAACCCGTACAGTGATCAGATCTACCGCACAGTCGCATTTGTATTTATGCTGTGCCAGATCGTGGTCATGTTTCTGGGACAGTCCTATCAGGATATCCTGAAACGGGGCTATTACATAGAATTTACCAAGACAGCCAAGCATGTATTGATGGTCATGCTGCTGTCTGTCCTGTATCTCTTTGCAACACAGCAGGCAGTCAGCTATTCCAGATTAACGTTGTTCTATACCGCATTTTTGTATTTATGCTTTGACTATGTCGGCAGGGTATGGCACAAAGAAAATGTCCTGAAAAAGAATGCGACCAAAAAGAAAGAAAAGTCCATGGTCGTTGTGGTAAGTCTCGCCGAAGCAAAAGAGACGATTGAAAAGATCCTGAGCGGTCCGATCCAGAACTTTTCCATCAATGGGCTCGCGCTCATTGATGATAATCCGGGAGTAAAAGAAATCGCAGGAATACCGGTTGTCGGAAATATGGACACGATCAGTGAATATCTCTGTCATGAATGGGTTGACGAAGTCTTTGTCAAGATCAGTGAGACAGAACCATATCCACAGAAGCTGATCGATGAGATCATCACCATGGGACTGACCGTACATCTCAGTCTGGGTGAGATGGAAAAATCACTCAGTGGAAAGAATTTTATAGAAAAAATCGGCGGCTATTCGGTAATTACATCCAGTATCAATACCGCATCACCGAAACAGCTGCTCTATAAGAGGCTGATGGATATTGCCGGAGGAATTGTCGGCTGCCTGCTTACCGTGATTCTGATCATTGTCATAGGACCGATGATCTACATCAAATCCCCGGGGCCGATCTTTTTCTCACAGGTGCGTATCGGTAAGAACGGAAAGAAATTTAAAATCTATAAATTCCGCAGCATGTACATGGATGCCGAAGAGAGAAAAGCAGAACTGATGAGCCAGAACAAGATGGAAGGCCTGATGTTCAAGATGGATTACGATCCACGAATCATCGGCAGCGAGAAGAAAGATAAAAATGGCAATCCAAAAGGAATCGGAAACTTTATCCGTAAAACATCCCTGGATGAGTTTCCACAGTTCTGGAATGTCTTGAAAGGCGATATGAGCCTGGTGGGAACAAGACCACCGACAGTCGATGAATGGGAAAAGTATGAACTTCACCACAGAAGCCGTATGTCGATCAAACCGGGGATTACCGGAATGTGGCAGGTGAGCGGCAGGAGCGATATTACGGATTTTGAGGAAGTTGTAAAGCTGGATACCGAGTATATTGAGAATTGGTCGATAGGGTTGGATGTGAAGATATTGTTGAAGACGGTTAGTTCAGTGTTGAAGAGCGAGGGATCGATTTGAGAAAAAAAGATATTTTTGAAGAAAATAAAGAGTTACAGTCATCATTATTTTTAGCCCAGTCATATCAGGATGCCTGGGCTGATTATGGTCGTTCACTGAAAAAAGAACGTTTTGCGAGATGGGATTATGTTGTGCTGACAGCATCAAATGAAGAGCAGGCTGAGGGGTTCAGAGAACAGATTAAGCTTCGTAACGATGAAGGGTTCCTTCCAATTCAGACAAAATTTCTGATTCTTCCAGATCCTGAGGGAAAACGTGTTGGCAGTGGCGGTGCTACCTTAAACCTATTAAGGGCAATTGCAGAAGAAGAGAACAGCGGAGATTTTAGTGAACAGAGGATACTTGTCATTCATAGTGGTGGCGATAGTAAACGAGTGCCACAATATTCAGCACTTGAAAAAGTAATTCGAGAAGGTGGCACATTAAAAGATAAGAAAATACTTAGCCGTGTGAGCGGTAAGAGGAAAAAGAAATATCATCCATAGGGATGTGTACATAGATATTTTTAAAGATTAAAAGACGGAGGAATAAATGTTATGAAAGGCATTATTTTGGCAGGAGGATCGGGTACACGCCTGTATCCATTAACGAAAGTGACGAGCAAGCAGCTCTTACCTATTTTTGATAAACCAATGATTTATTATCCGATGTCCGTTCTGATGAACGCTGGCATCCGCGACATTTTGATTATTTCCACACCGCAGGATACACCTCGCTTTGAGAACCTGCTGGGCGATGGTCGCCAGTTTGGTGTGAATCTGGCCTATGCTGTTCAGCCTTCTCCGGATGGACTGGCACAGGCCTTTATCATTGGTGCTGACTTTATTGGCAACGATTCTGTGGCTATGGTGTTGGGTGACAACATCTTTGCGGGCCACGGATTAAAGAAAAGATTGACTGCTGCAGTAGAAAACGCTGAGAGCGGCAGGGGTGCAACAGTGTTTGGCTACTATGTAGACGATCCGGAGCGTTTCGGCATCGTTGAGTTCGATAAGACCGGTAAGGCCATTTCTATCGAGGAAAAGCCAGAACATCCTAAGAGCAATTACTGCGTTACTGGTCTGTACTTCTATGATAACCGTGTGGTCGAGTTTGCTAAAAACTTGAAACCATCTGCGCGTGGTGAACTCGAAATCACCGATCTGAACCGCATCTATCTGGAGAATGGTTCCCTGAATGTAGAACTGCTGGGTCAGGGCTTTACTTGGCTGGACACAGGTACACACGAGAGTCTGGTGGATGCCACTAACTTCGTAAAGACTGTCGAGCAGCATCAGCATCGTAAGATTGCCTGCCTGGAAGAAATCGCATATCTGAACGGCTGGATCAGCAAGGATGAACTGATGGAAGTCTATGAGGTTATGAAGAAGAACCAGTATGGTCAATACCTGAAGGACGTCATGGATGGCAAGTATCAGGAGCATCTGTATTAAAAAGGGAAAGTGTAGAGGAGAATAGATTATGAATATTATTGTTACCGGCGGTGCTGGTTTTATTGGTAGTAACTTTGTGTTCCACATGCTGAAGAAGTATCCGGATTACCGGGTCATCTGTCTGGATAAACTGACCTACGCAGGCAATCTGTCCACGCTGGCACCTGTTATGGATAATCCGAATTTCCGTTTTGTGAAGGCTGATATCTGCAACCGCGAGGCTGTGGATAAGCTGTTTGAAGAAGAACATCCGGACATCGTGGTCAACTTTGCGGCAGAATCTCATGTTGACCGTTCTATCGAAGATCCGGGCATCTTCCTCCAGACAAATATCATCGGTACCAGTGTGTTGATGGATGCTTGCCGCAAGTACGGCATCCAGCGTTATCACCAAGTTTCTACCGATGAAGTTTACGGTGACCTGCCGCTGGATCGTCCTGACCTGTTTTTTACTGAGAAGACTCCGATCCATACCAGCTCTCCGTATAGCAGCTCCAAAGCGGCTGCTGACCTGCTGGTTCTGGCTTACCACCGCACCTACGGCCTGCCTGTGACCATTTCTCGTTGTTCCAACAACTATGGACCGTATCACTTCCCTGAGAAGCTGATTCCGCTGATGATCGCTAATGCTCTGGCTGACAAGCCGCTGCCTGTTTACGGCGAAGGTCTGAATGTCCGTGACTGGCTGTATGTCGAAGACCACTGCAAGGCCATCGACCTGATTATCCACAAGGGTCGTGTTGGAGAGGTTTACAATGTCGGCGGTCACAATGAGAAGCAGAATATTGAGATTGTGAAGATTATCTGTAAGGAGCTGGGCAAGCCGGAAAGCCTGATCACCCATGTTGGTGACCGTAAGGGTCACGATATGCGTTATGCTATCGACCCGACCAAGATCCACAATGAGTTGGGTTGGTTGCCTGAGACCAAATTTGAGGACGGCATTAAGAAGACCATCCAGTGGTATCTCGATAACCGTGAGTGGTGGGAGACCATCATCAGCGGTGAGTATCAGAACTACTACGAGAAAATGTACAGCAACCGCTAACAGGAGGAAAGAGTATGAGGTTTTTTGTAACAGGCGTTGGCGGTCAGTTGGGCCATGATGTGATGAATGAGCTGCTGAAGCGTGGCCATGAAGGTGTTGGTTCCGATATTCAGGAAAACTACAGCGGTGTGGCAGATGGTTCTGCCGTAACGAAGGCATCGTATGTAGCATTGGATATTACCGATAAGAATGCCGTTGAAAAAGTAATTACAGAAGTAAATCCGGATGCCGTGATCCACTGTGCAGCATGGACTGCTGTGGATATGGCAGAGGACGACGATAAAGTGGCGAAAGTCCGTGCCATCAATGCAGGCGGCACTCAGAACATTGCAGATGTCTGCAAGAAGCTGAACTGCAAAATGACCTATATCAGCACGGATTATGTGTTTGATGGCCAGGGCACTGAGCCTTGGCAGCCGGACTGCAAGGATTACAAGCCTTTGAATGTATACGGCCAGACGAAACTGGAAGGTGAGCTGGCAGTTAGCCAGACGCTGGAGAAGTATTTCATTGTCCGCATTGCTTGGGTGTTCGGCCTGAATGGTAAGAACTTTATCAAGACTATGCTGAATGTCGGCAAAACCCATGACACTGTCCGTGTGGTCAATGACCAGATCGGCACACCGACTTATACATATGATTTTGCGCGACTGCTCGTTGATATGAATGAAACCGAGAAGTACGGCTATTACCATGCGACTAACGAGGGTGGCTATATCAGTTGGTATGATTTCACAAAGGAAATCTACCGTCAGGCTGGTTATAGGACTGAGGTGATTCCGGTAAGTACAGAGGAATATGGACTGAGCAAAGCTGCTCGTCCGTTCAACAGCCGCTTGGATAAGAGCAAGCTAGTGGAAGCTGGATTCACTCCGCTTCCGACTTGGCAGGATGCACTGAGCCGTTACCTGAAAGAAATCAAGCAGTAAGAGGAGATAGAGGAAAATGGGACAGATTAAAGTTGAGAAAAATGTAGGCGGCATCGAGGGCCTTTGTGTTATTGAGCCTGCTGTTCACGGTGATGCCCGTGGCTATTTTATGGAAACCTACAACGAAAAAGATATGAAGGAAGCTGGCATCGATATTCATTTTGTGCAGGATAATCAGTCCATGTCCACGAAGGGTGTGCTGCGTGGTTTGCATTTCCAGAAGCAGTATCCGCAGTGCAAACTGGTACGCGCCGTGCGCGGAACTGTGTTTGATGTCGCTGTTGATCTTAGAAGTAATTCCGAAACTTATGGTAAGTGGTATGGTGTTATCCTGTCGGCCGAGAACAAGAAGCAGTTCCTCATCTCAGAGGGTTTTGCGCATGGCTTCTTAGTTCTGAGCGATGAGGCGGAGTTCTGCTATAAGGTCAATGACTTCTGGCATCCGAATGATGAGGGTGGTATGGCTTGGAATGACCCGGAAATCGGCATTGAGTGGCCGGAACTGAAGGGTGAGTATAAGGGTAGTGCCAGCGCAGAAGGATACACGCTGGAAGATGGTACTGTACTGAACTTGAGTGATAAGGACCAGAAGTGGCTGGGTCTGAAAGATACTTTTAAATTTTAAGAACACAGGGGTAGGAAGAATGCAGCGAGAAAACGAAGTACAACACGTATTTCTGGTAGGAGCTAAGAGCTTAGGTGCTTATGGCGGATACGAGACTTTTGTTTATAAGCTCACAGAGTACCACCAGAATAAGACAAATATTAAATATCATGTGGCGTGTAAGGCTAACGGTGACGGCTGCATGGACGAAACAAAAGTGGATGGTGTGACCAGAAGCAATGATCACGAGTTTGAATTCCATAATGCACATTGTTTCAAAATAGATATTCCTCAGATTGGGCCTGCACAGGCAATTTACTATGATGTTGCGGCATTGAAGGCTTGTTGCAAGTACATAAAGAAACATCGGATTAAGCATCCGATCGTTTACATCATGGCCTGCCGTATCGGACCTTTTGCTGGTCATTTTTATAAAGAAATCCATAAGCTGGGTGGTACTGTGTACCTGAATCCGGACGGACACGAATGGATGAGAGCAAAATGGTCTGCGCCGATCCGGAAATACTGGAAGATTTCTGAGCAGATGATGGTTAAATACTGTGACCTTGCTATTTGTGACTCAGTGAATATCGAGAAGTATATCCACGAGTGTTATGACGGAAAAGGCATCAAGGGCAGAAATCCGAAGACCACATTTATTGCGTATGGTGCAGATCTGACCCTTAGTAAGTTGGCTGATGACGATGAGAAGCTGGTGAACTGGTATAAAGAAAATGGCCTGACGAAAAAGGACTACTACCTTGTTGTCGGTCGTTTTGTCCCGGAGAACTCTTTTGAAGTTATGATTCGGGAGTTCATGAAAAGCAAGAGCAAAAAGAACTTTGCGATTATTACGAATGTGAATGAAAAGTTCTTAAATGAGCTTGAGGAAAAACTTCATTTCAAGAGTGATAAGAGAATCAAATTTGTCGGCACTGTTTACGATCAGGAACTGCTGAAGAAGATTCGTGAGAATGCCTATGCTTATTTCCACGGTCATACGGTTGGTGGTACGAATCCATCACTGATTGAGGCTTTGGGCAGTACAGATTTAAACCTGCTGGTTGATGTTAGCTTTAATAAAGAAGTCGCAGAGGATTGTGCTCTTTATTGGAGCTGCAAGCCGGGGAGTCTTGCAAAACTCATTGATAAAGCTGATCAGATGAGTGCAGATCAAATCACTGAGATGAGCTGGAGAGCTAAGAAGCGTGTGGCGGAAGAGTACACGTGGGATAAAATTTGTGGGCAGTATGAAGATGTATTTCTCAAATACAAAAAAAATTAAGCAAGGCGGGAATAATGATCGAATATTATGCAATTGTTGTTTTATACAACAAAAAAATACAGGAATCGATTACGATTTCGCATTTAATGCAGCTCAAGGAAGAGCAACTTCATATTATTGTATTAGATAATAGCACAGATGACTATGTGGTGGAAAACAAGGAATATTTCCCAATCGATTTGCTGACCTATCATAGTATGGGAGGAAACGTTGGCTTATCAAAAGCATACAATTATGCACTTTCTATCCTAAAAGATAAGTCTGAGGATGATATTGTAATCTGGTTTGACGATGATACACCTGTAAAACAGGAATACTTTGATTGCTTGAAAAATAAAGTGGTGGATAAAACGTTTGATGTTTTTGTGCCGGTGATATATGGGCAAAATGGTGTGATTTATTCGCCAAATGAGTCAGGTTGGCTGAAAGGAAAGTATATTAAATCCCTAGAACAACAAATTTCACAGAATAAATTCAATGCGATTAACAGTTGTCTTGCTGTAAGATTAAAAGCATACAAAGGGTATACCTATGACGAAGGGCTGTTTATGGATTGCGTTGACACAAAATTGTTTGATGATTTTCGGAAAAAAGAGTTGAAATTCTGCACGCTTCCGGTAAAAATATATCAAAATTTTTTTCAGCGTAGTGACAGCAGGAATGTTAAAAAATACTGGAATCGATTCCGCATCAGAATAAATGATACGTTATATTATTCAAGTCTTAATGGTTTTAGCAGTAAGCTTTGTGGATATATTCGCATTTTGGGTTGGAGCTTGGTTTATGGCATAAAACTTAGATCGATTAAATTTAGTTTACTTTGTATTGCGCAGATGTTGAATCATGGGGGAGAAAAGTGATAACAAAATTTAAAAAGAATGAAATTTTATTTTATTTGTCCTACATTATACTGTATATATCATTGTTTATTGGCGATGTCTATAATATCGGTAGCATGGATATATTGGCGAGATATTTGCGCATAGGATCATATATATTGATTTTTATTTCTTGCATTAGTATGAGATTGAAGAAGAAAGACTTTTTCCGGATGGTTACTATTTTAATGGTGACATTGCTGTATGGAGTGAAAACCGGAGATTTATATTGGAGTGTTTTAATCTTACTTATTTATAATTCAAAAAAGGTTGATATAGAAAGGGTTTATAAAACAAGTTCAAGAATAATTGCAATCGGCATAATCAGTGTTTTGGCTCTTTGTATGTTTGGAGTGTTGCCAGATATTTTAACGTCTCGTAATACAGTAGAGCAAATTAACTATAACAGACATTCATTTGGATTCTACCATAGCAATGTTTTGCCATTGTTGATTTTTTATTTAGAAGTGTATTATATCTGTATTGTAAAAGAAAAAATACGAGATAACGTAATAGTTCTTTTTGTGTTGCTTGCAGGAGCCACAAATACTTTCTGTCATTCGAGAAATGCATTAATTCTGTCATTGGCTTTATCATTATTTGTTGTTTTTGCAAAGCAAATGAAGAAAGATGAGCATAAAATATTGTATCGAACTACGGTTTTAAGTATACCTTGTATGTCAATCTTTTCATTTTCAATGATGTTTTTATTACTAAAAGGCGGAATTTGGAACACAATTGACACTTTCTTTTCAGGTAGATTTAGACTGGCGATATTTAAAATGAGAAGAATTGGTCTTCACCTTATAAATATTATGAGTAATGAATCATTCGTGAAAGACAACATTACTTATGTTGATGGAAAAGATATAAGTTCGATTGTCTTGGATAATGGATATTTGTATGTAATATTGAGATATGGAATCTTAATTATACTTGTTTACTTTTTGATTGCCTATTGTTTGGCGAAAAAGAATAAGGGAAACGCATGTGTATTAGGAGCATTAATCGCAGTCTTTATAGCAAATTTTGTTGATAATGACTTGGTGGATTACTCGTTTCTTCCGTTTATTCTTTGGGCTTTTAATGATGTTAGAGTTGATAGTATCATTAAAAATATGGGAAAGAAAGTTGACGAAATATATAAAGGAAATATAGAAAAAATATGAAAACAGTAATAGTTGTAATTTCTGCATATAATGGCGCAAAACATATTGAACGACAATTGGATTCAATTTTTGAACAGGTTGGTGTAGATGTTCAGGTCTTAGTGCGAGATGATTGCAGTAAAGATAATACGGTAGAAGTTGTACAAGAATATGCACAAAATCATCCACAAAACAAAATTGAAATTATCAAGGGAGAAAATGTTGGATTTGCAAAAAGCTTTTGGCTTGGTCTTTCGATGTGCAGGGATGCAGACTATTATGCATTTGCAGATCAGGATGATGTCTGGAAACCGAATAAATTGATTCGGTGTATTAATGTGATGCAGGAGGTAGATAAAGTTCCACAGCTTGCATATTGCAAAATGCAGCGGAGTGACGTTCAGCTGAATCGCTTGGATGAACAGGTTGAAGTTTTGAAGCCCGAACAGCTGACAAAAAAACTTACGCTGATCAAAACATATAATTATGGAGCAGCAACGGTTATCAATAAAAGTGCAAAAGAGCTGGTTTGCCGAGTGTGGCCTGAAGTGGACGATTTGCCTCATGATATGTGGGTTGGAACATTATGCCACTGGTTTGGCAAGGTATACTTTGTAGATGAAGAACTTTATTATTGGATTCGCTATGATACCAGTGTTACGGGAGAAGGAACAAAAGGAACTGCGATTCAATATAGACTGAAAAAGACGCTACAAAAGAAATCGTATCCTAATATCAGTACAGCTATGTTAGAGGTTTATAGTGACCTTCTGCAGTCAGAGGATCGCGCTTTTCTGAAAAAGGCAAGCGATTACAAAAAAGTGTTCAAAGACAAAATATCACTTCTATTTGATCCAGCTTTCAAAAGGCTGACGTTCAGTGGAACACTTGCTCTAAAACTGGGGATTTTATTAAATTGGTATTGAGGGAAAGGGGGAAGAAAGGATGGCGCAGAAAGTATCAATTGTTGTTCCCGTGTATAATGTAGAAAAGTATCTGAAGAGATGCGTGGATTCGCTTATTGAACAAAGCTATTCAAATCTTGAAATTCTCTTGGTAGATGATGGCTCAAAAGATAGTTCGCTTTCAATCTGTAAGGAATATGAGTTGAAAGATTCTCGGATTCGAGTATTTCATAAAGAAAATGAAGGTCTGGGCCTGACACGAAATTATGGCATTGAAAGAGCCACTGGTGAGTATATTACATTTGTCGATTCGGATGATTATTTAACTTCGGATGCGATTGCAGCTATGCTGGACCGGGCTATTGCGACAAACGCGGATGTGGTAATTGCGACCCATTATTATAAAAATGAAGTACAAGAAGTTGCAATACCAGAGCGTTTATATAGTGGAAATGAAATTAAGAAAGCGCTTATGGTTCATATGATGGGCAACAATGGAAACAAACTTGATGCCCTATCTTATACGGCATGGGGAAAATTGTATAAAAAAGAGCTGTTTACTAAAAACAATCTTGTCTTTCCATCTGAACGAAAACTTATCTGGGAGGACTTGGCTTTTAGTGTAGAGGCATATCCCCTGTGCGAAAAAGTTTACGTTCTCCATAAACCTGTTTATTATTATTGCTTTAATGAGGGGTCTTTGACACATACGTACAAGGCGAACAAGTTGGAACTTGTTATGGAATTATACCATTATATGGGCATAAAAATACAGGAACTAAAGTTGCCAGTTGAAGCCCAATATCGTCTGAATACGAATTTTATCGGGCATATTCGTACTTGCATTAAACTTGAAGTATTTTATGCGGATAAAAATGGATTTGGAACGGCAATTCAAAATATCAGGAAGATTTGTTCCAGAAAAGATGTTCAGACATTAATAGGAAATTATCCAAAGTCTTCTTTTAATAGGTCGCAGTATATTTACAATTTTGCAATGGAGCATAGGTGTATTTATACTATTTATTTCCTGACATGGCTTCAGAATAAAAAGAAGAGAATTGAGTGAAACTTTAAAATGGAGGATGTGGCATGGATACGCCTTTAATTTCTGTCCTTATGAGTACCTACAATGAAACAACGAAAGAATTGGATGAGAGTATAAATTCCATTTTACAGCAGACATATTCCAATTTTGAATTCTTGATTATCAATGATAACCCCAATAATTATGAATTAGAAAAAACATTGAAATCATATAAGGACAGTCGAATTAAAATTATACATAATGAAGAAAATTTAGGACTCGTAAAAAGTTTAAACAACGGATTGAAATATTGTAACGGCCAATATGTGGCAAGAATGGACGCTGATGATATAAGCTGTCCATCCAGAATACAGGATGAGTTGCTGTATTTACAAAATAATCGTTTGGATATGGTTGGTAGCTATATTGAAACAATTGATGAGAACGGAAAAACGATAAAGCCTCTGATGAGGTTTCCTAAAAATCATAATCAAATTGTAAAGTTTATGCGATGGGGAAGCTGTATCTGTCATCCTACATGGCTTTTAAAACGGGAAGTTTGTTTGGAATTACATGGATACCGAAAAACACCGCATTGCGAAGATTACGATTTTATTCTCCGGGCAATAGCACATGGATATAAAGTTGGGAATATCCCGAAGGTTGAACTGAGTTATAGAATACGTCAGAGTGGCGTATCAAAATCACATGAGACTGAACAGTTTTTACTAAGAGATTATCTTGCCAAAAATATGAAGCAGATTGATTTGCTCACGGAAGACACCATTACAGAATTTCTCAATTCTGAAAAATTCCGTCGGCAGCTTGAACAGCTTTCATACTATAAAAGCGAAAAGCAAATGATAAAAAATGGATCAAGCATCGAAAAAATAAAAAGTACTGTGCAAATTCTGGAAAATCGGTTTTTTTGGAGAGATATCGTTGAAAAAACAACACTGTTGCTAAGAGAGCATATATAACTGAAAGGATGGTTCAAGTGGAGAAGCTTTTACTTTTAATGCCCTCATTTATGGAATATGAGAAAAGCTTGCAGGATCAGTTGGGAAAAAAATATGAAGTAACATTACTTAATTGCGACCAATATGATAAAGTGATTCTCGAAGAATATAAAAAATGCAGTAAATTTCGGTGGATATTGCGAAAATTTTTTTCGGTAATTAAGGAACATGATCAAGAAAGAGCGGAAGCTAAGTATTTGATGCAAACGCTTGAAAAGATAAACACAACGAAGAATTACTATTCGGTGGTATTTTGCATCAATGGATCTTTTTTGTCTGATAAATTTTATCAAGTAGTAAAGGAAAAAAACCCACAAGCACGGTTTATTTACTATGCGTGGGATGATGTGAAAAATTTAATAAAACAATCACATATCAAGTTCTTTGATGAGAGGTTTGCATATAATATTTCTGAATGTAAAAAGTATAATTTTTCGTATTGCCCGATGTTTGTTCAAAATGAAACAGTAGGACATGATTCAAAAGATTTATATGACATTCTTTTTATTGGATCGGCGCATTCAGATCGACAGAAAATTGCAAATGAATTGTATTCAAAATATGGAAAAGAGTACAGGCTGTTCATTTATTTGTATGATCCTACACATACAAATGGTCAGTTTTGCCATGACCAGCCATTAACATATGAAAAATATATCGCGTATATGCGGAAGTCTAAAGTTCTTATGGACATACCGCAATCTACACAAGAAGGCCCTACTACACGTTCATTTGATGCGTTGCTAACAAAGACGAAAGTGGTTACGGTAAATCCGTTCATAAAGGAATACCCAATTTATTCTGATAATATTTTGATTGTAGACAGGAACAACATAGTCATAGATGATGCATTTATAGAAAAGCCATATGTCGAAACAGGTTATCAGGCATTGACTATTCCAGAATGGTTGAAAAAATTCGATTTATAAGGAAAAAGAAAAAATGAAAATTTTAGTTATTAACTGCCATCCGGATAACCGTGGCGATGAAGCGGCTGTTCATGCGATGGTAGATGAAATAAGTGCTGCATATCCAGGCGTTGAAATCACATTGGCTATCCGTGGTGCTGGTACAAAGTACCCTAATATGCCATCGAATGTAAAAATGATACATCAGTTTATGCCAATTTCTTCTAAAGCAAAATTGGCACATAGAATCGCTGTACTGACAGGTGGAAGGGTATCAATTTCTTCAAATGAGAAATCTCTGATTTCGGAGATTTCTAAAGCTGATATCATTTTACACGCCCCGGGTGGTCCTAGCATTGGTGATACATATTATAGTGATGAGCCAACTTATCTTGCAATTTATGATTTGCTGATTGTGATGCATAAACCATATATGTTTTATGCTCCGTCTATGGGACCGTTTCAGAGAGAAGAACGTAATTCATGGCGCAAAAAAGTACTGGAACATTCAGAGGCTATTGTGTTAAGAGATCCTATTTCAGAGAAATATGTACGAGATTTTGTTCCGGATAAAACAATTTCTTTGACTTTAGACTCGGCTTTTCAACATGATGTGAATATTGAGCAAAACAAAGAAAAACTGAATCAATATATGGAATTAAAGAGATTTTTAGAAAAACATGAAAAATGTGTAGGTGTGACAATTACAGATTTACTGTGGCATCCGGTGTATTCTAAAAATCCTGCAATTCCAAAAAAAATTCATGATGTATTCCACGAATTTCTTTCAAGTCTTACAAAGGCTGGTTATGGTGTAGTGTTTATTCCGCAATTATATGGAAACGGAAACGATTATGATTTGATGCGTACATTCTGTTGTGATACAAATGATTATTTTGTAGTAACAGCAAGTGATGAGCGATATGATACTTACTTTCAGCAGTATTTGATAGGTCAATTGTACGCAGTTATTGGTATGCGATACCATAGTAATATTTTTTCTGCAAAGATGGGAACACCTTTCATTTCGATATCATATGAGCAAAAGATGAAAGGCTTTATGGAAAAAATGAATTTGGCAGAATATTGCATTGACCTTAAAACCTTATCAAAAGATACTATTGAAAATCGTTTTGAGCAGCTTGTAAATCATTATGATGAATACAAGAAGTATCTCTGTAATAAACATACCTTTATGAAGTCTGAAGCTCATAAAACAACAGATATTTTAGCAACGGTATTGGAAAGAAAAGAGAAGGCACAGTGATATGAACAGAACTCAAAACGCAACAAGAAATATAGTGTTTGGAGTCATTTTAAAAATTTACCAGATTTTATTGCCGTTTATAATGCGAACGGCAATGATTTATCTGATGGGTGTAGAATATCTAGGATTAAATAGTTTGTTTACATCCATTTTGCAAGTTTTGAATCTTGCAGAACTGGGAGTGGGTTCGGCGATGGTTTATAGTATGTATAAACCAATTGCTGAGAATGACAAATCAACTATTTGCGCATTGTTAAAGCTATATAAAAAATACTATTTTTTTATTGGACTAATAATCGCTTGTGTAGGTGCTTTGCTGACCTCTTTGATTCCAAAACTAATTAGTGGAGATATTCCTGGACAGTTAAATGTTTATATTTTATATCTGCTAAACTTAGCAGCTACAGTAATGACATATTGGCTGTTTGCCTATAAAAATTCTTTACTTCAAGCTTATCAACGAAGCGATATAGCGAGCAAGATAACGATTGTAACAACATCGCTCCAATATGCGACACAATTAATTGTCCTATGGTTGTTTCATAACTATTATCTTTACATTATCGTTATGCTTTTTACACAGGCAATGGCGAATGTTATTACTGCGATGGCAGCATCGCATCTGTATCCAGGCATGGAACCAAAAGGAGACTTGACTGATAGAACGGTCAAAACAATTAATCAAAGAATTAAAGACTTGTTTACCGCAAAACTTGGTGCAACGATTGTTAATTCGGCAGACACAATTGTTATATCAGCGTTTTTAGGTTTGACAATTCTTGCCATGTATCAAAACTATTATTTTATTATGTCCTCTGTTATGGGTATATTGACAGTAGTTTTTAGCTCCTGTTTAGCTGGAGTCGGTAATAGCATGGTGACGGAGAGTGCAGAAAAAAATTATAATGATTTTAGAGTTCTTACATTTTTAATAAATTGGATCGTTACTGTCTGTATGTGTTGCTTTGCAACAGTATACCAACCATTTATAGAACTTTGGATAGGAAAAGATTATACTTTTGATGAAATAGTTGTTGCACTTTTTTGTGTTTATTTTTATCTTGTAACGATGCAGCAGGTAAATGGAATGTATAAGGATGCTGCGGGCGTATGGCATCAGGATAGATTTCGTCCGCTTATTGCGGCAATGGTCAATTTGTTTCTTAACATTATATTAGTTCAATTTTGGGGTATTTACGCAATATTACTTTCAACCATCATTAGTTATGTTTTTATATCAATGCCATGGATGATTAGTAATGTTTTTAAGTATGTATTTCATAGAAGCTGGAAGCAATTCATGAAAGAGTTTGTGACATATTTCATTGCCGCATGCATTATTACATTTTTATGCTGTATTTTATGTAGAATAACAAGAGAGCTTTCTTTGTTAGGACAGGTTATAATAAATTTGATTCTTTCAGTTGTTTTGTCAAATATAGCAATGTTTGTTATATATAGAAAAAATAGCTATTATAATCAGATGGTTGAACTGGTTGATAGGATAACCAAGTTTAAATTTACACGAGTATTGAAAATAATAAAAAAATAGCGAGGAAACCTTTCTGCAAAAGCATATAGTAAAGGGGAAAATAAATTATGTATTCAAGTGAAAGAAATGTGCAAATGCTATTATCGCTATTAAAAGCGCATAAAATAAAAAAAATGGTATTAAGCCCAGGAAGTGCAAACGCGTCTTTTGTAGCAAGTGCACAATATGATGGAGAATTTGAATTGTATTCTTCTGTTGATGAGCGATCCGCAGCATATATTGCCTGTGGGCTAGCAGAAGAATCTCAAGAGCCTGTTGTGATTTGTTGCACTGGAGCTACAGCATCAAGAAATTATATGCCCGGATTGACAGAGGCATACTATAGAAAATTGCCTGTTATTGCGGTAACGGCAACGCGACCAATTGCATGGCTGGGGCAAAATCGTGATCAGCTAATTGATAGAACTGTTATACCAAAGGATATTGCAGTAAAAAGTGTACATCTTCCAGTAATAGAGAATGAGCAAGATGAATGGGAATGTAATTTAAAAATTAATGATGCTTTATTGGAACTTCGAAGAAATGGAGGCGGACCCGTACATATAAATTTGACTACATCCTACAGCCTTGATTTTTCTGTAAGCAAACTTCCAGAAGAACGTGTAATTCAAAGAGTTGATTTAGAAAGTAAATTACCTGAATTATCTAAGGAAGATATTGCAATATTTGTAGGAGCGCATTCGGTATGGAGTGAGAAACTAAAAGCTTCGGTTGAATCATTCTGTGAAGAATATAATGCGTTTGTTTTTTATGATCAAACAAGCAATTATACCGGAAAGTATGGTATTCCTTGTGGCGTATTCGATATTGCAGGGTTTCCTAATTTAAAGATAAATCTTTTGATTCATTTGGGGAATATTTCAGCATCATGGCCAGCATCTGCCGAAGAAATCTGGAGAGTGAATCCTGATGGCGAGATTCGTGATACATATCAACATCTTACAAAAGTATTTGAAATGCAAGAAGAAGATTTCTTTAAGGCATATTGCGGAAACAATCCAAAAAGTCGGATTACACAATATGAAAAGTGGCATGCTGTATATCGTTCACAAATAGAGGCGATCCAGAACAGTAATAATGATATGGCATTTTCTTCTTTGTGGATTGCACAGAACATGTATAAAGAAATGCCAAAGAATTCCATTATTCATTTTGGAATTTTGAATTCTCTCCGTTGTTGGAATTGCTTTGAAATTGATCATAGCATTCGCGGTTATTCGAATACAGGCGGTTTTGGAATTGATGGAGGTGTATCAAGTTTAATAGGCGCATCCCTTGTGAACTCTGATACCATATATTATGGTATTTTTGGAGATTTAGCATTCTTTTACGATATGAATAGCTTGGGAAACCGACATATTTCATCGAATGTACGTATTCTTGTTGCCAATAATGGATTGGGAGGAGAATTTAAAAATTCGTTGGGAAACGTTCAGAAAGCAGGTCTTGGTGACTCGGCAGATGCGTATATTTCTGCTTATGGGCATTATGGCGAGAAATCACAGGAACTTTTAAAGCATTATGCACAAGATTTGGGATTTCAGTATTTGTCGGCAACTGATAAAACAAGCTTTCTTGCGGCAATGAAAGAGTTTACCGCTACGGAACATAAGGAAAAGCCGATACTTTTTGAAGTGCTTATGGATGAACATGAGGATGTAAGTGCTCTTGATTTGATTCAGAGTCTAAGAGATTTTTCAGAAAATGACCAAAATGTTATGGCTAAAACAAAAAAACTAGCTAAAAATATTCTTGGCCGAAATGGTGTAAAAATGATTCAAAAAGTTATGCACAAAAATGACTGAGGTGTAAAAATGGGAGTGGGTTCAAAAATCCGAGAGTTGATAGATTATTATTACTCAAAAAAGAATGAAAAGAATGTAGTTTCAATCAATATTCCGAAAAACAAGAGTAATTTACTGGAAAATAAAGTTGCATTGATAGTTGGCGGAACTGGTGGTATTGGAGTAGCAATCGCAGAGTCATTTTTGGAAGCTGGTGCAAAAGTTATTATTTCAGGAACAAGCGAAGAAAAAGTAACAAAGACTGTTGAAAAACTTGGAAATGCTGTAAGAGGTATACAGATAGATTTAAACAATGTGACAGAATTTGATAATAAAGTCTCACAGGCTATTAGTTTGTTTCCTGAAAATAGGATTGATATTCTTGTGAATTGCGCAGGAGTACATGGCAATCAAAAATTTGGAATCGTTTCAGAAGCAACATATGATGCAGTTATGAATACGAATCTTAAAGGATTATTTTTTATGACGCAGATAGTGAGTAACTATATGAAAGAGAAAAAAATAAAAGGACATATTCTTAATGTTAGTTCGGCCGCTGCCTTAAAACCTGGTTATACTCCTTATGAAATATCAAAAAGTGGAGTTCGCTCGTTTACATTGGGAGCTGCAGCTGAATTGATTCCATATGGAATTGTTGTAAATGCAATTGCTCCAGGACCAGTTGCAACGGCAATGCTTGGGCGCAAGGAGGGAGATACTTTGTATACAGATTGTATTCCGGCAAAACGTTTTGCAACACCTTCAGAGATTGGACAACTGGCAGTGATAATGGTTAGTGATATGTGTGATTTGGTAATAGGAGATACATTTTATATTAGTGGGGGATCTGGAACTATCCAATATTGATAATACGAAATGGAGCTTCCTGTATACTTTAAAGAGTAAAAGGAATTGACCAAAAAGAATACCTCAAGTAAATTTAGATTATTACTGACCGGCCAGTTAGTAAAATCTAAAGGTAAATCTTCAAACATGAGTACCGGGTATCAAAAATCCCCGCATTCTAGCGGGGATTGAGCTGACTTTATGAAAATAGATATGCACATTGAAAAATCAAGTTTTTTTGTATCGGCTTGGACATTCTTTCTGGATTCTGGGTGACCATGGAAGAAGATCATCAATAAACCTGATATCTTTGTCATCCATATGCTGAAGGATCTCCGTAAGCAGCAGGTTGAAATATTCAAAGGTATTTAGCATGTTTGCCTTTGCTGTTTCGACCAGGCTGTACAGGATCGCACTTGCCTTTGCACCAGTGGAAGATTCAATCATTACGAAGTTTTTACGGCCAATGGTAAAAGGCCGGATTGCCTGTTCTGCATAATTGTTATCCATTGGGACATTGCCGTCAGATAAAAACACACGAAGATATTCTTCCTGATTTATACTGTAAGCGAGAGCTTTTCCAATTGTGCTGTTATGAGTTACCTGTGAGTACTTCTGTTTTGCCCATGCGAAATAAGCATCCACTTTTTCTAAAAGAACAAGCTGACGCTGCTTTTTGCGGTCTGTGACAGAGAGGTCATCAAAGGTATTGTCGATGTGCATGATCTCTGTGATCATGCGGTATGCTTCCTGGGCGATCGACCCTCTGGCGGTATTCTGCCCGACAGATTTTATGAATTCTGCAAAAGGTCTTCTGGTGTGGATCCAGCATCCTGCGACTTTAAGATCCCGGCGTTCTTTTGCTAGTTTATGATAGACCTGGTATCCATCCGTGACCACAGTGCCGGAGAACGTCTTCAGAAATTCCCGTGGATGGTCAGAGTGGCGGGAGGGCTGCCAGTCAAAGAGGACGATGGGATGAGTCCCACGCAGCGGCCGGTTTCGGTATGGATTATTCAATTCATGATGCAATCGAAGCTGGATTTAACAAGGTGATTTTTATTATCCGTAAGGATATTGAGAATGAATTCAAAGAAGTCATTGGTGACAGAATTGCAGGTATCTGCAGCGAGCATAATGTGACTGTAGATTATGCTTTTCAGGATATCAATGACATTCCGAGCGCTTTACCGGAAGGAAGAACGAAACCGTGGGGAACGGGACAGGCTGTTCTGGCAGCGAAGGATGTGCTGACAACTCCGTTTATCGTGATCAATGCGGATGATTATTATGGAAAAGAAGGATTCCGTGCGGTTCATGAGTATCTGGTAAATGGAGGACAGTCCTGTATGGCTGGTTTTGTTCTGAAGAATACTTTATCTGATAATGGCGGAGTTACCCGTGGTATCTGCAAAATGGATGCAGAGAACAACCTGACAGAAGTTGTAGAAACAAAGAATATCGTCAAGACTGCAGAGGGTGCAGAAGCTGATGAAGTGGAGCTGGATGTTGATTCTTTGGTTTCTATGAATATGTGGGGACTTACTCCTGACTTCCTGAAAACACTGGAAGAGGGATTTAAAGATTTTTTTGAAAAAGAAGTTCCGGCGAATCCACTGAAAGCAGAATATCTGATTCCGACATTTATCGGAGAACTGTTATCAGAAGGAAAGATGTCTGTGAAAGTGCTGCGCACCAATGATACCTGGTACGGAATGACTTATAAAGAGGACGTTGCAGCAGTAAAAGAAAGCTTCAGTAAGATGCTGGAGAACGGTACATATAAGGGAGATTTATTCTCTGATCTGTAATGCATGTAGCCACGGGAAACCGTGGCTATTTTGATATCATTGTTTAGGTATGAGAGTTGAATAATATGATTTTGCTTGACATATATGATACAATTATTATGAGGTAGTTATACAGTGAAATATATTTGTGATATTCCAAATATACTTTGAGAGGAAGAAACTTGTGTTTAACAGTAAGATAGATAAGTTTACGGCATATGACAATAAAATCTCTGATTTGAAAACCAAGAAAACCGAATGTCTTAAAATGATACAAGGGATAGATGAGCAAATTAGCAATATTGTTGATGAAAGACGTGATTATGGCATCAAACAATATTTGGATAAGAAAAAAAGAGAAGAATTATTGGAAAATGCTGAAAGATACGGATATTCTCCTGAAAAACTTCGTGAGTTAAGAGTGTATGTGGATGAATGGAACCAAGATTGTGTTACAAATGATGTTTTAGATAGCTTTAGGGTTATAGAAGAATTTGTGAAGGATAATCAAGAGCAATATAAAGGGAATATAATGTATAAATTTTCGAAATTCCTTAGTAACGAAGGGAGAAATTTAAATGAAAATTAATATTACACCACCTGGACATTACTCAGATTTCTATTTACATAGCAAAACAAAAAAATATATGAAGGGAGAATATAATAAGATAAAAGCATGGAATGTATTTGAAGGTGAAAGGAAAGGGTATTATTTATATATATCTAAAAGAAATATTCAAATTGAATTGATTGACAATCACAAAGAAACAGTTAATGATATAGAAAAATATTTAGAATTCTTGTTTTATAATCAATACATAGGTGTAAGTTTTGAGGGAAGTGATAATATACAGCTCGAAATGAAAAATGTTAAATGCTTTTATTTATAGAGAATTATGGATAAAAAGAATGATGTGGAATTAATTAAAGAATTATTCGAAATTGTTGTCTTAAGTGGACTGATAATAGTTAGATTTTTACCAATAGGGGACAATAATCCGATAATTAAGATAGCAGGATATGTGGGAGTACTGGTATCAGTGTTGGATTTGTATATAGAATCTATTGGAAACTTTTCAGATTATGATAAGTTTCATGTAATAAAGGGATGGTCATATCTAATATTTATTTTAATGTCTATTTTTTTAGTGCTTTTCCTAGTGGGAATTGTAAACATAAATGACGTATGGAGCGATGTATTTACTTTGATGGCACTACTTATCACATTACCTAAAAGATTGTACATTCAATTATTAGAAAAGTATATATGCGGAGGAAAAACTAATGAATGAGAAAATTGATGAGATTTTAATGACTTATGTAGGCGATGATACTGATCTTTGCTATTATATATTTGATATATTAAAACAGTCAGAAAATCCAGGAAGCGGTTTAGAATGTTTTATGGAAAAAATTAGAACACGAAGTTCAGATGCAACGTATTCGTTGGAAAAGAAGTTTTCAATTAATGAATTACAACAATTAGATTCAATTTATGCGAAATATATTAATGAATTATTAAACGCAATGGTAAATAAAGCACATTTGTCTAGTTGGAGTGTTGGTAAATTTTATGATAGTTTATGGGAAAAGATAAATACAGATATTCTGTTTGAGAATGATAAAGTAAAATCGTTTGTGTTGTTCAAATTGGCACAAAATCCATTGATGCCATATATGGAGATAGAATCACCATTATCAATGGATGATGAACAATTTAGTGATATACTTGAAAAAAATAAAGAAATAATTATTAAAATACGACATATATTATCGCTTAATTTTACGCAGAAAACAGAAGTCGCTTCGTTGCTTCTTAAAGAAATTCAAAAGAATAAATCCTTTAAAGAACAATGCGTCATTTTAGCAATTGCATTAGATGACTTTACACAAGGTAAGGTTAATGGATTAATGCAAATGTTAGGAAATACGAATGTTAAGTTTGAACAAAAAAAATAGTGGATTTATTTTGGCTTTGAAAATTTTAGAGAGGTATACAAAATGAGATTAGATATGAAAAGCCAAGTATAAATTAGCTAGAAATTTACTTTTGTTTCGGGTGAAAGAAGGGCAACTCTAATAGATAAAGCTCCATAAAAGCTTTTTGGGGTATACAGACCTCTGGCAGAATAAAAGGTGTCAGATACTCAAAACGAGGAAAAAAGTTCCATGAAAAGATTATAAAATGGATAAGGCTAAATATAAGTGCAAATTATTTTAAGATTTTTGCAATTTTGTAGAGCTTGAATTAAAAACATCTTGCTTTTGATACTATAGAATAAGTAATAAACGGAAGAAGAACACCCATGCAAACAACATTACTCATCATGGCAGCCGGTATCGGATCTCGATTCGGTGGTGGAATTAAACAGTTAGAACCAGTAGATGCAGCAGGACACATTATCATGGATTATTCAATTCATGATGCGATCGAGGCTGGTTTCAACAAGGTAGCATTTATTATCCGAAAGGATATTGAGAATGAATTTAAAGAAGTCATTGGTGACAGAATTGCAGGAATCTGCAATGATCATAATATAACAGTAGATTACGCATTTCAGGATATCAATGACATTCCGAGTGCTTTGCCGGAAGGAAGAACGAAACCGTGGGGAACGGGACAGGCTGTTCTGGCAGCGAAGGATGTGCTGACAACTCCGTTTATCGTGATCAATGCGGATGATTATTATGGAAAAGAAGGATTCCGTGCGGTTCATGAGTATCTGGTAAATGGAGGACAGTCCTGTATGGCTGGTTTTGTTCTGAAGAATACTTTATCTGATAATGGCGGAGTTACCCGTGGTATCTGCAAAATGGATGCAGAGAACAACCTGACAGAAGTTGTAGAAACAAAGAATATCGTCAAGACTGCAGAGGGTGCAGAAGCTGATGAAGTGGAGCTGGATGTTGATTCTTTGGTTTCTATGAATATGTGGGGACTTACTCCTGACTTCCTGAAAACACTGGAAGAGGGATTTAAAGATTTTTTTGAAAAAGAAGTTCCGGCGAATCCACTGAAAGCAGAATATCTGATTCCGACATTTATCGGAGAACTGTTATCAGAAGGAAAGATGTCTGTGAAAGTGCTGCGCACCAATGATACCTGGTACGGAATGACTTATAAAGAGGACGTTGCAGCAGTAAAAGAAAGCTTCAGTAAGATGCTGGAGAATGGTACATATAAGGGAGATTTATTCTCTGATCTGTAAGGAATGTAGCCACGGGAAACCGTGGCTATTGCTGATTTTGAAAATTTTTGAAAGTCTTTCGAAAAACAGAAAGAATGCTTCAACATACCGTATGATGAGGATGGAGAGAAGTATGGTAAGATAAGCATGTATTAATGAAATTAATAAAAAGAACAGAGGGAAGAGATGTGAGTGGTAATGATACAGAGGAATCGAAAGTCAGTGCAGATGAATTACTAATGGAATTGTCAGAGTGCAGAGAAGATGAACGTTAGTGATAGATTAATATATCCACTAAGAGAGTGTGGGAAACTTAGTGATATCTGGAATATCTATTTTATAATTTCATTTTGTTGCTTAAGTATAAATGTATTAATTCAAAAGAAAACGATGGATTGGTGGCCGATTATAAGTGAGTTGCTTACGTTAGGGATGCTTTTAATATTTATAAAGTGGGCAAGCTAAAAATGTCTGATGAACAAATCCTTCAAAAAACGAATTTCAAGGATGGCCCGAGAACTGCTGCAATGAAAGGGTTTATAATTGAACAAAAATTTGTCGATTTTGTAAAAAACACGAAGAAAACATATATTGTAAAAAATAATATAATGATTGGAACTCATGAATATGATGTAGTTGCGTTTGCAAATAAAACTTTTGAAAAGGACTTTGTTTATGAGGTTAAGTATTTAAGAAATAATATATCACTTCATCAAATAGAACGATATAGAGAACAATTGAAAAAATTGAGAACTAACTTTTCTGAAGAGTTAAATCGACTACCTTATATGACGCTGGCAATAGTTGTTCCTGATGAAAGATATGAATATACTGTAAATATTGTTAAGCAAATAAAAAAATGGAATAATTATTCTATTGAGATAATGAAAGAAAGTGATTTATAAAAGGATCGTGATAAGATGAATTACCACAGTAATGCCCTGGAAATGGTACAGTGGTTTCTGGAAATAGACCTGAAAAAGAATTTGGAAACTTTTATGGAAAAGCAGATGCGAAGAATGAATATCCCGCCGTCAGGGACGCGGAGTATTATGTATGAGTACTTCAATACGCAGAAGAGAGTAATTTTTGAAACTCCAAGGAAGGTAGTTTATTCCAGCAAATTTCAGTGCCCGGAGGAGTATCAGGAAGCTCTTTTGCAATTTGAAAAGAATGCCCGGGAAGGGAAAAACTTAAATGTTTACCTGAGTGATCAGATTCGAAAGCCGGAAAAAGCAGATGATCTTCTGAATGACTGGAATATTTACCATTTTCACTTGACCAGACGTTTTAGGAAGGATGGATTTGCGAAACGCAGCGATTATCAGATCTTCGCCTGGGTGACGGCTGATTGTATCTACATGATCCAGATTTATCCGCATAGAGAGGCACATTTATATGCAAAGAAAGAACTCTTGAGAATCATAGAGGCGAACTGGCCGGAACTTTTGGAAAAACATCGGATTAAAGGCGGTCTTCATCTAACTGTTCAGCTGGATGATGGGGGATACGAAGCGCTTCGGAATGCGCATGTAAGTTCTTTTGCGGAACTTGGAGAAAATAGGTTGTATGGGCTTATTGGGGGCGGATATATGTCAGACGGTTCTTCAATGGAGGCGATTCGTCGTGAGCAGTTCTGGCACAATCGGTTAAAACTCTGTGAAATGGTAATAAGGGACAATATGTCTTTTATTTCCTCTGTAATCCACAAGCAGCGTGACCTGAAACAGTCGGTTTACAGATTTCAACTGTTATGGATTTCGGACTCTGCGGACAGAATCCGGCTAATTGAATGGAATTCACATACGGGAGTTGAATGGTTTCCTGTGGAAGGAAAATTACGAATTTTCACAATGGAGGAGGAACTGAATTTTGGAGGAGCATTTGAGGGAGGAATCCGTTTTGTGTAAGTGGCAGATGTGCTGGTGGAAAAGGTAAAGAGTAAATTATATTAGTATACCTTCTTTGAAAAAGTTGAATTGACATTCTTAGCCCATTTTGTTATATTAAAATTACATATCTGGGAAAGTTCTTTAACCGTTCGGTTATCTAATCCCCATATGAGAAAACAAGAAAATATGGTGGAGAAGATGGAACGGAACATGTAAGATATCGGCATTCTTCTTTGCCATCATAAGAAGGGAGAATGTGGATGCAGAGAAGAAAACTGGAAGAATTGAGTCTGATGGATGATTTCCTGTTTAATGCAATGCTGACTCATCCGGAAACAGGAGAGAAGTTTACCAATAAGATTCTGAAGCTGTTATTTAATCGTGAGTTCAAAAATCTGAGGGTAAGTGCACAGAAGGTTTATGCAGGGATGAATACAGATTTGCGAGGTGCAAGGTTAGATGTCTGTATTGAAGGAGATTGTGTAAGCATTGAAGGTGATGAGATCCCTTCGGTATATGATGTGGAACCGGATCAGAACAATAAGGCAAAAGATATTGCGGCGTTTCCAAGGCGGTCAAGATTCTATCATGCAATCATTGACAGCAGGAGTCTGAAATCAGGAGAAGATTTTGGCAGGTTGAAACAGGTATACGTAATCTTTATCTGTAATTACGATCCGTTTGGATATGATCGGGTATTGTATACGATAAAGAACCGTTGTCTGGAAGAGCCTGAGATGGATTATGATGATGGAGCCGAGACAATTGTGCTGTATACAAAAGGAACAAAGGGAACGATATCAGAAGAACTCAGACAGTTTTTGAATTACATGGAGAATACGGACCAGAATAATGCAGTGAATGAAGATTTGAAGGACATCCAGAAAATGGTGGATGTAGTCAAGCGAGACGGGGAGGTGTCATTACAGTATATGAAGAGTTTTGAACATGATCAGTTGATGTATGCACAGGGTGAAGCTGCTGGACGTGAAGATGGACTTAGAGCAGGGCGTCTGGCAGAAATGAAAAATACAGAACGTGAAAAGAAGCGTGCTGATATGGCACAGAGCCGGATTAAGGAATTAGAGGCAGAACTGAAGAAATATAGGAAAAAAACCACGGCGTAGGATAAGCTGTAACAAAGTAGATAGCCATGGGAAACTGTGGCTATTGCGTAAATCCTTAAACATGAGTACTGGGTATCAAAAATCCTCGCATTTTAACGGGGATTGAGCATATTATACAGAATAGATATGCACATTGAAAAATCAAGTTTTTTTGTATCGGCTTGGACATTTTTTCTGGATTCTGGGCGACCATGGAAGAAGATTATCAATAAACCTGAGATCTTTGTCATCCATATGCTGAGGGATATAATGCCGTGTGGACAAACTGAACTTAACTGAACTTCAGGAGTTCACACGGTATATTTTGAGGGCTGCTATATAGTTTATAACGAAAATAAAAGAAACGGAGTGAAGGGAAGATGAACTTATCAAAAATACATCATATTGCAATTATCGTATCTGACTACGAAGTTGCTAAGGATTTCTATGTGAACAAGCTGGGCTTCTCTGTCATCAGAGAAAACTACCGCCCAGAGCGTAAGGATTGGAAGCTGGATCTTCGTGTCAATGAATATACAGAGCTGGAGATTTTCGCTGAGGAAAATCCTCCGAAGCATGTGAACTATCCAGAAGCCTGTGGTCTACGCCATCTTGCGTTCTGCGTAGACAGTGTGGAACAGACAGTGAAAGAGCTGAGGAAATTAGGCATAGAATGTGAGCCGATTCGGGTTGATGATTATACCGGCAAGAAGATGACTTTCTTTCATGACCCGGACGGATTGCCGTTGGAGTTGCATGAGTAAAAAGGTGGACAAAATGATATTTCGCAAGGTCGAAAAAGAGAATTTTAATAGAGTCAATGGTAAGGTATATGAAGAGTTTTGAACATGATCAGTTGATGTATGAAGAAGGGCGCCTGGCAGAAATAGAAAATACAGAAAGGGAAAACTCGCTTTACGTAAAAATGGTTTCATGATATCATTATTTTTATAAATGATGGTTACGTGGAACTTTTTTCTTGGCTTGTGGAGGTGCAGGAATGACAGGAAAGAAAAAGCTGCCAATAGGAATAGACATTTTTGAAAAATTAGACAGGCAAGAATTCTATTACGTATATAAAACTGGGATGATCGAAGATCTGTTACAGAACAGGAGTGAAGTAAATCTTTTTACCCGTCCGAGACGTTTTGGTAAATCCTTAAATATGAGTATGCTGAAGGCTTTTTTTGAAATTGGCGGGGATCCTGCATTGTTCAAAGGCTTGAAGATTTCGGAGAGGAAAGAACTTTGTGAGAAATATATGGGACAGTTCCCGGTGATTTCTATCAGTCTAAAGAGTGTAGAAGGATTGTCTTTTACAGCAGCCGGTGATGCATTAAAAACGGTTATAGGAACAGAAGCTTTCTGTGAGGCATTTCCGGATCAGAATCCAAAGAAAATAGAAGAGATATTCAGCGATTATCTCTGGAATAATTGTAAAGTGATGTTGGGTTGATGGAGAAACAAATGATTACAAAGGTAAATTTTGGTAAGAGAATAAGTGATTTACGAATCGGGGGGGGGCAAAACTCGGCTCGTGAAATGAGCCTTGCGCTGGGACAGAACCCGAGTTATATTAATCGGATCGAAAATGGCAAAGCACTGCCATCGATGCAGGGGTTTTTCAGCATCTGTGAGTATCTGCAGATCACACCGGGTGATTTTTTTAATGAGGATACAGAAGCTCCGCGGGAAGTGCGGGAGCTGCTGGAGAAGATTGAGAAGCTTACACCGGAGCAGAGGACTCTGATCAGACAGGTAGTTGAGCAGTTTTTGGGAGAATAATTCCATAAAAGATAAGCAGGAGACCTTTACGGCCGCCTGCTTATCTTTTATATTGTGAGTAAATTTCTGAAATCAAACACATCTTCTTCATCCATCAGGCGTTCCATTTCATTGAGATTCGGATCGGAGTGTTCAAGTTCTCTTGAGAATCGATAGCAGATGGAAATCATATCTTCAAAGGTAAAATGACGGTCATTTTTTAACCAGGTTCCTGCGGCGAGTTCGTGGATCATGAAGGTGCAGATGACAGCCATTTTGACTTTGGCAAAGATCTGATCGTCATAAACGGATCCACAGAAGTAGGTGTAGATCCAGTAGAGGAGAAGCTGTTCTTCGTGAACCGTCCAGTCTGGATAATCGTGCGCGAAGGAGGCATAAATTCCTGTAAGCTCCGTATCATTTTGGCAGGAGCCATAGAGTGGAACGAGTGTTTTTCGAAGGTATGTATGCCAGCCTGGGCGAAGAACCTCCATCTGCGGGATAACCGTGCGCCAGATCTGTTTGCATAGAGCAAGCAGGGAGACTGTATCAGAGGTAGAATCTTTGCTGGGCTGTTCAGAAGATACCTGGTATTCGTCATTCCATTTCTGGATCTTGTTCAGAAATCTTTCGCCATATCCGGATTTTTGATGCCGACCGCGGATATCTTCCCACTGGAACAGCTCATTTTTGTCCAGACTGAGCTGAAAATCATGCGCACATGCCAGAAGTTTCTGACGACGCAATCTGACCGGTATTGAGCGATCCTGAATCACGGAGAAAAGATAATCTCTGGTGTCCATCAAGGCAGTAAAAAGGAAATAATCGAAGTCATCGTAAGTTTCTTCCGGTGCTGCGACTTCTCTGGTGAAGAATGTGATTTTTTCTTTGTGGGACAAAAAAATTCTCGCGGCTTCCGGGCAGGAGAGGGACAGGGAGTATTCCCGCAGTCCTTCAAATTCTTCAATGTGACGTGGATATTTTCGACAGGTGTCGCATAACATATCTTTACCGGCTTCGCTGTAGATATCGCAGAGATTGTCTTCATTCAGAAATGCACAGCGTTTGTCATACTGACAGAAAGAATGTTCTTTCCAGTCGATGTCATTGTGAAGTCTGTTTCGAAAAGAACCTTTGAATCTACGGTATTTCTGGAGGCTTTTTTCATCGATCATGATCTGCCATCCGGCACAGCAGGTATCGGGACAGGCACCTGCGATACAGGAAAATTCTTTATAAAAAGTAGGTTTTGTTATCTGCATGTCTTGTTCTCCTTAACTTTATGTGCGATAATGTTCAGCAAAAGTATAACATTTTGTAGTGTAAACTACAATGAAAGGAGCCATTCATGGAGCAATATATAAATAATGCACCGTTTGCATTGGTAATCGTGTTTTTGATCATAGGTTTTGTGTTCCTGATCAAAGGAGCAGATTTTTTTGTAGAGGGAAGTTCAAGCATTGCAAAGAAACTGAAAGTTCCTTCAATCATCATCGGGCTGACGATCGTTGCAATGGGAACATCCCTTCCGGAAACTGCAGTCAGTGTGACTGCATCATTGGTGCACAATAATGAACTTGCAGTCAGTAATGTAGTCGGTTCTAATATTTTTAATCTGATGTTTGTGATCGGTGTTTGTGCGATAATGACACCGATCATGGTGCAGAAGGATACGATCGCGAGGGATATCCCGCTTTCTGTTATCTGTGCGCTGCTCCTTCTGGGACTGGGATATCTTGCACTGGGAGATGTACACGGAATGATATTGGGACATTTGGACGGAGCTGTTTTTCTGGGCGCATTTGCGGGATATATTTTCTATATGATCCGGACTGCAATGAAAGCAAGGGCCGAAGGGAAAAAAGTTGAGATCGAAGCAGTTGAGGAGCTGGAAGATGGAGAACTGAAACTGTTGTCTTATCCAAAGAGTATTCTCTGCATTGTTGGTGGTGCAGTGGCAATTGCATTTGGTGGGGATATGACAGTTGATGCGGCAAGCAGGATCGCAATAGATCTGGGAATGAGCCAGACACTTGTGGGATTGACGATCGTTTCAATTGGAACGTCACTTCCTGAACTGGTTACTTCTGTGGTTGCGGCACGCAAAAATGAAGTTGATATGGCAGTGGGAAATGCAGTCGGATCGAATATATTTAATATTCTGATGGTCCTTGGTATTGCATCTGCTATCAGTCCGGTGTCGCTGATCAGTGAAAATGTGATCGATATTTTGGTTCTTGTCGGCTTTTCTGTCGTAGTCTGGTTTTTTGCCAGAAGTGACAGGAAGATCACAAGAAATGAGGGTATTGCCATGGTGGCAATGTATCTGATCTACACGGCATATATTATTATGAGATGACTGCCATTCGATATGGTAATTGCAGGCATTTGCAGATAAACTTGAACTCCTGCAGTTTTTGTGTTATGATAGATCAAAATTTGGCTTTTATAAAATTATGCTTATTTTTTACATTATAGTTTGCTTTATATAAAGTTAAGAAGAGAAGAGGAGAAATATTTATGTGTGGAATAGTTGGTTTTACAGGATGCCATCAGGCAGCCCCGATCCTTCTGGATGGCCTTTCTAAGCTGGAATATCGTGGATATGATTCCGCGGGTATTGCGGTTCGTGATGGCGAAGGTGAGACAGAAGTCATCAAGGCGAAAGGACGTCTGAAGGTTTTATCCGAGAAGACAAATGACGGAGAATCTGTTCCGGGTACATGTGGTATCGGACATACCAGATGGGCAACTCACGGCGAACCATCTGAGAACAATGCACACCCACATGTAAGTGATGATGGAAATGTTGTTGCAGTTCATAACGGAATCATTGAGAACTATCAGGAGCTGAAGGATAAACTTCTTCGCAAAGGTTATGCATTTTATTCTGAGACCGATACAGAAGTTGCTGTTAAACTGGTGGATTATTATTACAAGAAATACGAGGGAACACCGGTCGATGCGATCAATCATGCAATGGTCCGTATCCGTGGTTCTTATGCACTTGCAATCATGTTTAAAGATTATCCGGAAGAAATCTATGTAGCTCGTAAAGACAGCCCGATGATTCTGGGTGTTTCTGATGGAGAGTCTTACGTTGCATCTGATGTTCCGGCTATTCTGAAATATACAAGAAATGTATATTATATCGGAAACCTGGAGATGGCCCGCGTTCGTAAAGGTGAGATCACATTCTATAACCTGGATGGCGAAGAAATCCAGAAACAGATGAAAACAATCGAGTGGGATGCAGAAGCAGCAGAAAAAGCCGGTTTCGAGCATTTCATGATGAAAGAGATCCACGAGCAGCCGAAAGCAGTTCAGGACACTTTGAGTTCTGTTGTGAAAGACGGACAGATCGATCTTTCTGAAATCGGACTTACAGATGAAAATATTCAGGACATTGACCAGATTTATATTATCGCATGTGGTTCTGCATATCATGTGGGAATGGCTGCACAGTATGTATTTGAAGATATGGTTCGTGTTCCAGTTCGTGTTGAGCTGGCATCCGAATTCCGTTACAGAAATCCGATTTTGAATCCGAAAGCGCTGGCAATCATTATCAGCCAGTCCGGTGAGACTGCAGACAGTCTTGCAGCACTGCGTCTCTGCAAAGAAAACAACATCCGTACACTTGGCATTGTAAATGTGGTTGGTTCCTCTATTGCGCGTGAAGCAGACAATGTCTTCTATACACTTGCAGGTCCGGAGATCTCTGTTGCAACAACAAAAGCATACAGCACACAGCTGATTGCGTCCTATGCGCTGGCTATCCAGTTTGCAAAAGTAAAAGGTACGATTTCCGAGGAACAGTACGCGGCATATATTAAAGAACTTGAAACTCTGCCGGACAAGATTCAGAGGATCATTGATGACAAGGAGCGTATTCAGTGGTTCGCATCTAAACAGGCGAATGCAAAAGATGTATTCTTCATCGGTCGTGGCATTGATTATGCAATCTGTCTGGAAGGCAGCTTGAAGATGAAAGAAATCAGTTACATTCATTCTGAGGCATATGCAGCAGGTGAGCTGAAACACGGAACTATCTCCTTGATCGAAGACGGTACACTGGTGATCGGCGTTCTCACTCAGCCGGCTCTTTATGAAAAAACAGTCAGCAACATGGTAGAGTGCAAGAGCCGTGGCGCTTACCTGATGGGCCTGACTACATTTGGAAATTATAATATCGAAGATACTGCGGACTTCACTGTATATATGCCGAAGACAGATCCGCATTTTGCAACATCCCTTGCAGTCATTCCACTGCAGTTGCTGGGATACTATGTAAGTGTTGCCAAGGGTCTTGATGTAGATAAGCCGAGAAACCTTGCAAAGAGCGTAACGGTTGAATAAAGAAAATACACTATAATGGTGTGAGAAGTTGAATATGTAAATTAGGAAGCATCACCTGGATGGTCGCAGAGACTAACGGGTGGTGTTTTTGCATTTATGGAATAATATTTAAGGTTATTAAATATGAATATAAGTGAATTATAATAAATATAAATGGATAAAATAATACAAAATGTATTTCGTTTTCAAATCAATCATGGTATAGTAAGGGCAGGAGGGATTTTCAACATGAAAAACATATATTTGCTCAAGTATTCTGTTAAAGGTATAAAAACATTGGACGAGTTAGTTTCCTTATCTTTTTATAAAAAAATAATTCCTAAAAATCCAGATACACAGGAATATAATATAAAAGCGATTTATGGTATGAATGGTACGGGTAAATCTGCGATTGTATGCTCGGTTGAGATACTGAAAAATTTGCTTGTTAATGAAGAATATTTAACGAATCCATTAGTGCAGAAAAAACTGGGTGAACTGATCAATAAGAAAACAAATGAATTGTTTATAGAGGCTGATTATCTATACAAATATGATAATGGACAATTACTTCAGTTCTACTATAATGTGATAGTATCCAGAACTGTTTCGGGTAAATATGTTGTTTCATATGAGAAACTGACATCAAAAAATGCTACGTCAAAAAGTGAAAAAATGACAACAATTTTTGAAATTCAAAATGGAAAGATTGTTTATATTGAAAGAAAAGAGGAAGATAAAGAGTTCACTGAACTGCTCTTTAACAAAACTATGAACCTTTTGGAAAATTCTTCTATGGCGTGTTTGTTTATGAACAAGTTGTTTAGAAATATCGTGATAGAAGATAAAACAATCTATAAAAAAGAGCTTTTTTTCAAGTTGGTTTCTGTTGGGGTGTTTGGATTGAATCTTCATGCATATATGGATCAATATGATTATCATAAGGAATATTTGATAGAAAATCCGGAAAAATATTGTGAGTATGATATACAAACAAAGCAATTACAATATTTGATCATGAGTATAGATGGATTGTGTGATTTGAAAGGTTCAAAGAATTATGTATTAAAAAAAGCCTATAAACAATTTTCGAAAGCTGTAGGAGAGCTATATGAATTTTTGCACATATTTAAGTCTGACCTGAAAAATATAGAGATTGACAGGAAAGAAAACAAAGACTTTTGGTTATGTGATTTGATTATGGTTTATGATGATTACAAAGTGCATGCAGAATTTGAAAGTACGGGTATTAAAAAACTTATTCGTTTATTTACCTATCTGCAGAAGATGGTTCGCGGAGAAATTGTTTTCATTGATGAATTCGATTCAAATCTGCATGATGTTTATTTGTGTGCGATTCTGGAATATCTGATGGAGCATGGTAAGGGACAGTTATGCTTTACAACACATAATGTTGGGCCAATGGATGTCCTGAGACGACGCAAAAAGTCTATTGATTTTTTATCTGAAAATCATAAAATATATCCATGGACAGCAAATGGAAATTATTCACCTGCAAAACTGTACAGAAATGGAATGATTGAAGGATCTCCATTTAATGTGGATTCTATAGATTTTATTGGTGTATTTGATTCGGGTGAGGAGGATGAATAATGAGCCTCCAACTGATTTTTGTTGTTGAAACAAATAAAACATGTAAATCGGACTGGATTTATATCAAAGATACGATTGATTATTTTTTTGAGTATGATCGAACAGCAATTAAACTCACTCCAGTCTATATGGATGGAAAGGGAAAATACAAAAATAAAGAAAAAGAAATTTCAAAAAATATTGCTGCATATAAGGCGGGAGGAAAAGGACGACAGACGAAAGTAATCTATTGTTTTGATTGTGACGATTACAATACAAAACAGGAGGATGCCTTTTTTTTGGAAAAAGTGAGACAGTATTGTGCAGAGCAAAAATATGATTTTGTCTGGTTTTGTAAAGATATCGAGCGTGTTTATACGGGCAAAAAAGTAAATGCTGTTGATAAAAAGAAGAAATCGGAGGAATTTAAGAAAAAGAAACAAATTTCTGAAGTGAAAGTGGATAAACTGTCAGCAGCAGAATATCAGGAGAATACAAGTAATATATTAAGGATTTTGGAGCAGTATTTGGATATGAAGAGGTGAGATGAAGTGATAAGCTCTCTTATATTTTGAACGGAGCATCTGATAGATGCTGGAGATTCAGAGTATAGGAGAGTTTTTCTATAATTGAAATACATTCAGAATATCGATATAAAGTTTCAACATGATGGAATATATTTAATGGAATATAACATAGATTAGTGATATGCTTTATAAAATAATTAATACATATGAAATTCTTTGTCGGGAGGAAAAGTATGAGAGAAAAGGTGCTTAATGTAATTGGTAATAATCTGGAAACTGTAATTAAAGAAGATTTAAAAAATATTGTCACAAATAAAAAAATGGAAAAAGAATTTCTAGAATGTGGAGATTTTATAGGAACGTACGAGAATTCTTTTGACAATGCGCTTTTAGAAACATTCTCGAGAGAAAATTTACAAGTAATTTATAGAAAATTGAAAGGGGTAAATGGATATGAATATATTGAAAAATTGAAACTATTTCTTGAAAAACTATGTGAGGAATATCAAGTAGAGGGCAGGGATTATTTTATTGAACAGTTTATAAATATGTTTAAAGATTGCATTTATAGAAATGATAGAACATTAGCACAGGAAATTTTTTCGGCAGATTTTAGAGTGGATATGAATCAGAATTTTGCAATTGCACGTGAAAGGATAGATCTTCTTAATAGTAAAGTAGATTTATTGTTCGTGTCGATGAATAAGGATTCATACAATAATGCGCAAATTCCATTGCCTGATAACAGGGAAATGCTGAACAATGAAGAACAAAACTTGCTGGAATGGAAATTGATTCATCCGAAGAGAGATGATTCTAAGGATAATATAAAGGAAAGAGTAAAGTATTTAACTGTTTTATGGAAAAAAGAACGACAAGCTGTTCCTGGGTGGTATGTGATTCCTAAAAATAAGAGAAAGGAACTGGAATTATATACACGAGAATATGAATATATTTATAATGAAGATATTCTTTCTTTTAGAGAATTATTTGAATTTGCGCATGAAGTGATATGGCGATTTGAAATGGGGTTTATGAAATATTCTATGAAAATGCAGAATAGAATACATGAGATTTGGATGTGTGCCAGTGAAAAGAATGATTTTTTGAATAATACAGAAGTAAAAGGAAAGTATTTTTTTATAGGACAAGTACTTTTGCGTATGTATAGAGAAAACATGATGGATGAATTATGGCATTTGATATATGAAAAGTTAGAAAATGTTCTGGATATATAGATACAGGTAGGGATGAATTGTACCTTGAAAAAATCAAGTATTCATTTATGAAAATGAACATATCAGAAGTGTGCATATTATTAAATGATAGATCTAGAATCAATGAAAAATCTTATAGTGTGCGAATGCAGATAGTTGGATTAAAAGCTGAATGCGGAATGTTAGATGATGCGGTGAAAGAATTGAATTTTTTGGAGAGTGCACTGGAAACAGAGATAGAGAAAGAGAAAAAAAATTCTAAACAAAAGGCAGGAATGGTCTATTATTCTTCTATTTTAGCTTGTAGTTATTTTTTACACAGATTTATATATCAGGCAATAAATCTACAAACACGTGATGAAACATTTAACAAACTAACGAATAAGGTTATGTTATATCAGCAGTACTTCGATTATGAGAAAGAAAGAGATGAATTTTATAAGGATTTATTTAGAGAACAGAAGAAAATGCGAAAAAAAACGCCTTTCGAATTAGGAAGAATAAATAGGATAATTTGTCAAGGAGGTAGGGTGCCGGGAAGTGGATATCAGTTTTATAGAATGTTGGATCGAACAGCGATACCCCTGCATATGAGATGGGTTCGATTGCTTGATGCAGATGAGTCGGATTTTATACTGAATTTAATAGATGATCATCCATATATTGGATGGTATATGTTGCTTAGATTGGGTGAGAGTGACACAACAAAAGCAACATTAACGCGGAGAGAATGTATAGAAATTATTAGAAAAGATGGAAGTTATGCACGAAACATATTTTCTTATGTATATAAAGCTGTGGATATAACTGTTGGTAATATCCAAGAAAAAGCAGATAGTATTTTTGGAACTGCATATGAACATATACTTTTAAATGGATTGGAGATTTTACGTAGATTTGCGTCAATAGCAAATATAACTGAACAGAAGAAATTAGTAGTATTGATGATAAAGATTATTGATGCAGATGTGGTTAGGAGATTCAGAGTACTTAATGACTGGATAAGACAAGTTATGAATGTGCTTGATGAACGTGTGAAAATTTCTATGCTGAATGAATTATTACAATGTTCGGGAAGAAAAAGAGCGACGTGGCATAATGAACCTGAAGTAGATCCGTTTGATGTGTTTACATGTAAAACGGTAGCAATAAATGATTACCAAAAAATAGAATTAGAGCCATGCTGGGTAAATTCTATGTTGGATAGTTGTCTAAGTGATGAACAGCAAAGAATGCATTATATACCAAGATTGGGAAAACTTGCCGAAGTTGGGATGCTGACATCAGAACAAAGTAAAAAATTTGGTGAGGTTTTATGGGAGAATATGGGAAAAAATGATTTTCCGTTAAAAGACACATATTATTTATGTACATATTTAAAATGGCCATATCCTGAAAATATAGATTTAGAAGCAAGAATAAAGAAAAGCATTTTGTCAGAAGCAGCTTTTGAGAAAATAAGAAAAGAAACATTATTATCTATTATACCAGATGTAAATAGAATGTTTTGGGAAATCAGAAATATCAATGATGAACGGACAGATTTCTGGAAAGAGACGGAATTGAAATTTTTGATAAAGGAATTAAGGAAATGCTGGATAACATTGAAAAATGAATATGAAATAAAATCGCACAAAAGTTTTTATGAAGATGAATTTAAAGAGGAAACAAGAGCATTAATAAATGTATTTTCTTCTTTTGAAAGGAATGCGATGCAGAGACTAGATGAAGTGGAAAAAAAGAAAATATTTCAAATGATTGATGAGATGGAAAAATATGATATTCCCTGTATTGAATTGCATGTATTAGCTGCTCCGGATGATGAAATAAAAAATATAGTAGAAAGTATAATAGAAGGATTTAAATCTGCACATTCAGATATTGAAACATCTGCAATGTGTGCGGTTAGAGTTCTCCTAATGTCGGATGTAGAAGAAAAATATATAAATCAGATATGTAATGAAATGCTTATACTTTGTAGATTTCGAAAGGAACCAGGATTATCAGACTACTTGATTGCATTATATAATACAATGTATCTTCATAAATTGAAATTAAATAAAAAAACAATAAAATTGATGAGCGCTGCGTTGACCGAGTTGGCGGAGTGGTCAGATTATTCAAATCTCGATGAAGATGTGGAAGAAAAAATAAAAAATATTATTGATATCAGAAAGAATAGTGCAGGCCTTGCTAATCAACTATATTTATATGAAGAAGGAGAAAATATTGAACATTCAAAAGGTGCATTAATCTGGAAAGAGATATGTCGAGGTGAAAAATCCTGTGTTGAATTTTCAGAGGTGAAAAACAATTGGTATTGAATGAAAGGAGAAAAGAAAGATTAAAATAAAAATTATTATTAAAATTATTGAGAAACATAATATGTTGGATTTTTGAAAGGATATATAGTAAGATATAAGAAATATATTTTCACAGGTGTAAGAGGTGAGATGTGAATGGGAAATTACCTGAATCCGGGGAGTCAGGCATTCCAGATGATTTTGGAATCGGAGATTTTTGTTGACAAAAGTGCTTTAATTGCGGTGACCAAACAGATATGCGCGCACGATGCAGCGATATATGTGTGTGAGTCGTCCGAGAAGATTTGGTAAATCAACAGCGGCAGACATGCTGGCAGCATACTACGGGCGAAATGAAGATACATCAGTTTTATTCGAAAAATTGAAAATCAGTCAGGAACAATCATACCAGAAACATTTAAATAAATATGATGTGATTAAAATTAATATGCAGGAATTTTTGAGCATGAGTGAGAGCGTTGAGGATATGTTGAGTATTCTGCAAATGAGATTGATTAAAGATTTAAAAAGTGCTTATCCGGAGGTTGTCAGCAGTGACCGTCTTATATTTGCCATGCAGGATGTTTTTGCAGAGACAAAATGTCAGTTTGTTATATTGATTGACGAATGGGACTGCCTTTTTCGAGAATATAAGCAGGATAAAGAAGTACAGAAAAAATATCTGGACTTTCTCAGAATGTGGCTGAAGAATAAAGAATATGTTGCGCTTGCTTATATGACAGGAATCCTTCCGATTAAGAAATATGGTTCACATTCTGCATTAAATATGTTTTCTGAGTACTCTATGCTTAACCCACGTGAAATGGCAGAGTTTTTCGGATTTACGGAAAAAGAAGTTCAGGAGCTTTGCAGCAAATATGACAGAAGTTTTGAGGAAACAAAAGCATGGTATAATGGATATGAGTTATCTGTTGTGGAAGCACAGAAACTAAAAGTTTATGCGATGTATAATCCAAAATCTGTAGTAGATGCCATGCTCAGTGGGATTTTTGACAATTATTGGAACCAGACAGAGACGTACGAAGCATTAAAGGCATATATATGTATGAATTTTGATGGACTCAAAGACTCTGTTATAAAAATATTGGCAGGTGATCGGGTACAGATCAATACAGGTACGTTTTCAAATGATATGACATCATTTCAAAGCAGAGATGATATATTGACTTTGCTTGTGCATTTAGGATATCTCAGTTATCATTGGCCGGATAAAATAGTCGCAATTCCTAATAAGGAAGTATCTCAGGAATATGTCAATGCTATCAGTACGATGGATTGGAATGAGGTTATTCATTCAGTAGAAGCTTCCAGAAAATTGCTTTAGGATTTATGGAGTATGAATGCGGATGCTGTTGCAGATGGAATAGACCGGGCACATCGAGAAATTTCAATATTACAGTATAATGATGAAAATTCTCTGAGTTGTACGATTAACCTTGCCTTTTATTTTGCAAGGGAATATTACACAATTATAAGAGAATTGCCAACAGGAAAAGGATTTGAGGATATCTGTTTTGTGCCAAGAAAACTTCATGCAGATAAACCGGCAGCGGTAATCGAGTTAAAATGGGACAAAGATGCAGAAGGAGCTATTGCACAGATAAAAGAGAAACGATACGCAGAAGCATTGAAAGAGTATCACGGAAACCTGCTCCTCGCGGGAATTAATTATGATAGAAAAACGAAAAAATACAGTTGTGTGATAGAAAAGTATGAGATGATATAAAAATACCACCGGTTAGTCAGCGTATGGAGATGACTGACAGGTGGTGTTTTACAGGAGAACAAAAGATGGAAGAGAAAAATACAGACAAACTTTTGTTTCCGCTATCTTATGATGCGGATTTGAAAGAAACGGACGATTTAAAAATATACTATCAATATTTGGATGAAGCATTTGCTGAGCCGCGTATATGCAACATGGCGGTATCTGGCAGTCATGGAATCGGTAAGAGTAGTATTTTGCATTCGTATGATAAGAAACGACAGCAAAGACGGGACGAAGAGAAGAATGCTTTTGAAAAATGGATTTTCAAAATACCGGTTTTGAGAAAATGTAAAAAACATAAACGGCAAAAACAGACAGAGCCTCATTTTTTATATGTTTCGCTGGGAAAATACATAAATGATGACACTGAGAAAGAATCAGAAGAGAAGAATATTATCGAACGACGGATTCTTCTTCAGATTTATGCTCGCTTTCATAAGAGAGATATTGAAGCAGGAAGATTTGATATGATTCAGGAGCCGAGTTGCTTTGGAAGGCTTAACGCCAATCTGGGCGGATTGCTGATATTAATGATATTGTTACTAATCTTTTACCAGCCTTTGGGAAGTTTGATAAAATCAGTTGTGGGCAAAAGTTGTCTGTTATTAAAATGGAAAACTCAAATTCATATTTTCCTCTATCTGATTGTATTTGTAGCAGTCGTAGTGATTGGCCGACATTTGATTTATTATATGCTGACACAGATGCGCCTGAAAAATATAGCTGTGAAATCAGACAACACAGAAATTGATATCGAAAGAAGTGCATGTGAGGATTATCTGGATCTATATGCGACGGAACTTATTTACTGTCTGGAACAAATTGCGGATAAAGTAGACCGAACAGTAGTGTTTGAGGATATGGACCGTTTGAACCAGAAGGACTGTATAGAGATTTTCTCACGTTTAAGGGAAATCAATTATATGCTCAATCAGAGACTACAGGGGGAAAAATATGTTCGTTTTATATATGTGATTAAGGATGAGGTTCTGAATGAGCTGCAGCATGCGAAGTTTTTTGATTATATTCTTCCAATAGTTCCAGGAATGAATAAAAGAAGCTCCGAAGATATCTTCCGGGAAAATCTTAAGAAAGTAAATAAAAAACTTAGAGAGCTTTACGGAGAAGCTTATGAGGAAGCTTATGGGGAGATACTTATTAATACAATTTTGTTTTATACTGAACGTTCGGCAGAAAAAAGTCTGGTTTATATGGCAGCCCCATATATAAAAGACTATCGTATGCAATATGCGATTTTGAATGACTATGGTTTATTCTTTGGATTATATTATAAAAATAATATTAAAAGGCTTAAAGTAAGTAAATTTAAGGATATGGCTGAACAGATATTAGCATTAGCTATATATAAAAATATTTGGCCTCAGTATTATGGAAAGGTAACATCGGGAGAAAGCATTGAACTTTTTCCTACTAATGTGGCAAAAAATAAAAAACTTGCGGAAGTACTGGTTGACTCACGATATCAATTTTTGACATATGAAAATTTGTGTTATTTAGGATACAGCCGAGACAAATTGATTTATAATATAACGAACTATATTAAGGGAGGAAAAGTATATCGCAATCAGATTGAGGTGATAAGTTCATTTCCGGGTGATGAAGTGCATGTTGCGGCAATTAATGAGTTTGTGGATTTGGAAATACCCAAAAATGAAACTGACAGTAACATTGAGGAAATTTCAAGATTGTTGGCAGAGATTGTACGATATTATGTGAGATGTGATAGAGTTTTTGAAAGTAGGGTGTTAGATAAAAGAGATATTCATTTATGTTTAAGAACGTTAACTTTTTTAGATGAAGAGGAATGGTGTGAATATATAAATAAGGTTAAAAATGAGGTTTATTGGTTGTTGGATCCGGAAGCAGGTGATATATTTGATGTATTTAAAAATTGTTTGAATGTCGAATTTATTGCAACCAGAACTGACTGGACCGAAAAAGAAATTGAAATCTTCGTCTATGGAACTAACGATACTGAAAAATATAAAGGGATTCGTTTACATGCAAAAGATTTCGATGGAAAGCCGATGGTGATTGACTTGGAGGAGAGTATACGTCAGAGAAAAATCCAGAAAGTTGTTCCAAATATAACAGCATAGAATTACTTTCAGATGTTATATTTGAATTAAATGAATTACCAGATAATTACAATGATATTGCAGATAGCATATTAGTTCCAATGGCAAGAGACTCTTTGTTAAATTCTTTGGATGACATTTTGGTTACTATGGGATATAACAAAATGGGATTGGCGAAGAAAATGCAGTAATTTAAGCAGATCGGTGATGAAATTACCTATAAGACTAATGGAGATCTTGAAGTAAAAGTTAAGATTGATGCTGCAAAAGAAAAGAAAGCAGAAGATCTGCTTCTGATGCTGGTTGATCCGGAAACAGGAAAAGTTGTATTTATCACAATTGATGAAATTGACCCTGTAACAGGTGAACTTAAAGTTATACTTCCATTCCTTGGAGCAATCACACTTCTTGATAAAAGCGCTGTAGATGAAAATGAAATTGAAACACAGACTACAGATGCAGGAGCTGCAGATACTGAAACAGCTGCAGAATAATGTGAAGGGATACTTGTATGTCACAGCATAAACACAGACATAGAAAGAGCTTTTTGTCTTCGGCAGGATATTATATTCTGGTTGTCATTCTGATTGTATGCCTGGCAATGATGGTGAAGGTAAACAGATCCAAAAGAGCTGAGCGTGATGATTATAAGGCGACTCTTTCAAAACAGGAGACGGTAGAAGATCTTGGAAATATTACAATTACAAAGCCAACCGATGCACCGGAGGATGCGGTAGTCAGAAATACAGAAGACAATACCGGAGAAGACGGTTCAGAAGAAGGCAGTGAGCAGACCCCGGCAGAGGATAAAACGGAATAGCTGTTGGTGAATGATTATTTATGATAAGAGAAAGTCGAGAGGCTTTCTCTTTTTTTTCAGGTTTTCCGCTTTTTATCTTTCATCCACATCTGGATATATTCCATCTGTTCCTGGTCGGATATTTCCTGTGATCCGGGGTCATTTCCGGCGGCGAGGCAGCAGAAGAGCCCAAATGCCTGCAGGCAGAAAAACACAATAAGTGCTACAATGATCAAATTCCGCACCCCCTTTCACTGAAACTGGAATATATTAATATAGAAACCTTTATCTGGAGTATATGCATGAACGAGTCGTTTTATACAGGAAAGGGAATCGGAGTGGCAATTCTTGACACGGGAATCTATCCGCATATAGATTTTGACAGCAGAATCTGTGCTTTTGCGGATTTTATTGCACATAAAAAATCTCCATATGATGACAATGGACATGGAACCTGTGTAGCCGGAATTCTGGCCGGGAGTGGCAGGGCCTCCATGGGAAAATATAAAGGGATGGCACCAGGCAGCAGGATAGCAGCGCTGAAAGTACTTGATCGGTTTGGAAATGGAAATAAAGAAGATGTCCTGCAGGCTTTTCGCTGGATTTTACAGAACAGGGAACGATACAAGCTTCGAATTGTTAATATTTCTGTGGGAACGACTTATCGTACGCGAAACGAGCAGGATGTACTGGTGCAGGGTGTGGAGAAATTATGGGATGAAGGCCTGGTGGTGGTCGCGGCGGCAGGAAATCAGGGACCGAAGCCGGGGAGCGTGACGGCACCTGGATGCAGCAAAAAGATCATTACGGTGGGATCCAGTGATATGCTCTCGGGAAAGCGGGCAGTATCCGGGCGTGGACCAACATTTGAATGCGTGTGTAAACCGGATCTGGTAGCACCGGGACGGCAGATTATGGCATGTACGCCGGGAGCTGGAAACCTGTACAGCATGAAAAGCGGCACATCCATGTCAACACCGCTGGTGTCCGGTGCGATTGCGCTGGCACTGGAAAAAGATTCTCTGCTTTCCAATGTAGAGATTAAAATGATGCTGCGAGACAGCTGCGATGATATGGGACTGCCGAGAAACCAGCAGGGATGGGGAAAGTTCAACTGCAAAAAGTTTTTGGCATTATAGGAAATGCACATGATTGTATAAATAAAAATGCATGATTTTACCATAGTAAAGACTGAAAGTATTGACGGAACTCCTTTTTTCGGATAGAATAGTAGGAAATTGGCAATTGTTCGGAGATAAACAGTTGCAAAAAATCAGATATCAGACAAGGGAGACGTATTATGGAAAAAATTCAAATGACGACACCGTTGGTAGAGATGGATGGAGATGAGATGACCAGAATTCTCTGGAAAATGATCAAAGATGAACTTCTTCTTCCGTTTATTGATCTGAATACAGAGTATTATGATCTCGGACTGAATTATCGTAATGAAACAGATGATCAGGTTACGATCGATGCCGCCGAAGCAACTAAGAAATATGGTGTTGCAGTAAAATGTGCGACGATCACACCAAATCATGCACGTATGGACGAATATGATCTCAAGAAGATGTACAAGAGCCCGAATGGTACGATCCGTGCAATCCTTGATGGAACAGTATTCCGTGCACCGATCGTTGTAAAGGGAATTGAGCCATGTGTACGCAACTGGAAGAAACCGATTACACTTGCGCGTCACGCATATGGAGATATTTACAAGAATACAGAGATGTACATTGACAAACCAGGTAAGGTTGAGCTGGTTTATACTTCAGAAGACGGTGAAGAGAAACGCTCCCTTGTACAGGAGTTCAAAGCACCGGGAGTTGCGATGGGCATGCACAACATGACTGCATCTATTGAAAGCTTTGCGAGAAGCTGTTTCAACTATGCACTGGATACAAAACAGGATGTATGGTTTGGTGCGAAAGATACAATCTCCAAGACATACGATGCAAAATTCAAAGAAGTATTCCAGACTGTATTTGATACAGAATTTAAGGATAAGTTCGAAGAAGCAGGACTTACTTATTTCTATAGCCTGATCGATGATATTGTAGCGCGTGTTATGAAAGCAGAAGGCGGGTTTATCTGGGCATGCAAGAACTATGACGGAGATGTTATGAGTGATATGGTTTCTTCTGCATTCGGTTCTCTTGCAATGATGACATCAGTACTTGTTTCTCCTCAGGGATATTACGAATATGAAGCAGCTCATGGAACAGTACAGAGACATTATTATCGTCATCTGGAAGGAAAAGAAACTTCTACCAACTCTGTGGCAACGATTTTTGCATGGACAGGAGCTCTTCGTAAACGTGGAGAACTGGATGGCAATCAGAAACTGGAAGAGTTTGCAGATAAACTGGAAAAAGCGACTCTTTCTACGATTGAAAGTGGCAAGATGACCAAAGACCTTGCACTGATCACAACAATTGAGAATCCGACTGTACTGAACAGCCGTGATTTCATCCTTGCAATCAGAGAATCTCTGGAAAAAATGATTTAATATACGCACAAAAGAGCCATTGTATCAACTGCGATACAGTGGCTCTTGCAATGTGGGAGAGAAAATTGCAGTTACGCAAGTTCCTCCCATTTTTCATATAATTCTTCAAGTTCTGCCTGAATCTTGTCTTTTTCGCGGCTCAGTTCCGCACAGCGTCCTACATTCGTACAGACATCTGAAAGAACGAGAGTGTCGTCGATCTCTTTATCTCGTGTTTCAAGTTCTTCAATACGTTTTTCGACTTTTTTAAGTTCGTTTTCCTGTTTACGCCTGCGAGCCTGTTCCTCTTTTTGCTGCTGCCAGGTAAGTTTTCCCTCAGAAGAAGTTTCTTCTTTAGCTTCTTCGGTGGCTTCCTGTGCAGTCGGAGCATATTTCTCAGTCAGTTCTTCTTTTTTCTCCAGATAATAATCGTAATCTCCGATATAGTTGACAACAGACTGATTTGTCAGATCAAGAATGCGGGTTGCAGTCTGGTTGATGAAATAACGGTCATGAGAAACGTACAGTACCGTTCCGGTGTAGCTGTTCAGGGCTTCCTCCAGGATTTCCTTGGATGCGATATCCAGATGGTTGGTAGGCTCATCAAGGATCAGGAAGTTTGCTTCTGAGAGCATCAGTTTTGCAAGAGAAACACGACCTCGTTCGCCACCGGAAAGAGAGGAGATCACTTTGAATACATCGTCTCCGGTAAAGAGAAATGCTGCCAGCATATTACGGATCTGTGTCTCGGTCAGTGTCGGATATGTGTCTGAAATTTCCTCAAAAATTGTTTTTTCTGCATGAAGTACATGATGCTCCTGATCATAGTAACCAATCTGCACTTTGGCACCCAGAGAGAAGCTTCCGGCGTCTGCATCCAGAAGTCCGTTGAGAATCTTGAGCATTGTAGTTTTGCCGGTTCCGTTGTTTCCGATCAGTGCTACGCGCTCGCCTCGTTTGATCTGGAAAGAAATATTGGAAAAAAGTTTCTGCTGCGGGAAACTTTTGGCGAGATCTTCTACGGTAAGGACATCGTTTCCACTGACCACGCGTGGCTCAAGAGAAAGACGCATCTGGCTCTGGACTTCGATCGGTTTGTCGATCCGCTGAATCTTATTCAGCATCTTTTCACGGCTCTCTGCACGTTTGATGGATTTTTCTCTGTTGAAAGATTTCAGCTTGACGATAACGGCTTCCTGATGCTTGATCTCGCGCTGCTGGTTGAGATATGCCTTGTACTGGGCATCACGAAGCTGTGCTTTTTTCTCTGCATAAGCGGAGTAATTACCGGCATACATACGAACCTGTCCGGCATCGATCTCGATGACTTTTGTGACAACTTTGTCCAGAAAATAACGGTCATGAGATACAATGAAAACAGCACCAGGATAATTGAGAAGATAAGTTTCCAGCCAGGCAATGCTTTCCATATCCAGGTGATTGGTAGGCTCATCGAGCAGAAGGATATCTGGTTTGGAAATCAGCAGTTTACCGAGGGCAACACGTGTTTTCTGACCGCCGGAAAGAGTCGCCACCTGTTTGGTAAAATCCTCTTCTGTAAATCCGAGACCATTCAGAACACCCATAAGTTCGCTTTTGTAGGCATAGCCATTCTCCAGTTCAAATTCATGAGTCAGGCGGGTGTAGGAGTTCATCAGGCGGTCAAGTTCTTCGCCGGAAGCATTTTTCATCTGAACTTCCATGGCACGAAGGCGTTCTTCCATATCGATGATATACTGTTTGGTGCTTAAGAGTTCTTCATATACAGAAAGGTGTCCCTGTACATCCTGATACTGGGCGAGGTAACCGATGCGTTTGTCCTTGGCAAGAACTACCTGTCCGGCATCTGCATGGATCTCTTCCATTATAATGCGAAGAAGTGTGGTCTTGCCGGCACCGTTATTACCGATCAGAGCAGCTTTTTCGCGTTCTTCTATATGAAAAGAGGCATCTTCCAGAATCACTTTTTCACCGAAGGATTTGGAGATACCCTGACATGATAAAATCATAGTTATTCCTCCGAAGTAAATATACGGTATGATTATAAAAGCAAAAATGGCCTTTGTAAAGGAAAATCAATGAAAATTGTACATATTTGACAACATTGATTGACAACAAAATGTCAATTCGTTATAATTAACGAGAAAGTGTAAGGAGGGACAACGGTGGAAGCGAAACAGATTTCAAAAGCTGTGATTAAGAGACTGCCACGTTACTATAGATACCTTGGTGAACTTCTGGAAGACAATGTAGAGAGAATCTCTTCCAATGATCTTAGTAAAAAAATGCGTGTTACAGCGTCTCAGATACGTCAGGATCTGAATAATTTCGGGGGATTTGGACAGCAGGGATACGGTTATAATGTAAAATATCTTTATACAGAGATCGGTAAGATCCTGGGGCTGGATATCGTGCATCCGATGATCATTGTAGGAGCTGGTAATCTGGGGCAGGCACTTGCCAATTATGTTGAGTTTGAGAAGAGAGGATTCAAGCTGGTCGGTATTTTTGATGTAAATCCGGTACTTGAGGGAATTGCGGTTCGTGGGATTGAGATTCAGATGATCAGTGATCTTCCTTTCTTTATGAAAGAAAACAATATTGAGATCGCAATTCTGACATTGCCGAAGAATAAGGCACGTGATATGGCGGAGATTCTGATCGAGAACGGAATCAAAGCTATCTGGAATTTTGCACATATCGATCTGGATACTCCGGATGATGTGATCGTGGAGAATGTTCATCTTTCAGAGAGTCTTATGACATTATCCTATAATCTCAGTCAGTATCGTCAGGAACATATAGACGATGAGAAATAAGCAGCACTTATAAAGTGATGGCAGGACGGACAGACAGGCTGTTACCCGGCTCCTTATGGCAAGGAGGCTGCGTAATGGCCTTTTATGCTAATTATGGCAGGTGAGGAAAAAGAATGAAACAGATTGTGACCTGTAAAGAAATGAAAGCTCTTGATGGAAATATGATTGAGGGAATCGGGATTCCGTCCTGTGTCCTGATGGAACGGGCAGCTCTGAAAGTCGCAGAAGAACTGGAACGGACGCTGGCAGACAAAAAACAGGAAGAACGGATTCTCTGTGTCTGCGGAAACGGGAACAACGGAGGAGATGGCGTGGCTGTTGCCCGTATTCTGAAACTGCATGGTTATCGTACAAGTCTGTATCTGGTGGGGAATCCGGACCACAGGACTGTGGAAATGCAGCGTCAGCTGGATATTGCAGCTGCCTGTCAGGTGCCGGTTGTGAATAACCTGGAAACAGAGGAATATACTACTATAGTAGATGCCATTTTCGGCGTTGGGCTGAGTCGTCCGGTCGAGGGCAGTTACAGAGATGTGATCATGGCACTGAATCAGTTGAATGCCTGGAAAGTGGCTGTTGATATTCCGTCCGGAGTAAATGGCGATACAGGAGCAGAACTTGGAGTTGCTTTTCATGCAGATCTGACAGTGACATTTGCATTTCGGAAAGCAGGCCTTTGCCTGTATCCGGGCAGGAAATTTGCCGGTAAAGTGATCGTTGCGGATGTTGGCATCTACGCGAGTGATAAGGTGAAACCATATTTATGGCAGACAGAAAAAACAGATATTCATTTTCTGCCGGATAAAATTGTTGATGGAAACAAAGGAACTTTTGGAAAGATTCTGGTCGTTGCCGGAAGTCCGGGCATGTGTGGGGCGGCTTACCTCAGTGCGTCGGGAGCTTTTGCAGTGGGCATCGGAATGGTGAAAATCGTTACGGCAGAAGAGAATCGGATTCCACTGCAGACAATGCTGCCGGAGGCGATGCTTGACTGTGGCGATGATTTTGCAAAAGATCTTGACTGGTGCGATATTGTGGTGATCGGCCCGGGAATTGGAACTACGTACCAGGCTGCCGAAAAAGTACAGTGGTTTCTGGAGGCAGCATCAGGAGCTGCTAAACCAGTCATACTGGATGCAGATGGGCTGAATCTGCTGGCACAGCATCCGGAATGGAAACAGTATCTTACGAGCCACGTGGTCATGACACCACATATGGGTGAGATGGGACGGCTGACAGGAAAAAAGGTCAGTGAACTTCAAAAAGACCGTATTGCAGCAGCGAGGGAGCTGGCGGCAGAGACCGGTGCGGTTTGTGTGCTGAAAGATGCATGTACCGTGACGGCAGCACCGGATGGAAATACCTGGATCAGTCTGGCGGGAAATCCTGGAATGGCGACTGCGGGAAGTGGAGATGTTCTGACCGGAATTCTTGCAGGTGTGCTGGCAATGTTCCTGAATAAAAGGACGGAACTGCCGGATACAGGCAGACAGGCTGCGTTGGGAGTACTGCTTCATGGTATGGCAGGAGATCTGGCAGCGAAAGAAAAAGGAACAGCAGGTATGAAGGCCGGAGATATTGTACGAGGAGCTTCAGAAGTTTTGAAAAATAAATAGAATACCGAAATATCTGAGCAGATCAGGCAGGAAGAGGAGGGTATTATGAAAAAATTTGAGAGAGTTAAAGCAGTAGTATCACTGGATGCCATTGCTCATAACTTTGAGGAAATGAAGAAAAACATTGCAGATGGTACCAGGATTGTAGCTGTTATCAAGGCCGATGGTTATGGACATGGTGCAGAAGCGATTTCGCGTCTTATAGAAGACTATGAGTACATCTGGGGATTTGCGACCGCGACAGCAGAGGAAGCGATTCAGTTGAAAGATGCCGGGATTGAGAAACCGGTATTGATTCTCGGACTTGTTTTTGAAGAGTATTTCCAGGAACTGATCAGAAAAGATGTGCGCCTGACGGTCTGTGAGTATGATGTGGCAAAAATCCTTTCTGATGAGGCAGTCCGCCAGGGCAGACAGGTGCATATCCACATTGCACTGGATACCGGAATGAGCCGTATTGGATTTGCAGATAAGCCGGAAAGCGTTGAGGAGATCAAAAAGATCGCCGCACTTCCAAATGTTGAGATTGAAGGTATGTTTACACACTTCGCGCGGGCAGATGAGACGGATAAAGCTCCGGCAGTAGAACAGCTGAAACGTTATCTTACGTTTGCTGACCTTCTGGAAAAGGCGGGAGTACAGATTCCGCTGAAGCATTGCTCGAACAGTGCGGGAATCATTCGTATGCCAGAGGCAAACCTGAACCTGGTCCGTGCGGGAATTACGATCTATGGTATTTATCCGTCCGATGAAGTGGAGAGGGACATTGTGAAACTGAAGCCGGCGATGGAGCTGAAGAGTCATGTGGCTTATGTGAAGGATCTTCCGGCAGGAACGGCGATCAGTTATGGCGGAACATTTGCTTCCGAAAACGATCTTCGTGTTGCAACGATTCCGGTTGGCTATGCGGATGGGTATCCGAGAACTCTGTCTAATAAAGGATGGGTTCTGATACATGGACAGAAAGCACCGATCCTTGGCAGAGTCTGTATGGACCAGTTCATGGTGGATGTTACACATATTCCGGATGTGAAACATGGAGATGAGGTAACATTGATCGGCAGGGACGGAGACGAATTTATCAGCATTGAGACTTTCGGCGATATGTCCGGCAGATTTTCTTATGAATTTGCCTGCGATATCAGTAAACGTGTCCCGAGAGTCTATATAAAAGACGGCAGAGAATGGGGAGATCTGACCTTCTTCGAATAAACTGCAGCACCACGCATGTATACACAGAAGAAAAATGGAAATACTAATTCCAGAGAAAAAAGAATCGGAGTGTGATTGTGTGGTAATTAAAAGAGGGGATATTTTTTATGCAGATTTAAGGCCGGTAGTTGGGAGTGAACAGGGTGGTGTCCGCCCGGTTCTGATCATTCAGAATGATGTGGGCAACCGACACAGTCCCACGGTCATCTGTGCTGCGATTACTTCTAAGATGAATAAGGCAAAGCTGCCGACGCATATTGAGATCGATGCTTCTTCTTATGGAATTGAGAAGGACTCGGTGATCTTGTTGGAACAGCTGCGTACGATCGATAAAAAAAGGCTGAAGGATAAGGTATGCCATCTTGACCAGACAATGCTGGATCGAGTGAATCATGCCCTTGAAATCAGCCTTGAACTTACTTTTTAGGCTGTTATCCTTGACGAACAGAAGCTAAAGTGCTATATTTTAGCAGTAATTGTGCTGATTTTAAACAAATTACGGAAGGAATAGATACAAAATGGACGATGGCAGTCGATTGCCCCGCAGGGGGCCGGCGAAGGTTATAGACTGGATCCAGGGCCTTTTTTTCAGAGTTTTTCATTTCTTTAAAGGGGAACAGGAAGATTCTGTTACGGAAAAAGAAATCATCTCTATGGTGGATGAGGCACATGAGAAAGGTGTCCTCCAGAAAGATGAAGCAGAGATGATCCAGAATATTTTTGCTTTTGAAGATAAAGAAGTGGGTGTGGTTATGACTCACAGAAGCAGTGTGGCTGCTTTTGCGATGGATGATCTGCTCAAGGATGTTGTGAATCATATGATGGAAGAGGAAAATTCCCGATATCCGGTCTGCGGGGAAGATATGGATGATATCCGGGGACTGATCCATTACAAAGATGCACTGAAATTCTTTACACAGAATCCATGGGCGAAGTTCAAACCACTGAAAGAGCTTCCGGGGCTTATCAGGAAAGCGACTTTTGTTCCTGAGACCAGACATATCGGACAGCTTTTCCGTACCATGCAGGCCAGACAGGTACATATGGCAGTTGTCGTGGATGAGTATGGTCAGACGGCAGGAATCGTAACGATGGAAGACCTCATTGAGGAAATCGTCGGGGATATTTTTGATGAATACGATGAGAGCAGGGATACATTTCGGACACAGGTAGATAACAGTATCATTATTGATGGACTTGCCAGTCTGGATGATGTGGAGCAGGAACTGGATATTGAATTCGGTGATGTAGAAATGGAAACGCTGAACGGTTATCTGACAGAGCTTCTGGGACATATTCCGTCCAGGGAGGATCTGGACAAAGAAATTGTTGCAAACGGCTACAGATTTAAGATTCTTTCACTTGGAAACAGAACCATCGGAAGAGTAAGAGCCGAAAAAATAAATGACAAAGAAACAAAAGGAGAGAGTGAAAAATGTCAGGACATTCAAAATTCGCAAACATAAAGCACAAAAAGGAAAAAAATGACGCAAAAAAAGGTAAAGTATTTACTGTAATCGGCCGTGAGATCGTTATGGCAGTCAAAGCCGGCGGTGCGGACCCGAACAACAACAGCAAACTTCGTGACGTTATCGCAAAAGCAAAAGCAAACAACATGCCGAATGATACAATTGAACGTGGTATCAAAAAAGCAGCCGGTGCAGATTCTGCTGACAGTTATGAACGTGCTACATATGAAGGATATGGTCCGAATGGTGTTGCAATCATCGTTGAGACTCTGACTGACAACAAAAACCGTACAGCAAGTAATGTAAGAAATGCATTTACAAAAGGTTATGGAAGCATCGGAACTCAGGGATGTGTATCCTTTATGTTTGATCAGAAAGGTCAGATCATCATTGATAAAGAAGAACTGGAAGACGAATGTGGTGAGATGGATGCAGACGAGCTTATGATGACAGCACTTGATGCAGGCGCAGAGGATTTCAACGAAGAAGAAGACAGCTTTGAGATCCTGACAGCTCCGGATGATTTCAGTGCCGTGCGTGAGGCTCTGGAAAAAGCTGGTATCCCGATGGTAGAAGCTCAGGTTGCTATGGTTCCGCAGACATATGTGGATTTGACAGATGAAAAGGATGTCAAGAACCTGCAGAGAACACTGGATCTTCTCGATGAGGATGATGATGTTACAGATGTTTGGACAAACTGGAACGAATGATTTTCAAATATATGATCTGATGTATAACAATTAAAGATCTGACAAAAAATACCTTCATGAACTTTCAAATTTCATGGAGGTATTTTTATGTCTGAAAAAGAGATTGAAAACAGTAAACAGCAGGCTTTGGATAAAGAAGAAAAAGAAAATGAGCAGATCAGGGAAATGGGTGAGTTGACACTTGACCAGAATGTGAAGAGACACCGGATCGAACTTCTGACGATCATTGGTGAAGTAGAAGGCCATGATGCTGCACCGTCGCAGAGTAAAACAACAAAATATGAACATGTTCTGCCAAAACTTGCAATGATCGAAGACGATGAAAATGTGGAAGGACTTCTGATTCTTTTGAATACGGTAGGCGGTGATGTGGAGGCAGGACTTGCCATTGCAGAGATGATCGCATCTTTAAGTATTCCGACGGTATCGTTGGTACTTGGTGGCGGGCATTCGATCGGAGTACCGATGGCAGTGTCGGCAGATTATTCTTTTGCTGTGCCAAGTGCCACGATGGTAATTCATCCGGTGCGTTCGAGTGGGATGTTTATCGGAGTGGCCCAGACCTATCGGAATATGGAAAAAATTCAGGACCGTATCACAGGCTTTATTGCGGCACATTCCAGAGCTTCGCAGGAACGACTGGAAGAACTGATGCTGGATACCAGTCAGCTGGTCAAAGATGTCGGAACGCTTCTGGAAGGTGAGGAGGCAGTAAAAGAAGGGCTGATTGATGAGATTGGAGGAATCCGTGAGGCACTTGCAAAACTGCATGAGATGATTGACGCGAAAAATAATAAAATATAAAAAATTGTGAAAAAAAAGACATTTTTATGCATCTTTATAAATGTTTTCCTTGTCATATAGCAGATTTTAGCGTATTATTATTAGAGGATTGAGTGAAAATATGCTAGGAGGGAAACAATGTATAAGATTTTAAAAGCTGAGACACTGGCAGCTAAGATCCATCTTATGGTTGTACATGCACCGCGTGTTGCAAGCCACTGTCAGCCAGGACAATTTATCATCGTAAAAATGGATGAGAAGGGCGAGAGAATCCCGCTTACAATTTGCGACTATGACCGCAAAGAAGGAACTATTACAATCGTGTTCCAGGAAGTTGGAGCATCTACAATTAAGATGTCCGAATTAAAGGCTGGAGATTCTTTCCGTGATTTCGTAGGACCTCTGGGATGTCCTTCTGAATTTATTCATGAAGACATCGAAGAACTTAAGAAAAAGAAAATGGTATTCGTAGCCGGAGGTGTTGGTACAGCACCTGTTTATCCGCAGGTAAAATGGCTTCACGAGCATGGTATTACTGCAGACGTAATCCTTGGTTCCAAAACAAAGGATATGGTTATTCTTGAAAAAGAACTTGCAGCTGTTTCCAACCTTTATGTTACAACAGATGACGGATCTTATGGACGTTCCGGTATGGTAACAAAGACTCTGGAAGACCTTGTTACAAATGAAGGTAAACACTATGATGTCTGTGTTGCGATCGGACCGATGATCATGATGAAATTTGTCTGTCTTCTTACTAAGAAACTTGGTATCCACACAATCGTCAGCATGAACCCGATTATGGTTGATGGAACTGGTATGTGTGGAGCATGTCGTCTCCAGGTTGGTGATGAAATTAAATTTGCCTGCGTAGACGGACCGGAATTCGACGGACATCTCGTTGATTTTGATCAGGCTATGAAGAGAAGCCAGATGTACAAGACTGAAGAAGGACGTGCATTACTGAAGCTTCAGGAAGGCGATACCCACCACGGTGGATGCGGACAGTGCGGAGGTGACAAGTAATGGCAGATGCAAAAATGTTAAATAAAGTACCGGTAAGAGAACAGGATCCGAAGGTACGTGCTACAAACTTTGAAGAAGTTTGTCTTGGATATAATCAGGAAGAAGCAATGGAAGAGGCACAGAGATGTCTGGGCTGTAAAAAACCGAAATGCGTAGAAGGATGTCCGGTGTCCATCAATATTCCTGGATTTATCGAGCAGATCAAAGAAGGAAACATTGAAGAAGCATATAAAGTGATCGGATTATCTTCCGCACTTCCGGCTATCTGCGGACGTGTATGTCCTCAGGAGTCTCAGTGTGAAGGACAGTGTATCCGTGGTAAGAAGGGTGAAGCTGTTTCTATCGGTAAACTGGAAAGATTCGTTGCTGACTATGCTCTGGAACATGATATTAAACCAGTCGGAGCAGAAGTTAAGAACGGACATAAAGTTGCTGTTATCGGTTCTGGTCCGTCCGGACTTACCTGCGCAGGTGATCTTGCAAAGGCCGGATATGATGTAACCGTATTTGAAGCTCTTCATGAACTTGGTGGAGTTCTTGTTTATGGTATTCCGGAATTCCGTCTTCCAAAACAGAAAGTTGTTAAGAAAGAGATCGAGAAAGTTAAAGAACTCGGTGTTAAATTTGAAACAAACGTTGTTATCGGTAAATCCACAACAATCGATCAGCTGATCGAAGATGAAGGATTTGAAGCTGTATTTATCGGTTCCGGTGCAGGTCTTCCGATGTTTATGGGAATCCCGGGTGAAAACGCAAGCGGTGTATTCTCTGCAAACGAGTACCTGACAAGAAGCAACCTGATGAAAGCATTCGATGACTCTTATGATACACCGATCGCAGCAGGTAAGAAAGTTGCTGTTGTCGGCGGTGGTAACGTAGCTATGGATGC
>ENA-OPBL01000144-OPBL01000144.1-human-gut-metagenome-genome-assembly--contig:-NODE-144-length-72360-cov-21.443068_pt1 | contig 72360 bp, 73 predicted proteins | sample MGYA00241073_ERZ501461 | MGnify/ENA primary metagenome ERZ501461 (study PRJEB25962, sample SAMEA2042630) | human gut metagenome | biome: human gut; feature: human-associated habitat; material: faeces... | reverse complement strand
CGGAATTATCAAGGAGATCTATACAATCGGACTTCCGGCAATCATTGCACAGGCATTGATGTCCATTATGGTTTATGTGATGAATCTGATCCTGAAGTTCAATCCAGCAGCACAGACAGCCTATGGATTATTTTATAAAGTTCAGCAGTTTGTACTGTTTCTCGCTTTTGGTCTGCGAGATGCGATCACCCCGATCATTGCATTTGCTTATGGAATGAGAAGTAAAAAGAGAATTCAGGATGGAATCAAATATGGTCTGATCTATACAATTGTGTTAATGATTCTGGGAATTACAATTACAGAGATTTTCCCCGGAGCATTTGCAACGCTGTTTAATGCGGGACAGTCAAGAGAATATTTTATTGAAGCAATGAGAATAATCTCAGTCAGCTTTTTGTTTGCAGGCATCAATATTGCTTATCAGGGTATTTATCAGGCACTGAATGGTGGTATAGAGTCCCTTGTTATTTCGCTTTTGAGACAGCTCATTATTATACTGCCGCTGGCCGGAATTTTTTCTATGTTTGTCAGAAATGGACAGATGGGCATTTCATTGATCTGGTGGTCATTTCCGATTACTGAAATAGTTTCATGTTTTGCAGGTTATGTATTTTTAAAGAGAATCAAAAAAAATAAAGTAGATGTTTTGAATTAAGGAGGAATCAGAGATGGCGAAAAGAATTATTACAATCAGTAGAGAATTTGGAAGCGGTGGACGTTTCATCGGAGAAAAAGTAGCGAAGAAACTTGGGATTGCTTATTATGATAAAAATATTATTAATGACATTGCAGAGAAGTCCGGTTTGTCACCGGAGTATGTTCAGAAAAATGCAGAATTATCTCCGAAAAAAGGATTATTTGCATATGCATTTGCCGGACGTGATATTACAGGAAAATCAGTAGAAGACATGGTGTATGAGGCACAGAGAAAGGTTATCTTAGAACTGGCTGATAAGGAATCTTGTGTGATTATCGGAAGAAATGCAGACTATATTCTGAAGGATAGGGACGATGTGCTGAATGTATTTATCTATGGGGATATGCCGGAAAAAACAAAGCGAATTATGGGGTTATATAATGTAGAAGAAAAGGAAGCTGTCAAAATGATGGCAGATACAGATAAAAGGCGTATGGCGAATTACAATTTTTATACGGATCAGAAATGGGGAAAAGCCAGCAATTATACGTTGTGTCTGAATAGTTCCAAGCTTGGGTACGACAGATGCGAGAAGATAATTATGGAATGTATATGACTGTGAAAATACATTCCGAAAATAGTTTGTTATAAAAAGGTAAAACATGAGCAAGAAAGGATGTGAGTCATAGAAATGTGACTTACGTCTTTTCTTATATTGTGCTGGAGAGGAGTTTTTGAAAAAACTTACTATTTGTGAAATGGGAAATACATTTTATGAAATACGAAAATGACGTTATATATTTTGTGGTAAGATGTATTCAGTAAAGAAACTATAACATAATGATACAAGGAGACGATAGGAATGAAACAGCAGGTATTTAATCCATATCTGCCAAGCTGGGAATATATCCCGGATGGAGAACCCTATGTGTTTGGTGATCGAGTATATGTCTATGGCTCTCATGATTCCTTTGGAGCACCGATTTTCTGTGTGAAGGATTATGTTTGTTGGTCTGCATCTGTGACAGATCTTTCTGATTGGAGATATGAAGGTGTTATATACAGAAAAAATCAGGATCCTTCTAATAAATTAGGAATTCGCTGTTTGTATGCACCAGATGTTACACAGGGACCAGATGGAAGATACTATCTCTATTATGCCTTTGACTTCATGGGTGAGATGGGAGTTGCTGTCTGTGATACTCCGGCAGGCAAGTACGAATTTTACGGACATGTTCATTTTAAAGATGGACATGTATGGGGAAAAAAGAGTGGGGAACCATTTCCGTTTGATCCGGGGATATTGGTAGACGATGATAAGCGAGTATATCTTTATTCCGGATTTGCTACTAAGGTTCCGGCTGTTGCTTCCAGAGGACGTAATCTGACCAATGAAGGCGGAGTTGTTCTGGAACTGGAACAGGATATGATTACAATCAAATCCGGCCCAGAACTTCTATTTCCTACAAAAGGAAAAAAGGGTGCTTTTCAGGATCATGCTTTTTTTGAAGCAAGTTCTATACGAAAAGTGGATGGAAAATATTGTTTTGTATATTCATCAGAACACAATCATGATCTTTGCTACGCAATGGCAGATTCACCTAAAGGTCCATTTACTTATGGAGGCGTTCTGGTAGATATTGGTGATCTTTATTTGAATGGAAATGAAGATGAGACACATGCCTCTAATTATTTAGGAAATACACATGGAGGAATGCTTCAGATAGAAGATCAATGGTATATCTTTTATCATCGACAGACAAATCGTAGTTCTTATGCAAGACAGGCATGTGCAGAAAAACTGGAACGTAGAAGTGACGGAGGCTTTCAACAGGCAGAAATTACAAGTTGTGGTTTGAATCAAGGAGCACTGAAAGGCATTGGAACTTATGAAGCAAGAATAGCGTGTAATTTGTGGTCGATAACTGGAACAGGACGATATGATGGAAAGTCACCGAAACAAAAATTGAAAGATCATCCTTATTTCACGCAGAGTGGAAAAGATCGAGAAAATAATGGAGATCAGTACATTGCAAATATGAAGAATGGGTCGGTCGCTGGTTTTAAATATTTCGAAATGGGAGAGGTAAATCAGATCGGAATTACTATACAGGGGAATGCAAAGGGAACAATGCAGGTTTCTGACAAATCTGATTTTGAAAATATTTGTGCAGAGATTGAAGTGAGTAACAGAGAGAAAGAAATGCATACTTATAAAGGTGCCTTAAACATCCCAAGAGGAAAAAGAGCATTATTCTTCAGATTTCAGGGAGAAGGTACAGTAGACTTTCATTCTTTTGAACTGATGAAAGATTAAAACTGGAAGAAAGAGAAATAGTAAAAGGAAGCAAACATTTAAGAAGCAGTCCTACTATTTGCTTTCACAAGCAATGGACGGGGACGAAAAAGCGATTGAACTGATAAGGATTGAAAATGAGATTGCAAGACTAGATAGTATGGTGTTAAATGCTTGAGGCTTATAAAAAGAAAAATTAGTGTCAAATTGGTGTCAAAAAGAAAAAATCACAAAAAAATTAGCACTCACCTCTTGATAATGGAAGTCGATTTTTGTCCTGCCTTGTGTATCCCGAAAGTGGCTGTTTTACAGGCTTTCTGGGGCATCAGTCATTTTGTCTGGTATTGTAAAGCAGTGTCAGATTTGTCGTAAATGTCGTAAATTTGTGGTCAAAAAATGATGAGAAATGGAGAGTGCTAATAAAATGAAATTAACGTATACAAATGTAAATGGATATCTGATCCCGAATCTCACCTATAAATCCGGTGAGCAGATGGAGCAACTTGGCAAGTATGGTTTTCTTCGCAGAGATTATCTGAAAAACTATCGAAATTCAACCTATCAGGTGATGCTTTTACAGGATACCATTGGAGAGCATCTTCTGGAAGTGGACAAGGCAGCCAGAGAACGGGAAGAGGTAATACTGAAACAGTTAGAAGAAAAAGAACCATTGCCGGATAAAGAGAAAGATCAGATTGCCTGGGTAAGAGCTGCTAATCAACACAAAGCAATTGCAGAAGAGATTATTCTCAATGAATTGATTTATGTTTAAATGAAGGTGATGAGGTCGTGGATTGCGACCTCATTATTGTATGAAAAATAGCAGTAGGCAGAATGAGAAAAATAGGGAAAAATGGGAACATGGATTTTGGGAACTCATAAGAAATGATTGTGCGGTAAAGTAACTTGAAATGCCAGTCTGGCATTTCAAGTTATAGAGGAGATGGAATGGCGGATCAGAAAGTAAGAGAAATGGAACCAGTGGAAACACAAATAGTTGAAATCATGCCACCGGACGTTGAAAATCTGATTTATGTAGTAAGAAACAAACAAGTCATGGTGGATAGTGATCTGGCAATGCTTTATCAGGTAGAAACGGGAGCGTTAAACAGAGCCGTTAAAAGAAATATTGCCAGATTTCCAGAAGATTTTCGATTTCAGCTTACAAAAGATGAATATGAAAACTTGAAATGCCAATTTGGCATCTCAAATGGCAGTGGAACAGAAAATGGTTATGGTGGCAGACGTACATTACCGTATGTATTTACAGAGCAGGGAATATCCATGCTTGCAAGTGTATTGCATAGTGAGGTGGCAATTAATGTAAGTATAGGTATTATGCGTGCATTTGTAGAAATGCGACGGTTTATAGCCAACAATGCACTTTTGTTTGAAAGGATTAGTAACGTTGAGCTAAAACAACTGGAATATCAGAAAAAGACAGATGAAAAACTGGAACAGATTTTTGAGTACATATCAGATCATGAGGAGTCTAATCAAAAGATATTTTTTGATGGTCAGATATATGATGCATTCAGCTTATTGATAGGACTGATTCAGAAAGCAGAAATGGAAATTGTTCTGGTAGATGGATATGTGGATGTAGGAACATTAAATATTTTGTCAAAGAAGAAAGAAAATGTGGCGGTGACAGTTTATACACAGCAACGGACAAAATTATCTCAAACAGATGTAGATAACTTTAATGCACAGTATCCTAAACTGGATGTGAAGTACACAAGAGCATTTCATGATCGTTTTTTAATTCTTGATAAAACGAAAGCATATCATGTGGGTGCGTCTTTGAAGGATGCAGGTAAAAAATGTTTTGGAATTAATCTGATTGAAGATGCAGGTATTGTAAGAGATATTTTACAGAGATTGGAATTGGAAACAGAAGAATAGAAAAGTAAGTTATGCAGAAAGGCGTGAGTCATAAGAATATGGCTTGCGTCTTTTTCTGTCTGGAAAGGAAGTGGGGAGCATGGCACAGATTTTTCGTGTAGAGAGAACTAAGAATTTTACGGTAATGAGTAATCACCATTTCAAGAATAAGAATCTGACATTGAAAGCGAAAGGTCTATTATCGCTGATGTTAAGTTTGCCAGATGACTGGAATTACAATATGCAAGGACTGGCAACATTGAGCAGAGATGGGATTGATTCTGTTCGTTCTGCAATTAAGGAATTAGAGCATCATGGATATGTGGAACGTCATAGATTGCGTAATGAGTATGGCTTTTATGGCAATACCGAATATATTATCCGGGAAGTTCCATTAGGAGAAGAAAATGATTAAGTGGAGAAGAGAAGTGCCTAAGGGTGGATAGTCCAATTTTGGACAATCAGGTCATAGGAAATTTCTATCTCCGGACATCAGAAAATAGGAAAACCAGATATGGTAAATCCCATACTGGACAAACCGTTGCTATTAATAATCCATGTTATTAAATATGAATTATTAAAGAACTAGTATAATCCATTTTAATTGTCTTTATGTTTGAAGTATGGTATACTATTCCCATAATGAAAGGGGAATGATACGATGCCAAATACAGTAAAAGTGCTGAAGCTTACAACGGATGAAAAAAACTCTTTAGAGTGTCTTCTTCGATGTCCAACAACGGAAGCCAGAAAATATATCCGGGCAAAGATTTTGTTATTAAAAAGTGATTCTTATACCAATGAAGCCATTGCCGACAAGCTTGATATAACCGTGCCTACCGTCCGCTTATGTCTCCAGAAATATTTTGCTGGCGGTATTGATAATGCTTTAAACGATTGCAAAGGAAAAGGTCGCAAGCAGGAAATATCCGATGATGACATCACATGGGTGGTCAATAAAGCCTGCCAGAAGCCGCTGGATTACGGTTTTTCTGCTGAATTTTGGTATCCCGCCAGCTTTACTCGTTTTATACAGTCTATTGCTGTGAAGGAAGGGCATCCAAGGTTAGAACATGTTTCAGAATTTTCTCTCAGGAAAATTCTTGCCAATGCCAAAATCCGTCCTTTTAAAGTCACATATTACTGCGAAAAAAGGGATCCTGATTTCGATTCAAAGATGCACAATGTCCTTGTAATTTATAAGCAGGTTTCACTGCAGTTTGATAAAGACGGGAATCTGCTACCTTTTGAGGGAACCCCTGTCCATACGTTATCCTATGACGAGAAACCGGGAATACAAGCAATCGGCTCCACAACTCCAGATCTGCCGCCGATTAGTAATACAGAGAAAGGCAGCAGCTATATGCGGGATTATGAGTATATCCGCTATGGTACTATATCGTTACTGGCGGCGATAGATCTTCTTACAGGAGAGGCAATCCCACTGGTGAGTGATACCCACAAAAGTTCAGATTTTGTGGAGTTCCTAACACGGTTGGATGCAAAATATCCTGAAGGTGATAAAATACGTCTCATCCTTGACAACCATTCGGCACATACATCGCAGGAAACACAGCGATATTTAAATAACCATTTAGGAAGGTTTGAGTTTGTATTCACACCAACTCATGGTTTCTGGCTTAACTTGGTAGAAGGTTTTTTCAGCAAACTCACAAAGCAAATGCTTCAAGGTATACGTGTTGCTAGCAAGGAAGAACTGTCGGAGCGGATTTATAAATACTTTGATGAGATTAATCAGATTCCTATTCCATACCATGGGTCTTATAATCTCGATAGTATCGACCTAGCTACAGAGGATATTGACCAGATTGTGTATGAAGTTGTCAATGCCAAGGCGGCATCGGAAGAACTGAGTTGTAAACGTGCACCTAAGCCTATAAAACGCAGTCCTAAAAAGTCTGCCAAAACAGAAAACTAATTAAAACGGATTATACTAGTATTTTCACAGTTGCAAGGAATTGCGGAAATCTATAAAATTCATGGTTCTGTACAAAATCCAGAATCCATTGTCATTAACAAAGCAGATTATCAGAAATTTTATGACAAAGGAAAATATCTTGCCGCAAAATTGATGACGATTTTTATGGAATATCCGATTATTTTCATAGGTTACTCTATTTCAGATTCAGATATTCAGGCGATTCTTAGCGATGTTGTGGAATGTTTGCCATTGGATAAAATAGAAACTTTACAAAAAAGATTTATTTTTGTTGAATATAATCTGGATTTCATTGGAAGATGGTCGTATTGATGAAAATATGCTTGCACTTTCGATTGGTTTAACAACGACCGGTGTATATGGTTTAGCAAGAGCAGCAAATTCTGAACAATGGTATAGAAACATTATCTTACACGATTCGTTATATTCATGCGAGCAATTATTAGAATTTGTTTATCCAGAGCTTGCAAAACAAAATTCCTGGAAATTGCCGGTGTGGTATTATATTTCAAAATCTAATATGAAAAGCGAATTGGCAGAAGAAAAAGCCCCACATTCATATACTGAAATTGTCACAGAATCAACAATTAAACGTAATCGTTCTGCAATTGGAGAAAGAACAGCATGGGAAGTATGGACACAAGAAAAAGATAATTTAATGAAGGCAATTCGTTTGCTTGGGTGTATGCCAGAAGAAAAAATAGATGTAAATCAGTATCGAAGTATTTTGCAAGCGATATTTACAGAGAACAACAATATTTTAAGTTCTTTAGATAGTCCGAATCGTAGTAATCTTCACAGAATGATTAGGATATATGATTTTCTGGAATATGGACAAAAAAAGACCCCGTGATTCAAGCATCTGCAAGCAGACACCATCACGGAGACCCCGGACAGCTGGAATACAGGCAACATAGCATCTGTAAACAGACACCATCACGGATGCACTATAAACCTATACTCATTATATGAGGTAAGCTATTTTTTGTCAACAACCAGATCTTGGATAAAGAAGGAAAGAGAACCATGATTATAGAAGAAATTTATGCAGGTGTAGCGATAAGTACCATATATTTGAAAGTACAGAGGGAAGATAATGCAGCATGGATACAGACAAAATAATACAAGATTTAAATCGCAGATTTGCTGTATTTCTGCCTGAGTTTTATCAGCGTCGTATCATTTTCTGGTACGATGAAGATAAGGAATTTGAGGATAAACTGGATGAAGTGGTTTTGGAAAATGCAAAGGTGATTGAGTTGACTGGGAATAATGTGTTTTGCCGGAATCTATATGAAGCTCGGAGAACTAATGAGTATGTTCAGTCTTAATGCCAATGACAGTCAGCGTGACCGTTCATGTGTATAAGGACGGTGCAATGGCCATTACCCAGAATCCGACACTTGCTCCAGCAGTACAGAAATCAAAGCATGAGCCGAAAGCACAGGAAACCGATGTCCGTGTCAGCTCTGATACAGTCAAGGACGCTACCGTTTTCTTGGAAACATTTTTTAATCTGTACCCGACAGCTGCGGAAAAGGAACTTGTCTATTATGTCAAAGACGGAGTGCTTGCTCCTGTTTCTGGCGACTATGTATTTTCAGAACTGGTAAACCCTGTCTTTACCAAAGATGGCGATAACCTCAAGGTCAGTGTGTCTGTGAAGTATCTGGATAATAAGTCGAAAATGACACAAATCTCACAGTATGAGCTTGTATTACATAAGAACGATAACTGTAAGATTGTAGAATAAATATTACAGCAGAATAGTATACAACAAAACAGAGTAATGTGGACATCCGTTTAGCACCGACCGTAGCGGAGCGAAGAACATTCAGATGCACAGATTACAATGAATGTCTACAATCATATTGCAGAGAAGTCTCACGTGGAAAATGAGATGTCTAAAATGAATCTGCCGGAAACTGTACCTGCTGTGGTATAAACCATAAGCCGTTGTCGTAAAATGTGGTAAGAAAATCAGACGAATATATTTTTCCAAGAATTTGTCGTAAAAATGTGGTCAAATCAAGAAAATTGAGTGCGAAAGAGAATGTTACGCCATGCACAGCGAGGGAATTTATTCCCTCGCTGTCGCCCTATAAAATAGCAAAAATAGACGCCCTTGCAAGTAAACTTGCAGGGCGTTATTTTTGCTATTTTGCATGGCTCGTAGCGTTCACAAATTCTTCACAAAAAATTAGCACTCACCTCTTGACAGTGCTAATAATAAGTGTTATATTACAACTAGAACAAAGGAAGGGGAACAAAAAGAGAACAAAGAAATAAGTTCTATGAGATTCCTGATAACCTAAGTTCCAAAGAAACAAGGTAAAGATGCATAACTGAGAGTCCATCACATGGAGATGAACGGTATAGAAAAGGAGAGATGACTTATGTTGATGCCTAGTATTTTTGGAGAAAATTTATTTGATGACTTTTTTGGAGATTTTCCATTTTATTATGATGACAGAGCAATGAAAGATACAGAGAAGAAACTTTACGGACGCAGAGCCAGCCATATAATGAAAACCGATATCAAGGAAACCGATAAAGGCTATGAACTGGTCGTAGATCTTCCGGGATTTACCAAAGATGAAGTAAAGGCTGACCTGGAGAATGGTTATCTGACTATCAGTGCAGAGAAAGGCCTGGATAAAGATGAGCAGGAGAAAGAGACAGGACGTTATATCCGTAAGGAACGTTACGCAGGTGCCTGTAGCCGTAGCTTCTATGTAGGTAAAGAAGTTGAGAAAGAAGACATTAAAGCAGAATTCAAACATGGTATCCTCACATTATTTGTACCAAAGAAAGAAGCAAAACCAGCAGTAGAACAGAAGAAAACAATTGCCATTGAAGGCTGATGAATAAATATTCTGACTGACCCGTTAAGGGTCAGCCAGAGATTAAAAACAGATATAAAAATAAAAGCTTACACTAAAAGATTGAAGATAAAAGGTTGAAAAAACCTGTAAAGATAGATTTGGAAAGTAAATCTGATGAACAGATTTGACATATATAAAATATATTAGAAAAGGAGATATGACTTATGTTAATGCCTAGTATTTTTGGAGAAAATTTATTTGATGACTTTTTTGGAGATTTCCCATTCTATTATGATGACAGAGCAATGAAGGATGCAGAGAAGAAACTTTATGGACATAAAGCAAATCATGTAATGAAAACTGATATCAAGGAAATGAATAACGGATACGAACTGATTGTAGATCTTCCAGGATTTAAGAAAGATGAAGTTCATGCAGCACTTGAAAATGGTTATCTGACCATCAGTGCAGAGAAAGGCCTGGATAAAGATGAGAAGGAAAAAGAGACAGGACGTTATATCCGCAGAGAACGTTATGCAGGTGCCTGCAGTCGTAGCTTCTATGTAGGTAAGGAAGTACATCAGGACGACATCAAAGCAGAATTCAAACATGGTATCCTGACATTATTTGTTCCGAAGAAAGAAGCAAAGCCAGCAGTGGAACAGAAGCACAGCATCTCCATTGAAGGATAATAGATGTTAAGTTACAGCAACGGGAGGTCAAATCTTTTGGCTTCCCGTTGTTTGCATAATGAGGATTGCAGAAATATGAAGTCAGGAATGATTGCGTTAGAATGTGTTTATGAGGGAAGGTGATGATATTGAAAAGAGACTACTATGAAGTTCTTGGCGTGAACAAAAACGCAGATGCAGCAACGATTAAGAAAGCATACAGAAAACTGGCAAAGAAATATCATCCGGACAGTAATGAGGGAAATGCTTCGGCAGCAGAGCATTTTAAGGAAGTAAATGAAGCCTATGATGTTCTGAGTGATGAGAAGAAACGTAAACTGTATGATCAGTTTGGCCACGCTGCTTTTGAAGAAGGTGCCGGTAATTATGGAAACGCACAGGGAAGCCCGTTTGGCAGTGGCTTTGGCGGAGCACAGGGCAATCCTTTTGGCGGCGGTTTCCATGGCTCGTACAGTGATGGCAATGGTTATCATGAATATCATTTTGAGAATGGCGAAGATATGGATGATATCCTGAAGAACATCTTTGGTGGTGGATTTAAGAAGAGTAAATCATCCGGTGGTTTTGGAAGCAGCGGCTTCGGTGGCAGTGGATTTCATGGAAGTGGTTTTGGTGGATTCGGAAGCAATGGAACTGGCGGCTTCGGCAGTGGCTTTGGTACAGGTGGAAGTGATTTTGGCAGTCAGGGCTTTGGCGGTTCTTACAGCAGTAAAGGTGAGGATCTTCATGCAGAGGTTACTGTCAGCTTTGATGAAGCTGCTTTTGGCGGTAAGAAGGTTATCCGCCTGCAGAGCAGCAACGGTGGCGTCCAGAATTACGAAGTCAATATTCCGGCAGGTATTGAATCCGGTAAATCTATCAGACTTAAAGGAAAAGGATATCCGGGAGTCGGCGGAGGTGAAGCCGGTGACCTGCTTCTGAAAGTAAACGTTCAGGATAAACCCGGATATAAACGGGAAGGCAGAGATGTTTACACAACTGTAAATATCCCATTTACAACAGCAGTATTTGGCGGTGAGGCGAAGGTTCACACTATTTACGGTGATGTTCTCTGTAACATTAAACCGGGTACTCAGTCCGGAACGAAGATACGTCTGAGAGGCAAAGGTATCGTTGCAATGAATAATCCGTCGGTACACGGTGATGAATATGCAACTGTACAGATTGAAGTTCCGACAAATCTGACACCGGAAGCAAGACGGAAACTGAAAGAATTTGAGCAGGAATGTAATGGAAGCCGCAGAAGTCGTGGATTTGGCAGCGGGAGTGCGGCGTGAAGAGTAATCAGAAATATTTTTGAGAATATAGTGAAGCAATTTTACAGAGAAACGAAAAGGATACATGCACAGTAACATTACCGTGTATGTATCCTTTTAGCATAATAGGGAAAAATATTCTATGAGCTTTTTCTGATATAGAATATTGTTTATCTGGGTTCTTTTCCATCACGGAAGAGCATCATCATTTCCTTGGTCAGGCTGATATTATTGCCCTGATCCGGGATTTTATCACGTTCTACCCACTGTGCCATGGAGAGCTCTTCATGGTCAACGGTCAGGGTATCATCGCCGTCCACATCACAGAAGAATCCGAAAAGCAGGGTACCGCTGAAGGACCATGGCTGGCTTTTGTAATAGCGGAGATTCTTTACCTTAAGGCCAACTTCCTCCATTACTTCTCTGTGAACAGTTTCTTCAATGGTTTCTCCGATTTCTGCAAAGCCTGCGATAAGGGCGTAACGCTTAAATCTGCGGCCCTCATATTTGGAAAGAATGATTTTATCTCCGTTTGTGATTCCTACGATTACTGCAGGACACAGGACAGGGTACTCCTGATTGCCGCAGGAAGGGCATTCCATCATACGTTCTTTTTGGCTGTGCAGCATTGGTTTTCCACAGCAGCCGCAGAACCGGCGCTTGCTGTACCACTGGAAAAGCTGATGTCCTGTAACTCCTGCAAATGCCAGATGCTGTGGCCGGGCTGTCCGAAGATTTCGTATATCCTGAAATTCGTAATCTGGAAGAAGGGTGGTATCCAATTCCGGGATCAGATAGAAACGCTGATCATCGATAGAAAACAGATAAATATACTTGCTGTAGAGATCTGAAACTTTTTCCTCCAGATCCTGAAAACGTGGAAAATAAATATCTGCTTCCCGTTCCTGATGTGGAAGAAGAATACTGCCTTTTTCGTAGGCAAGGATAAAACTGTTCTTATCCGGGGCAGAAGGTTTGTATTCGTTGTGGTAAGTGTGTGGTGCGATATCCTGAATCATAGTAATGTTCCTTTTCTGTTACTGCCGCCGCAGAGTTGTTCTGTGAAATATATTACAGGTGCGGAAGTGAGCAGTAATCTATTATTTATTAAATGAGCAGGCAATCCTGCAGGCAGGATTGCCTGTACATAGTATATTACGGCAGTTTTAGAAAAACAAGAGAAGATATCCAATTGCTACAGGCAATCTGAAATGAATGTTACTGTGAACGGAGTGGACGGTAACATTTTGGCTTGCATGCCTCGGGATATTACCAGGGAACAGTAATACAGTAACATAAGAAATACTGAAAAAAATAAAAAACGTATTGCACTTTGAAAATGAGAGTGGTATAATCAGCTTAACAAATTGGTAATACCAAAAAACGAAATGAGTAATACTTGAATGGAGGGATTTTACAGTTATGGGATATGTAAAATGGAGTTATGACACATTAAATACTTTTTGCCACGACGTATTTCGTAAATTTGGTTTTAATGAAGAAGAGACGAATATCATCAAGGATGTTTTGCTTACCGCAGATCTGTACGGGATTGAAAGCCATGGAATGCAGAGAATGGTAAGATATGATAAAGGAATTGAGAAGGGAACCATCCATCCGGATGCGAAGCCTGAGGTCGTATTTGAGACACCTGTATCAGCAGTGATCGACGGACATGACGGTATGGGACAGCTGATTTCCCATTTTGCAATGGAGAAAGCTATTGAGAAGGCGAAGAAAACAGGTGTTGGATTTGTATCTGTAAGAAACTCCAATCATTTCGGTATTGCAGGATATTATGCGGAAATGGCTTCCAAACAGGGCTTACTTGGTATGGCATGTACCAACTCGGAAGCAATCATGGTACCTACCTTTGGACGAAAAGCAATGCTTGGTTCCAATCCCATTGCAGTGGCAATGCCGGCAGAACCTTATCCATTCCTTTTTGACTGCTCCACAACAGTAGTTACCAGAGGAAAACTGGAAATGTATAATAAGATGGGAAAACCACTTCCACAGGGCTGGGCTCTGGGAGCAAATGGTCAGGAAAGCACAGATGCCCCGGATGTACTTGCCAATATTGTTGCCAAGAAGGGCGGCGGAATCATGCCACTTGGCGGTAATAAAGAGGTAAACGGAAGTCATAAGGGTTACGGTTATGGAATGCTCTGCGAGATTTTCAGCTCCATCTTTTCCATGGGTGTTACTTCTGATAAATGCTGTACATTTAAAGACAAGACAGGTATCTGTCATGGATTTGCTGCCATTGATCCCGCAATCTTCGGAAATGCAGATGATATCAGGGCACATTTTTCCGAATATCTGGAAACTCTTCGTCAGAGTCCAAAGGCAGAAGGCGCAGAGCAGATTTATACTCATGGTGAGAAGGAAGTATTTGCAGAAAAAGAGCGCAGAGAGAATGGCATTCCTGTAAATGACAACACAATGGTTGAGCTTGCCAACCTCTGCAATTATCTGAAGGTTGATTTTGGCTCTTACTTCAAGGGCTATGAACTGCCGAAGGACAGTAAGTTCTTTAGTGGTAATTATTAAATAAGCGCCCATCATGCTGATAACCATAACTATAGAATATATCATATAAAATTACTTTTTTTGAGACGCCCGTTTATCAGCATGTGGAAATAAAAAGAAACTGCATAATCAGATACGACCGGTAGAATTTACAGATCGTATCTGATATGCAGTTTTTTGTTTTCTTTAATTTTCTTCAGTATTCTTCGGACAGTTATGAGCATTCATGTCATCGTTGTCTGTCATAAGATATTTGCGGATCGCAAACAGAACTGCGATACTGAGTACGCCAAGAAGAGTTTCTGCTGGCCCGAGGTGTTCGACTACCATCTGACGTGCTGTGGCAAACATCAGAACCTCAACAACTGTCTGTGCGGAATGCTGGCAGAGCATTTTTACAAATTCCACGCCTACTACCAGAGACAAAGCCTGGGAAAGGAAAGTGCTGAAAAATTCTGTATCCATGGACATAACAGAAGTATCTGCAACCTCCATGATCAGCCGGAAGCCTGCCAGTGCGATCACCAGCAGAATTACGATAGAAAGAGCAATTTCCGCGTAACGTGAAATATTGTAAATGATTGTGTTAAAGTGTTTACGAATGTTATGGTTAACCTGTCGTTTGGGGCTCATAACTGTGAGTCCTTTCTGTTTTGTTGTATATGGTGAATGTAAAGAAGTGTAACTGTTTATAGTGTTACGAAAAAGATTAATATAAATAATCTTTATTTACATAACCATATTTGCAGAGTTTCTGGGAGTAAACATACCAGTACTGTGCATCAGTTGTATCCACAAGCTGAACTGTATCGCCGGAATACAACTGTCCGATCTCGTTGGAAGAGTCGTAAGCCTTCGCAGAGCGCAGAGCCAGATAACCGGTAGCAACACTGACTGTTCTGGTGGCATATGTGGTTGTTCCGTCAATCAGATAATCTTTATTTACATATCCGTTTTTTCCTAACTTCTGAGAGTAAACGTACCAGTACTGGGAATCGCTGGTGTCGATAAGCTGAACTGTATCGCCGGAATACAGCTGTCCGATCTCATTGGAGGAATCATAAGCTTTTGCGGAACGCAGAGCCAGATAACCCTTGGCAACACTGACAGTATAAGAACCGGACGAACTTGTCGGCTGTGATGAGAGGAAATACAGGTAATCGTTATTTACGTATCCGGATCTGTTCAGTTTTGGAGAATAGACGTACCAGTAATCACTGGTGGTATATTCTGTAACTTCAACAGTATCACCGGAATACAGCTCGCCGATCTCGTTGGAGGAATCATAAGCCATGGCAGAGCGCAGAGCCAGATACCCTTTACTTACACCTACCTGATAAGTGTCAGATGCCATAACGGTCTGTGAGCTGCAGGGTACAGATACAGCAGCAATCGTAGCTGCAAGAATCATGGAAACTGCAATATTTTTTCTTTTTTTCATAGTGAATCCCTCCTTTGGGTTATTATGTACTCTGAGAGTACATTATTTAATTATAGTAATCGTAAATCGTTCTGCTTAAGGTAGCGATCGTATTCTGTGCGGAACCGGCGCTTGAGAGATTCTGGGACATAAATACGATTACTACGTCATTTTTGGAATCATAGATGATTCCGGCATCATTTTCCACGTTGTCAAGTTCTCCGGTTTTATTTGCGGTTTTGACTCCTTCCGGAAGCTGTGCGGGAATTTTGTTACAGCGTGTCTGTGCCTTGAGCAGATTAAACATATCAGTGGCATGGGTGTAGCCGGATGTATCCTGTTTATAAATCTCCTGCAGGAGATGACCACAGTCCCCTACAGATGTGTAGTTATCATCATTCTCATTGCTGGCAAGGAGCATACGTCCCATGTGAGTCTGGTCATAGCCATGTGCCTGGCAGAAACTGTTGACAGCCTGCATACCTGCTGCGGAATCACCGCCGCCAAGATAAGTTGTCAGGGTATTGGCTGCATCATTATCGCTGACTGTGATCATGGAGTACAGATTGGAGTCTACAGAATCCCTGCCGTATTGTCCGGTTATCTGATCATAATTCTCGTAGACAGCTCCCATGATATAGAGCTTGATCAGGCTTGCAGCCTGCATTTTCTGATCATTAAGACTGCCCTCGGTTCCATTTACAAGATCGGATATGAAAACAGCCCAGGTTCCGTTTTCAGTGGGAAGCTGACTCTGAACCTGTTTTAAAATTGTCTCCAGTTTCTCATCTGTGACCGGTTCTGAAGATGTGCCTGCCCCGGAACCGTTAAAGACGCTTTCAGAACTCTCTGAAGATGAAGAAGGGGAAAGCATTCCCTGACTTTCTACGGATGTTCCCGCGGCCTCTGTATTTTCAGCAGCATGACTGCTGTATGCAGGAGTAACAAGAAGGCTGAGCGATAGCAGAGGTATTAATAATTTTTTTGAAAACATTGCGTTCACCACCTGTTAAATATTTACTGTAAAACATTCGGAATCTGTTGATCTGTTATATAAATCGTATTTCTTTATATTTAGATAAATCAGGTTTAAAAGTCTTATTGTGCAGGCACAAATGATTTTTAAAATCTGATATCTGTATATACAAAATTATACAGTGTTTAGAGTTGTGTTACAAGTGTATTTACAGTTGATCTTAAAATTTATTTTGGAATTGTTATAAGTAAGTTCCTGTGGAAGTTGCAGAAAATTCGTGATATATCGTGTGAATTTATGGGATAGTATAAATCTGGCGTAATACATCTGTCTTGTGCATGGTGTATATTGAGATGCGTTCATACAATTTGTAGGAATACGGGCGTGAAAAATCCGCATATCTGATTATATATTTTGGATTGTATAAATGCTACAATAAAATCATCAGAAACGAGACAAAGAACGGCAAATTAAACAAATAAATGTGGGAATGTGGGGGCATTTTCATATTGCATGAGGAGGTAGATTATATGTTAACACCGAAACAGAATATGCTGGAAGTTATAAAAGGCGGAAATCCTGACAGATTTGTTAATCAGTATGAAGCAGTACAGCTTCTTTTTCATCCGTTTATGTTTGCAAACCCGCTGCTTCAGCCGGGTCAGGAAAATGTAGTGAATGCATGGGGGGTAACCAATACTTTCCCGAAAGGAGTTCCGGGTTCTTTTCCTGTACATACTCCTGACAAGATCGTGGTAAAGGATATTGAAGACTGGAAAGACTATGTACATGCACCGTCTTTGAAATTTACCCAGGATCAGTGGGATATGGTGAAGGCTCAGTATGATGCAGTTGACGGAGAACAGGCATTTAAAGCAGCTTTCGTTGCACCGGGATTATTTGAGCAGACTCATCATCTGTGTGAGATCAGTAATGCGTTGGTTTATTATATTACTAATCCGGATGAAATGCATGATCTGATCAAATATCTGACAGAGTGGGAACTGGAACTTGCTGAAGGTATCTGTTCCAACCTTCATCCTGATGCATTATTCCATCATGATGACTGGGGTGGACTGGACAGTACATTTATGAGTCCTGCAATGTTTGATGAATTTTTACTTGAGCCATATAAAGAAATTTACGGATATTATCACAGTCATGGCGTTGAGCTGGTTATCCATCATTCTGACAGTTACGCAGCAACACTGGTTCCTTCTATGATTGAGATGGGAATCGATGTATGGCAGGGATGTATGGAAACCAATAATCTTCCGGAACTGATCAGGAAATATGGCGGAAAGATCAGCTTCATGGGCGGTATCGAAAATCGTGCAGTTGATTTTGAGGGCTGGACAGATGAGAATTGTGATGCAGTGGTACGTCGTGTCTGCGAAGAATGTGGAAACAAATACTTTATTCCATGTATCGCTCAGGGTGGCCCTGGTTCTGTTTATCCGGGTGTTTATAAATCTCTCTGTGATTCCATTGACAAGCTGAATGAAGAGAAATTTGGCATTAAGGCATCTGAATCTACAAGGCTTCCATGGCAGATTATGTTCTGATCTCAGGTATTTGTCAGTGGCAAAACGGAATACAAATATCTGTCCGACATTTAGATGAAATTTCAGGTGTTGCAGAGGATGATGCTATGGAGGTGTTTGAAAATGATTATTATTGGTGAGAAAATTAATGGTTCTATCCCGATCGTTGCAGAAGCGATTGCGAAAAGAGACTCTGAATTTATTAAAGCAAGAGCAAAGCTTCAGGCGGAAAGCGGAGCTACTTATATTGACTGTTGCGCTTCTGTTCCGGAAGCGGAAGAAGTGGAAACATTGAAATGGATGATCGACTGTATCCAGGAGGTTACAGATCTTCCGATCTCAATTGACAGCCCGAGTCCGGATGTTCTGGCACAGGCTTATAAGTTCTGTAAGAAACCTGGAATTTTTAACTCTGTATCAGGAGAGGGACATAAGATTGATACGATTTTCCCGATCATGGCTGAGCCGGGAAATGAGGGATGGCAGGTAATTGCGCTGCTGAGTGACAATACAGGTATTCCGAAATGTGCAGCAGACCGTCTGAAAGTTTTTGACAAGATCATGGCGAAAGCGAAAGAGTACGGAATTGCTCCGGACAGGATTCACATTGATCCGCTGGTTGAGATGCTTTGTACTTCTGAAGATGGTATTGCAACGAATATTGGGACGATCACAAGTGTACGTGAGCAGTATCCGACCATTCATATTACGGCAGCAATCAGTAATATTTCCTTTAATCTGCCGGTTCGTAAGCTGATTAATTACGGGTTCCTGGTACTGGCAATGAATGCAGGACTGGACAGTGGAATTATGGATCCGACAAATAAGGATATGCTTGGACTGGTTTATGCAACAGAAGCATTACTTGGTCTGGATGATTATTGTATGGAATATATAGGGGCTTACAGAGAAGGCTTAATTGGTACAACAAAGAAGAAGTAAGTTGAATCTGCAGAAACTGTGTAAATGAATTAAGTGGTTGGAATCTGAAATTGAGAAATAACAGGAGGATTTGATTATGTCTAAGATAAATGAAGTTGCGGAATTAGTTGAAAAAGGGAAAGCGAAATTAGTAGGACCGGCTGTACAGGAAGCTATTGATGAGGGTGATGATCCGGTTGCGATTCTGAATGATGGTATGATCAGTGCGATGTCTGTAGTTGGTGAGAAATTCAAAAATGGTGAGATCTTTGTTCCGGAGATGCTGGTTGCAGCTCGTGCTATGAAGAAAGGTGTTGAGGTTCTGAAACCGCATCTGGCATCTGGTTCTACAGGTGCACTTGGTAAGGTTATCATTGCTACGGTTTCCGGTGACCTTCATGATATTGGTAAGAATCTGGTTGCCATGATGATCGAGAGTGCCGGATTTGAGGTGATCGATCTTGGAGTCGATGTTCCGGCGGCTAAGATTATTGAGTGCTATAAAGAGAATCCGGATGTTAAGATCATTGCTCTTTCTGCGCTGCTGACTACTACTATGCCGGCTCTGAAGGAGACTGTTGAGGCGTTGAATGCGGCGGATTTCAGAGGTAATATTAAGGTTATGGTTGGCGGAGCGCCGATTACAGAAGCTTTTGCTGAGGAAATTGGTGCTGACGGATATTCTGATGATGCGGCTAGTGCGGCGTCACTGGCTAAGAAGTTGGCGGCTTGATCTGATTGCTTGCTTGTGCGGGTTTAGTATAACATGAAAATATTATGAGGGGACTGCTCTGGGGAGTGGTCCTTTCGTGTATTTTGGGATTTTTTGGAGTGTGTTATAATGGGAAAAAGGGGACGCTCAGAAAAATATTTTATTTCATGTGCGGTTTCGGGGTCTAAGATATTCTAACCTCTCAGAAATCTGCTAAAGGCATGAGCAGCCTTCTCAAACTCGCTCCGTTGCAAACTTCGCTCAGACAGTGATACAGTCTGCTCATAACGCAGATTTCTGAGAGCTAAGAATATCTAAGACCCCTGCAAATGCACATGAAATAAAATATTTTTCTGAGCTGGCTGTTGGCTGTTGTGATGTTTGGATTGGATATGTGGGAGGTTTTTATGGCTTGGGTTAAGTTTGTGCGTGAGGATATTGAGATAGAGGTGGAGGATGGGATATCGGTACTGGAGGCGGAGATTCAGGCAGGACTGAGGCCGGATGCGCCTTGTGGCGGTCTGGGGAAATGTGGGAAGTGTCTGGTTAAGATTAATGGTGAAGTTGTTAAGGCGTGTCAGATTCGGATTGGTGAAGGTGAGACTTGTGTAGTGGAGACATTGGACAGGGCTGGCAATGAAAAGATTTTGACGGATGGATTTAACAGAGAAGTTGTGTTTGAACCGGGACTACGGATGGCTCAGGTTGAGCTGGAGAAGGCGAAAACAGGGGAGAAGCGGTCGGACTGGCAGAGGCTGCTGGATACGCTGGCGGAGACAGATGGTGAGGTTGAGCCGGGGCAGATGGAGGTGGATCTGAAGCTGGCGGGTGAATTGTATGGGATGCGCAGGGATTCTGATGAATGGTATGTGATTTACAGTAGACGGCGGATTCTGGAAATGAGGAAGGAAGCTGGTCGGAGGTGTCTGGCAGCGTTTGATATTGGGACGACTACCATTGCGGGGTATTTGCTGGATGGTGCGGATGGGAGGACTCTGGCAGTTGAGAGCAGGATGAATCCGCAGGCGCAGTATGGTGCGGATGTGATCATGCGGGCGAATTATGCGTTGGAGCATGGAACAGAAGCGTTAAGTATGTGTGTTCGGAAAGCGGTTAATGAGATGTTGGGAAGTCTGGCAGAGGATGCAGGGATAAGGAGAGAGGATGTTTTTCAGGTGTGTGTTGTGGGAAATACTTGTATGCATCATCTGTTTCTGGGGATTTCTCCGGCTTCGCTGGTACATGCGCCCTATACTCCGGCTGTGAGTGAGAGGCTGGTGCTGAATGCGGGGGATTATGGTCTGGCTGTGCAGGAGCGTGCAGAGTTGATCATGCTTTCGGATATTGCAGGATATGTGGGAGCGGATACCTGTGGATGTCTGCTGTCTATCAGGCAGGATCAGCAGGAAGAGATTTCTCTGATGATCGATATTGGAACGAATGGTGAGATGGTTCTGGGAAACAGGGAGCGGATGGTGACCTGTTCTACTGCGGCCGGGCCTGCTTTTGAGGGTGCGAAGATTGAGTGTGGAATGCGTGGCGCGGCCGGGGCTGTGGATCATGTGAAGTATGAGGATGGGAAGTGGAACTATACAACTGTTGGGAATAAGCCGGCGGTTGGTTTGTGTGGTTCGGGATTGATCGATCTGGTGGCGGGTCTTCTGGATGCTGGAATGCTGGATGAGAATGGTGTGCTGAGAAGCGGACAGGAGAAGCAAGGTGTGTTTATTCTGGTACCGCCAGAGCGGGGCGGTAATGAGAGAGGGGTTTATCTGACTCAGAAGGATCTCGGAGAGGTTCAGCTTGCGAAAGCTGCGATTGCAGCGGGAATTCAGATGCTTATGGAGCGGATTGGGATTACAGAAGATGATATCTGTTCGGTATATATTGCAGGTGCTTTTGGCAACTATATGGATCCGGTCAGTGCCGGGAAGATTGGCTTGCTTCCGGCGACGCTTGTGAAGAAAGTGAAACCAGTGGGAAACGCTGCTGGTGAGGGTGCGAAGATCGCACTTGTGAATGAGAAGGAAATGCTGGAGATGGATGAGCTGGTGAGAAAGATTGAATTCGTTGAGCTGGCTGCTTCGGCTGATTTTCAGGATCATTTTATTGATGAACTGGGATTTGAGACAGGTGAATGACTTTATCCGCCTGATTGAATTATTGAGAAGTGCAGATTTCTTCTGATAAACTGCGGAGCAGTTATTCGGTGCAGAACTGAGGCGCGAAGAGGATAATTTTATCTGCCTGATGAGGTTGCTATAGATTATATAAGAGAGTAAGGGGTTAGATTATGGATATAAAAAAAATAGAGCAAATGGGAATGGAGCAGGGGTTTTCGCATGTGGTGTTGCTGGATTGTGATACGATTGAGCTGAAGCCGGAGGTTCGACAGATGTGTGCAGCAGATACCTGTCATAAGTATGATAAGTGCTGGAGCTGTCCTCCGGGATGTGGCTCTCTTGAGGAATGTGAAGCGAAAGTCCGGCAGTATAAGTATGGGATTATTGTTCAGACAGTTGGTGAATTGGAGGATGTTTTTGATGGCGAGGGAATGATGGAAACGGAAGCCAGACATAAGGAGTATTTTGTGGAATTTGAGAAGAAACTTCGGGAGATTTATCCGGATATGCTGGCGATTGGTGCGGGATGCTGTACGAAATGTAAGGTCTGTACTTATCCGGATGCTCCATGCAGGTTTCCGAAACAGGCTTTCTCATCGATGGAGGCTTACGGGATGCTGGTAACACAGGTTTGCCAGGCCAATGAGCTACAGTATTATTATGGAGATTGTACGATTGCTTATACGAGCTGTTACCTTCTGGAATAACATTTTAGCCGAATCAGGTAAGTCCACTGCGGAGCAGTTATTTGGTGTAGCGAAGCGGATTACGAATATCTGCTTGATTTAAATCAAGTAAATTCTCTGGTTACTGTTCACTGGTAATATCCCGCGAGGTGTTTTTTGTGAGCGAAGGTCACAGAAAACCCGAGATATACCGCGCGAATTTATGCGATTAGCATAAATTCTGTGCATCTGAGAACGGAGTGAACAGTAACATTCTCTGTGGAGGTTGCGGAAGGGGAAGTCAGTTTTCGTTGTAAATAACAGTGAGCTATGATAAAATACAGATATTGAAAGCTCAGAGCGTGTTTGAAAAAATAAAAAATCTTTCGCCGCAGGGCGGGGGATTTTTGGCAGAAGGTATTAAGGGTGGCTTGAGGATATGACAGTACTGGAACAGTTAAGAAAAACAATTGAAGACGGACATCCGGGGGAGACAGAGAAGCTGGTGAGGGAGGCATTGAAGCAGCATATTCCTGCAGGGCGGATTGTGGAAGAGGCCATGACTCCGGCTATGCGAACAGTGGGGGAGAATTACAAATCCAATGGTGCGGATATTATTAAAATTCTGGCAGCAGCCCGAAGTGTGCGCAAGGGTTTTGAATTGTTGGAGGAACAGGACTCGCAGTTTGGCAGGAGGAATATCGGAACTGTGATCCTTGGAACGGTGGAAGGTGATCTGCATGATGTAGGTAAGAATCTGGTTGCGATCATGTTTCGTAGTGCCGGATTTAAGGTGATCGATCTGGGAGTGGATATTTCTGAGAAGCAGTTTCTGCGTGCAGTGAAGCAGAATCCTGATGTGTCGATCGTGTGTATCTCCTCGCTTCTGAGTACTTCAATCCCGGAGATGGAGCAGGTGGTGAAGTCTCTGAAACGAAGCAGCAGTAAGCATAAATTTAAGATTATGGTTGGTGGAGGTGCAGTAACGGAGCAGCTGGCGAAGAATATGGGAGCAGATGCCTATACAGAGAACTGTATTGAGGCTGTGGAAGTTGCGAAGACGTTTATTGTGTGAGAACCGGGCTGACAGGTGCGTATAAGAAAGACATAATGTGAGTTAAATTGCTATAGAATTGACTGGTAAAATAGGTGCTTCAATTATGTGACAGGAGGATTGTAGACTTGCAGCTGTCATCAGTTTATTTATATGAAAAAATAAAAGAGAAATATGAAATTACGGAAAGGGGAACTTTATCCGGTTCAGACGGATATCTGCGCCCCTTTTTGTGTTATGAAAAAAAAGAAACATTTCGACATGGGCATGTTTATGTGGTACAGAGATATGACAAAGAGTGGGAATCGGCAGTTCTGACTGCTGAAAATATACTCTGGGTATTTTGTGGGAGAGAGGAAATTGATGCTGCATCAGAAGAGCTTCAGCAGATTCCGTATATTCATATTGCACTTGATAGTCTGGAAGAAATAGCAGAATTTATGAATGATGTGCAGGAGATTTTTGATGCGGCTGATGAATGGGAACGGAAGATTCATAATCTGATGTTAGAACATGCCGGAATGGACAGGCTTTTGCAGGTGACATCGGAATTTCTGCAGAATCCGATGACTGTAACAGGACTGGATTTTACCTTTGTGGCGGAAGCGGGAAGCGAGTATCTGCCGCCGAGGGCGCGGCTGTATACAGATGACGGGTTGAATATGGAATATGTAAATGCACTTTTGCAGAATGAGACTTATCGAGATATGGCAGATACGCATGAATATGTGATGTTTCCGGCTTACATCAGTGGATGTCGTTCGATGAACAGAAATCTGTTTGTGGATGGGAAAGCAACTCACAGGCTGGTTTTGACTGAGTGCAGATCAGAGATTACACTGAGAGTTATCTGTGTACTGGATATTCTGGTGGAGAAACTGGAGTATTTGCTTGCGCATGAAGCGGAGGAAGAAGATCCGGACAGGGATATGGAGCAGATTTTTGTCAGGATTTTGTCGGACAGAACTGCGGATTATATGCAGGTGAGTAGAGAACTGAGTGAACTGGGATGGAGTGGAAATCATGAATATATGTGCCTGATCCTGCAGATTACCTATCTGAATCAGCAGAATCTTTCCACAAAGGCAATCTGCCGATATATTAAGAAGAAATTTGAGGATGCTGTGAGTTTTCTTTATCAGGATGAAATTGTGGCATTTTTTGACCTTACCAGACTTGGAAAAAGCCAGGAGGAAGTAGCCGGAAAACTGGTTTATTTTATCAGGGATACTTATCTGAAAGCCGGATACAGCAGGGTGATGACAGGACATATGAATCTGAGACGGCAGTATGTGCAGGCGAAGACGGCTTTGGATGTAGGAAGCCGTAAGAAGCCTTATCTGTGGATTCATTATTTCGGTCAGGTGGCATTGACTTATATTCTGGAACAGGCAACAAGAAGACTGCCGGGAACAATGATCTGTCATGAAGGGCTGCTGGAATTGAAGAAGCATGATGAGGAGAATCAGACTCAGTACATGGAGACATTGAGAGTGTATCTGGAGCAGCATCTCAGTGCAACCCAGGCGGCAAGGGAATTGTTTATCCACCGCAGTACGTTTCTTTACAGGCTGGACAGGATTAAGGAAATCCTGCAGTCGGAGCTGGATGATCCGGAGGAGATTTTTTATCTGGAATTGTCATTCAGGCTGCTGGAGCAGGAGCAAGAGAAAGAATAGTACGGGAACAGAATAGTGCAGATATCTGGAAAGGTCAATTATTTGTGGAGGGAGATGTTTCGATAAAAAAATTCAGGTACGCTTGAGCGTACCTGAATAAATGTTAAAAGAGATATTATGTTATTTAGCTTCTTCTTCGGCAGCAGCCTCTTCTTCAGCTTCCAGAACCGGGTCTACGTGAACGGCGGCTACGGATACAACTGCAGCTTCAAGGTCTGTCTTTAAGTCTACATCTTTGTCCTGGGCGATGGCGAGGTCTTTGACTTTGATTACGTCGCCGACTTTCATGTCACCGACATCTACCATAATTTTGTCTACCAGTGCTGATGGGAGAGCTCTGAAGGAGATTTCTTCCAGATGCTGCTGTAATACACCGGCTTCCAGTTTGTCGTGGTTTACAAGTACGATCTCTGCTACGGAATGTACTTTCTCGTTGCTTACCAGTGCCTGGAAATCTATTTCATCCACCTGTCCTTTTAACGGATTGAACTGGATCTCTTTAATCAGTACGTCATATGACTGACCATCTACATCCAGCATAATCTGGCTTCCTTTGTTATTTGTCTTGAGAAGTTTCTCGACAGCAGATTTCTCGATTTTAACAGGAAGAGAACCTTCCATCTCTCTGCCAAATACGTTACCTGTAACGTAGCCTTCTCTTCTTAATCTTTTGGCCTTTGTGTCCATTGTTCTTTTTTCAGCTTTTAAAGTATTCATTTGACTTTTCCTCCATTTTACAGCTGAGGTGACACGCTTGACACTATCTTCAATTTATGAGCATCCGAAATGCTCCAGGTGGTGTTAAGTATTTTTAAGTATTCAGTTGTTTGTTCTTTATCTTTGTTACAGCTGTATTATAACACGCTAAAAATGAAATGCAAGAGGAAAATGTGAAGAGTTTGTGAAATTTAAGTAAACACAAACAAAGCCCTCCGGAAGTGACCGCTTCCGGGGGGGGGCTTTGCATTTAATCTAATTAATCATTAATTACAGAGTATCATTTCTTCTGATATAACCAGGCTGTTCAGTCGGGGAAACGATTTCTTTTTTATGAACGAGTTTCGCCCATTTGTCGACTACTTCATTCTCTACGTGAACACCCTCACCTACAGTAGCTTCAGCGAGAACAACACTGTTTCTTACAACAGCACCTTTTTTAATGATGCATCCACGACCGATTACAGAATTCTCAACAGTACCTTCAATCTGGCAGCCGTTGGAGATTACGGAATTCTTCACATCTGCAGTATTGAAATACTGAGTCGGGCAGGAATCATTGGTACGTGTATAGATTGGCCAGTTTTCATGGAAAAGTTCCTGAGCTGACTTGTAGTTAAGGAGAGCCATGTTTGCAGCATAGTAACTTGGGAAGTCTGTAATGCTTGCAAAGAATCCCTTGTGTGCAACGCCGCGGATATCCAGAGTTTCACATTTATCATTCAGGATGTCTGTCAGTGTGTACATGGAAGAAAGATTCTTGGCTTCTTTGATCAGGCTGATGAAAAGCTCTGTTTTCATAACACAGGTATCCATATAAACATACTGATTCTTCTTATTACCATGATTTGGTTCGATGGATTCCACACCTTTCTGGCGGTTCAGCCCCAGAACATTACAGGTAAGATAAGCCTCTTTTGCATTATCAACAGCGTGATAAAGGAGAGTAACATCTGCACCGGAGTCAATGTGGGTATGTAAAAACTGGTCAAAATCAATTGAATAAACCATATAGCTCGGGGCAATGACAACATACGGATGATACATTCTGCTGAGTGATTCCATGTTATCCAGATAGCAGGAGATATCGGTGTTATAGATATCATTGTCATTATTGTGCTCTGAGAAGAGAAGCTGAAGTTTGCCGCTCTTGGAGTTGATGTTGTAATGACGTCCTGTTCCAACGTGTTCTACAACAGAACGGGGTTTATTATTGATATAGACCTGAATACGGTCAATGTCGCTATTGGTCATATTGGAGATAGGGAAGTCAATGACTCTGTATCTGCCAAGGAAGGAAAACGCACCGATCGGGCGATAATCCTGCATACCATCTACATAAATATTTCTCCCGGAAGAGCTTACGATTCCAAATGCCTTATACATATTATTCTGCCCCCTTTACGCGTTTCGCTACAAGCTCAATGTGCTCACTGTCTGCGGCACCGACAACGGCACCTTTACCGATGCGGATACCGTCAGCTACAAGTGCACGCTGAACAACGGCACCTTCTTCTACCACAACACCCGGCATCAGTACACTGTCGATAATTCTGGCACCTGCACCAATCTTAACACCTGTAAAGAGAACGGAATGCTTAACTTCGCCCTGAACAACACAGCCCTGTGTGATATATGCATCTTTAACATCTGCTTCTGCGCTGATGTACTGTGGAAGTGCGGCAACATCTTCTGTATAAATCTTCCATGACGGATCGCCCAGATCAAGCTCATTTTTGGAACTTAACAGATCCATGTTTGCTTCCCAGAGAGAGTCGATGGTACCAACATCTTTCCAGTATCCTTCAAATTTATATGCATAAAGAGTCCTGTTATCGTTAAGCATAGTAGGGATGATATCTTTACCGAAGTCATGGCTGGAATCAGGATTCTTGATATCAGCCATCAGCATCTTGCGGAGGAGTTTCCAGGTGAAGATATAGATACCCATGGATGCAAGGTTGCTCTTCGGATGCTCAGGTTTTTCCTCAAACTCTACGATACGTCCGGATTCATCAGTGTTCATGATACCGAAACGGCTTGCCTCTTTCATCGGAACTCCGATAACTGCGATGGTTGCATCTGCCTTTGCTTCTTTGTGGGCTGCAAGCATCTTGTCATAGTTCATTTTGTAAATATGGTCACCGGAAAGAACGAGAACGTATTCAGGATCAAATTTATCAATGAAATCAATATTCTGGGAGATTGCATCTGCTGTTCCGCGGTATACATTCAGATTCTCATCTGCTTTCTCACGTGGAGGAAGAACGTAAACACCGCTGTTTTTAGCATCAAGACCCCAGCGTCCGCCGGCTGCTACATAGCTGTTCAGCTGGATAGATTCATACTGTGTAAGTACACCTACAACATCAACGCCACTGTTGGCACAGTTACTTAAAGGAAAGTCTACGATACGATATTTACCGCCGTATGAAACGGCCGGCTTTGCCACTTTATTGGTAAGATCATGCAGACGGCTGCCACGACCGCCGGCCAGGATCATGGCCAACATACTATTTTGTTTCATAATAGTGAACCCTCGCTTTCATTTGTTATGTAATATTATACATTTTTTCCTGACACTTTTCCATAGGTTTCTGAAAAAAATATGTAAAATTTTTGCTACAAACTAAGTAAAATCGACAAAAAATTATACATTATATACAAATATCGAGACAAATCGCATGACAGGGGATTAAAGACATTTGTAAATTATGCTTATAATGTACCAAAATTCATTCCAGATTGCCTGCGGCAATAGGATTTTGGCCTGTATGTCTCGGGATTTTGGCATATTCATGCCAAAACACTTTGCTGAATAATGGTGTGCAAACAGTAACATTTGTTCACAAATTTAAGTGAAACGGGTGGACGTATAATAGTTCTTACGCTATAATAGGTAGGAATTTATAGAAGAAACGCGTAACTGTGAAACACTGAACAGTTACAGAGAAACAGAGGTTATCACGTGAGTAAAAGAGAAGATTATAAACGATTTATCGTATTTTGTCTGGCGAGTCTGGTGGTTCTGGCACAGGCGGCGGTCTTTGCATGGGTGTGGTATTCCGTTTACAGAGGACAGATCGACGAGCCTTTCTGGCGCAAAGGTAACTGGGTACTGATCGCAATCTACGGTCTGATGTTTGCCCTGTTTGCCAAATTGTACGGAGGACTTAAGGTTGGATATCTTAAGAGGATTGATGTATTTTATTCGCTGACACTGGCACTTTTGTGTACCAATGTGGTGGAATATCTGGAGATCACCCTGATCAACAGATGGTTCCTGAGCGTATGGCCTATGATCGAGATGACAGGAATACAGCTGGTGCTGATCATTATCTGGATATTTGGTTCAAGGTATATCTATTCCGGACTTTACCGCGCACGCCGGCTTCTGGTCATTTACGGTGACCGGGATCCGGGGGACGACCTGATCCATAAGATGAATTCCCGAAAGGACAAATATGACATCAGCGGCAAGGTACACATCAGTGTGGGAGAAGAAAAAATCCATCAGATGATGCAGGATTATGATGGCGTGATCATCTGGGATCTGCATTCAACAGAGAGAAACCGTTATCTGAAATACTGTTTTGCACATTCTGTCCGATGCTATGTGAGTCCGAAGATTTCGGACATCATTCTTATGGGAAGTGAACGCATCCATCTTTTTGACACACCGCTTCTGGTATCCAGAAATATGGGACTGGCAGTAGACCAGCGTGCTGCAAAGAGAGTTATGGATATTCTGATCTCAGGGATCGGCATTATAATCACTTCACCGATCATGCTGATCATAGCGACTGCGGTAAAAGCATACGACAGAGGTCCGGTGTTTTATTTCCAGGACCGTCTGACATTGGGTGGAAAGCCCTTTAAGATCTGTAAATTCCGCAGTATGTGCGTAGATTCAGAGAAAAACGGTGCAAGACTGGCATCCAAGCATGATTCCCGTATCACACCGGTAGGTCATGTGCTGAGAAATCTTCATCTGGACGAGCTTCCCCAGCTTTTTAATGTATTTAAGGGAGATATGTCTCTGGTAGGTCCGCGCCCGGAACGTGAAAGTATCATGCTTGAGTATGAGAAAGAGCTTCCGGAATTCTATTATCGTCTGAAAGTTAAAGCAGGTCTTACCGGATATGCGCAGGTCTATGGTAAGTATAATACAACGCCTTATGACAAATTAAAGCTGGATCTGTTTTATATTGAGAATTATTCCTTCCTGCTGGATATCAAGCTGATCTTTATGACAGTCAAAATCTTTTTCCAGAAAGAAGTATCTGAGGGAGTAGATGACAGACAGGTAAATGCGTTGAAGGATTCCGGGAAAAACGCCGGAGTGTCAGAGAATAAAACGGAGGAATGACCATGAATAAACCGCTGGTATCTGTGATCATGCCGGTTTACAACGGAGAGAAATATATTAGAAAGGCTGTGGAATCTGTCTATGAACAGGAAGTTTCGCTGGAACTTCTGGTGATCGATGACGGTTCCACAGACCATACAGAGGAAGTCCTGTCTGCCTATGAGGGCAGAGAGGACTTTCGATATATTAAGAATCAACAGAATATGGGAGCTGCAGGCTCCAGAAACAGAGGAGTCGGGCTGGCACAGGGAACCTACATTGCTTTTCTGGATGCAGATGACTGGTGGGAGCCAGGCAAGCTGAAAGAACAGCTGAAACGTCTGGAAGAGACAGGATACGTGCTGTGTTCTACAGGGCGGGAACTGATGAAAGCAGACGGAAGCAGTACAGGACGGACAATCCCTGTAAAAGAGAAGATCACCTACAGAGAACTTCTGAAACATAACAGCATCAACTGTTCTTCTGTGATACTCAGAAGGGATGTGGCGCGAGAGTTTCCCATGGAGCATGACGACAGCCATGAGGATTATATCACCTGGCTGAAAATCCTGCGAAAATACGGCTGTGCTGCCGGAATCAACAAACCATATCTGAAATATCGTCTCAGCGAAGGCGGCAAATCCAGAAACAAACTGAAATCAGCAGCCATGACTTACAATGTCTACAGATACGCCGGTTACGGCAGGATCAGAAGCTGTATTTTTTTCTGTTCTTATGCTGTACATGGAATATGGAAATATTGTCACTGTTCACAGTAGAGAAATATTTCCATTGACCGAAATGTTAAGTTTCTATTCCATAAATCGTAAAAATATGTTATGCTTGTTGCAGTAAATATGACTTTGCGGTTAATTGCCCGTTACATTGCTGTGCGTTTTTTTGTCTGCCGGTCATCTGAAGAATCTGGCAGAATGGGGTTGTATGTTCACACAGCAGAAGTCAGAAATATGATTAGAGGATAGTACTTAAACATGAAAATAAAAAAAGAGAGAGCGGCGGTGCCGTACTCCTGCCTGATTGATAACATTAAAGTTTTGCTTATCTTTCTGGTAGTATTTAACCATATTATTGCATTTAACCTTGTAAAGGTAGACACTGTAGTGAGATATGTGTGGTATGCGATCACGATTTTTCACATGCCTGCATTTGTTTTTATTTCAGGATATCTGTCAAAGAAACCTCAGAATGTGCTGAAGAATTTTAAGAACCTGCTGATCCCTTATGTTCTGGGATATACCTTAACCTGGTATTCACAGATATGGCTGGGCAGATCCGTAGATTATGAGATACTGCGTCCTACCGGAAGTGTCATGTGGTATATACTGGCACTGTTTATTTACCGCCTTACCATTGAGGCCCTGGGTAAGATCAGATTTATTGTTCCGCTCAGTATCCTGTTCGCGTTATGGGCAGGAACCAGACCGGAATTTACCACATTCCTGTCATCATCAAGAATCGTGGTATTTTTCCCGTTCTTTGTTGCGGGGTATCTCTGGAAGAGTGAATATATCACAGCAATCCGTAAATTTAAGGGAAAATGGATCCTGGTGGCAATCTCCGGAGTCCTTTTGTGGGCGATACCGAATTATATGATCCCAAATGAAATGGGAATTGCTATTTTCCGAGGTAATCATGGATATCAGCTCTGTGGCCTGACGGATCCTCAGGGAGTGATCCTCAGACTGCTGATGTATCTGGTATCTTTCGTAGTTGTCTATACGATGCTTGCGTTAGTGCCGGACATCAAACTGCCGCTCACCTATGTGGGACGACATACAATGGGAATTTATTTCTTCCATTATCCGATCATGATCATTATGAATGGTTTATATATCCTGATGCTTCCTGCAATGAACAATGTATGGGTGCTTCTGGGAGTATCACTGGTATTTGTACTTGTGCTGGGAAGTCTGCCTGTGGATCTGCTCTATACGGGTGTTCTGAATCTGATCGCATTTATCCTGATCAAGAAGGATAAGACAGTCAGAGATGAAGGTCTGGAAGAAGAGTATGACAGCGAATATGATGAATATGAACTTCTCAGAAGAAAGAAAGCCATCGCAGAGCTTGCGGCAACGCTTGATTCAGAGAGTGAGCAGGACGGACATGTGGAGAAAGTAAATATGGACGAGGATACACCGGATCATACTTCTTCCGACAGTCATGAAGGCTTCAGCAATGTGGCCGGCATGGAGCTGGAGATTGAAGAAGATAATCTGGATGATATCCCTGATGAACTGATCAAAGGGGAAGAGGAGCTTTCGCTGGAAGACCTGATCCAGGAACTGGAAGCTACTACCAGAACGATGGACGACAATAAAGAACCATAAACACAAAGGAAGAGTTTTGAGATACAAAAACAGTATTTCAAAACTCTTCTTTTTGTAAAGTTAATGCGAATTTAACATTTTTGTAACGGACAGGTGACGGAAGTTGGGAAGTATGATATAATCAAAGTATCTATCGTATGGAGGTTACTGTGAACGGAGTGAACAGTAACGTATGGAGCAGGAAAACTGTTCGGTAAAATAAGAATATTTTTTTCAGGGGAGTTATGACGAAAGAATGAAGAGAGTAATCACATATGGCACTTTTGATCTTTTTCATAAAGGCCACTACAATATTATCAAAAGAGCAAAAGCACTTGGTGATTATCTGATCGTAGGTGTCACAAGTGAGAGCTTTGACATTGAGCGGGGCAAACTCAATGTGCGGGACAGCCTCATTAAGAGAATCGAGAATGTGCGGAGGACCGGGCTGGCAGATGAGATCATCATTGAGGAATATCAGGGACAGAAGGTCAATGACATCATTAAGTATGATATTGATGTCCTGGTGGTAGGATCTGACTGGAGAGGGAAATTCGATTACCTTAAGAACTACTGTGATGTAGTTTATCTGGAAAGGACCAAGAATATTTCCAGTACAAAGCTTCGCAGTGAAGGTGTTATCTTTAATATGGGAATCGTGACGGATGACATCCGGGATAATGATTTTGTGGAGGAATCCAAATATGTCAGCGGAGTTCATGTGGAACGTGTATTCAGCGAGGCTCACGAGACTGCACAGAGATTCTGTGATAAATATGAGTTAGGTTCCTGCTGGAACAGCTATGATGAATTTCTGGCAGATGTAGATATTGTTTATATCAAGACATCGCTGAACCGGAGAGCAGAATATATCGAGCGAGCGCTGAAAAAAGGAAAATATGTGATCAGTGATTCGCCCATGACACTTTCCTCAGAGAAACTGCGCTACCTGTTTCAGGTGGCAAGGGAGAACAATGTGGTTCTCATTGAACGGACCACACTGGTCTACTTGCGGGCGTTTAATCAGCTGGTATGGCTGGTACACAGTAACCTGGTGGGAGATCTGGTAAGTGTCAAATGTGCGATCTCCCAGGATGATTTCGAGGGCGGCAGGACTTTTAATGAGACGGTCTGCACAGCTATCTGCGCAGTACTGAAACTGCTGGGAAAAAAATGCCAGGATATCAACACCAATGCGGTCCGCAATCAGGAAGGCCGTTTTGTATATGATATGATTTCCATGAAATACGCCGGTGCACTGGCGACTATTGAGATCGGAACAACGGTTGACATTGAGAATGAACTTGTGATCATCGGAAGCAACGGCAGGGTAACTATCCCTAATGACTGGTGGAACACCGGATACTTTGAAGCCAATATTTCAGGAAAAGAATTTCTGAAAAGGTACAGCTTTAACTTCGAGGGAAATGGTTTCCGCTATCTGCTGCAGGAGCTGATGATCATGATCAGAGACAAACGGACAGAATGTACCCGGCTTTTCTATGATGAGTCGGTAAGAATAATAGAAATTTTGGAAACAATCAACAGAAAGGACAATTCATGACGGAGAAACAGAAATACCTCCTGAAGCTTTTCAGGGAGGTTGATGAAATCTGCAGAGAACATAACCTCAGATACGTGCTGGCAGGAGGCTCCCTGATCGGAGCTCTCAGACATGAGGGATTTGTTCCCTGGGATGATGATGTAGACCTTTATATGCCACGTTCGGACTGGGAGAAATTCATAGAGATATGCAAAACAGAACTCCCGCCTGACAGAGAGATACAGTGTTCGGAGGTGGACAGAAACTATACAAATTCATTTCCGCGCTACGCATCCACCAATACCTGTGCCATCCATAAGAGCCAGATCATCGGGAAGGACTGCGGCGGAGAGATCATAGACATTCTTACACTGGATCCTGTTCCGGCTGATGACAAAGAATACGAGAAATATAGAACACATATGATGATCTACTCAGATCTTATCAATATTTCCGTAGGTTACAGTGACCGCTGGGAGATACCTGCATCCATGTATCTGAAGTATCTTCTTTCTTATATTTTTCTTGGTAAAAAAAGAACACTGGCAAAGCTTGAGAAGATCATGTTCTCTTATAAAGAAGAGGAATGTGACCGTTATGCCATGCGTTGGGGCGGCTGCCCATTTCTTTTTGATAAGGATATGATGTTCCCTGTAAAGGAGGGCATATTTGAGGGAAAAAAGGCAATGATCCCAAATAAGTGCAGTGACTATCTGATCTGGCATTATGGAGACGAGTGGTCATATATGCCTCCTCATGATAAGAGGGAGGGTCATGTAGCAGTGTGTGTAGATGATCTTCCTTATCAGGAGCTACGTGAAGAATACATGCCGAAGATCAATAAGGAAAGATTGCGCTGGGACAGTGTGTTCCGAAAGTTCTACAATATGCGCATTGCGAAAAAAAGCCATAAGGTCCGCCAGGATGGGCTTGCAATGAAAGCCCGCGCTGTTGCACTGGACCTGCAGAGAGCAATCGATGAATCAGGACTTAAGATCAGTGAGCTGGTGGAAAGCAGATCTTTCCGTAAGCTGAGTGCACTTTTTGGCTCTTATTATAAGAATCAGCTCAGTGCTGACTTTATCGGAAGGGAAGACTATACCAATATTTATGCCTTTTATCATCCGATACTTGTGGAAATACCGGATGATATATTCTATGCAGCAATGCTGACTCTGTTTTATACAGAACGTGTATCAAAGGCATATAGAATGCTGCAGATCCGTAAGCAATGGGATCATCTGAGCTCTGATATGGAGAAACTGAAGGAAGATATTGAGCTTTTCCGGAAAGCAGCGGATCACTATGAGTTTCACAGGATGAAGGAAGCAGAGCAGATCATCAGCGACCTTTTGCAGAAATATCCGGGACATCCGGGATTTATGAAATTTAAGTGCAGGTTCCTGATGGAGGATGCGGGAGAGAACCGGATCGAAGCAGAACGTTTTCTTGATAAGGCTCTTAAGATGTTTCCTGAGGATGGTTATTTCCTGAAATATAAGGCAGATATCCTTTGGATGGATGGCGAGATGCAGAAAGCGGCAGAGCTTTATCTTCAGGTAAAGAATAAGACAACTAACGGAATTGTATGGATGGAGATGGATAGATTCTTCAGAGGATACAAATCTGAAATCCTGAAAAGCTGTGAAGAGCTTATTGCAAACCACAACAAGAAGGAGGCTCTCGCATTGATGGAGCTGTGGAGTCGTCTGATACCTGAGGATGATGATATCCAGGGAGCATTATATCTGGCAAAAACAGTGTGTGCACGTACGCAGAGCGAGATAGAGAAAGAAATCGGTGAAATCCGGGCTGTGATCGGCACACAGATGATCACGCCAGTCAGTGTGGAGAAAAATCCGGGAAAAAGCAGAAAACAGATAAAATCAGATAGAACATCAGATGAAACATCGGCTGATGATGTGAATAAAAAAGTATCAGATCCGTCAGCAGAAACTGAAGAAGTTAAAGCGCCGGCGGATATACAGGTTAAAGTTTCAGAAGAACATAAGATGTACAGGAAAGCTCTTACAAGAGCATGGAAGCGGCTGGGGTATTCCAATGAGCTTGCAGAACTGCGCACCCAGATCATCTGTACAGGTGAGGAGAGCGAATTGGAGTGGCTTGCAGAACAGGTACGAAACCGTCAGTTCCGCAGAGAAGAGAAAGCCTGCGCTTATAAGCTGGTGGGTGATGTCAGGATGAAACAGGGACAGACCAGGGAGGCTTTTGCAAATTATAAGAAAGCACTGGAATATGAGATGCCTTCTTATGTAAAAACAGAGCTGTACCGTATTTTTATCAATGATCTGAACGATGGCAGCAGACAGGCGAAAAGCTTTGGAAAGAAGACGGATATTACAGTTGTGCTTGATAAATGGCTTGATAAATATGAAAGTATTGAAGATATTAAGAAAATCGTGCAGACTGTAACTGTTAAGTGACATCAATAGAAATGGAGTAAAGAGTTGAACAAAAAACAAAAGGTGATTTTATCATTATTACAGGAAATCGATGAAATATGCCGCCGGAATAAAATAGAATATTACCTCTCTCCACGACTGACACTCTGCGCAGTGGAAGGGCATCCTTTCCCACAGAATCCCATGTTTGGAGTTGTGCTGATGAAAACAGCGGATATGGAACGGTTCCGTCTGGCTGTGGATGAAGATCCAAGGGAAAAGAGAGCACTGGAATCCATGAAGAGCCACAAATGGTTCTCAGGATTTTATCTGAGATACACCAATACAGATACTCTGTGCCTGAATCTGGACAACACCAGAGACTACGCATTCCCGGGAATCGGAGTCAGTATTTTTCCGCTCAGGACGCCGGCAGCTTCTGTAAAAGCAGAACGCAGATTATCCAGAGATGAGAATGCATGGACAGAGCTCTGTCATATCAACTATGCAGATAGAAATTTCAGGAGCAGGGTGAACCGTACGATCATGCGGCTGCAGTGCATGATAACCGGGCGCCAGGGACAGGCGGCACATTTGTATGACAGACTTGTCAGATCCTGCCAGCAGCCCGGAGCAAATAAATATATCCTCAAAAGAAGAAAACAGACTACCGTTTTCCCAGCAGAAATTTTTGCAGAGAGTAAACGTGTCACTCTGGAAGGTGCAGAACTCCAGGTTCCGGCAAAAACCGCAGAGTATCTCACTATAAGCTATGGAAAGAATTATAAAGATGCAAAGGAACCCCGCTATGTGACACCCATTGCGCTGGTGGTCAGTGCGAGGGTAAGCTATACACAGTTCTGGAAAGAATCCGGAAACTTTGAGAAATACTGTAAAGAGCGAATGAAAAATGCCCGCAAACTTGCCAGAAGCAGGCGGCACAAAGACTACTTCAATGAATGCTGGGATTATGTAGAGTTCTGTGGGGAGCGCCTGAATCTGAGTGTTTCCTATGAGAAGCAGAAAGACTACATTAAGAACTTGTATAAGAATGAAGATTATATGACACTTGAGAGGGTATTTCGTCCCTATTTCAAGATGATGCAGAAGAGTCTGCAGAAGAACGAACTCTTTGCAGAGGACGAAGAGATTTTTGACATTTATGTAGACGTACTGGAGAAAACAGGAAAGACAGTACAGAGAAGTAAGATCGGCACGCTGATCTGACGGGAGGGAACATGAAACTTTCAGATTATATTGTTACGTTTTTGCAGAAAAAAGGAATCCGCCATTTCTTCGGCTATCAGGGAACCATGATCGCACATCTGGTAGACTCCATTGAGAGAAATCCGGAGACAGAGAATCATTCCGGTTACAATGAACAGGGGGCAGCTTTCGCAGCCTGCGGATACGCACAGGCGAAGGAAGAATGTGCCTGCGCCTATGCTACCAGCGGACCGGGAGCCATCAACCTTCTGAGTGGTGTGGCAGATGCCTATTACGACTCTCTGCCTGTGATCTTTCTGACAGGGCAGCTGAACACGTATGAGTACTCCGGGATTAAAGGACTGCGTCAGCAGGGATTTCAGGAGACAGACATCGTGGCAATGGCGAAACCGATCACGAAATATGCTGTTCAGATACGAAACCCTGAGGACATTGTGGAGGAATTAAATAAAGCATACCATATTGCAACCACAGGACGCAGAGGACCGGTGCTCATCGATCTTCCCATGAATATCCAGAGAAGTGAAGTGGAGAATCCGGTCTATGACATGACTTTTGAGGACAAACATACAGATGAAGCTGCAGCACAGCAGGCGGCAGATACGATTCTGGAAGCACTGGAACAGGCAAAACGTCCGGTGATCATGCTGGGCCATGGCGTGGACAGCAGCTTCAGCCAGCAGAAACTGATCCGCTTTGCACAGAAGAGACAGATTCCGATCATCACCAGCGTTCTGGCGAAATCAGTTCTGGGATACGACCATCCGCTGAATTTCGGGTGCATCGGCGGTGCCTATGGACATCGTTATGCAAATATGATCGCCAATGCAAAAAGCGATCTGCTTCTCTGTTTTGGCATTTCTCTGTGTACCAGACAGATCGGAACCAAAGTACATGAATTTGCCAGAGGTGCAAAGATCATACGTATAGATATTGATCCATACAATCTTCAGAGAGATATCCATGAGAATGGTATCAATGAAGTGAAGCTGCAGGCAGAGACAGGTGCAGTAATCGATTGTCTTGCAAAAGCAGCAGCTCCGGATACAGAGGGGATCAGTGACTGGCTGAATGTCTGCACAGAGATTAAAGAAAATCTTCAGGCAGTTGATGATGCCACACCAGAAAGATATCCGAACCGTATGATCGCAGACCTTAGTGATATGTTGGAGGATACCTCCGCGATCGCAGTGGATGTAGGACAGCATATGGTATGGAGTTACCAGTCATTCAAGAATCATGAAGGACAGAAACTTCTCTTCTCCGGCGGACATGGAGCTATGGGCTACGGGCTTCCGGCAGCTATCGGAGCGTATTATGCAACCGGAAAACCGACCGCCTGCATCTGCGGAGACGGTGCACTCCAGATGAATATCCAGGAACTGGAGTGGGTGAAGAGAGAGAATCTTCCTGTTAAGATCATGGTTATGAATAATGAAGCACTTGGCATGATCCGTCACCTGCAGAGAGATTATTTTGACTGTCTGTTCGCAGGAACCACAGACGGCTGCGGTTTTGCTTCCTGTAATTTCGCAGAGGTGGCAAAGGCTTACGGCATTCCCGCACTGAGAATGCTCTGCGATGCAGTCAGAGAAGAAGCACCGGAATTTCTGGAAGGGGAAGGCCCGAAACTTCTGGAAGTTATGCTGGAGCATGGAACTTTTGCATATCCCAAGACCTGTCTGGGTGAACCGATCCATAATCAGCAGCCATATGCACCGAAGGAAGTTTATGACAGACTGATGGAATTGTAGGAGTGAAGAATATATTTCGGTAATGTGGAATATATAATTAATTATAGAAGGAATTTTTTTGCAGGCAGTCCGTTTTATGGAAGTGGGGAGACTCCCGCATGACAGAGAACAGATCTGTCTGTATTATAGATGAATAAAAAGAGATTATTAGCAGTTAAATATAAATTATAAAATTATATAAGCACATGTTGAGTTTTATAAGATATTAGGGTAGAATATTATAGAGATGAGCAAAACACATTAATTCAAAAGTAGGACGTGGCAGTTAGTTTCCATAAAGTTTGAGGTTACGATTTTATGGCATAGCAAAGCTAACGTAAGTCCAAAACTTACGAAATCATAAGACTATGAGAAATTTTTAATCAAGCAATTCGTTTTATTGTTTTTAGTTTGCGATAAGACTGACCGGAATGTCTAGTGATTGCGGCAACGGCAACTGCCAGTAAACTGATATGGGCAAGTGTGTTTAAGTTTGTAACAGACGCTTTATTTCTCACCCACATCCGCTCCTGACCAGTATTTTTAAAACGCGAATTATAGCGTTCACATTCTGTGCGGAGTGAATAATTACTTTCAAAATATTTGCTGTCCCTATCAATGGAAAGTCTTAAATCATCAGGAATGGTGAGATATTTCGTACAGCCACGATGCTTTTTACCATTATAGAAATTTTTGTGGTGGCATGGGCAAACGGTATCTTTACTTGATTTTAGAGGACAACAAAACTTTTGACGGGTACGACCACAATCGGAAAACTTACCATCCTTCCACATGGCAAGCCCTGCTTCGCAAATGGGATTCCCTTGAGGAAGAAGTTTCGGATTTTTGGAATTACGTTTGTTTAATGGAATGATACATTCTCCATTGTAAAGATCCTTAACCTGATTGTAGATATTTTTGACATCGTAACCTTTGTCGGCAAGGAATGTGCAGTCCGTTATTGGTTGAAAGGAATGGGTAGCAGCAAGGATATCTAAAGCGACGGTAGCATCATGAACTTCTGCGGTTGTGGTCATTTCATAAATAGGAAGACCTGAAATACAGTCTACAAGGACATGATTTTTATAGCCCCAATAGAATTCATATTTTTTCTCGTTCGTTTGATTGGATGCAGTGTGGACGCCGAGTTTACAATCCGAATCCGCCCTTGGTTGATTTCCGGGTTTAAACTTATTTGAGAGAAAAGATTTCGGATTATTCTGTGAAGTATTTGCAGAGACAGGGGTTGAATCTAAGCCAATAAAAGAAGTGTCTACAATACCTTCTTTAGAAAGGAATAACACCTGAGTTTTCATGATTTCAGAGAGAACTTTGTTATCGAAATTTTTCAGGAAGCGATCAAAAGTCCAATAAGAAGGAAGTGGACGAGAAATATCAAAGCCACAAAAATGCGCAATCAGAAGATTATTGTGAAGATAATCGACAAGATCGGAAATCATGGAGAAGCCTTCGCATTTCATGACAATAAAGGAACAAATCATAGCGTGATTTGAAAAGCCTTTCCTTCCTGTCTTGGGGAATTCCGGAACAAAGGATAAATCAAGATTCAAAAAAAGAGAATCATAAAACTTTGCAACTGGTTGTGAAGTGAAAAGACGAATGTCTTTCAAAATTTCTTGACGATAGATAACAATCAGCTCCTTTCGGTGAATTGATTTTGACAACTTAATTATATCATTTGGAGCTGATTGTTGCTATAAATTTGAAGTGATTAATGAGGTTGCCATGCCTCGCAAACCCGCATAAATACTGAATGTGTGGAGTTTTGCTCATGGCTAAAACCAATATCAAATAGGAGGTAACTATTATGTCAACTACATCTATTCCAGTACCTGTAGGGAAAGAAACTTCTATTTTAACTGTTTTAAGTGTCTCAGAAGTTGCTGAGTATCTTGGAGTGGGAAAGAACAGAGTTTATGAATTACTTAATACTGGAAAGCTGAATGGATTCCGCATGGGATCTACCTGGAAGATTAGCCGAATGGCTTTGGAGAATTATATCTTGAATGCTTCGAAGCTTTAAATTCAGACAAAAAAGAAAACAGGGCATGTCACATATCTGTGACATGCCCTTTAACACCTCTATTCCTTAATAACAGAAATCCATCCAGTCTTCATAATCCTGATATATACAGTCTCTTAATGATCTCTCAAATTTGTCATAATTATTATATCCAATATACCTACCATTCTTGCGAGGAATATATGCATATCCTCCCTGGTTAAATTCACTTAGAGATTCGTACTTGTAAGTATATCTATAGACACGTTTAAGTTTTGTTCCTTTCATTTGGTAAACGTCATATCCTGTAGACTGTCTGCTTTGTGTCCATTGTAATACAAGATATTTCTTACCCTTTTGCTGGCGAACAGATGATATTCCTATATAACCCTTTTTAGATGTCATTCTTACAACTTTGCCTTTTTTATAGGTATACACAACAACTCCATATTTATTTCCATTCGGATACTGGACAACAAGTTCTGGGACACCATCCTTATTGATATCAACTAATGTATCGGTAGTTTCTCCCTGGCTTGTATAACGACTGGAATTCCAAATATGTTTTTTCAAAAATTTTCTATATGTTCTAGTAACTGTCTTCATTGAAGGCTTCTATCATGGAATGATGCTTGGACTCGCTGCCGGGATGTCATCCAGATATTTTATCCGGTCAAACAGAGAAGCCGGAGACGGAAGATTTGATCTGGTATTAGAACCAAAATTTCCTTCCCTTCCAGGTATTATCTTCGAATTTAAGGCGGAAAAAGTTGAAAGCAATCTAATGTCAGCTGCTGAAAAAGCACTAAAACAAATTGACGAAAAACGATACGACACAGAATTAAAATCAAGAGGTATTACCGAAATTGTAAAATACGGAATTGCTTTTTCCGGAAAGAAGGTAGAAATAGCAATATCTGTATAATTTGTTGGGTTATAAAAACGGAGACTTCCCAGGAAGTCTCCCACCAAAAAACGACACGAATTCATAGCCACTGCGACTATTAATCACCCCATAAACAATGGGCTGAACAGCAAAGAACGCCATTCCGCCCATTACATTATATTTTTGTATCCTATAAATCCACGATTTTATCATCAATCCAAGATGTTTACACCGAATAATTTACCCTTGATAAGTTCGATACAACATCTAGTCTATTTAATTATTATCCTTTCACACTTCCAGCTGCAATTCCGCGAACAAACTGTTTCTGAAATATAATAAATACTATAATAATTGGTAAAGCAGATATTGCCAAACCTGCGATTAATGTTCCCCATTCAGTTCTAAGAGTTCCAGTCAAATTCATCAAACCTGTTGGAATGGTTCTTATTTTATCATTTGATGTAAATATCATTGCCATCATAAATTCATTCCAACAATACATCGCGGACATCAATGCCGAAGATGCTAATATTGGTTTACATAAAGGCATAATGATTTTACTGAATACTCCAAACGAGGTACATCCATCGATATATGCAGCCTCATCTAATGATGCTGGAAGGCCAAGGAAATACGCTCTCATCAACATTACCGTAAAAGCAATTCTGAATGCTGTATACGGAAGAATCATTGCCCAATAAGTATTGTACAAATGCATCTTGTTTAGCATCTTATATAATGGAACTACACTAACTTGCGGTGCTAACATTAAACCTGCTAAAATAAATATAAATACCGCATCTCTGCCCTTAAAGTATAATCCGTTGTTCGTAAGGGCAAATGCTGCCAGAGCGCTGATAATAACAGTCAATGCTACTGATACAAAAGTAACAAACACACTATTTAAAAGGTATCTTCCAATTCCTACATTCCATGCTAAGATATAATTAGAAAATAACCACTCTTTCGGTAAACCAAAACTATTTGTGAACAAATCACCATTGGATTTAAAACCTGATATAATCATCCACACCAGCGGAATAATTATAAATAACGTTAGCAATATCAGAAATATATATGTAAGCACTTTTATCGTAATTGTTCTTCCGTTCTTTTTTCTCATGTTTTTCCTCCTGTTACACTTCACCACTACGTGAGATTTTCATCTGGAAAATAGATAGTGCAAAAGTTATCACAAACAGAACAACTGCCATTGCACTGGCTGATCCCATCATATCTGCTCGAAATGCTGTTCTATAGAGATATGTTGATATAACTTCTGAAGCATACCCTGGACCTCCATTAGTCATAACAAACACTTCATCGAACAATTTAAAGGAACCCACTACAATAATAATACAATCTACCAAAATCATTTCTTTTATATTTGGTATTGTTATATGCCAAAATCTTTGCAATGCATTGGCACCATCTATTTCAGCAGCTTCATATAATTCATCAGGAACTTTCTGAATACCAATAATAAGAAGCATTGCCATATATCCAAAATACATCCACTGCGATGCAAAAATCACACCAAAAATAGCGGTACCAGGATTCCCCAGAATATTAAGATTAGCCGTATTCATTCCCATTGTTTTCAAAATGTAATTAAACGGTCCTACGTTTGGATTGAAAAACAACTGCCATAAAAGTCCTACAACCATAAATGACATTACAGAAGGTATAAAAAATACGGTACGGAAAAATCCAGAATGTTTTCTCATAAACTTTGCTTCAAGTATAGCCGCTACCACAAGGCCTACTCCAAGCTGTCCCACTAAAGATATCACTGCGTATAATGTATTATTTTTTAAGCACGTCCAAAATACTTTATCCTGAAATAATTCTATAAAATACTTCAGTCCTACAAATGTTTTTCCCGGTTTATAAATAGACCAGTTAAACAAACTATAATAAAAGTTCTGAACAATTGGAATATACATAAAGATTAACATAATAATTATAGCAGGTGCGAGAAACAAACATGCTGTAATATGTCTTTTTTTCATTTTAATACCTCCCGTATTTCACAGGAAGCAGTCCTTTTACTGACCGCTTCCCATGATTATAACTCTCAAATCTTACTCTGCATTCTGTTCACGAACTACTTTTGCCGTTTCCTGCAGTCCCGCTACATAATCTTCTGCTGTGATAGACTGAGCTGCAAAATCCTGTCCCAATTTACACATTGTATCTACAATACTCGCCTCAAATCCGCAATCTGTCCAGTTACTCATTCCGTTGAAATTCTGAACATATGCCATACCGTCAATCAGCTGAGGAATCGTATTTTCTTCTGTATGTGCTCCAATTGTACAACTTGTATGCCCTGCTTCTGATACAACCTTCTGCTGACTTTCTACAGACGTAAGGAATTTCACAAAATCTACCGCAACATCTACATTTTCTGAATTTGGATTTACGATCATTCCTTCCGGTGCTCCGTACAGCTTTTCCTGGTTTCCTTTTGCTTCATCATCTTCGATAGTCGGCATTGCAAAAAATCCAAAGTCTCCGTCAAGCCCTTTATTGATATCATTAAACTCTAACATTTCAACATACGCCATAGCACCTTCTCCAGCATAAAATACCTCCAGAGCCATATTGTGTTCCATTGAATTAATGTTGTCATTAAAATATCCTTTGTCAAGCAAATCCGTAAAATAATTCAGACCGTTTACATATCCAGGATCATCAATTGTAACTGTTTTCACATTGAAATCCTGTCCCTCTAATACATCTTCTGGAACAAATTTCTGCCATAAAGCACCATACCAGTGTGGTGCATCCCAAGATAAGCCATCCCCAAGAACAAATGGTGTCACACCATCAGCTTTGAGTGTTTCACAAATTTGCATCAAATCATCCCATGTTTTGGGTTCTTCAAATCCATATTTTTCAAATACTGATTTTTTATAAATAAATACTTCTGCATCAAAACGTGTTGGAACAGCATATTGACCATCCTCATAAGTAAATGCACTGTATGCTGCCGGAATGAATGAGTCTTTCCACTCAGAATCTGCTTCCAGATATGGTGTAAGATCTAATGCATATCCTGCTCGAATAAATTTCTCACAGTATTCACCAGTCCAAGTCTGATATACATCCGGCATGTCTCCACTACCTAATGCTAATTTTAGCTTTGATTTAATTTCATTATCCGTAGTAGTTTCGATTTCAATGTGAACACCCGGATGTGCTTCTTCATACTGCTTTACGATTTCTTCAAATACAGGGGCCTGCTCAGGCTGGCAGTATTTATGCAAAAACTTTATTGTAACATTTTCTGCACCTGATACTGTAGAAAGTGATGTAGTCATAACCATAGTAAATAATAATGCTGCTGCTACTGTCCTTTTTTTCATCCTTTTTTCCTCTTTTCTTTTTATTTTTTTAAACTATTCATCTTCCTGAATAGTTATTTCCGGTTCAAAATTCCTTACCATATCCGAAAGATCCTTCTCTTTGGCATTGCTGTGATGCAAAAATTGCTGCCTTGTATAAACTACTTTTCACACAAAAATCTTTGTATTCTGATATGGTTGTAACTCCATTCTTGCCTGAATTGGCAGGAAATTCTCTAACATCTTTCATTCCTTCAAGATAATGAATTAGAAAACTTGCTATGAAAGAATCTCCTGCAGCCATAGTATCGACCGCCTTTATCAAACAAGACGACTGTTCATAAATTTTTCCGTCTACATATACTACTGCACCTCTCGATCCAAGTGTTGCAATTACAATATGTCTGCAACCATAGGACACTATTTTTTTTATCTCCTCTTCTACATCGTCTTTTGAGGCATTCCCACAAGATATTGCCGCACAGTCAATATATGGACAATTCTTCTTTAGATACTCATCATCATATCTATTGGAAAAATCCATGCTCAGAAATGTTGACATCTGGCTAAGTCTTTCCAAATATGGTTCTGTATAACTGAAAATACTGGTATGACACAAATCATACTGTGCAATATATGCATAATCTAATTCTGTAAGATCTAATGGATGCTCTTTTGATACTCCACCCTGATTACTTCCTATAAATGTTCTATCGCCATCTACCAGTTTTACTTCTGAATATCCATTTTCACCTTTTTTGAATCTACAGTGTAAAGTATTCACTCCCATTTTTCTTATAGTATCGTATACATGCATTCCAGCATCGTCATCCCCAAACACCCCCAGATACGCAGCCTGCGCTCCCATAATCTGAGCAGTTACTGCAATATTTAATGCGTTCCCACCAGGATACATAGTATGAATATGCATATATTTATCTACAACATTATCTCCTAAACCTAATACTTTTATCATATCTCTCCCTCGCTTGTCATGTTATTCTTTATGTCATTATATAACAATATGTGTATAATAGCAAGGCTTTTTAAGTTTAAATCATATTTTTGTCTTTTTTACTTGTATGCGCAGCTTTTTTTGTGCAATATTTACATTTTTCACTTTATTATCCAATTTACTATTGACCTTTATTTTATGTTGTTATATAATGTTTTATACAATAAGCAAGCATAAGGAGGTCTATGATGCAACCACGAGAAATTATTGAAAATATCAAACTAACACATCCAAATATCCAGACACTTTATTTTGTAGGATGCGGTGCTTCTTCTTCTGAACTATATCCAGCTGAATATTTTATGAGAGCCAATGCTCACAAACTTCGCACCGGATATTTTACCGCTAATGAATTTAACTATGCAACACCTGCAGCCTGTGATGATACTGCTATCGTAATTGCCTGCTCCTTAGGAGGAAATACTCCCGAAACAGTTGCCGCTGCAAAACTAGCTCGTGAGAAAGGTGCTGTTGTTATTTCTATTACACATGACGCAGCTTCCCCTCTCGCTGCCAATGGTGATTATGTAATTGTGCATGGTTTTGAAAAAAACTATGCTGCTAAATTAGAAAAGATGAATAATGTTATGATGCTGGCTGTAGAAGTTCTAAATCAGTATGAGGGCTGTGAATTATATGAAGACATGGTAAATGGTTACTTACATATTTACGATGCCATTGAAAACGCTGTTTCTTATGTGCTTCCCTCCGCAAAACAATTTGCTGAAGATTATAAAAACGAATCTATCATTTACGTTATGAGTTCCGGTGCAACAGAACGTGTTGCTTATTCTACATCTATCTGCCTTCTTCTAGAGATGCAATGGGTAAATTCAGGATTCTGCAATGATGGCGAATTCTTCCACGGTCCTTTTGAAATTGTAGACAAAGATGTTCCTTACCTTTTATTAATGAATGACGGACGAACACGTGCCATGGATTCCAGAGCATTGGACTTTTTAAACAGATTTGATGCAAAAACTACCGTTATTGATGCAAAAGATTTTGGACTGTCTAATTATGTACCAGCTTCTGTTGCAGAATATTTCAGTCCTATGTTAATTACCGGTGTTGTCAGAGTTTATTTTGAACAACTTGCGATTGCTCGTAATCATCCATTAAGCCAAAGACGTTATATGTGGAAACTGGAATACTGATCACGCTTTTCACCTTAAAAAGTGACCGATTGCACTAAGTAGTTAGTGCAATCAGATTGTAAACAAACTTGGTGTTGGGTATTTATACCCAACACCATTTTTCTTTGATTATTGATTTTCTTCTTGTTTTTAGCCCCAAACATAAAAAAGTGGCTGTATTCCAGCCGCTCTATGGTTTCTTTTCTTAACTGGTAGATCTGTCGTTTCCGATCGTGTGCCGAATATCTTCAGCCACGGAATCCTTATCATTTCCGGTTTCTCCGGATATTGGTGGGTAATCATCATTTTTTTCTTTGATGTTTTTTCCATGTGCCAGACAATCCTGTTCGCTTTCTTTATTTAATTTTTCATCATACCAGAGAATCTATTCGTGCGCAACCCGATTACACATTTTTTTACTGTTTGTACAAACTTTTAAATATGTTGCATCCACGAAGATCTGTTCTGTATTCAAAAGCTTATATTTCATACAGTCTTCCAAGATCTTTGAAAAAATCTGCTCAAAGAGGGCTGTGTCTTTGAAATGGCAGATATAATTCTTTCCAAATGTAGAGAAATAAAATACTGGATCTAATATGTCCAGTCCGAGAAACCGGTAGTATGCAACATTTACTTCAATTTCTTTCATGAGCTGTCACTGCTTTTTATTCCGTATAGATACTGAATAAATGGTATCTTTATCAGCATGACAGAATCCATACTGAGACGACCGTTATCCTGACAGTAGCTTTCTTCAACCAGATCATAAATAAAGTTCCTATTGATTACCTTATCAATCGCAGCATATGGTTTTGAGGTACCATATCATCCATAAAAACAACATCATCTGTTCTTTTTTTCATCTGCATTTTTGTCATCATAAAAAACACCGCCCTTCTGATACTTATTATATCAGAAAAGCGATTTCGACGATGGCAATCCCCTGCACAAGCAGGGCTTTGTCTACAATCATAACCACCGGCTTAGCCCAACATCATAAACTTAAGAAAATACTTGTTCTTATGTCCTTTATTTTTTAATTAAGGCTTCATTATAAAACTGTATTGTAAGAAAAAAAGTCCAGACTTTCCCCAGGGGAATTGCATGGACTTTTTAAAAACTGCTTTTTTGATTATTTTTATATTTGTTTGAGATATTCTTTTTTCGCTCTTTTCCAGGCAGTTTTCTTTGTGGCAAAATGTGTTCCTCCATTTCTGCCTGCAATTCAAAAAGCAATTGCCTTCTCCTTTCAGCATCCTTTTCCAGAATTAATTTTATCATTTGTTCTTTAAATAAACCTATAGCAATATTTTCGTTTGTGCGCATAGGATATCTGCAGTTTTTTTCACGACCTTTTACCGATACTTTATCGTCAGCTTCTTTTCGTATATCCTGTATCATGTTGTATACCAGCACCTGTGCACGAAAATCTTGATCTACATAAATGGTCGATTTTCCTGTCACACTTTCAAACTTCATTTTATTTTTAAGAGTATGATATTTCTTTTCTATCTCCCATCTGTGGTAATATAAATCCTCCAGTTCTTTCTGGGAGATTTCAAAGGGAAGATTTGTCATAAGTGCCAATTCTTTTCCGGAAGGAAGTATGGAGGTCATAATTCGCGTATGTGTACTTACTTTTTCTTTCATATGTTCGAAACGATCAGGATGTCTTTTCCTTATTTTCTCTAATCGCTGATGGGTATGCCGCAAAATAACGGCTTCGTCAGTGGATACCATATTGCTGCGCTCAAATTTATAATCATTGGAGGATAGACGGAATAAGTAATTGATCTTTTCCGTTTCCAGAAAGTCAACAAATTCCATGGATGGATACCCCCTGTCAAAAATGACTAATATCGGCTGTTTGATATTCATGCGCTTTAAATGATTCAGGTTTTTCTTGGCAAGCTCTGTCTCATTGGTAGAAATATGTGAAATCTCGATATCCAAGTAAAATTGATTCAAAATGTCGTACATACCACTTACAAGTGCTCGTATCTGCCCAAGTTCTGAATGCTGATTATTACTTTTCCCAAAGCGTTCTCTGTTCTCCACTGAATTCGGTATTTCTGCCTTACTTCCATCTATGGCCAGTAACAAAAATCCGTTCCAAAGTTTTGGCTCAGAGGAATGATAGAAATCAGCCAGATATTCATCATTCAAATAAGAAAACACTTCAGGATTCAGTCGTTTTCGTTGTTGTAAATACCCTTGTTTCGATATTTCCATGTAGAGATCACCCTTTTGTTTAAAATAATTTCTCAGTTCCAATGCAGTAGTAAGCCCTTTTTTAGAAAGACAGCACAGTAAAATATCTTTTAAGGACATCTTTCTATTTCGAGAAAAAGTATTACTGTCCATTTTTCTTGCACGCACTGCTAAATTAGGATCTGATAGTTTCTCAGAAAGTTTTTGGATTCTTTCAATATAACTTCCTCTCATATACACCCCTGCCTAAACTTTACCATAAATAAAAGAATCTGCCTATCTCTAAGCAGATTCTCTTAAGTTTATGATGTTGGGCTTAGCCGGTGGTTTGTTCTGCCCCTATAAGGGGCTCATTCCTGCTTGCGCCCGGAAGGCGCACTGAGAGGGTCCGCCTCTTGCACTGCCATTCACAGGCCAGCCCTAAAGGGCCATTCTCAGCGTCGCCTTATTCCTGCGCATCCCCTTGGGATATACTTATTGCTTCCGTTTCCGGCTTAGCCTTTTAGGCTTATTTTTTTCTGCCTTTTTTTACTGGCTCACCCGTGAACGGGTCGATATATTCATTTAATGTCAGCTGATCGTACTCTAAATCATTTTTCAGCTGATTTTGAATATATTCCTGGATCTTTTTTGCATTTTTTCCTACCGTATCTACATAATACCCTCTGCACCAGAAATGTCTGTTTCCATATTTATATTTCAAGTTTGCATGCTTCTCAAATATCATGAGTGATGATTTACCTTTTAAATATCCCATTATTTCTGATACACTATATTTTGGTGGTATTCTTACCAACATATGGATATGATCTTTACAGCATTCTGCTTCAATAATCTCAATTCCCTTTCTCTTACATAACATGCTCAATATTTCTGCTACATCTGCTTTAATCTGTCCATATATTACCTGTCTACGATATTTCGGTGCAAAAACCAAATGATACTTGCATTCCCATGTTGTATGACTTAAACTGTTCTTATCCATTTTGGATACCTCCTTGATTATATTTTGTGAGTTTTGCGGACCCACTTTTATATTATCACTGGAGGTTTTTTACTTGAAGCTAAAGCTACTTTCTCCACCTGCCGAGCAGGTGGTTTATTTTATTGCCATACAATCTGAGGGTTGCAGTAATGATTTAAAAATCATTACTGCAACACATCCTTTATTTTACTTTGTCATTTCTGCAAGATCGATTTGTCTTGGAACTCTCTTTTCATACACTGTAATCTGCGTAAACCCTGCTTTTAATAACTTTTTTCTTACTTGTTCAAACCCATAACCGACTCTGTCTGGAGTATGAGCATCTGACCCAACTGTAATAATTGATCCTCCAAGTTCCCGATACAGTTCCAATATTGGTAAATCAGGCATGGTTTCTTCCATCAACATACCCATACATGCTGTATTTACCTCAATTCCTTTTCCTCTTTCTATTATATACTTCAAAATTTTTTTGATAATTGGACGGTAATATTCAAACTGATCACTCAACCTAGCTCTAGCACAATGTTTTTTATAATAATCCAGATGACCGATGCAATCATATTCTCCCTTCTTTGCCAGTTCTTCCAGACAACGATAATAGGTATCACCAATACATCTAACATTGCTTTCTTTAAACTGTATCCATCCAAGATCCATATTTCCTAGCTTATGAACTGACCCAATTACATAATCAAATGAATGATTTAATACATTTTTTGCTTCGCTAGGATTTAAATATGATTGTCCAAGTTCAATACCACTTTTTACATTTAAAATTCCCTGGTATTTTTTTTGTACTTTTTCGATATGCTCAAAATATGTTCTAACATATTCTGAATCAAAGTATTTACTTCTCACTCCATATGCATAACATTCATAATGATCCGTAAAAACAATCTCCTGAATTTTCTTTTCTATGGCACTTTGGCACATATGTTCCATATCCGATTTCCCATCCGGCGAAATTTCACTGTGGATATGATAGTCATTTCTAATAGACATAGGCTTCTCACTTTCTCAAAACAGAAAAGGCGCATATATAATGCGCCTTATTTTATCTTTTGTTCGACATTGTATTGATAATAATCTCGTACCGTCTCGGATTGATAATGCTCTTACACGAATGAATCGGCGTACCATTCACGTCCACACAAATATCTTTCATATACAACATAACCTCATTCTCTTCCACTTCCAATAGCTCTGCTTCTTCTTTTGTTGTATTACAAATACTAATCGTGCGTTTTCCACCGGACACTATAATTCCATTATGTGCAAGGATTTCGTACAATGAACCTTCCAAATTCTCACCAAGCAAAAACGCATATTTCTGTGAAAATCTAGTTTCTTCAATAATTACCGGATTACCATCTGATATACGCAATCTGTTTATTTTGATTACTTTTTCCCCTGATTTTAAATCAAAATTTTTAACATCTACCGGTGTAGCTTTTACCAATTCTGCAGTAAGCAATTTCGTTGAAGGTGTCTTACCCTCTTGAATACAGTTGCTGGTAAATCCCATAAAAATCTCCAAATTTCTTGTCAGTCTTTTTTCTGCTACAAATGTTCCGATTCCTTGTTTTTTTATTAGAATATTCTCTTCTACCAGAACTTCTATTGCCTTTCGTACAGTAATACGACTTACATTATATTCCTGGCTCAGTTCAAATTCAGTCATTAAGCGATCTCCTACTGCCAATTTTCCTGATGTTATCTGATTCTTTATTTCATCAATTAACTGTTGGTACAATGCCACACTTGACTCTTTGTTGAGTTTACCCATTAAATTCTCCTTTACTTCGTTGTAATGTTATAATAATATAATATGATTTACATTACATCATATTTCTTCCTGTAAATTATAACATCTGCATTTTTTTCATGCAAGTTACTTTTGAATTCTAATATCCCCCATGAATTTTTAAATTCTACCATTACATTAGGTGAAGATGCAGACAATGTACCAGTATTTATTATTGCAATACTAAAAAAACAGACAAAAAAGGACATAAAGTAGTCACAAAAATCGAGAATTTTTTCGATAAATCAAGGTTCATCATAGTAGAATGCAGGGAGTTTTGTTAACCCCCCTGCAAAATCATCAAAAAATATAGCGTGATGAGATTTACTTTACTGAAATTTATGGTTCAATCAGCTTTTAATATTCCAACCTACGATAATATCTTCTAATTCCAAGTGGATGTCTTCTATTGTGTTCCAGATGTACAGATACTCTCTGGAAAGAACTTCGTGCAACAAGCGGTGACAGTAACCATCTAAATTCTTCACTAATACCTTTTAATTCATATTCCTTTGTATCAAATACCGTTACACAAGCACTGATTGTATTCACAAATTTTTCTACACGATCCATTAATGCTCTTGTTTTATCTTCGCCCTTAATGAGCATCACCGGTACATCTCTTTCTATTACTTCCAGCGTACCGTGGAAAAAATTAGCTGCTGAGATTGGTCTTGTTGGCATCCACTGCATTTCTTCCATAATACACATACCATAACAAGTCGCCCAATCTTCTAGATTACCAGATCCAATTAAATAAATCAAATCTGAATCACAATACTTATCAGCAAATTCTTTTGCTTTATTGTCTGATTCTTTATAAATAGTTACAATATTTTCCGGCATACATTTTAACTCATTCATAAACTGATCGTATTTCTGAAAATCACCAACATTTGCCAGGAAACGCAAAGTTACTGTATACCAAAAATAATACTCTCCTCCAACTGTTGTGACAACATAATCACAAGCCTTCTCAAGTGGACTATCTTTTTTTTCTACATAACCCAATACTTTTGCCCCCATAGCATGTACGTGATCCACTAGTTCGACAATTTCTTTGGTATCGCCGGAAATAGATGCAATTACGACAATCGAATCTTTGCCGAAATGTGGATTTCCAACAATATTAAAATCGGCAGCATTTTCCAAATAAATCGGGATAGTAGATCCTAACTGTTTTACTATGTGCATAAATTGACTAGCATAAAGATAAGTACCACCAATTCCAATATAAAAAATATTTTTGTATCCCTGTAAACATATATCGTCTACTATTTTTTGTGTTGGTTCAATAATAGATACTCCATTTTCATGTTCTTTCTTAATTGCTGTTTCATCCATCTGCATCATTCGCGTTCTCCTTTTCTTATTATTTTATTTTCGTTGCATATTCATCATATACTTGTATTGCATTGTATCATAACATATTCTTTTTATCAATCATTTTTCTTTACTTTTTTTCAATGTCGTATTATAATGTTATATATAATAAAGAGGAGGCTTTTTATGAACCAAAATATTAAAAGAAATCTATTAGAAATCATTCCGGCCATTCTAGGAATCTTTCTATATGCAGTTTCATATCGAATAATTATAGTTCCACTTCATTTATTCGGAGGTGGCTTTACTGGTATTGCCCAAACAATACTTGCTATTCTGAATGATTTTACCGGTATTACATTATCTTCTGATTTTACTGGTTTACTTCTTCTGCTTTTAAATATTCCTTTGTTTTATGTTGTCAAAAATATTCTCAGTCAGGCTTTTTTGATTAAAAGCATCATCTGTATTCTGCTTCAGTCTCTTTTTATGACAATAATACCAGTCCCTTCCAGTCCGATTATTAACGATACCTTAACCTGCACCCTTGTTGGTGGATTTCTGTCCGGTTTGGGAGTCGGTCTTACTCTGTACTATGGAAGCTGTGGTGGTGGGACTGATATTCTTGGACTTTATTTGACCAGTACCCATCCTGGTTTCAGTGTTGGAAAACTTACTCTTGCTCTTAATTCCTGTATTTACTTATTTTGCGCTGTACACGATAATTATCAGCTTGCTATATATTCTATCATTTTTTCTTTTATTGCATCTTTGATTATGGATAAAATTCATTACCAAAATATTATGACCTGTACCTTCATTGTAACTAAAAGTCTTCTTGTGAAAGATCATATTTTTGAAACAATCAACAGAGGATGCACTATTTGGAAAGGGTTTGGCGGATATCGAAACGAACCAATCTATATTATCATGACAGTTGTATCCAAAGAAGAAAGTAATCTGCTGAAAAAAACTGTTTTGCATATTGATTCACAGGCTTTTATCACTTTTCAAGATCATTCTGACATTCAAGGTAATTTTTCAAAAAGATTTGACCGATCTGCATAATTCTCTTGATTATAATGTCATGTAATGTTATAATAGTATCACAAACAATAAATACACAAGGAGGACACTATGGCACTATTAAACAGAAAACAAGTTTGCGGCATGAACATCCATTATATGAAGTACTCTCTGGATTATTTTTTAGATGCACAACAACGTGCCGGCTTTAAAAGTATTGAACTCTGGGGTGGCATTCCACATATTTTTATGGATGCTGTCAGTTATGAAGACATAAAACAAATTGCATCTAAAATCCATTCTCGAGACTTAGAAGTTAAAGTATTTACTCCTGAGAACTGTATGTACCAATATCAGTTTGCAGCAAGTAAACCTGTGGCATTTCAAAAAAGCATGGACTATTTTAAAAATGGAATTCGCATTGCCTCTGAGTTAGGTTGTAAAATTATGCAATGCAATTCAGGATGGGGATATCTAGATGAAACAAGAGAAGATGCATGGAAACGCTGTGTAGATATGCTGCAAAATCTTTGCGATTTTGCCAAATCCTATCAAATTGAACTTGCAATGGAAAGTCTCCGACCTGAAGAGTCCAATCTTGTTATTCGTCTAAGTGATGCAAAACAAATGCTGAATGATGTAAATCAGGACAATCTGAAAATTCTTGTCGATACAACAGCAATGGGTGTTGCAGGCGAAACTCTGGAACAATGGTTCCAAACTTTTGGCAACAAAATTATTCATACTCATTTTGTCGATGGTAATCCTTATGGGCATCTGATTTGGGGAGATGGATGCCGAAATCTTGAAGATGATTTGAGCATTTGTCAGAAATATGGTTATACTGGAGGATTTGGACAGGAAATCACAGATCAAAAATATTTTAAAGATCCTCTCTCTCATGATTGCCGAAATATGAGAATGTTTGAAAAATATATGTAACAACGAATGAGGCTGTCGATTTAAGACATTGAGACTGTAATTAATTCTGTATAAACTCTAAAAAAGCTATGTATCCTCTTGGATTGATATTAATATAAATATCAATTCAGGAGGATTTTTATGGCACGAAGAAGAAAATGAATCCGAAACGAAAAACGGTCATTAACAGCTTGTTGGAACACTATCAACCAAAGGATGCATCGAATATCCAAAACATGCTTAAAGACTTATTAGGCGAAACGCTACAAGGTATGTTAGAAGCTGAATTGAATGATTACCTTAGATATGCCAGATATGCTCCATACGCCATATCATCATTAAATGCGAAAACGATTTCTGCGAAATCATGAGCAATCAGGTAATCCTTCATTCTTAATTCTGCCCGGTCCCGAAGCCATTCCCCGTTGTAATAAGTAATATCTGTTTCCGGAATTTTTCCCCGAATGGCATTTTGAAAACCTTCTTTTCTTTGCTTCGATACCTGTGAATCTTCTACGCCTTCAAATACCACGATTCTCTGATTCTGTTCATACAGATTTTCCAGAATATACTCCCCTGCCAGTCTGCCGATTTTCTTATCATCTGCCTGGATCAGGCACGTATAATCCTCACTTTGTACTCCAACTCCCGCTAAAATTATCGGTATTTTACGGAATGTTTCTTGCAAAACCTGATTGAGACTGTTGCTGTCATTTGGTGACACAATAAGAAGATCAATTCCACACTCTGTTAACGACCGAATATCCTGAAGCTGCTTTTCTGAATTTCCGGCCGCATCACGAAAAATGATATTGACTGACATATCAGATTCTGCCTTTTCGGTAAGTGCATCAATAAAATTATTCAACCATGGCTCAATAACATTGGGAACACTAACTCCGATTAAATACTGATAATTTCAAAATTCATCGAAATGATCCCTTTCTGCTTTTCTATGTAACCGATATAAAAGGACTGTTACGCAGACTCCTATGAAAAAGCAGATTATTCCCATCACGATATACCCCTGTGCACTGTTTGTGCCAAAAATGCTGGCAGCTCCCCCAAAGACACCATCCATCCTTTTACCCTCTGTCTGAGCAGTTATCTGAGGCATTAACATGCCCAGACAGATGATTAGGAGCACACAGGCAGCTGCACATCCCATATCAATGATCCGCTGTCTGCGCTTTTTCTCTTTTTTTCGTATTTCCAATGTTCTTTTACGAATCAGTTCCATCCGTTCCTGTTCTGTTCGCATTTCCACTCTCCTTATTTCACTTTTACCTTCACTTTTTTGTACACCCCGTTGTTTGCCAGCACGTATATACTGCAGGTGCCTTTGCCTTTTGCCTTGATTACTCCCGCTTTACTTACTATTGCCACTTTGCTGTTGGTGGTGTAATAGCGGTAGGAACTGGTGTGGAAAACCAGATTTTTGCTGCTGTTTTCGGCTTTGATCTCGCACTTCAACGTGAAAGTTTTTCCAACTGCCAAAGTAACCTTTTTCTTATTCACTTTAATGGAAGCCACGTTTGTTGTTGCAGCCTTTTTCATGGCAACATGCACGCCATTGGATTTGGCAATATGGATCTTTCTTCCTTCCACCATTTTATAAGCAGCAATAAAGTACTTATATTCACGGTCTTTCTTCAGCTTCTTATGGGTTATGGAAAGTTTTCCATTTTTGACAGTTCCAACTTTTTTATAATTTATACTGCCATCACAGTAGCGCCAGTAAACATCGTAGCCTGTTGCACCAGTATATTTCTTCCAGGAAAGAACAATGCTGTTCTTCTTTGCTTTTCCTTTTGCCAAAAATACCGGGAGTTTCAGACGGTAAACATCTTTTCCTTTCAGTTTGGACTGGTCAGCCTGCTGGATTGTGAAAATACCTTTCTTAAATGTAATCCTGTAATTCGGGTTGGAGCCTGCTTCCTGAGAAACTGTGACTGTATAAGTTCCCACCTTTTCACCAGCTTTTCGTTTCACGGTAATTCCGGACAGGGTGTCTTCTCCCACCAGGCCATCTGCTGTATAGGTCAGAACAGGATCTGCCTCACCAGCGATCTTCTTCTGATTATCAGCAGTAACCGTTATTTCCTTCGGAGCAACGGTTACTGTAACCGCTTTCCTATCCGCGGTATAATTCGCACTCTCAGCAAGAGATACTGTCAAAGTTGCAGTTCCTGCACCAACAATCGTTATAGTTCCTTTTTCATCTACAGTTACAACCTTTTCATTACTGCTTACATAAGATTTTAAACCATCACCTTTATTACTTACTCCCAGCTTAAAGGCTCCCTCACCATAGCTCTTGTCTGACACAGCAGCTACACTAAGCCCTGGGGTTGCTTTTGTGACAACAAACTCCGCGGTTGTGCCTTCTGCTTTCAGGTTATAATTGCTGTCTGTAATAGACGCGGTTACTGTATAAGTTCCTGCAAGAACCGGTGTCTTAGTTCCATTTACCTCTGTTCCGTCGTTTGCCTTGCCTGCATAGGTCAAAATAATCTCTGGCTTATCCTCTCCTACCAGACCATTTAAAACAGCTGCTGCTGAGATAATGTTTCCCTCATAGGTTCCGCCGTTTGGTGTGATCGTAACCGTGATCTCTTTCGGATTGATCGTAAATGTTCCTTTGTTAAATTTCACACTATAATTCGGGTTCGCATCTTTTTTCTGGGCTGCTGTAATCTCATAGGTTCCAACGTTGTCGCCCTCTGCTCTTGACAGTGTGATATCGGAAAGGGTATCTTCTCCTACCAGGCCGCTTGGAGTGTAAGTAAATTCCTTATCACTTTCCCCATAAACCTTGGAAGCATTGTCTGGGGTTACGGTTATTTCTTTCGGAGCAACAGTTACAGTCACTTCTTTGGAAACTGCAAGGAAATTCTGGCTTTCATCCATGGAAACTGTAATCTTAGCGGTTCCTGCATTTTTTATGGTTACAGTTCCGTCTGCGCTTACTGTGGTAACATTTTCGTTATCACTTGTAAAATGAATACCGGACTCTGTATCTTCTGCATTTGCTGCAATTTTGAACACTGGATCTCCGTAAGTTACCTCATAAGTAAGCTTCGTCACCACAAGGCTATGATTAATCTTTTTAACAGTCACGGTAACTTCTTTCTGATCTTTAGTATAGTTCGCGCACTCTACAAGGGAAACTGTTAAGGTTGCTTTCCCAGCCCCAACAATGGTTACGGTTCCATTTTCATCGACTTTTACAACCTTGTCATTACTGCTCGCATAGGATTTAGAACCGTCACCTTTATTGCTTACTCCCAGCTTAAAGGCTTCTTCTCCATAATTCTTGTCTGTCACAGCGGAAATGCTTAACTGTGGATATGCCTTTTCTACTATAAATTTAACAGAACTGCCCTCTTCTTTCAGGCTGTAGTTGCTGTCGTTGATGGAAGCAGTCACCGTATAAGTTCCTGCCTTAGACGGTACTTTTCCATCCGCTGGTGTACCATCATTTGCTGTACCAGTATAAGTCAGGATGATTGCAGGATCATCTTTTCCTACCAGTCCGTTTAATTTGGCTGTTGCCGGGGTAATGGTTCCTTCGTAGATTCCACCGTTTGGTGTGATGGTAACGGTAATCTCTTTCGGATTGATATCAGCTGTGGTACTTGTCTGCTGTCCGTTAGCAGCCAGAACATAGTTATCTGCTGAAACACCGCTCAGTATCAGATTTGTGATCGTAACTGTTTTTCCTTTGGCTGCATTACTGTCAGCAAATGTGCCTTCTGCACTTACCGTAAGGGTGTCTCCCTTAACTCGGCCTGTAAATACCACTTTGCTGTAATCCAGTTCTGCATTCACAGTTCTATCATACACCTTCGCATTTGCGGTAATTCCAGAGATTACCACTTCTCTTGGCTTAATGGTATAGATTTTCGTATCTGAAGCAGCGGCAAAATCACCGTTTTCAGGTACACTTACCTTTACTTCATAAGTACCAGCATGTGTCGGAGCTTCTGTCTGCCAGGTTCCATTTACGTTGTACTCAACATTGACATTGGCATTGCTGTTTGTTGTATATGCCAGATCTGCCGGCTGTCCGTCGTATTCCTTATCCAGCGTACCTGTGATTTTTACATTTGCTGTCTGACAGCTGACATTTACTGCAATCTGGCTGTCGGCAGGTTTGTCACCGCCTTTGTATTCTGTCACACCCTGCGGATGATATGCAACTGTCAGTTTATAAGTGCCTGCTTCCAGAGTATCCAGATACTCTCCGCTGAATGTGATCCTGTCTGCGGAAACTGTATAATCCTTTCCCTCTGTCAGAGTGGTTTCTCCGTTTCTTACAGACGCTACGGTGTTTCCATTTAATGTTACTTTCGCGTCCACGGAAGCTTTGGTTGTTCTTGTGTAGCCGATGGAAGAATCCACTACTACAGAATCTTTAAATACAACCACTCCATCTGAATTGATGATTGTCTGGTTTCCTGCCATGTCTGTAATGCGTACATAGATCACATATTTGCCGCTTTCTGTCAGGGAAAGTTTATTAGCCGCGTTCCATGTGCCGTTTGCATCATAGGCTTCTTCTGCCCTCACCTTTTGGTATTCTATTGAGGCAATTCCACTGGTAGAATCAACTCCTGTGATATCAACAGCGGCATTGTTCTTGAACCAGTAGCCGTAGGTAACAGGATTCGGAGAACTGTTAAATTTATTTTCTCCAATCATAATCTCACCAGTTGGTATTTCGGTATCAATTTTGAAAGTTGTCGTTTTCTTATCGGTAACAGAGCCGGTTGCGATTTCTTTCAGATAATATTCTACCGTATTCTGTCCCTGAGTGACATAATCCCCAAGTGAATCCGTCCATTCCGTTTTGTCTGCTGATATCTGATATCCACTGTTTGGTACAAGTTTCACTGCACTTACAAACCAATCGCCATTACCTTTTTCACCGGAAGGCTCTGCCTTATTTTGAGTTTGCAGATAGCTGATGCTCCATTTTTTTGAAATACCGGTTGCACCAGTAAGTGTGTAGTTATCATTTCCAAGACCTGTTACCGTTGCTGTATAGCTGTCTCCTGCCTCTGTCTGTGTATTTCCCTCATAAATAATGTTAAAAGTATCGCCAGAGACTGTATTTGTAACTGTCGCTGACACGCTCTGCTCGGTGCCGGTATATGTAAGGTCTGTATTCCCCCATGTAAGCTCTGCGGCCAGCTTATTTATGGTAAATGGCACCACAGCACTGCCCGTTTTATAATTTTCTATTTCTGGCACAGTTGCCTTTACATAATAAGTACCTGCATTCTCTGGTACTCCTCCATTTGTGGCTGCACCATTTGCCGTAGTTGTTACATTTGTACAATTTACATCCTTGTAATATGTGTAGGCAATCTGAGATTTATTGTATAACTTTGTAATGTCATTTTCACCTGACTTAACCGTTACCTGCGGTGTATTTTCACTCTGTCCGTATTCCCAATCTCCAAGGCTGACATTTAGAGTAACCGGTGCCTTTTCTATTTTAAAAGCACTACTTAGTGTCCGATCTTCAACCGAAACTTTTATAACATAATTTCCTACATTTACCGGAGCAGCTCCCTCACTTGCAGCACCACTGTTCCCAGCGTTTGTCTTCGTGGTTTCATCTCCCAAATAATATACGATATCAGCCGGTTTACCTGTAACATAACTTATATTATTTTCTACTGTTGCTCCATTATATGCTTCACCGGAATAAACGGAATCCTCCGCTGTGAGTGACAGTTCCAACTCATTACCACATTCAGAATCAGAACATTTTGCGATAATCTTATTACCATCTGATGAATACCTCCAGGCATGAGTATGCTTCCATAAATACAAGTATCCCCCGTTTCCATCCTCAGCATAATTTACCGAATAACCTTGTGTCGAGGTTATCCTGCCAAGCATAGATTTTGATATCCCAAAAGTCGTAATTCTACGGGGAAATGAAGGATTAGAATCCGCACTATACACACTTGCATTTCCCTTAAAGTCACCCTGTATCGTAAATACCTGGTCTTCTAAAAGATGAATATCAGAATAATTATTTTTAAAAGTTGCGTTCCCACCAATCTTTATTCCTTCTATCTGTTTCCAATCCATATATAGAATTGCCGCTTCAAAATTTTCTATTACTCCACCAGTAAACTGCACATTATTTGCTTTTATTCCGCTAATATGACCATTTTTGACGGGTCCGGTTATAGTACCTCCATCCATTTGTACAATTTTCGCATTAATACAAGCATCTTGGACATTGGACATTTGGGAATTTCCAGCATCTATAAGTGTTCCGCTATGAATCTTCACAGTTCCAGTGCTAGTTCCAGTGCTAGTTGCAATGTGTCCACAATACTTTGTTGAACCAGTTGCTTTAAAAACAGCATTCTGAAATTCTATAGTTCCCTGGAAATAAATCATAGACGTCTTATCTGTTGAAGCCGTATAAATGCCTCCTGTAAAAATTATTTGATTCACTCCGTCAGTGCTATTATCCTTTAAAAGACTGACACTACCCTTGTTAAGTTCCACCTTGAAATTTCCGTTATTAATTATTTCTAATTTCCTACAATTCTTTTTAATATTGATAAAAGGTGTTCTATCAGAACCTTTAGGAGCTGTTGATGCCGTAATATCACCGGCAATATTCAAGGTAACTGGTTCTTCTGTATCTATAATAATTGCACTATCAGGCGTAGTGTAGGCACCACCGTTTAATGTATATGTTCCTCCAGAAGTAATGCTTACACTTCCAGATGTCACCGGATCAATCACCTTAGTTGCAGTTTCCAATTCTTCCGTCATCCCAGTAAAATACCCAAACAGCGCTTCCAGCCTACTTACATCCACCAGTCCCTGCTCGTCTTCTGAAAGCAGATCCAGTTTCTCTGCAATATCCTGGGCTTCTGCATACACATCTGTTTGTGCCCGATTTAAGGTGCTTCCTTCTACTGTAGTACCATCCGCCAAATTTTGAAATTCTTCCACAGTTGGAAAGGTGTTGATTCGCTCCTGCAGTTCTTCTACAGATGCCTGGCTCTGGAAGCCAGATTCTACAGGGATATCGCTGCCATTACTGCTAAAAGAAGCAATCTCGTCTGTAAAGCCTTCTTCCATATTCACAATAGCATTTCCATTTTGAATATCTGCAACACCCTGAAAATCTGAAACTTCCTGATTTTCCCCATCTTCACCATCTCCAGTCACAGGATCTGGTGTGGATTCAAAGCCCATGCTCTCACTGTCTCCAAATCCCTGCACGTCCTCTGCCTAAGCCGCCCAGACAAAGGATTCCGGTATCACAGATGTGGTGAGCATTGCGCCTGCCAGGATCGCGGAAAATAGTTTCCTGCTCTTTTTTGCTAATTCGTTTTTCTTCATTTTGTTCCTCCCTCCAAATTCCTGCTTTCTAATCCGTTCCTATGTTTTTCCCACTATTCTATACTATATAAAAGGCACCAAATCCAAAATCCTCTCACTAAAAATGAAAAAATTTAAAATATTTTATTTTTTCCATAGAAAAAACCGCCACATTTCATCTGTGACGGTTTCTAATACTCAAATCCATTTTTCCCCAGAAGCTCTTTCAGACTCTTTTTCCCTCTGTGAACCAGATTTTTAATCTGGCTTTCTGACCTGCCCATAACTTCTGCAGTGCCCTGGTAGCTCATGTCCTCGAAGTAAACCAGGTACAGAGCTTCCTGGTATTCCGGTTTTAGTTCTTCCATAGCTTCATAAAGCTGCTTCTTCCGTTCATTTTCAAACAGGCTTGTCTCAGCCAGAGCCTCCCCCGGCAGCTCGAAAGGAAGTTCTTCCAATCCAATATATACTCTGTGTTTTTTTATCGCATTTCCTGCAAGACGCCTTGCTGTCTTATATAAATAGGCGCGGAAACTGCCATCCTCCGATACCGACCGCCGCCTCACAAACATCTGCGCAAAGGCCTCAATCATCAGATCCTCCGCCTCATGGATATCCTTCACATAACTGTTCAAAAACAGTACCAGCATATCCCCATGCCTATGCACCAACTCATCTGCCGCTGTTTTCTCCCCATTCCAGAAGCGCTCATACAGGACTTCATCTATAATCATATGTTCTCACCCGAATCCCGTAATTTTTCCCAAGCATAAATAATGAAGGACTGTTTAATCAAAATTTATCATACCATATTTTACCACGATTGTCCTGTTTATTTCCAGATATTTCATTTTTTCTGAATAGTCCCAAAGCTAGGGAGGGTGTGACCAAATGGATCACACCCCCTTGTGTAAAACCAATTTCTTCTCCTATCTCAGCAATTGCAAATGCCAGATCAACACCCTCACGTCCAGTTTTATCTTCCACCTGGATAGAAACCTTGTTCTTTTCCAGAAGTTTTCTGACTTCTGACAGTAATTTTTCATCCTGCCAGCCGCTCCGTCCCAGTTCTTCCAGTTCCATGTCATACAATTTTCTTATCATACTGTCCATAATGTTCCGAACCTGCTCTGGTTCCAATTCTCCCTTCTATGAGCATATTTAAACTTTCACACCTTGTTGCAAATTTGAATACACAAAAAAAGAGACCAGAACTCTCATTCCAGTCTCTTCCATTCACATATCCTACCATACTTCTTCAAAAATCTCCGAATGATTGGTACAAAATTGGTACAAACTCTCGAAAATTGGTACAAAGCATAGTGTTATTTTTTGATATTCTTTTATTAATACAGTTTAGCACCAGCCGGGATGTGGTTATCAACCATCAGAAGGTGAAGTTTTTCCTCTCCTTCTTCCTCGTGGATTGCACTGAGAAGCATTCCGCAGGATTCAATTCCCATCATTGCTCTTGGCGGCAGGTTTGTAATTGCGATCAGTGTCTTGCCAACCAGTTCTTCTGGCTCGTAAAATGCGTGGATTCCGCTTAAAATGGTGCGGTCTGTGCCTGTTCCATCATCCAGTGTAAACTGAAGGAGCTTTTTGCTCTTCGGAACTGCAACACACTCTTTAACCTTAACGGCTCTGAAATCTGACTTGCTGAAAGTATCAAAGTCTACATAATCAGTGAACAGCGGCTCAATCTGTACCTTGGAGAAATCAATTTTCTCTTCAACTACAGGTGCAGCCTGTGCTGAATCAGTGCCATTTTTTGACTTTGAGGAAGCCTTGTCAGCATCAAGAGATCTCATTGTCGGGAATTTTTTTGATTGCTAAGCTAACTCTTGTATATCCTTGTAAACCCTTGGAAAATGGGCTTTCCCGGATTCTATATACTTGGATACTCTTGGACGTTTTTTTGACTTTTGTGCGTCCAAAAGATGTCATTCGCCTTAAAATACGTCTTTTTATTTTAAGACATGTACTGCCGTGTCAAACACTACAATACTAGATGAGTATAGCATATTTATCTCAGTATGAATAGGTATATTTTCAATCTTCAAAGAGTTCAATCGCAGGACTCTTTTCTAAAAAATATCCATATTTTTTGATAATTTCTCAATTACTGATTTGGTAACATCTGGGTTTGCTTCTGCATATATGTTCATGGTAGTCGATACATCAGCATGTCCCATTACCTCTTGAATTACTTTGATGTTGGTTTCATTCTCGCAAAATCTTGATGCAAACGTATGTCTGAAGATATGGCAGGAGAATCTTGGAATCATAACAGGTTCTCTCTTCTCCTTTTTAGCAGCCACCTCTTCTTCTGAATTATGTGTATCCACAATTCTCTTGATTGCCCGGTTTACTGCTGCTGGGTTATGTGGCATCCCAAATCGGTTTGTAAATACAAAATTGGTCATTCCATCCACATTCTCAACACAAAAGCCTTCTTGCTTCTGTCTCTCATATTCTTCCTGAAGCACATCATATACCTGCTGCATCATAGGTATTCTACGATTACCAGCTTCCGTCTTTGGCAAAGATACTCTAAACTCACATTTATATGAATCATCCGCTCTCTGGTAATAGGTTAAGCTATGATTGATATCAATGATTCGATTCTCCAAATCAATATCATCCCAGCGTATTCCAATTGCTTCTCCTATTCTGCATCCAGTTCCTAACAAAAATACAAAGAATGGATACCAGTGATAAAAGAACGGATTCTTTGCTACATACTCCATGAATTTTCTCTGCTGATCCACAGTCAACGCTCGCCTTGTTTTTCTGGCACCACCATTACGCTTTTTTACTTCACAGTATGCTCCGTCTACCGGATTCTTCCTTATGATATCATCTCTGACAGCAAGCTGAAATGTAGGTCTTAATACTGTGTTAATTGTCTCAAGCGTATTAATCTGTAATCCCTGATTATTAATCAAGTCTGTATAAAAGAACAACACGTCTGAGTATTTCACATCTCTTACTTTCTTCTTGCCAAATGTATCACGAATAAAATGATTCCATGTATACAAATAATTACTGTAAGTAGTGCTACGCAATTCTGTTTTAGTTGATATGTACCTGTCAAACAAAAAGTTCACATCAGCCTTTCCTGCGACATAGACATCAAGTCCATCCAACTGGTCTTTTTGTAACTGTTCTTCTCTTTCTCGAAGTTTTACCAAAGACTTTGCATAAATGGTCCTTTTCTTGCCTAATGGATCAATATATACATATGAGTATCTTCCGTCGCCTTTTCTGTAACCCTCACCCTTTCTTAATACTCTGCCTTTACCATCTTTTCTACAAGCCATTATTCTCTCCTTTCCGGAGAAAAGAGCCTGTTCTACTGATTAGCCTGTTGCTTCATTTGTAATTCCACACCCATTCTAATCAATTGCGAAATGGATAGATTATGAGTCTCAGCATACTCAACCATTATCTGGTATTCCTCTTCTTTGAATTTAACAGTCACCTTATGATCAAAAGGTTTATCTGCTTTTGGTCTTCCAGTTCTAGCCATCTGTATGCCTCCTTCATATCTTAATCATATTATACTTTTGGTCTGACCGAAAGTCAATACATTTTTTTCTCTCTTGGCTCATTTTTCTCCATACTTGTTTGTATTTCTTCTATACTAATGCGTCATTTCTCATAATTACTTATAAAACTCGTCATCTACAATATGGAAAGTCTCCAGATATTCATCAATGATATCCAGATTAACCAACACCAGCTGATTCACTTTGTAACATGCCTTTGCATCCTTCGCTAACTGCATAAATTTTGACACGCTCATTGAATACATCTCTGCCCCTTCCGAATATCTGACAAATCTTTTATTATTAGTCTTTTTAGTTCTGCTGTCCATTTGCTAACTCCTCCATTACCATTTTGCGAGCTACAGGTAACAGATCAAACTGTCGTATCAATGCTCTGTCTATTTCTTCTCTCACGCCTGAATCCTCAATGACAGTTCCACTTTTTGCTCTAATGCAACCTTTTGAAATTGTCTGTGCATCTTCAGGCATAAAATCAGAGATCTTACTTAATCCAAATCCACTCACATCCTTCGGATTTAAAATTACATGTACCGGTATATCCTTTAACTTACTGCTCAAAGGGACTACTGACACCTGCGGTGCACCATCATGATTGCTTGCATCACATGAAATAATTATTCCTGGTCTGATTCCGCCCTGAATGCCATGTGGGTTTTTCCCAAAATCCGCATACACGACATCAAATTTATTATATTTACCATACTTTCTTTTTTCTGTTCGTCTGCTCATATCTATGCTCCCTTCTTGATGTGCATATCCAATCTGCCCTCATCTACAGTCACCACAATGCCGCCTGCTTCAATAACCAGTCCTACCTTAAAATAAGCATCCGCAACACTGCTGGATATAGCTGCCATATTCGCAACAACTACTCCACTGATTTGCTTTTTGCGAATCATATTCACAATCTGATTCCACTGGTGATCAACATCTCTCTGCGAAAAGCCATTACGTCTCATCTTTCCCACGATTGAATATTCTTTTCTCTTTACAAATTCATGTATATATTTGCTCTGCTTGTCTTCAAGCATATTTACTTTTTCCAATGGAGCCTGCACTGAAAGATATTCTATGCAATCCATCTTTTTAATCTTTCTTCTCATTCTCTGCCTCCTATGCCGACTTCAAAGCCTGCTCTATCATAAAATCAAATGTCTTTTTCAAATAATCCTGCTTATCTGCAGGTAACCGCTTTAGTCTCGAATCTAATGAATCCGGTGTACATTCTATTGCAAGTAAGCTATTTGCATCTGTTTCATAAACTTCCATAAGCATATACAGATTTTTCATGCTCAGGTTTCTTCCTCCTTGCTCCACCTGTCCAAGTGTCGAAACACTTATTCCAGTTTTAGCAGCAACCTCTTCAATGAGAAGTCCTTTGTCCTTACGGATATCACGAATCACCGGACCAATTTTATATCCTTCATACTTCATCGTCGTACCCTCCCATGTCCTGTGCCATTTCTCTAATCATCTCTACAGCTGCATCTTCTGTCTCATACTGACCAAGCCACTTCCCACTTGAATCATGTACCACTGTTCCGAATGCAGTCTGTGTAAATCTGCAATCCTTCACAGCCGGGACTTGTTTGTCCCGACCGGAATGATTTTCTGTTGCCGCTCTACCAAAGGACTCTGTTAGCATCCAAAATCCTCTGCATGAGATGCAGTAATTGGCACCGGACCGACTTCAAGAGAATAGATCCATATACCCATGTCTGTGATTGTCTTTACAAATTCTTCCAGATCATAAATGTCATCTGTGATCTCATTCAGGCTTCTGACTACTACAACCTCAAAATCTTCCTCTTTAAGTGTTGCAAAGAAAGCATTCAGGGCTTCTCGGTCATAGTCCCTTGTCATTGAGCGATCACAATACGCATCATTTATTATTACTCCATTAGGTATTGCCTGATCACGCATACTTTCAATCATCTGGACTACATTGAGTTCCGCTCTACGTGACTTTACAAATGCAATACCCTTTACAAGCTCCTGATTATCTGTACCTTCGTTTCCTACTACGTTAAAATCTCTTTTATTCATTTTGTTGTCTCCTTTACGATTTCGTATTGGAGAGTTTTGGCGCCTCCACTCTCGTGGTGTGCTGTTCCTTAGCACATTTATATTGTAACCTGTCCCCCTCTAATTGCCGACCGTGTACAGGCGACAGTTATGTCGTGTAAACACGACAATTACTTTTCTATTGACACACTTTTCATTGCCTTTATCATTGCTAAACACTGTCTGAGCTGCAATTCATCCATTCCCTGCAGTAAAGCTATTACCTCCGTAATCAGTTCACAATCTGTATCATTACCATGTAAAATATATCTTTCTGAAGTACCTAGAACTGAGACCAACTTTTCCAATGTCTGAGTTTTAAACGCTCCTCCATTTTCGATGGCAGACAGGGCTTGCCTACAAATTCCAATACGTTCTGCCATTTCATCTTGGCTCATTCCCAATTTTTTTCTTTTCTCTGATATTCTGTTACCCCGTGCAAAGTCCTTCTTTATTTCTGCCATCTGGTCTCACCTCCTTTCATGCAAAAAAATCAGGTCATAAGAATTCTCTCTTATGACCTGATTTTATTTTCACTATGATATTTTTTCCTGAGGTAATTCCCCTAAATTTCTTACTTCTAAAAAAACTTTATATTTGGATTTCCATCTACAATAAATTTTCCTAATCCTAAATGTCTCATCCTATCGCAATTTTCATCAGACTCCACGCCCACATATTGTTTATACTCAATACAATTGGTTTCTCTATTAATCCAAAAAGTTAGTAAGGACTTTCTGTTACCTTTTTCTGACCATGATATGTTCACATAAATTTTAAAACTTCTTGCTGTTATCAGCTCATCCTCATTATACAAGTCGTTCATCATCTCTGCTAATTCAAAGGCTGTTCGTTCCAATTCACTTGATCTATCAATAGAAAAATCCTTAAACATATTATATACATTAACACCTTCTGGAGGTAGTATAACATTCACATTATGGATTTTTGGAGATAAATGTTTACAAATTTCACTTGCAAATTGATTACCTATATTCTTCGCATACTCTTGGCTAATCATACATCTTGATGATATATAATAAATTTGCGAACTCACAAAATTCATATCCTCTAAGTTGCAAAATGAGAACGCATACTTCTTAATCTCATATATTACATTTTCTATCTCACGTTTTTTTCTAATAAGTTCTATTGCACCTAAATTTGCTACAACTCGATTTTCCAATTTTTTTATCCAAGCCTGAACAGCCACTGCATCAGCTTTTGCAGGATTTCTAACCGAAGCAATCAATGAACGCTTAGGGTTATTGTAACCAACATAATCATTTTTCAACCCCTCTTTGTCTTTATATACAACTATCAATTCCTGCATAATCACAATAAAAGTATCAATCGCTACTGATTCAGATACATCTATATTCTTTCCTGCTATCCACCAATTCAGCACTGTCTCATAATGCTTTATTGCAAACCTACATGCCTTATAATCATAATATTTCTTATCTAATCCCCATAATATTAAACACATAATATCTTTTATATCTTTGTTTTCCGTTTCTCGGCAGATAAAATCTTCCAATATTTTTATATTATTTCTAGATATCTCATATCCTTCTCGACTTCGAAATAATTCTACATATTTTTTATCTGGTTCTTTAATTTCGCATATTCGATAATTAATATTTAATCTGTCCATATCACTGCACAAAACACGATGCGATATCAACAGATCTAAAAAATTTTCAAAAATGCTTTTTTCATATGTAACTGGAGGATTATCTATAACTAGTCTTGCCAACACTCTTTCTTTTAAAAATCTATGTATTCTCCCTAATTCTTGAATGGCTTCTGGAGGATTATCTAATGCTTTGTCTGTTATAACATAATCAAACACCATATCAGTAGTGTATTCCCAATACTCATTCATTGCTTCTATTTTTGAAATTCTGGACTCCGCATCTGATACTTGTGATTTTACTTTTAAAAATAAGTTTTCAAAGCAATCACCATATTCACTTTTCTCTGTATATTCTGTCTTAATGTTATCCAATCGAGGCTTTTTTAATATATCTGTTATTAATACTCTTACATTATCATCCTGTTTTTGAGTATTTTTTGCATTTCCATCCTTTTCAATATAATATATTAATTTAACTAGCTTCAATAAATTAAATCTTTCCACTTCTGGTTCGGGGGCTTGTGACACCAATTTTTCTATATCCGTACCAAGTAATCTATTTAACTTATTTATAATTCCATTATTTTTCGCGTTTTTTATCTTGTAACGAAAATATTCTTCCGAGGGTGCAACCTCTCCTGTTTTAATTTCATACTCATACATCAATTCCTGACACAAGCTTGCATATGTGTGCTTTTCACACTTATAATTTGAATCTATATCATACATTGCCATACTAACCACCGCCCTTTCATTTTATTATATCAGTATATTTTTTTATTAAAAGTCTTAACATCCTATGAAATATCGTTAACTGCCCGGAGCATATACAACCATTTTTTTATCTCGTCCTTGCTCATTCTTTTCAATTCATTCATAATGTTATCTTGCATTTCCTCTTTTATGCTTGAAAATACTCCATATAATAATTCATCTGTTGAACAATTTAATACAACAGCAATTTTTCTCAACACAGAGACCTTAAAATCTCCACCGTTTTCAATAGCTGATAATGCCTGTCTGCCTATACCCACTCTATGAGCTAACTCATCCTGTGATAATCCCATTTCCTTTCTCCTGTCAGCAATTCGTAATCCTCTCTCATAGTCCTTTTTGCTTATCTGTGCTTTACTGCTCATAAATCCTCCTTGCCGCCCTTGGAAACGAACAAGTCGGATTACCCTTTACAGCACAAAAAAGACGCACGAGGAAACCAGTATCATAAATACTGTTCGTTTCCCCTGCGTCTCTGGTGCTTCCATCTTTCGATGTGCCCTTATCAGGTGGGCTGTAATTTAATTTTCAATCGTTATATTCTGAAAGTTCCATTCTCAGAATGTTCCTTCATCATTCCCTCGGAATACTTCTTGAGTATCATCACTCGTTTGCATCTGTCACACTTAATCCCAATATTCTGAAGTGCTACAGCGGAATCATCACCGCATACAAAGTATTCCATCATTAACTTGTTGCATTTTTTACATCTAATTTCTATAACATTTCCTTTGTTCAATTCAGTTCGCTCCTTATTCATACAAAATCATCAATCTACAATTCT
>ENA-OPBL01000114-OPBL01000114.1-human-gut-metagenome-genome-assembly--contig:-NODE-114-length-77698-cov-15.712621_pt1 | contig 77698 bp, 66 predicted proteins | sample MGYA00241073_ERZ501461 | MGnify/ENA primary metagenome ERZ501461 (study PRJEB25962, sample SAMEA2042630) | human gut metagenome | biome: human gut; feature: human-associated habitat; material: faeces... | reverse complement strand
CCGCACGTACGGATCTGTGAGGGGCTAAGATTGAGAGGTCTTAGTCTACTCGACTGTAGAATTCAAAAATTTAATATGAAATGTGAGATAGAGCGTATGGAAATTAACTATACGTTCTATTTTTTTCCCTTTTTTGAAAAGTGATTAAAAAACTATTGACATTTTGTTACTGGTGTCCACACAAAGCACTTCCTATATTAGAAAAAATAGTGTATACTTAACAAGTACATATGTTCGAAAAAGGAGTGCAATATGAGCAAAAAGAAATTTAAAACCATATTATGTGGATGTATAACGGCCCTTTGTCTTCTTTTGACATCCTGCGGTTCACTGCAGATATCACAAGGATCAGGCAATCAGGATTCTGACCGCGGAAATCAAACGACAACAGAAACGACATTCGCATCAACAGGGCAGATAGAATCCGTTGATACGCTGGAAGAAGTACCGGAGTATACAGGGCAGCCATACGTGGAGATCAATGATAATGAGCCAACATTTACAGAAGATGAGCTGACGGCAGATTCTTACGAAGAATACAGTCCGTTAGATGAACTGGGAAGATGCCAGACAGCGGAAGCCTGTGTTGGAGAAGATCTGATGCCGACGCAGAAAAGAGAAAGCATCAGTAGTGTGAAGCCAACAGGCTGGGTGAATAAGGAATATGATGGAATTGACGGTGGATATCTGTACAACCGCTGTCATCTGATTGGGTTCCAGCTGACAGGTGAGAATGCGAATGAGCGCAATCTGATAACTGGAACCCGCTATATGAATGTAGATGGTATGCTTCCATTCGAGGATGAGGTGGCAGACTATGTCAAAGAAACGGATAATCATGTGATGTATCGTGTCACTCCAATCTATAGCGGTGATGACCTGGTGGCTTCCGGAGTCCAGATGGAGGCGAAGTCTGTGGAAGATGGTGGCACAGGGGTAACATTTAACGTATACGTATATAATGTACAGCCATATGTTGTGATCAATTATGAGACAGGAGAGAGTTATCAGACGGAAGAACTCGCAACGCCGGAAGGTGAGTGGGCACCTGGAACAGAAGCTGAAGTAACTGATAAAAATGTATCCAATTCATCAAAAACATCAAATTCAACCAAAAAAGAAACTTATATATTGAATAGGAATACAAAAAAGTTTCATAAATCAACTTGTTCTGGTGTGAAGGACATCAAAGCAGAGAACAAAGAAGAGTATACAGGAAGTAGGTCGGATTTGATTAAAGAAGGATATGAGCCTTGTGGCAGATGCAAGCCGTAAGAGTTATGAGAAGAGTTATGAGATTAGAAATGGTTGCTGGTCGCACGAAGTGAGAACAGCAACCGCTAATGTGTAAGCACATGTGGTCTCAGACCTTTTTGCTATAGAGATTATTATAGAAAATATAATATCAACATATAACAGATAGTTCCACCTGCAATGGATAGAAACATATTTTTCTTCCATATATGAAGTACTGCGGTGACAAGAATGGAGATTCCTTCTGGAATTCCATGAGTTCCGTGCAGTACTTCTACATTTTTCAGACAATAGATAACTAACATTCCGAAAACAGCAGAAGGAAGAAATTTACCAAGATACTGGATATATTCCGGTGTCTTTTTATTTTCTTTAAAAATAAAGAAAGGAAGATAGCGCGTTGCCATTGTTCCAAGTATGCACATTCCGATTGTAATTATCTGTTGTGCCAAAGTCATGCTACTCATTTGGTCGGCTCCTCCTTTTCTTTAAGTTTGTCGCATTGTTCCAGCCACTTTCGAAGTAGTGTCAGTAGAAGTACAATCAGTATCATTGTCGGAATCATAAAGGAATCCGCTCCGAAGAGAATCAGACATACAAGCGAAACCAGGATTCCAATCATAGAAGAAACATGGATTTTTTCTTTCATCCACTGATCCAGGAAAATTACAACGAACATAGCTGTCATGACAAAACTGATTCCTGATGTGTCGAATTTAAGAAGAGAACCAATGATTCCACCAATCGTTGCGGAAACAACCCAATAGAACTGGTTCAATAATGTAACAAAAAAATAAAACCATCCGCGGTCTACATCTTCGGGAATCTCAGAGGTGTAATTGACAGAGAAGGTCTCATCACACATTCCGAAAATTAGATAATACTTCTTCCATCCAAGTCCTTTGAATTTATCTAACATGGAAAGTCCATAGAAAAGATGTCTGGCCTGGATCATCACAGCCATGATCAGTACCTGAACAGGTGCAAATGGACTAAGCAGCATCTCAACACAGACAAACTCCAGTGATCCGCCGAAAATCAACATACTCATGAAAAATGGGTAGATAAAAGAAAAACCAGATGCATTCATATATATTCCATAAGCCATTCCAAGAAAAATGAACCCAGTCATAATAGGGATTGTTCGTGGAAAGGCTTCCTTTAGTGCTCTACGTTTCATAATTTTATTATAGTACCTCCTGATATAGTTCAGAATTATAGCATGATAGGCTTGATTTATGTTAATGTCTTTCGGATTGTACAATTTTTTTGAAAAAAGTGTTTACAAACCACATAAAACTATCTATAATACAAATAGAAACCACAAGAAAACAATAGCGAAGAAGAAATAAACCACACAAAACAACATTGCGGTAAATGAGTAAAAACAGGAGGAGTAAAATAATATGAAGATTTTAGATGCGAAGTTTGTACAGGATTTTATTAAAATGGCAAATGACGGATTCCTTCAGGGATGGCATGAGAGAAATGGTGGTAATTTAAGTTATCGTCTGAAACCAGAAGAGGTTGAGCTGATCAGACCACGTCTGAATGAATCAGGAGAATGGACAGAGATCGGAACAGAAGTTCCGGGACTTGCAGGAGAATTCTTCCTTGTAACAGGAAGTGGAAAGTATTTCAGAAATATTATCGTTGATCCTGAAGTATGTCTTGCAATTATCGAGATTGATTATACAGGAACAAAATACAGAATCCGTTGGGGGCTGGTAGAAGGTGGAAGACCGACAAGTGAGCTTCCAACTCATCTGATGAACCATGAAGTGAAGAAGAGAATCACAAACGGAAAACATCGTGTAATCTACCATGCACATACAACAAATACAATCGCACTGACATTCGTTCTTCCTTTGGATGATCAGGTATTTACAAGAGAACTTTGGGAGTCAGCAACAGAGTGTCCGGTTGTATTCCCGGATGGAGTTGGAGTTGTAGGCTGGATGGTTCCGGGCGGAAGAGCAATCGCAGAGAAGACAGCTGAACTGATGGAGAAATACGATGTTGCTATCTGGGCACATCATGGAATGTTCTGTTCAGGAGAAGACTTCGATCTTACATTCGGTCTTATGCATACAGTAGAGAAGTCAGCAGAGATCCTTGTGAAGATTCTTTCTATGACACCAAGAAAGATTCAGACAATCACACCGGAGAACTTCCGCGAACTGGCACATGACTTTAATGTAACACTTCCAGAAGAGTTCCTGTATGAGAAAAAGAAATAATTAAATTTCTAAGAAAATAATAAAACGTATCAAATCGACCGGATATTCAATAGTGATAATTGAAATCCAGTCAGTTTGATACGTTTTTTTATAACCATTTCTTAAAAGTGCGTGCTATAATAAAACAGGTCGGAAATTCTATAGACGATCAGAAAAGCGAAAGGAATGGATAAAAGTAGATCAATGTTATATACAATACCGGATTATTATCATGAATTTAGCTGTGTTGCAGGAAAATGTGAGGACACTTGTTGTGCCGGATGGCAGATCGTTGCAGATGAAGCTGCATTAGAAAACTATAAAAATGAGACAGGTACATTTGCAGAGCGTTTGAAAGAATCTGTCAACTGGGAAGAAGGAACATTCAAGCAGGATAAAGACAGAAGATGTGCTTTCCTGAATCAATCAAACCTCTGTGATATGTATACTGCACTGGGAGAAGAGAGCCTGTGCAGAACCTGTAAATTGTATCCAAGACATATCGAAGAATTTGAAGATGTGCGAGAGGTTACACTTTCTGTGTCCTGTCCGGAAGTGGCGAGAATCCTGATGAATAAAAAAGAACTGGTACGTTTTCTTACTTATGAAACAGATGAGGAAGAAGATTATGAAGATTTTGATCCGTTTTTATATTCGAAACTGTTAGATGCAAGAGATGTGATGATTGAGATTTTACAGGACAGAGAGAAAAGGCTGAATCTGCGAGCAGCTCTTATTCTGGCGATTGCACGTGATTTGCAGGAATGTATTGACGAAGAAGATATATTTTCGATGGATGATGTATTTGATTACTATCAGGCTGAAGAAGGTGTGCGGGAAGTGAAAAATGTTCTTGCAGAAGTGGATTACTATACATATAGTAGGAAGATGTTTCAAAATCAGTATCAGATGGAACATTTAAGAGCGGATTGGGAATCTTATCTTCAAGAAGCAGAGAAACTATTATATAGAAATGTAAAAGAAAAAATAGACAAAAAACGGTATGTTGAGATGATACAAGAATTTCATGCCTGGATGGCGAAAGAAATGCCGGAATATGAAATACAGTATGAACAGCTCCTTGTATATTTCATCAGTACCTATTTTTGCGGTGCAGTATACGATGGTGAAGCATTTGCAAAAGCACAGATGGCTGTTGTCAGCACCCTGTTGATCCATGAACTTCTGATGGCACAGTGGATGAAGCAAGAAAAAGTGCTAGATATAAATGATGTGATAGATACGGTGTATCGTTATTCAAGAGAACTGGAACATTCTGATTCGAACCTTAATTTAATACAAGAATTGCTGCAAGAAAGTAACGAATAGATGGGAGAAATTCTTGACAGTGTTTTTTTAACATGTTATGCTATAGTCGATTTTGAGAGACGAAGATGCAGAGTAACAGACAGAGTCTTTTCAAAGCAATTGTTTCGGACCACCCAGCGAGGTTAAGGCCATACGGACAGCCGGGTCCACTGCCGATTATGGTAACTTTGGTTGCCTTATTGATTGAGTGAAAAGCTCTAATTTTATAAGTAGGTTTCTTTGATAGCCTTATGCGCCAGACGCGCAGACTTGTGAAACGGTCAATAAGAGTAGTAAAAGTATAATTGCTATATAGACTCTGACACGCATGATCCAGAAGTTTTATTTAAAAATCTAAGAGAAGATATTGCCTTTTCTGTTACAGCTGAGAATAAAACAGACGAATATATACCGAACGCAGGTTTGTGGCTTAGCGCCCTTATCTGCGTTTTTTCTGTATTAAGAAAGTGTTTTGACAAAGGAACCTGGAAAGAGAGGAAATATGAAAGGGAGTCGTTTTAAATTAAACCAGAATCATGCACCGATCCATGAGGCTCTGGAGACTTTCCGGCGAATGAGAGTTGTGCCATTTGATGTCCCTGGTCATAAACGGGGAAGAGGAAATCCGGAGTTGACAGAATTTCTCGGACAAAAATGTGTAGGCGTCGATGTCAACAGTATGAAACCACTGGACAATCTCTGCCATCCGGTATCTGTAATACGGGAAGCAGAAGAACTGGCAGCAGATGCCTTTGGAGCAGCACATGCATTTTTAATGGTAGGGGGTACGACAAGTTCTGTACAGACAATGGTTCTGACTGCCTGCAAACGTGGAGATGAGATCATATTGCCACGTAATGTTCACAGGAGTGTGTTGAATGCACTTGTTTTATGTGGTGCGATCCCTGTTTATGTAAATCCGGAGGTAGACCAGCGGCTTGGGATTTCCCTGGGAATGCAGAGAGAACAGGTAGCAAAAGCGATAAAAGAGCATCCAAAGGCAGTCGCAGTGTTAGTAAATAATCCGACTTACTATGGAATATGCAGTGATCTGCGAGCAATTGTCAAGATGGCACATGAGGCAGGAATGATGTGTCTGGTAGACGAAGCGCATGGAACACATTTTTATTTCGGTGGCGGACTTCCTGTTTCAGCTATGGAGGCAGGTGCAGACATGGCGTCTGTATCTATGCACAAAAGCGGAGGCAGTCTTACACAGTCGAGTCTGCTTCTTACAGGTCCGGACGTACATGCCGGGTATGTGCGGCAGATCATCAATCTGACACAGACAACATCAGGAAGCTATCTTCTGATGTCGAGTCTTGACATTTCAAGAAGGAATCTTGCACAGCGTGGCCGTCAGATTTTCCATCAGGTAGCAGATATGGCGGAATATGCCAGAGAAGAAATCAATGCAATCGGTGGTTATTATGCATTTGGAAAAGAACTGGTAAATGGAAATTCTGTTTTTGATTTTGATATTACAAAATTAAGTGTACATACGTTAGATATCGGACTCGCAGGAATTGAAGTTTATGATATTCTGCGTGACGAATACGACATTCAGATCGAATTTGGAGATATCGGAAATATTCTTGCCTACCTTTCGATCGGAGACCGCGCACAGGAAGTAGAACGGCTTGTGAGTGCACTTGCAGAGATCCGCAGACGTTTTCAGACAGACGGAACAGGACTTCTGAGTCAGGAATATATTGATCCTCAGGTAGTGACCAGCCCACAGGATGCTTTTTATGCAGATAAGTGCAGTCTGCCACTTAGGGAAACAGAAGGTATGGTCTGTAGTGAATTTGTGATGTGTTATCCGCCTGGAATTCCGATCCTTGCGCCTGGAGAACGCATTACAGCAGAAATTCTGGATTATATCGAGTATGCAAAAGCGAAGGGGTGTAATATGACCGGACCGGAAGATCCGGATATTTTGAAACTGAATGTTCTGACAGGGAGGTAATAACAATGGAAATGTGGTTTTCAGAATTCCATACACCGGATGTGAAACACAGTATCCGGGTAAATCGTCAGCTCTTTTCCAGACAGAGTGATTATCAGAGAATTGATATTTTTGAGACACCGGAATTTGGCCGTGTTCTGACTCTGGACGGAAATGTAATGCTGACGGAGCGTGACGAATTTATTTATGATGAGATGATCACGCATGTGCCGATGGCGATCCATAAAGAAGCAAAAGAGATTATGGTGATTGGAGCCGGAGATGGCGGTGTCGTTCGTGAACTGACCAGATACGACAGGGTCAGGCACATTGATCTGGTAGAAATGGATCCGATGGTTGTCGAGGCATGTCGTGCATACCTTCCGGAAAATGCATGCAGACTGGATGACAGAAGAGTACATCTTCATTACGAAAATGCACTCCGTTTTATCCGAAGATGCGAGGCGAAATATGATCTCATTATCGTAGATTCTTCTGATCCGTTTGGCCCATCGGAAGGATTGTTTACCCGCGAATTTTATGGGAATTGTTACAATGCGCTGAAAGAGGATGGAATTATGGTCAACCAGCAGGGAAGTCCATTCTACGCAGAAGATGCACATGCAATGCAGCGAAGCCATAAAAGAATTGCCAGTACATTTCAGATCAGTCGTGTTTATCAGGCACATATCCCAACCTTTGCCGCAGGTTACTGGTTGTTTGGATTTGCCAGCAAAAAATATCATCCCGTAGATGATCTGGACGCAGAAGCATGGAATGCATTAAATCTTCGTACACGTTACTATACAACAAGACTCCATAAAGGAGCATTTTACCTTCCGGCATTTCTGGAAGACATGCTGAAAGAAGTGGAGGAATAATTCATGATTTTACCGAATATAGAAACTTTTATCGGATGCGAAAGCAGCTTTGAGGAAGCATCGATTGTCCTTTATGGTGCGCCGTTTGATTCGACGACAAGTTTTCGTCCGGGCGCAAGATTCGGTCCGGCAGCTATGCGTCATGAGAGTTTCGGACTTGAAACTTACAGTCCATATCAGGACAGAGACCTTATGGATATCAGTGTATTTGACAGTGGGGATCTGGAACTTTGCTTTGGAAGCAGTGAAATGGCGCTTTCGGATATTCAAAAGAGAGCAGAAGAAATATTGAAATCAGATAAATTTCCATTGCTTCTGGGGGGAGAACATCTGGTGACGCTGGCAGCAGTACGCGCTGTAGCTGCGAAATATCCGGATCTACATATCATCCATTTTGATGCACATGCAGATTTAAGGGATGATTATCTGGGAGCCAGATTGAGTCATGCATGCGTTCTGCGAAGATGCCATGATCTTCTGGGAGACGGACGTATTCATCAGTTCTGTATCCGAAGCGGAGAGAGAGAAGAATTTAGATTTGCCGCGCAGCATACAGATTTCCATCCACTTTCTTTTGACGGACTGGAAGAGACTGTAAGAGAACTGAAAGAGAAAAATGTACCAATTTATTTTACAATTGATCTGGATTGTCTGGATCCGGCAGTATTTCCGGGAACAGGGACTCCGGAGGCGGGGGGAGTAACTTTCTTAGAGCTTCTTGAAGCCATCCGTACAGTTGCACAGGCAAATGTAGTAGGAGCGGATGTGAATGAACTTGCTCCTATGCTGGATGCAAGTGGTGTCTCAACCGCAACAGCATGTAAGGTTCTTCGTGAACTGCTTCTTGCAATTGCAAAATAAACCGGCAACTTATAAGAGAGCAATTATAAATATACAACTGTTGAAGAAAAGGAGAAGAGTTATGAGCAGAGTACTTGTAATCGGCTGCGGAGGAGTAGCCAGTGTAGCAATTCAGAAATGTTGTCAGGCAGATGAGGTCTTCACAGAACTTTGTATCGCAAGCCGTACAAAGGAAAAATGTGATGCACTTGCAGAAAAGCTGAAAGGAAAGACAAAAACAGTTCTTACGACAGCCAAGGTTGATGCAGACGATGTGGATCAGCTGATCGAACTGATCAATGATTACAAACCGGATCTGGTAATGAACATTGCGCTTCCATATCAGGATCTGACGATTATGGATGCATGCCTGGCATGTGGCGTAAACTATATGGATACAGCAAACTACGAGCCGGAAGATACGGATGATCCGAAGTGGCGTGCAATTTACGAAAAACGCTGTAAAGAAGAAGGATTTTCAGCATATTTTGATTATTCCTGGCAGTGGGCATACCGCAAAAAATTTGAAGATGCAGGTCTTACAGCACTGCTTGGATGCGGATTTGACCCGGGTGTCACACAGGCATATTGTGCATATGCATTAAAACATGAATTTGATCAGATTGATACCATTGACATTCTGGATTGCAATGGCGGTGATCATGGCTATGCATTTGCGACAAACTTTAATCCGGAAATCAATCTTCGTGAAGTAAGTGCACCGGGAAGTTACTGGGAAAACGGACATTGGGTAGAAATCCCGCCAATGGATATTAAGAGAGAATACAACTTTGATCAGGTCGGAGACAAGGACATGTATCTGCTTCACCATGAGGAAATAGAGTCTCTTGCAAAAACAATTCCAGGTGTGAAACGTATTCGTTTCTTTATGACTTTTGGACAAAGCTATCTGGATCATATGCGTTGTCTTGAAGATGTAGGAATGCTTTCTACAACACCGATCCAGTACAATGGACAGGAAATCGTTCCGATCCAGTTCCTGAAAGAACTTCTTCCGGATCCGGCAAGTCTTGGTCCACGCACAAAAGGAAAAACAAATATCGGCTGTATTTTTACCGGTGTAAAAGATGGAAAAGAGAAGACTTACTATATCTATAACGTATGCGATCATCAGGAATGCTACCATGAGGTTGGAAGCCAGGCAATCGGTTATACAACAGGTGTTCCGGCAATGTGCGGAGCATTGATGATGCTGACTGGAAAATGGATCAGACCGGGTGTATATACTGTAGAAGAATTTGATCCGGATCCGTTCCTGGATGCACTTGACCGTTATGGTCTGCCGCGCAGTGAAAATCATGATCCGAAGTTGGTAGACTGATGAAAAGATTAGATAAAAGAGCACCATTTACAGCCACCGGCGGAATTATTCCGCCGGAATTTCAGAACATCAAAACACCTTGCTATATACTGGATGAAAAAGCACTTATAGAAAACGCAAAACTGCTCGGTGAAGTAGCAGAACGGACAGGATGTAAGATGCTTCTGGCACAGAAAGCATTCAGTAATTATGATTGTTATCCTTTTTTTGAACCGTATCTGGCGGGTACAGAGGCCAGTGGATTGTATGAGGCAAGACTAGGGGCAGAGGAAATGCCTGGAAAAGAAGTTCATGTATTCTGTGCAGGTTACCGGGTGGATGAATTCGAGGAACTTCTTCAGTATGCCGATCATATTGTATTTAATTCTCCGTCCCAGCTTCTTCGCTTTGGAAGAATGGCGAAAGAGGCAGGAAAAAGCGTGGGACTCAGGATCAATCCGGAATGCTCTACCCAGGAGGGACATGAGATTTATGACCCTTGTGCACCGGGAAGCCGCATGGGTACAACAAGAGTACAGTGGGATGAAGCTATTGTGAAGAATCCGGAGTTGATGGAACTTTTAGATGGGGTTCATTTCCATACCCTCTGTGAGCAGGATTCAGATGATCTGGAGACAACCCTTGCTTCCGTAAAGAAACAGTTCGGCGATTTGATTGCCAAAGTGAAATGGATCAATTTTGGCGGTGGTCATCATATTACAAGACCAGGATATGATATTGAGCGACTGGAGCAATGCATTCGAATAGCACAGGAAGAATGGAAGGTTGAGGTTTATCTGGAGCCGGGAGAAGCCTGGGCATTGAATGCAGGATTTCTTCTGACCAGTGTGCTGGATGTTCTGAAAAATGGAGACACACAGATTGCAATCGTAGATGCCAGTGCCGCCTGCCATATGCCGGATGTACTGGAAATGCCTTATCGCCCACCGCTTCTGGGAGCATCGGATGAGACAACAGATAGTGGGATTACAGTCCGGTTAGGAGGTCCAACCTGCCTGTCAGGGGATGTGATCGGAGACTATAAATTCAGCAAATTACCGGAATACGGAGATCTTCTTCTGTTTGGAGATATGGCGATTTATACGACTTGCAAAAATAATACATTTAACGGGATGCCATTGCCGGATATCTGGATCAGACATGCTGACAGAACCATGCAGCAGCTAACCGTATTTGATTATACAGATTTTAAAGAAAGATTAGGAAGCCGTGAATAGCGGCTTCCTAATACATTTATCTAACACATTTCTTGTTTCACATCAACGTCCATACCCAATATACAACTCCAAGCGCCCAACTTGTCACAATTCCATACAAGATCACAGGCCCGGCAATCGTGAAGATCTTACAACCAATACCAAAAACCTGCCCCTCCTTCTTATATTCAATCGCAGGTGCAGCAACAGAGTTGGCAAAGCCGGTAATCGGAACAAGTGCACCGGCACCGCCCCATTTGGCAAGCAGTGGATAAATTCCGGCACCGGTGAGAAGGATACTCAGGAGAATGAGCAGAATAGAAGTCCAGCTGCTGCAGTCATCCGGGGAAAGTTTTTTCAATTCACAGAAATGATAAATACATTGTCCGATTAGGCAGATCGTTCCACCAAGGAAGAACGCCTTCATCATGTTAAACCACACATTGTGCTGTGGTGTTTTCTTTTTGACATAGGCTTCGTATTGCTTCTGCTGCTTCAATTGTTTTATTTTGTCCATAAATGAAAATCCCTTCTTTTTGTTTTTAAATTCTACACATAGTTTTTCACAAAAATGAAAATAATATCCTTAAAAATAAATAATGAAACATCAGAAATGAGGAAATGATATGAATGATACGGGAAACAAAAACCGGGCAGTTGAATCAGAGTGTGGTCCTTTTCATCTGTCCCAGCTTCGTGGAGCACAGAGCATTGTATTCACAAAAGCACCTTATCTTCTAAGCGCAGCATCTGTTGCCGGAAGCAAAGAAGCTCAGGGACCGCTTGGAAAATACTTCGATCTGACAAATGAGGATGACCTGTTTGGAGCAGAGACCTGGGAGGAAGCCGAAAGCAATATGCAGAAGGAAGCCTGCGTACTGGCACTGGGAAAGTCGCATGTGGATCCGAAGTCTGTGCGTTATCTCTTTGGAGGAGATCTTCTCAGACAAGGGATTGCAACTTCTATGGGTGTTGAAGATCTGCAGATTCCCATATTCGGCTTGTATGGCGCATGTTCCACATCAGGAGAAGCACTGGCATTAGCAGCAATGAGTGTGGCAGCAGGATACGGAGATTACATGCTGGCAGTAACATCCAGCCATTTCGGAAGTGCAGAGAAAGAATTTCGATTTCCGTTAGGATATGCGAACCAGAGACCACTTTCCGCACACTGGACCGTGACAGCCAGCGGGGCTTTCCTTGTAGGAAGCCATCTGAATAAAATACATTCCGATAAGCAGCATCAAAGAAAATCCCAGTTCCGGCATATTCGGATTGCAGGAGTCACAATAGGGAAGATCGTGGATTTTGGTCTGAAGGATTCGCAGAACATGGGGGCATGTATGGCTCCGGCTGCAACCGATACCATTTATCGCAATTTTCAGGATCTTGGACGAACCCAGGAAGATTACGATCAGATCATAACAGGTGATCTTGGATATATTGGTCAATCCATACTTTTTGACCTAATGAAAAGCAGAGGATATGATATCAGAAAAAAGCATATGGATTGTGGAATGACTATCTTTGATCAGGAGACACAGGATACACATGCCGGCGGAAGCGGCTGTGGATGCGCAGCGTCAACACTGGCTTCTTATATTCTGCCAAAGATTGAGAACGGAGAATGGAAAAAGATACTCTTCGTGCCGACCGGTGCATTGATGTCAACGGTCAGCTTCAATGAAGGAGCAAGTGTGCCTGGAATTGCGCATGCGATTATGATCGAACACTGTTGAAAAGCCCTATTATAATAGGAAGAAGTAAAAAATGTGCTAAGTGTGTGTTAAAAAAAGAAAAGGAATAGAAAAATGGATTATATAAAAGCATTTTTAATCGGAGGTCTCATCTGCGCTGCAGTGCAGATTCTTCTGGACAGAACAAAGCTGATGCCGGGACGTGTTATGGTATTACTCGTCTGCACAGGCGCAGTGCTTGGATTTATTGGAGCATACGAACCATTTGTAAAATTTGCAGGAGCAGGCGCAAGCGTTCCACTGCTTGGATTCGGAAATGTCCTGTGGAAAGGTGTGAAGGAAGCTGTTGATAAAAATGGATTCCTCGGAATTTTCCTGGGGGGATTCAAGGCAAGTGCAGCCGGGATCAGCGCAGCACTTATCTTTGGATATTTGGCTTCACTGATTTTTGAACCCAAAATGAAAAAATAAACAAATTTTAACCAGAAAAATACAGAGCTTATCAAAATGCATAAAAAAAGTACTTGACAGTATAAAAAAAATAAAATATTCTATTCACGGTGGAAAGTGAAAAAGAAATGATGTAAGGGGGCACAATAGAGTTCGATTATAGTGTCTCTTTTATTTTTTAAAGGATTGACGAAAAATGATTGATGTACATAGCCATATCTTGCCGGGGGTTGATGATGGGTCGGCTTCTATGAAGGAAAGTCTTCAGATGCTTTCCATAGCAAGAAGACAGGGGATTACAGATGTATTTGCCACTTCACATTATTCCAGGGCATTTCCAAATAGAAATCCGGAGAAGCTGAGACAACTCCGGGATGAACTGATGCGTCGAGCCAATCGTCCGGTGAAAGGTCCGGATGGAAAGGTGAAGCACAGACAACCAATTCAGATTTGGACAGGACAGGAGATTTTCTACTCGAATAGTGTGATTCGTCTGCTTGAAGAAGACAAATTGCTTACATTGGCAGACAGCAATTACGTGTTGATCGAGTTTATGCCAGCGGTACCTTATTCCGAGATCTGTACTGCAGTACGGAATTTGTCAAGGACGAGATATGTCCCAGTGATCGCACATGCAGAAAGGTATCGATGTCTCAGAAAAGGGAAACGATTAGAAGAACTGATCGGGTTAGACGCATTGATTCAGATGAACTACAGATCTGTTGGCGGCAGCTGGCATGATGTAACAGCGCGTTGGTGCAGAGATAATCTGAAGAAAGGCAATGTCCATCTGATGGGAACGGATATGCACAATACCGGGAACCGGATGCCGGATACAAAAGAGGCAATGTGTTGGATGCGGACACATTTGGACAGAAAATATCTTAAGAAGATAACAAAAGATAATGCGCTTCGCATTACAGAAAATAAACTAATAAGATAAAGGGGAGCAATGATGGGAAAAACACATGATGATGACGAGGTAGAGATTGACCTCAGAGAACTGTTCTATGCATTGAAGAAGCACATTCTGATTATTCTTGCAGCATTACTGGTCGGAGCAGTGATTGCCGGTGCGGCTACAAAGATCTTTATCACACCAGTTTACAGTGCAACTTCTACAATGCTGGTTCTGACAAAGGAGACAACACTTTCCTCACTGGCAGATCTTCAGATTGGCAGCCAGTTAACAAAAGACTACAATATTCTGATCACAAGCCGTACGGTATTGCAGGATGTTGTAGATGAGCTGAAGCTTGATATGGATTACAAAGCTTTGAAAGGATGTATCACAGTAGATAATCCAACGGACACACGAATCCTTTCAATCACAGCAACAAGTACAGACCCGGAGATGGCAAAAAAGATTGCTGATACACTGGCGAAGACATCATCTGACTTTATCGGAGATAAGATGGAAGTGACACCGCCAAAGATTATTGAAGAAGGTGAAGTTCCAACAGTCAAGACAAGTCCAAATACAAAGAAGAATGTGATGGTTGGAGCATTAGCAGGCTTTGTACTTTCAGCAGGTGTTATCATTCTACTCACACTGATGGATGATACAATCAAATCAGAGGATGATATTGAGAAATATCTTGGTCTGACAACACTGGCAACGATCCCAGATAGAAAAGACTTTATCACAGGAAAAGGGCCACGTAATTCCAGAAAATCAGCAAAGAAAAAGAAGAGTAAAAGGAGGAAAAAATAAATGGCAATTCAGAGAGTTCTGATGACAGATTCCAGAAAAGAAGACGTCTTCTATGAAGAGGCTATTAAGACCCTCCGTACAAATATGCAGTTCAGCGGTGTGGAAACGAAGAGTATTGTTATCACAAGCTGTTATCCGAATGAGGGAAAGAGTGATGTGACTTTTCAGCTTGCAGTAGAGATTGGCAAGATGGGAAAGAAAGTTCTGATTATAGATGCGGATATCCGTAAATCAAACTATGTTAAGCGTTTTCAGGTGGAACAGAAAGTTGATGGACTTTCACAGTATCTGAGTGGACAGGTGAATAAAGAAAAGATTCTATATTCCACGAATTATTCTAATGTAGATTTTATCTTTGCCGGTCCGTATGCGCCGAACCCATCTGAGCTTCTGGAGCAGGAGCTTTTCAGTAAATTGATCGAGGAGACAAGAAAAGGATATGACTATGTCTTGATCGATACACCTCCGATGCTCAGTATGAGTGATGCATCAATTGTCGCAAAGCAGTGTGACGGAGCAATTCTTGTTATTCAGAATGAAGCAGTCAGCAGAAAAGATGCATTGAGAGCGAAAGATCAATTAAAGAAGAGTGGATGTAAGCTGCTTGGTGCTGTACTGAATAAGGTCGATATGAAGAAGGAAAAGTACTATAATAGATATAATTCTTATTATTACTACGGAAGTAAAGAGTAGGAATCAATAGACAATGTCTGGAAAGAAAAATAAGAATCAGAAGAAACAATGGATCATAGGATTCTGTGGATTGTTGGTGATCGGCGTAGCTGGAGGAATGCTAGCTGCGAAGATGACAACACCGGTTTCAGATACTAAGAAGACTGACAAAGATACGGCAGGGCAGGATTCAGTAGAGGAGGATTCTCTTACGGATACAATTACCTGGAAAGGCGAGAAGTATCGGTATAACGATCATCTGAGTAATTTCCTTTTTCTCGGAATTGATACAAGAGAGAAAATAGAGACAAATGTAGGTCATGCAGATGCAGGACAATCAGATGCGCTGTATCTTCTGTCCTGGAACAGAAAAGAGAATACAATTACTACAATTTCAATCCCCAGAGATACGATCACAGAAGTTGAAGCATATGGACCGGGCGGTGAGAGCCTTGGAAAAAGTCAGGATCATATCAGTCTGGCGTATGCATATGGTGACGGAAGTTACAAGAGTGGAGAATTAGCGAAAGAAGCAGTGTCTACTCTCTTTTATGGATTGAATATCCAGGGATATTGTGCAATCAATCTGGATGCATTGTCCATTTTGAGTGACAGTGTCGGTGGTGTTACAGTCACTGTACCTAACGATAGCTTGGAAGAAAAGTATCCCGAGTTTAAGAATGGCAGTCAGGTAACACTGGACGGAACAAATACAGAGATATTTGTACGTTATAGAGACATCAATGTTCATCAGAGTGCCATTGCAAGAATGGAACGTCAGCAGGTATTTATCAAAGCATTCGAAGAAGCTGCGAAGAAAAAAATCGCGGAAGATTCCGGTTATACAGTGAAGATGTATTCGGACTTAGAGCCATATATGGTGACAAATATCAGCAAAGATCAACTGTTGAAGATCACTCAAAGTATGACAGAAGGGAAAGAAGATACAGACTGGACAGTACCGGGAGAAGCTGTTGAAGGAGAAGACCATGATGAATATCATGTCGATGACAATGCACTGTATGAAAAGATGATTGAAACATTCTATAAGAAAGTTTCTGATCCGAATTAATCAGTGCAGAATACAGGAAGAGGAACAGAAGAATTCAGCAATCATAAAATGCTGTGGTGAAAGAGGTGCAGTACTTGTGAAGAAAAATATTTACAAGATAATCGCAATTATAGCCGGAGTGGCTGCAGTTGCATGTGCGGCTGTAGGTGGCTACAAGTATTATCAGGAGAAGCATGCCGGTGATAATTACGAAGAAGTGCGGGAGACGGTAAAGAAAGAGACCGAACCTGCACCGGTAGAAGAGAAGGCACCTGTTGAAATCCCAATTGATTTTGCGGCACTGCAGGAACAGAATCCGGAAGTATATGCATGGATTCAGATTCAAGACACAAACATTGATTATCCAATCCTTCAAAGAGAAGGAGATAACGGATATTACCTGGACCATACGATCGACGGAGAGAAGAAGACAGAAGGTTCCATATTTACCGAAGATTATAACAGCAAAGATTTTGAAGATCCGAATACAGTGATTTACGGGCATGACATGAAAAATGGCTCTATGTTTCAGAACCTTTTGAGTTATCAGGATAAAGACTTTTTTGATAACCATAAAGATGTTATAATATATACGCCGGACGCAATTCGGCATTACCAGGTTTTCGCAGCATATCTGTATGATGACAGGCACCTTATGCAGAGTTTTGATTTTAATATAAAGTCTGTTTACCAGGCTTATCTCGACAGCATTTTTGCTACCCGTGATATGAGTGCCAAGATTGACACGTCACAGAATGTGTCAGTTGATGACAAGATCATCACACTATCAACATGCTATGGCAATCAGTCAGACAAGCGTTTTCTCGTGCAGGCTGTACTGGTTTCTATAGAAAAATAATTTTAAGAAAGGAAGAGTGGGAAACATGAAGAAAAGAATTTTTGGAACTATCCTTGCTGCAGCTCTGATCGTTACTCAGGCGGTTGCCGCATTTGCAGCACCTTTAGCTCCGAGTAAGACAGCATTACCAAGCGTAACTGGTTCAAGTGCATCTAGTTATATTATTACAGCTGCATCTTCAGAGTCTTTTTCTGATGTGAAGAACGAAGAGGTCATTAATGATCTTCTTGCAGTGAACAACGGAACAAAGTCATTGACGGATGTAGTTGGTAAAACAACTCCAGAACTGACAGATCAGTTAGCTGGGAAAGAAATGGTTTCTCCATTTTTTGATTTGAAACCAGTGAACGGTGGAATCAAGAATGAAGAAGGAAAGTATGTAGTTACAATTTCTGTACCATCCCTTACAAAAGCAATGACTGATGTTCAGATTCTCCACTACAGCACAGTAAGAAATCTGTTTGAATTAATCACACCTACAAGTGTAGATTATGAGGGTAAGACAATTACAGCTGTATTTGAAGATCTTTCACCTGTAGCAATTATTGCTAAGGTTGATGCTTCTAAAGCTGCTGATTCTACAGTCGGAACATCCCCGAAGACAGGTGTACCGTCTACATGGATGGTATTTTTCGGAGCAGCTGTAATACTTGCAGGAGTTTCTGCAGTAGCTTACAGAAAAGAGAGATAATTTGATTATCTCTGATTTTGAACATATGTGGTAGAAGATGATTTCACTGCATATGTTCAAATGGTTTATTAGTAGTTGTAGTGATTTTATAGTTGATGGAATGAGTTCAGTAAAATATCAGAGGAAAAGGATGTGCGTGAATGTACAGAAAAAGTGGTGACAGCTGGCTGAAGCATTTGGACTTTATTGTTCTGGATCTTGTAGCATTACAGTTAGCTTATATAAGTAGTTATGCATTACGCATGGGAGCAGGAAATCTATATAAGAACAGTTTATATCTGAATATTGGAATTATTATTGCGTTAACAGATATTTGTACAGCTTTCTTTACAGAGCCTTACCGTGGTATCATGAGAAGAGGATATTTTGTAGAGTTTAAGAATGTGTTAAAGCATGTATTTTTTGTGAGTGCGCTTGTGATTATGTATTTGTTCATGAGCAAACAGGGCGATAAGACATCACGTCTTATGATCACGTCATTTATTCCATTATCAGTTGTTTTTGTTTATGCAGTACGAATCATATGGAAGCGATATTTATTAAAGCATGGTCGTCTGCTTTATGTGAAAATGAATATGCTGCTTGTTACAACAAGTAGTGAAATTGAGTATATGTTGAAACGCGTGGAACAGAACGCGTTTAATGAATTTGAAATTGTCGGTATTGTATTTGCGGATCGTGAACCGAAAGAGAATGAATCTTTTGCAGGAATTCCGGTTGTAAGTAAGATTGATACATTAACTGATTATATACAGACAAGATGGATAGATTCCATTCTTGTTGGAATTAAGAAGAAAACATTGATACCAGAAGAGTTATTTGAAACTTGTTCAAATATGGGAATAACAGTCCACGAATGTCTGGATCTGAGAAGCGGATGGTCAAAGAATCAGTTTATCAACCGTATGGGAGGATATACAGTTCTTACTTCAAGTATTAGAATCATCACCGCGCGACAGGCGGGGATGAAGAGATTAATTGACATCTGTGGTGGAATCGTAGGGATGATACTGACGTGTATCATCACAATATTCCTGGCTCCGGCAATTTATTTTGCATCACCGGGACCAATCTTCTTTTCACAGATGAGAGTTGGAAAAAATGGTAAAAGATTCAAGATTTACAAATTCAGAAGCATGTATATGGATGCAGAGGAACGTAAGAAAGAACTGATGAAACAGAACGAGATGAAGGGTCTTATGTTCAAGATGGAGAATGACCCAAGAATCATCGGAAGCGGAGCGGATGGAAGCAAGCACGGACTTGGCTGGTTTATCCGTAAAACATCTTTGGATGAATTTCCGCAGTTCTGGAATGTACTTAAAGGAGATATGAGTCTCGTAGGAACTCGTCCACCAACAGTAGATGAGTGGAAACAGTATGAGCCATATCACCGCGGAAGACTTGCCGTGAAACCGGGACTGACCGGAATGTGGCAGGTGAGCGGAAGAAGTGATATCACTGACTTTGAGGAAGTTGTAAAACTTGATATGGAATATGTCAAGAACTGGGATATCGGAATGGATATTAAGATTCTGTTCAAGACCGTCGGAGTCGTGCTTAAGGGCAGCGGATCCAAGTGATGGATTGGATGGAAGAGATGAAGTAGAATGAATGATGATCTGCAGTGGAACCGGGCGGGAAAACTGCAGGTGTTATCAGTATTGAACGTATAGCTATATGTAGAAAAAAGAGAGGAAAGACGAGAGGCTTTGGAATGAATCAAGTTGGATGTTTTTTCTTTTTGGGATAATTAAACGTATAGCTATATAGAGAAAAAGTTTATAGATAATATTCGAGAGGAATATAGAGGAATGTTAAAAAAGAAAAATCTTCTGATCTACGCTCATTACTATATTCCAGATACTGCGTCAACGGGGCAGATCCTCCGTGAATTGGCGGAGGGTATGCTGGATAAATTCGACATAACAGTCATCTGCGTGGTGCCGAGTTACTTAGGGACGATTGAGGATAAATATAAGACACGGAAATATTACGAAGAAGAAATCAATGGTGTGAAGGTTCTGCGAATCCGAGTGCCGGAGTTCAGCAAGACCAATAAAAAGAGCCGTGTAAAGAATATTGTTTCTTATTTCTTTGGAGCAATGGGTGCAACTTTTAAGGTTGGCAAGATGGACTATATTTTTTCCATCTCACAACCGCCTATTCTTGGAGGACTGCTGGGTGTTTGGGGCAAGTGGATGAAGCATGCCAAGTATATCTATAACATTCAGGATTTCAACCCGGAGCAGGTGTTGGCTGTTGGTTATACCAAGAGCAAACTGGTGACAGATGCCATGATGTGGTTCGACAAGTTCAGTTGCAAGCGTAGCGACTTGATAATCACGGTTGGTCGTGATCTGGTGGAGACGGTGGAGAACCGCTTCAAGGGTAAGGAAGTCCCAAAGACTGTCATGATCAACAACTGGATCGATGAGAATGAAATCTATCCGCTGAATGAGAGAAATGAAAGAGTTGTTGCTTTCAAGAAGAAGTACGGTCTTGATGGCAAGTTTGTCATTATGTATTCCGGCAATATCGGCCTGTACTATGACCTTGAGAATTTGTTGAAAGTTGTGGAGAGAATAAAGCCGGGTACCAAGACTGCAGATGGTCGAGAGGTCGTGTTCGCATTTGTTGGTGCCGGCTCCGTGCTGGACAAGCTGGTGCTGTATGTGAAAGAGCGTCACATGGATAATGTGGTATTCATTCCATATCAGGATAAGGCAGATCTTATATATTCTTTGAATGCTGGTGATGTTCACTGGTGTGTGAACGCGAAAGGCATTAAAGGAGTGAGTTGCCCGTCAAAATATTACGGTCTGGCCTCTGCGGCAAGGCCAGTAATTGGGGTTTTGGAATCTGGCTCTGAGATCCGTTGCATTATCGAGGATACCAAAGGCGGCCTGTGCTGTGAGCCGGGTGAGTATGGCAAGGTGGAAGAAAATCTCCGTTGGTTTATTGACAATGCAGGAAGTGAAGAGCTGAAGGCCATGGGAGCCAGAGGCTGCGAGAATCTGGAGAAGAATCTTACCAGAAATGTATCGGTGAGAAAGTACGCAGAAGAAATTCTGAAGCTGTAAAGGAGGCAAGAGGTATGAACAGTAACTGGTTTAAGCTGGTTATGAAGATGACGAAAGTTGAATATGGAAAGAACCTCTTGCTGAAGGGTGTGCCAATCATCTTCAACAAAGGTGGTGCCAAGCTAAAGATTGGCGAGAACGTCACAATCAAGAGTAGCTTCCTTAGTAATCTGGTTGGCCTTTATAGCCGGACGATTATTGTCACTCGTGCTCCGGGAGCAGAGATTGAGATTGGCGATAACGTGGGAATAAGTGGAGCAACAATTTACGCTCGAAAGAAGATCACGATTGGCGAGAATACCTGCATCGGCGGCAACTGCAAGATTCTGGACAATGATTTCCATCCGATTGAGGTAGAGGCGAGAAACAAGCTCCTGCAAGATGAAAACGGTGGTGACAGTGATCTGGTTCCGAGTCGAGAGATTAAGATTGGAAAGAATTGCTTCATCGGGTGCAATAGTATCATCCTGAAAGGCACTGTGTTGGGGGATGGTTGTGTTGTCGGTGCCGGTGCAGTGGTCGCTGGAAAGTTTGAGAATAACTGTGTGATTGTGGGAAACCCTGCGAAGGTTATTAAGAGGTTGGAGGGCAATAAGTGATGAGTAAAAAGAAAATTTGCTTTATTGCACAGTTTCCACCTCCGATGCACGGATTATCCAAAGCGGTTGAAACACTGTACAATTCAGAACTCAACACCGCTGTAGACTCAAATGGTGAATTTGAATTTGAAAAAGTAGATATTACCAACAATAAGAATTTTGTTAAAAATCTCCTAAAGATAAGTTGTAGTAAGGCTGATTTGTTTTATTTTACAATCAGTCAAACACGTGGCGGAAATCTTCGGGACTTAGTCATTTTTAAACTGTTAGAATTGCAGCACAAGAAATGTCTGATTCATCTGCATGGTGGGTATTATCGCCAGTTAGTAGATAACGATATGGCTGGCTGGCAGCGGAAAGCAAACTATAAGGCAATTAAGAAACTTGCTGGAGCAATTGTTCTGTCGAAGTCTCTCAAGAAAATCTTTAAGGGAATGATAGACGATGACAAAATCTTTGTTGTGGAGAACTGCGTTGATGACCAGTATCTTCTAACCGACCAGGAAATAGAAGAAAAATTGGCAGCTTTAAGAGACAAAAAAGTTCTTCATGTCCTGTGGCTAAGTAATTTTATCAGAAGCAAAGGCTATCCATTTGTTCTTGAAATGGCAAAAGCGGAGAAAGAACGTGTGGATGCAGGAGGAGAAAAACGATTTCATTTTGATTTTGCTGGAAAATTCTTTGAAGACAGCGAGAAAACGTACTTCGAAAGCTATGTAAAGGATAATAGGCTAGAAGAGTATGTTACATATCACGGAATTGTTGGTGGAGAGGAAAAGCGGAGATTGTTAAAGACATGCTATATTTTTGCATTGCCTACAAGATATCCCAATGAAGGTCAGCCAATTAGTATTCTGGAAGCGATGGGAAATGGAATGTTTATTATTACTACAGATCACGCTGGTATTCCAGACGTAGTAGACAATAATATTAATGGACTGGTGCTAAATAGCCAACTATTAAGTGTCGAGCAGTGTTTTAAGAACCTTTTGAAAAAGAGTCAAGTCGAGTTAGAAGTGACTATTAAAGAAAATAGAAAAAAGGTATTAACAAAATACAATCAAAAGACTTATATAGAAAATATAAAAAAACTCTTTAGTTGAGTATAGGAGAGGTCTAGTCATGAATATTATAGAAATTAACCGAAAAAATTTAAAGCTTACTCAAATGATTTTGAATTTTATGGGAAGCATAAAATATTGGGGAATCGATTGTTTTAAATATAGAAAAATTACTTCAAAGAATCAAGATTTAAAAAATATATGCCAATTAAATACTTGTTATATATTGGGGAATGGACCATCTTTAAAGAATGTAGATATTTCATTGTTGCAAGGAAAAGATGTTATCACTGTTAACAAATTTATAAAGACTAATTTATTTGAGCAAGTGAAACCAAAATATCATGTGGTAATAGATAAATATATTTTGGAAGAAATCTCTGAAGATATAGAAAGGGAACTTCAGAGAACGGATAGTTCTACTATCTTTATTCTGCATAGAAGTGCAATAAAGAGATTTCAAAAATATAATAGAGCTCGTTTTGTATATGGAACCAAAATGGCTTCGAGAACTCAAGCGTTTTGCAATGACATGACAAAAAATATGACTACATTCCTTAATGTTTTGCCATTTGCTGTTTCTTGTGCAATGTATATAGGATATGAAAATATTATATTACTAGGAAATGATTTCAGCTTTTTTGCAGCAAGAAAAGATCAGCACTTTTATGATGTAGAAGAGAATAAAAAAAGAGTAGAATCTTTATATTCCGATTTAGCAGGATGTTCAATCGTTTTAACAGAGTATAGAACTTTATATGAGTATGCTAAAAGAAAAGGAATAAATGTTGTAAATGCTACAGAAGGAAGTTTATTAGACGAAATACCTCAAGTCAAACTGGAAGACTATATTTAATGTGACGTTTAATGATTGATACCAATATGTAAATGGTAAATTTATGTTTAATATGGCTAGCAGTAGAAATAGAATTGTGAATTTATACATAGGTGGGAAACCAGTCAAAGGGAAACTTATACTGTTATAGATTTAGTAAGTGTTTTAATCTTGACGCACAAATAATCATTTGTTTTTATAAGATTTTTAATTATAAGAAGAAAGGATGAAGTCTGTACACTCTGTAAAATATAAAAATATGGAAAGGATAAATGATGTTTAAAAAGTACAAACATCAAAAGTTAAGTGACTTATGAATAAGCGTCAGACAGGTTTATTGATATTGGCAATATTTTTTTTCATATACGGTTTTTATATGCTTATTGCTATGCCAAATTTATTGGATAAGGAATTGGCAGAAGGATATGTTTCTATTTTAATAACATATGCTGTTTTCTCAGTAGTCAGTTTATATGTATGTAATCGATCCGATTTTGATATATTTGAGCCAATAGTTATTTTGCTTATCATGTATTTTGGTATTTTTGTATATAGACCAATACAGGACATTATCAATAATGATTACTTTACATTTGGAGAAAATGTTATTGGGGGATGCGTAAGAGCGAATATAGTTGTTTCGGTTTCTATAATTAGTTTTTGCGCAGGATATTATGGAAAATATTCATGGGGTAGAAAAAAAAGATACGCTGCAAAAGATTCGTGTAAAGTAATAGAAACAAGCAGCACAGATATTGTTTTAATAGCTCAAGTTATATGGTGGGTGTCAACAGCTTTTTTACTTCTTTATTTAATTACATCTGGAAAAAATCTTGCATATATTTTTTCACTTGGAAAAAGCGGATTGGCGAGTGATGATACTACTTCGGGATCGGCAGCGTTAACTTTTTTTGCCTATTCTATGCTTGCACCATGGATGTATATTTGTGTTTATGGAAAAAACAAAGGCTATAAAATTTTATTAACGCTTTTAATGGCAATAATTTATGTTGTTCGTGGTACGAGGATAGTTTTGTTGATTATGATATCCGCTCCTATTTTATATTATTATATGATTCGAGAAAAGCGTCCAAAATTGAAAGTAATATTAATAGGTGTTGTTTCAATTCTGTTTTTTATGAGTTTTATGCAATTTGCAAGACATGGTTTGAGAACAGGAACAACAACAGATTTTACTGATTTTTCTTCGAGTGCATTTAGTAATGTGTTTGATGCGGATTTAACTACATACAAACAGTTTTATGCAATAGTAGAAAAATATCCAGCGCAATATAAATATACTTTTGGAAAAGCAATGATTGTTCAGACCTTAGTTACGATGATTCCTCGAGCTGTTTGGCCAGGAAAACCGGGAGTTGTAATAGAAGATGTTATAGCCAATGCTGTTAATGTGAGAGCTGCATCTGCGGGAATGGCATCGCCAGGAATAGGGGAATATTATTTTGAATTTGGCATAATAGGTTGCCTTGTGTGCATGTTTATACTCGGAATGATTTTCAGAAAGTGCAAGGAAATTCTAAAAAAGTCTAATACGATAGATAATGCAATTAGATACAGTGTTTTATACGGGTTAGTATTTCAGTTGATAATTAGAACGTCAACGGCATCGTGTGTATACCAATACTTATTTACAATTTTGCCAATATATTTAATAACACACCTAAGAATAAAAAAAAGCGATTGTTGAGAAAAAGGAGGGGACATTAAATGGCATTGGAGAAAAAATACAAAATTGTAGTTGCACATCCAAGCAAACAACATTCATTTTATACTGCGATAGCTCTTAAAAATACAGGAGAATTATATAAATATATTACCACAGTTTATGACAAGCCAGGAACGGCGACGCGATTTGTGAAAAATTGTTCTAAGGGAGCTTTAAGGAAAAAAATAGCAACACATTATTGCCCGGAACTGGATGATTCGGAAGTTATTCAGTATTATGAATTAGATTATATTATTAGTTTGTTTTTGAATAGATTTCCTAAATTATCGCTTGTCAGAGAAAAGCATCGCCAATATGTTGCAAATAAATTTGGACGTAAAGTTGCAAAGTACGCTATTGATAACAATGTTGATGTAGTTATCATGTACGATAGTACGGCTACTCAGTGCTTTAAAATTTTGAAAGAAAGAGCCCCTAGTATTAAAAGAGTGTTAGATGTTTCAATTGCAACAAGACCACAAATGAAGAAGTTTTTTGAAGATGATATGTCTGCGACTAAGGATGACACATTGAAAAAAGAATTTCCTCTTTTTTGGAATGAGGAATACATGAAAAGTGTTTATGATGAGGTGTTACTTGCAACTGATTTTATGGTTCCTTCCAATGTGGTAAAGGATAGTCTTATTTATTGTGGGGCTAAAGAAAGTGATATTAGGATTGTACCTTATGGAGTAGACATTGAAAAGTTTGCTTATCGCGAAAGAAAAATTTTGGGAAGCAAACTGAAGCTGATTTATGTAGGGCAGGTATCATATAGAAAGGGCATTCATCACTTAATGAAGATTGCTTCCGACTTACAGGATTATATTGAAGTTGATTTGGTAGGAGGCTACTCAAAAACGGATAAGCTATATACAGATTATTCTAGCCTGCCAAATGTCAAGTTTTCTGGTTTTGTTACAAGAGATCAGCTTGCAGAAAAGTATTGTGAGTCTGATGCATTTGTATTTCCAACACTAGGTGAGGGATATGGTCTTGTAGTATTGGAGGCTATGAGTTGTGGTCTTCCAGTTATTTCCTCTGATCATGCGGGTGGAAATGACGCTGTTGAAGAAAATATTAATGGTCACGTATTTCCGGCTGGTGATGATGAGGCATTAAAACAAATTTTGTTAAAGTTATATAAAAATAGGAGCGTGACATTGGAAATGGGCAAGAATGCGCGTAAAACTGCTGAAAAATTGACTTGGAATCGATACTACAAATGTTATCCAGAGCAGTTACATGATTTAGTTAAGAAGGAGAAGTAAAATGAAAACAGTAGCAATTGTTCCGATGAAACTTAATAACCGTCGTTTGCCGCAGAAAAATACCAAGATCTTTACCAACGGAAAGCCACTTTGCCATTATATCTTGTCTACTCTTTTGACCGTTGAGGGGGTAGACGAGGTATATGTTTACTGTAGTAATCCTGATATTCAGGAATTTATCCCGGAAGGAGTGAAGTATCTTCAGCGTTCGACCAGTTTGGATCAGGATACTACAAAGATGAATGAAGTACTGCGCTGCTTTGCAAATGAAGTAGCAGCAGATATTTATGTGATGACACATACGACGGCTCCGTTCATTAAGAAGGATTCCATCGAAAAGGGCTTGAAAGCAGTTAAGAGTGGAGAATATGATTCTTCGTTTGCGGCAAAGAAGTTGCAGGATTTTCTGTGGAAAGATGGAAAGCCGTTTAACTATGAGCTGAATAATATTCCGCGCACACAGGACCTGCCGGCACTTTATGAAGAGACCAGCGGATTCTATATTTATAGAAGCAATGTCATGACAGACCTTAATCGTCGAATTGGCGATAAACCATTTATCGTTGAGGTAGGCGAAATTGAGAGCGTAGATATTGATGAGGCAGAGGATTTTATGATTGCTGATGCAATCTATAACTATCAGCTTCAGCAAAAATAAAATCAATTTTATGGAGAAAGTATGATGAGTAAAATACAGGTACTGGACTGCACACTTAGAGATGGTGGTTATTGCAATAATTGTAGATTTGGCTTTGATAATGAGAGAAAGATTGTTCACGGACTTGTAGAAGCCAACATTGATATTATTGAATGTGGCTTCCTCATGAATACAGTGGACTATGATAAAGATGTCACAAAGTTTACTTCTCTCGATGAGGTTGCAAAAATTATTCCACAGAATAAAGAAGGTAAGACTTTTGTAATGCTTACTGACTATGGTAAGTATCGTCCTGAAGACTTACCGGAGTATGATGGAACTTCTGTAGATGGTTTGCGTGTGGCTTTTCATAAAAAAGATCGTGTGGCTGCATTGGAAGAATGCAAAGCTATTAAAAGCAAGGGTTATAAGGTCTTTGTCCAAGCAATGGTTTCATTGAGCTATACGGATGAAGAATTCCTTGATTTGATTCATCACGTGAATGAATTGGAGCCTTATGCGTTTTATATCGTGGACAGTTTTGGCATGATGAGACGTAAGGACTTGACAAGGCTCTTCTATTTGGTTGAGCATAATCTGAACGAGAATATTAAAATCGGTTTCCATTCGCACAACAATATGCAGTTGGCTTATTCGAATGCTCAGAGTCTGGTCGACTTGCATTCGGATAGAGAGTTGATTATTGATGCTTCTGTCTATGGGATGGGGCGTGGTGCTGGAAATTTGAACACAGAGCTGTTCGTCCAGTATCTGAATGATAATGCTGACGGCAATTATGATATCAAACCATTGCTGTCTATTATTGATGAGATTTTGAATGAATTCTATCAGCGTAATTACTGGGGATATTCATTGCCCAATTATTTGTCCGCAGCACATAATGCACATCCGAATTATGCAGGATACATGGATGACAAAAAGACTCTGACTGTCGAAAATATGAATGAAATTTTTGACATGATGGAAGAGGATAAAAAAGTATCCTATGATAAGGACTATATTGAAGAACTTTATCTAAGATATATGGCAACGGGAAAGTCACAGGAAGAACATAAGACCGAATTAATTGAGAATTTACGTGGGAAAACAGTATTGTTAATTGCTCCCGGAAAAAGTTCGATAGAGGAAAAGGATGAGATTGCATCTTTCGTAAATGAAGATGTCGTAACAGCAAGTGTTAATTATAACTACCCTCTTGTGAACACGGACTATATTTTCCTGAGCAATCTGAGACGCTTTAGAGAATTAGAAGCATCAAACAGGGAAAAGTGCATTGTTACATCAAACATTCCGGCAGACAATGTTTATCTCCAGACAAAATATCGCGATCTTCTGTGCGACATTGAGGCAGTGAAAGATAATGCTGGTTTGATGGCAATTAAATTCTTTACACAGATGGGTGTAAAGAAAATTTATCTGGCTGGTTTTGATGGATATTCTCATGATGAAAAAGAGAACTATGGGGAATCCACAATGGCGTTTGTTACAAGAACTGCAGTTCTTGATGCAATGAACCAGGGAATGACAGAGATGCTGAAAAAGTATAGTAAACTTGTAGAACTGAACTTTTTAACCAAACCGCATTATGTGAAGATTTAAGGAGACAATAGAGGATGAAAGTGCTTTCTTTTGGCGAAATTCTTTTAAGATTAGCTTCGCCTGGATATACAAAATTATTTCAAAAAGACAGTCTGGATGCTACTTTTTGTGGTGGAGAAGCGAATGTGGCTGTTTCACTTGCTATATTAGGACAGGAGTCTAGCTTTATTACAAAAGTGCCTAATAATGATGTTGGAAGGGCAGCAATAAATTCTATGCGTTATTTTGGTGTAAATACCAGTAAAGTAATTTATGGTGGTGGTCGTCTTGGTACGTATTATTTAGAAAAAGGCGCATCTCAGCGGCCATCCAAGGTAATTTATGACCGTGCATACTCTAGCATTGCATTGGCAGAGCCAGAAGAGTTTGATTGGGATGTGATTTTGGATGGTGTGGAATGGTTCCATTGGACGGGGATTAATCCAGCTTTATCCAAAAATGTTGCGAATATCTGTAGACAAGCATGCGTTATTGCGAAAAAAAAGGGAATTACAGTATCGTGCGATTTGAATTATCGTGGCAATCTTTGGAGCAGTGCAGAGGCACAGGAAACGATGACTAAACTAATGCCGTATGTTGATGTGTGCGTTGCTAACGAAGAAGATGCTGAAAAGGTTCTAGGAATTAAAGCGGCAGGTACAGATGTCGAAAATGGAAAGTTAGATAGAAATGGGTATAAAGATGTAGCCCTTCAGATTTGTGGTAAATATGGTTGCAAGTATGTGGCGATTACGCTGAGACAAAGCTATTCTGCGAGCAGAAATGGCTGGAGCGGTATGTTATATGATGCGATAAAGGGAGAAACTTATTTTTCTAAAACTTATGATATTCAGGTTGTCGATCGTGTTGGTGGTGGAGATAGTTTTACAGCCGGGTTAATATATGCACTTTCGAATGGTTTGGAAAATGAGTATGCGATTAATTTTGCAGTGGCGGCTAGTTGTTTAAAGCACACGATGGAAGGAGATTATAATCGTAGTACTGTATTAGATATTGAAAAGTTGATAAGCTCTGGTGGTAATGGTCGCGTTCAACGATAAAGTGAACCGGATAGGCTATCCCATTGAGTGAACTTGTTTCAATTATTTAGTACGTGCAGCAAAGACTGTTATACACTTTTAACTCTGTTTTAAGAGGTGATTTATAAAATCAATGATTCAAGGGTTGACATTATAGGAAGGAAATAAAAGTGAATAAACTGACAAAAAACTATATTTATAACCTGTTGTACCAACTGTTTGTGCTATTTGTTCCAATAGTTACAGCTCCGTACTTGGCAAGAACGCTAGGACCAGAAAGTCAAGGTATTTCTAGTTATGTCGTGTCAGTATCTAATGTTGTTAGCTCTGTGACTTTACTTGGTATATACAATTATGGCAATCGTCAGATTGCATATGAGCGTGATAACCCTAAAAAGATGAGTCAAACATTTTGGGAAGTATTATATATTCGTTTTATTCTAGGATTTGTAGGATGCGTAATATATATTATATTGGCTTTGCTTTTGAAGGACTATACCAAATATTTTCTTATTTATTCTGTTTGGTTAATAGCTTCATATTTGGACTGTACTTGGGTTTATGTTGGCCTAGAGGATATGAAGCCGCCAGTGGTTAAAAACTTTATCGCAAAATTGTTAACAGTTGTTGGTATTTTTATCTTAATAAAAAGACCAGAAGATGTAAGTCTATATTTGTTTTTGTTGGGTGCGTCAGTTTTAGTCGCAAATTTGCTGGCTTACACTCAATTAAATAAATATGTGTCTAGATGTAAAGTAGATGCATCGAATTTTGCTTCGCATATAAAAGGATCTCTTCAATTGTTTTTGCCAACTGTTGCAACTTTAATCTATCTCCAGGTCGATAAGATAATGATTGAAGCTTTAACTAAAGAAACGAGTCAAGTATCATTTTATGATAATGCAGAAAAGATAGTTACTATACCACTTACATTTATCACTGTTTTAAGTACCGTAATGATGCCGAGAATTGCTAATGAATTTCAGAATAAGAGGTATGAAAATATTCAGGCTTTTTTGATTAAGGCTGGAAAAATATCTTTGTATTTAGCATTCCCAATGACGGCTGGTTTAATTGGAATAGCGGGATGTTTTGTGCCGTGGTATTTAGGAAGTCAATATCTTCCAGTTATTACAGGAATAATGATTATTGCACCGATTGTGATAGGAAATTCATTAGAAGGTATATCTGGAAAACAGTATTTTACAGCAACAAACCAGATTAATGTGTTGATAAAAGCATATTTTTCTACTGCAATTTTGAATGTGGTAATTAACGCATTATTAATTCCTAAATTTGGATTTATTGGGGCGGCTATTGCAACCGTTATCTCTAGCTATATTTGTGTGGCAATTCAATATTTTGAGTTAAACAAACAAATGAAAATGGCAGCATTGATTCCATGTGCAATTAAGTATTTTTTACTCTCAGCTATAATGTATGGTGTTATTGTTTTAATCACGACGCAATTGAAACCTAATCCAATATCAACAATTGTTCAAGTAATTGTGGGTGGACTAGTTTATGTATTGTTATCTGCAATTACGAGGGATGAGGTATTTTTAGAAATGCTTGATAAAGGGTTGAAAATGTTAAGGATTAGGAGAAAATGATGGTTAGAAATTTAAACGATAAATTTGATTCAAAAGTTGTTTGTGCTCTTAAAGGCATTGCAATTATCCTTATGGTGTGCAATCATTTATACCCAATACCTGAATGGATTTTCCCTAGTAATCAGTATATAAGTTTGCAAGTTGGTGCAAAAACATTGGCATCATACTGGGGAGGATTTTCTAAAATTTGTGTGGCTATATTTGCTTTCCTATCGGGTATAGGTATGTATTATACATATAAGAAGAAAAAATCTATCGTGGGGGGGGTATAAATATAATTTAAATAAGTTGAGAGGTTTTTTGACTACTTATTGGTTGATTCTCATTTTATTTTATCTTCCGATAATGAGCATATCAGGTGTTTTACAATTTAAAATATCTGATTTTATTCTTAATTTATTTGCAATACGTACATCGTATATACGAATTGCTTGGTATGTACGGTATTATATTATTTTAGTTGTAAGCTTTCCAATATACATGTTTGCACTTAAAAATAAGAACTACAATGCTATAGGAATAACGATAAGAATTGTCTTACTTTTGGCACTGGGAGTTGTAAAGGTAGGATTAAGTTTTCTTGAATCTGGTAGTGTAATACTAGAGATGTTAAGGGAGTATGTGGATTACACGCCGATTGTATTACTTGGCTATTATTTTGGTGAAGTAAATGCTTATGAACGTTTTTTTGCGAAAGTGAAAAAAATACGTTTACTAAACAATCCATTTGCTGAAATGATTGTGTTTGCATTTGTTTTTTTAGCGAGAGGTGCTGTTAAAGACATCGTTTTATTTAAAGCGGATATACTGTATACTCCAGTAATTGTTTATATTTCGTGGAGATTTCTTATCAGATGTTGTGGACTGTGTTATGAATTAATGTCACTTTTAGGAAAATATTCTTTAGAGATATGGTTTTTACACGCTATATTCTTCATAGGAAACGAATCTGTTCAAAAAATTGCATATTGGCCTAAATACTCTGTACTTATTTTACCTTGGACTTTGTGTATATTGTTACCGGTTGCTGTCATGTTTCAGAAAGCTAAAGCTTTATTAACCAACTTGGAGTCATGTTTCAGCAAAAAAATACATCTACTAAGGAAACTATGAACAGCGTTTATCAATGGATGAGGAAGTAAAAAAATATAAAATCTTTAAAAATATAGCTGCACGTGGATATTACGGTGCGGCAGAGCCGCCAGTCCGGTGTGGCGAGAGCCACCTGTCCGGACTAACGGAGCCACCTCAGTTTAAACAGAATTAACCAGTTAAATATTGAATTGTCAAAGATTGGGCGTACAGAAGATATATTAAAAGCGGTAGTTAAGAATCATAAGAGGCAAGAGAATTATTATTTTCTCTTGCCTCTTGCCATCCGTGCAGGATACCATTTTTCAAACCATGTTGTGAAAAGCCCCATCAATATAGGAATCAGATTATTCACAAGGATAAGTACATTTCCAAACCCGGCTTTCTTAAACAGAAAGGTCCAGATTGCTGTCAGTACATATAGCGTGCCCCATGCTGCGGCAAGAATATAATTTGTCTTCATAAAGAGAGGGTTCTGATGCGCATTTTCACCCCCATAATTATATTTTACATATGCAGCACATAAAGGTTCTTTTGTCAGGCATGAAAGCAGCCAGAAGAGTCCAAATACAAGATATCCGATGTTTGTTGGAAGAACTCCGTTTCCGGTTATATTTGCCGCTGCAGAAAGTATAGCAACAGCTGCCATAGAGAGCTGATCCCAGATGACAAATTTATGTTTTCTCATAATAAACGGTACTATTGCGACCACAAGTAGTGTTATCATAGCTCCGACTTCCGGATGAATAGAAACAGCGATCCAGAACGTAATCCATGGTATCAGCATTGTCGTCATGGAAGGCTTTTTCTGTTCAATTGTATTTTGAGGCGTTTTCTCTGTTTTTTTGACCACAGATGCGCTTCTGAAGATTTTATCCCAATCAATCATCAAGGAAAAGTCGCCGGATACCGTATACATCTGTTTCCCCAATGCTTCTGCGCCACCGATTTCTCCACGGGAAATAGCTGACCATACAGTAAAAGGCGTATCTATGCGAGTAGTTGGAGAAAGACGTCCATCAGTAAATACTTCGCTTCCTGTCTTGCTAAGCTGAATCTGGTAGGTGTGATCCAAATCGGTAAAGTGAATCTCAAGCACGCGGTCTTTTCCATCGTAGGCATCTTTATTATAAAGAGCGGCCATTTGCCGGGTAAATACAAGATCATCCGGTTCTTTTTCTCCGGTTGTTTTGCTGATGCCCCAGCTGGCATCTGCCATTTTTTCAAACACATCTCTGGAATATAAAAGCGTGTGGAGTATTGCATCTGTTTCTTCAGAGATTGTTCCGGTCATTGCATATTCTGAGCCGGCACATTTTACAGTGGAAAGATATTCATCTGTTCTTGCAGACAATTCTTTTACACGGAATAATTCTCCCTGACCACAAAAGATGGTCGTATAATTTCCTTTGCCGAGAAAATGATCAAACATCCGCAATACACTGTCATAGTTTCCAGCAGCAGAATAAAAGCCACAGGTGGAAATCAGAACATGCCTTTTACCTTCCATATCATATCTGGAGTCATGACTTCCGCTTCCGTAGCCGTTCTGTTTTGAACTCATAAAAGGAAGGCTCATAGGAAGCTGACGGTCGATCAAATTCTTTAAGATACCTGGGACATTAAAATAGTACAGTGGAAAAGACCACAGAATAAGATCAGCATCAATCAATTTTCCAATAACCTTTTGCATATCATCCTTGATACAGCATATGCCAGGCGTTTTCTGCCAGCACGCAAAGCATCCTTTACACGCAGCTATATTCATTGAAGCTACATGGAGTTCATCGATGGAGATGCTTTCTTCATCATCCGTACATCCATTTTTAAATCCTTCAATAAAACTGTATGCAAGCTTTAATGAATTACTTCTTTTACCTTTAGGACTCCCATTGATCAGAAGTATCTTCATGCTTTCATCCCTCCGCATTCATACATAAGATGTTGGGGTCAAAAGGTATTTTGCCCCCTATGATACACGGATTGCTTCGCATTTCATGCTCTCGCAATCCTAAAACACCTCAAATCCGCTCATTTTTCTACGAAAAATGGCTACTTTTCGGTGTTTTGCGGGTCAATAAGTCATGCTTTTTCATGCAAGCAAGAAACGCATGACCTTTTGACCCTTGTATCATACATAATAATAAAGTATAAGAGGTGCTTACAAAATCCGCAACCTGAATTTCGCAAAATTGTTGTAAAGTATTATGGAAAAGTGATATTATGAAACTAATATTTGGAAGGTTATGTGATGAACATAGAAAGATGCAAAGTAGTAGTTGAGGAAAGATGAAACAACAGAAATTATTAAGTCTGATCCGTCAGGCGATACAAGATTACAACATGATAGAAGACGGTGACAGGATTGCAGTAGGTGTTTCCGGCGGTAAGGATTCCCTGACTCTGCTTTATTCGATGAAGTTGCTGCAGGAATTTTACCCGAAGAGGTTCGAATTATCTGCGATTACCTGCAACGTAGGATTTGAAGGGATGGATTTTATGGGCGTAGCAGAGTTTTGTAAGCACCTGGAGATTCCTTATGAGCAGGTCGATACAGAGATTGCCCGGATTGTATTTCAGGAGAATAAGGATACAAGACCGTGTTCTTTGTGTGCAAAGCTTCGGAAGGGTGCGATGTATCAACGGCTGGGAGCGCTTGGAATCAATAAGATGGCATATGCACATAATAAGGATGATTTTATTGAGACAGCATTGATGTCATTGATCTATGAAGGCCGGTTCTATGCATTCCCACCAGTGACAGAATTGCCGGAAGCGGGAGTGACGGTGATCCGTCCGATGATGTATGTTCCGGAGCGAGGTGTAGCGCACTTTGTTGCAGACCAGGGAATCTGTGTGGTTAAGAATACCTGTCCGGTAGACGGTTCAACAAAAAGAGCGTATGCAAAACAGTTGATGGAGCAGATCAACAGGGAGACGCCAGGGGCGAAGGACAGAATCATGCATGCGATCGTGAACGGAAGGTTCCCGGACTGGCCACTGTAGTGATGGGAAAGTGATTAAGAAAATACATTTTTTACTTCCCTATTTCGCCTATCTGTGTTACACTAACGAATGAGTTATTTAACTTTTTTGTAACAATTACGAAAGTGATAGGCTCATTAAAAAGGGAAAACAACATGGAAATGCATATAACTATTTGTAGAGAGGGATGCAGATAGTTACTGTTCACTCCCGTGTCAATCACTTCGCTGATTGACACGGAGGATGCATGTTTTGGCTTGAATGCATCTCGCCCCATCGCCAAAGGCGATTTAAAATGGCGAGATGCGTTGCTGGTCGCACATCGTGTGAACAGTAACTGCAGATAGTTAATAGGAGGAATTATTTATGTGTGGAATCGTAGGATTTACAGGAAATCATCAGGCAGCTCCGATTCTGTTGGACGGATTGTCCAAGCTGGAATACAGAGGATATGATTCAGCAGGTCTTGCAGTGCGTGACGGAGAGCATCTTGCACAGGTTGTTAAGGCGAAGGGACGTCTGAGTAATCTTTCAGAGAAGACAGACAGTGGTAAGGCACTCAAGGGAACTTGCGGTATCGGTCATACACGCTGGGCGACTCACGGTGAGCCAAGTCAGATCAATGCACATCCGCATGTATCCGGAAACTGTGAGAGAAGTGGATCCGGTACAGTTGAGTCTGAGGTTGTCGGAGTACATAACGGTATTATCGAAAACTATACAGAGTTGAAAGAGAAGCTGTTAAAGCATGGTTATACATTCTACAGTGATACAGATACAGAAGTAGTGATCAAACTGGTTGACTACTATTATAAGAAATATAACTTAGGACCGATCGATGCGATTGCCAAGACTATGGTTCGTGTACGTGGCTCTTATGCACTTGAGCTGATGTTCAAGGATTATCCGGGAGAGATCTGGGTTGCCAGAAAAGACAGCCCGATGATCATCGGTATTGCAGATGGCGAGACTTATGTTGCATCTGATGTACCGGCAATCCTGAAATACACAAGAAATGTATACTATATCGGAAACCTTGAGTTTGCAAAGCTTGTTCCGGGAGAGGCTCATTTCTATGATCTCAATGGTGATGAGATCGAGAAAGAGACAACAGAGATCAAATGGGATGCAGAGGCAGCAGAGAAGGCCGGTTTCGAGCATTTCATGATGAAAGAGATCTATGAGCAGCCGAAAGCAATCCGTGATACTCTGAATTCTGTTGTGAAAGACGGAGTGATCGACTTTACGGATATTGATATTACAGAGGAAGAGATTAAGAAATACAGCCAGATTTACATTGTTGCGTGCGGTTCTGCATGGCATGTAGGAGTTGAGGCTCAGTATGTGATCGAGGAGATGGCTCAGATTCCGGTTCGAGTAGAGCTTGCATCTGAGTTCCGTTACCGTGAGATGCCGCTTGTGAAGGATGGTCTGGTTATCGTGATCAGCCAGTCCGGAGAGACCGCAGATACATTGGCAGCTATGCGTATGGCGAAAGATAAAGGACTTGCTACACTTGCAGTTGTAAATGTAATCGGAAGCAGTATTGCCCGTGAGGCAGATAAGGTGTTCTATACACTGGCAGGACCGGAGATTTCGGTTGCTACAACAAAGGGATATAGCGCACAGCTTGTAGCTCTTGATTGTATTGCAGTTCAGTTCGCGAAGGTGAAAGGGCTGATCACAGATGAGCAGTACAGCTACTACATTTCTGAACTTCAGACAATTCCGGAGAAGATAGAAAAGGTTCTTCAGGATAAGGAGAGAATCCAGTGGTTCGCAGCCAAATATGCGAATGCACATGATGTCTTCTTTGTAGGCCGTGGAGTTGACTATGCAGTGTGTCTGGAAGGAAGTCTGAAATTGAAAGAGATTTCTTATATTCATTCTGAGGCTTATGCGGCAGGTGAGTTAAAGCATGGAACAATCAGTCTGATCGAGGACAATATTCTCGTAATCGGAGTTCTGACACAGAGCAAGCTGTATGAGAAGACAGTCAGCAATATGATGGAATGTAAGAGCCGTGGCGCATATCTGATGGGTGTGACAAACTATGGCAATTATGAGATGGAAGACAAGGTAGACTTTACAGTTTATGTTCCGAAGGTGGATGAGCACTTTATGGGAAGCCTCGCAGTGATTCCGCTGCAGCTGCTCGGATATTATGTAAGTGTTGCAAAGGGACTTGATGTAGATAAGCCGAGAAACCTTGCAAAGAGTGTAACAGTAGAATAAGAATATGATGAATCAGGCAGGTCGGGAAAATGAATCCGTCCTGCCTGATTTTGGCAAGAGCCAGAAACAGCACCGCATCTTCCCACTGTTCTGGCTCTTGTTTTATATAGGAATTATTATCTAGGCATATCCCACTTTGTATGATCTGTATGAAGCAGCATATGAGATTTGTGTGACAATGGTTTCTCAAGGAAATCGTTGTACAATTTCATAACATCCTGATTCTCATGGGAGAAACGGATCTTGGCGTTCTTGTCAAGGAAGTAGAGGTTTGCACCGCGTGTGTGTGCAAGTTCTTCGCCGTCGTGGATCGGCTGGCCGCCTCCACCGACGCATCCGCCTGGACAGGCCATAACTTCCACAAAGTCGTAGTGTACTTCACCGTGTTCAATTGCTTCAAGCAGTTTGCGTACATTTCCAAGACCACTGACAACAGCAGCGCGGATCGTAGCATCACCGATCTGGACTTCAGCTTCTACAACACCCGTCTCAAAGGATGGACTGCGGACAATCTTAAATGCATCCGGATCCGGGTTACGTCCTGTTACAAGATAGTGTGCGGAACGAAGTGCAGCTTCCATAACACCGCCGGTAGCACCGAAGATAACACCGGCACCGGACCACTCTTTCATAAGTGGATCACATTCGCGGTCTTTCAGGCTCTTTGGATCAATATGCGCAGCACGGATCATTCTTGTCAGCTCTCTTGTAGTGAGAACTGTGTCAATGTCATGTCCGGCATACTCGCCGTAGAAAAGTTCCATGTTGCGTTCACCTTTTTTCGCTACGCAAGGCATGACAGATACGGTGTAAATGTCTTCCGGAGCGACACCGATGGACTGTGCAAAATAAGTCTTCATAACAGCACCGAACATCTGCTGTGGTGACTTGGCTGTGGACAGCTGTGGTACCAGATGCGGGTACTGTGATTTGATGAAACGGATCCAGCCAGGGCAGCAGGAAGTGAACATCGGACGCAGCTTTAATTCTCCTTTGGAGAAACGCTGAAGGAATTCATTTCCTTCTTCCATGATCGTAAGGTCAGCGGAGAAAGAAGTATCGAAGACGTAATCTACGCCGATCTTTTTCAAGGCATCCATGATCTTTCCGATTGTTGCTTCTTCTCTGGACAGGCCGAGAGCTTCTCCCCATGCGGCACGGACTGCCGGAGCAACCTGTGCAACCACCACTTTCTTCTTGTCAGCAATCGCACTCCATACATCCTCTGTATCATCACGCTCACGAAGTGCGCCGACAGGACAATGAGTGATACACTGTCCGCAGAGAGAACAGGAGACTTCATTGATCTTTTTATTTCCGTTTACATTGATCGTTGTTCTTGAACCTGTACTTGTAACATCCCAGATGTTCAGTCCCTGGATCTTGTCACAAATCTGGATACAGCGCATACATTTGATACATTTGCGTGAATCACGGATGAGTGGGAATGTCTTGTCCCAAGGTGTATCTTCAAAGCGTTCTTTGAACGGAAGATCGATCAGGTTCAGATCATTTGCAACCTGCTGAAGTGTACAGTTCCCGCTTCTGACACAGGTTGCACATTTGCAGTCATGCTGGGAAAGGATAAGCTGTACAGTCTGTCTTCTTGCAATGCGTACCTTCGGGCTGTTCGTGTAGATCACCATGCCTTCGGTTACAACGTTATTACAGGATGTGACCAGACGATCTTTCCCTTCAATTTCAACAACACAGACACGGCATGCCGCAATCTCGTTGATATCTTTCAAATAACATAATTTCGGAATCGGAGTTCCAAGTTTTGCCGCAGCTTCCATGATAGTAGTTCCGGAAGGTACGGATATTTTCTGATTATCAATTGTAATATTTACCATTTTTCTTTCCGACCTCCTTTAAAGATACCATAACCGAAATGATCGCAGCGCAGGCATCTGTGGGATTCCTGTTTTGCTTCGGCTTCTGTCATACAGTTTTCAACGCCTTCAAAGTCACAGACACGGCTGCATGCTTCGCGTTCTGTCAGTTCAACTCTTCCGCAAGGTTCGCGGTCGCTTAAGCGAGGTTCCGGAATCTCAACATCACAGCTGATGATATGGTGGAAACCAAGATATTCATCGATATTGGCAGCAACAACCTTTGCAGCGGCAATTGCCTTGATTACGGAAGCAGGACCGGATGCACAGTCTCCACCGGCGAATACGCCAGGGATATTGTCGAAACCGCCATAACGCTCTGTCATGATCTTACCGCGGGAAACCGGAACACCGGCTTCTGCGAAGTGTTCGGATTCGATATCCTGTCCGATTGCAACGATGAGTGTCTGACAAGGGATAAGGAAATCTTCTTCACCTGTCGGACAGACACTTGCACGCCCATCTTTGATCTTGCTGATCATCTGTGGTGTGACGTAGATACCTGAAACGTGTCCGTTCTCATCAGTCTCGATTCTGGATGGTGCTTTCAGTGTGAGTACTTCAATTCCTTCTGCAACTGCACCTTCGATCTCAGCCGGAAGAGCAGTCATATCTGCAGTACGGCGTCTGTAAACGATACTTACTTTTTTCGCACCGAGACGTTTTGCTGTGCGGACGGCGTCCATGGAAACGTTACCGCCACCGATGACAGCAACTTCCTGTCCGGTAAGATCAGGGCTCTTGTCTTCCCCAACATCACGAAGGAAGGACACAGCAGAGATCACGCCTTCTGCATGTTCGCCTTCGATACCAAGCTTCTTATCAGTGCTTGCACCGATGGAAATAAGAACAGCATCATATTCCTGGCGGAGACTCTGAATTGTGATATCTTTACCAATACGTTTTCCAAATTCTACCTGAACTCCTGTCTCAAGGATTGCCTGAATGTCTTCGTCAAGACGATCTTTCGGAAGTCTGTAGTTCGGGATTCCATAGCGGAGCATTCCGCCGAGTTTTGGAAGCATCTCGAATACGGTTGTCTGATGTCCCATCAACTGCAGGTAGTAAGCAGCGCTGAGTCCACCAGGTCCACCGCCTACGACAGCGATACGCTTTCCGGTGGAAGGTGCGCATTCCGGTGGCGGAACCTTGCCTGCATAATCAGCGGCCATACGTTTCAGTCCACGGATATTGATGGCATCATCTACGATATTTCTACGGCAGCGGGCCTCACAAGGATGCTCACAAATAAAACCGCAGGTTGTCGGGAACGGATTATCCTTACGGATCAGACGGATTGCGTCAGCGTAACGGCCCTCTCCGGTCAGTGCGATATATCCAGGGATATCAACATGTGCAGGACAGAGAGAAACGCAAGGTACAGGCTGTGTATAGTGGCAGGTACAGCGTCCCTGACGGACATGTTCTTCATAATCTTCGCGACAGTCTCTTAAGCTCTTATGTACCATGGCACCGGCTTCATATCCGATCGGACAGTCAGATCCTTCGCGGATGGATTCAGACAATGTGTCAATCAGATCAAGTGTCTCCATTGTAGCAGTACCGTTCATAACATCTGTCAGAAGGTTCTTCAACTGCCACAGCCCAACGCGGCATGGGGTACATTTTCCACAGGATTGTGTCTGACACATCTCGATGAATGCACGAGTCATGTCAACCGGACATAATCCCGGAGGGCTGGATTCAATTCTGCGTTCCAGATCTTTGTACAGCTCTTCAACGACGAGCTGGCCTTTGTCTGGACCTGGGATTTCAAGTCTACTCATTTTAAACCTCTCCTTTTACCATAACGTTCATTACTGACTGATTTTAAAATAGGAAATGTATTTGAAAAAACCTATCTTCAAACCAGTAAAGTTTCATTTAGTAATATTCTACAAATAAATCTAAAAATTATCAAGAAAAGTTTAAAAAATGACAACATTGTTATTTATTATACAAACAACAAGGTTGTCAAAAATAAACAAAAATATTCTAAAAAATATTGAGAAACAGCTAAAAAAATTTAATTCATATAGCGGTAGCAACGAAAATAATAACAGAGCGTTCACCTAAAAATATTTTAGATTCTACCGTAGGCATTGAATTTTTGTGAAAAAACTGACATTTAGGATCGCCGGTGTTGACCGCAACTTTCCATTTGTAATGTTCAGGAAGTTCCGGCAGAGTGAGTGTGACCGGAAACCATCCGGAATTTACAGCCAGATAAACAAGGTCTTCTTCTTGTATTGCTTCATTATAGCCTGCGAATCGTACACAGACAACATGGCTGTCACCGGAGAAATTTGTCTCATCCGGAGTGAGCCCATGCGTGCTCATTGCCGGAACACCAAGATAGCTTGGCTCGAGATCCTTACGGATGACAGGGTGATCTTTGCGGAACTGGATCATATATTGAAAGAAATCGAACAGATCCTTATTTTTTTTGAGGAGACTCCAGTCCAGCCAGGAGATCAGGTTATCCTGGCAATAAGGGTTATTATTTCCATAACGTGTGTCTGCGAATTCATCACCGGAGAGGAACATTGGAGTTCCGCGGCTGCAAAGCAGAACGGCACAGGCATTTTTCATCAGTCGTTTACGAAGTGCCAGAATGGCAGGATCATCTGTTTCGCCTTCTACGCCACAGTTCCAGCTGTTATTGTCGTCAGCTCCGTCAGTGTTCCCCCAACCGTTGGCTTCATTATGCTTCTGGTTATAACTGTACAGATCATAAAGCGTGAATCCATCATGACAGGTGAGAAAGTTGATGGAAGCATTTCCACCTCGGTAAGCAGGATCGTACAGATCAGGAGAACCTGTGATTCTTGCTGCAGCAGTCTGGGCAAGGAAGTCATCTCCTTTTAAAAAGCGGCGCATATCATCACGGTAGCGCCCATTCCATTCAGCCCAGCGCTTCCAGGAAGGGAAAGAACCGACCTGATAAAGTCCGCCGGCATCCCATGCTTCAGCGATCAGTTTTACATTTCCAAGGATCGAGTCGAATGCAAGGCTTCGCAGAAGCGGTGGTTGGCTTAGAGGGGTTCCGTCATCATTTCGCCCAAGAATGGAAGCAAGATCAAAACGGAATCCGTCTACACGGTATTCGATGACCCAGTAACGCAGACACTCCAAAATCATGTCTCGTACAACAGGGTGATTGCAGTTCAGTGTATTTCCACATCCGCTGAAATTATAATAATGTCCGTCCGGAGTCAGCATATAGTAAATGTTATTGTCAAAGCCTTTGAAAGAAAAGCACGGACCGAATTCATTTCCCTCAGCAGTGTGGTTGAAGACGACATCGAGGATTACTTCGATGCCATTGTCATGGAGATCTTTGATCAGTGTCTTGAGTTCTAGTCCTTCGCGGTTATATTCCATAGAAGAACAGTAGCTTGTATTTGGTGCAAAGAAACTGACCGGATTATATCCCCAGAAATCAATAAGTTCATTTTCATCAATCAATCGTACATCACGCATCTCATCAAATTCGAAGATTGGCATTAGTTCAACAGCATTGACTCCAAGTTCTTTCAAATAAGGAATCTTTTCGCGCAGGCCTTCGAATGTACCGTGGTGCTTAACACCGGAACTTTCATCCATGGTAAATCCGCGGACGTGTAGCTCGTAGATGATCAAGTCTTCCATAGGAATAGAATGGTGACGCTGGTCACCCCAGTCAAAGTTGGATTGTACCACACGGGCACGATAACCATGCTGGGCGTTATTTACATGCCCCCACTGGCTCTGTCCGGTGACGGCGCGCGCATAAGGATCCAGCAGGATTTTGTTTTTATCAAAACGGAGTCCTTTCTTTTCATCATAAGGACCATCCAATCGATAGGCGTACTCAAATTCTTCGATATCCAGATCAAAGACGATCATGGAATAGCAGAATCCAATCCTGTAACTTTCCGGAAATGGAATCACGGCGTAAGGTTCTTCTGCTTTGCGGTGAAACAGCAGAAGCTCGCAGGAGGTAGCTCCGTGTGTATGAATCGTAAAGTTGACACCACCCGGGATAGCGACTGCACCAAATTCACGGAAAAAGCCGGGACGGATCTGGAATCCATTGACGGTATCGATTGGCTTGAGCTGCTCGGATATTACTGGCATATAGGAAAACTCCTTTCTAATTGTATTCAAGTTAGAATGAATTAAGAATTAACATAACAATTAACAAACGTAAGAATTAACATAAGTATAACACTTAGAAAAATAAAAGCATAGGTTCAGCCTATCATTCTGTGAGAAAATGTGCTACAATGATACCACTATTTATTTGTAGAAAAGAGGTTATGGTATTATGGCAGAAGAGCAGAAAACAGCAGGATGTTCAGAGGAATCCTGCGCCAGCTGTGCCAGTGCAGGAACATGCACAAGTAAGAAAGTTGATATGCATGAACCGATGAACATGTATTCATCTATTAAAAAAGTGATCGGCGTTGTCAGTGGAAAGGGTGGCGTTGGTAAGTCACTCGTGACAGCATCCCTTGCAAGAATGATGAGAGCAAAAGGATATAATGTTGGTATCATGGATGCAGATATTACAGGTCCATCTATCCCAAAGATGTATGGACTTCATGAGATGGCAGTAGGAACTGAGCAGGGAATTCTTCCATGTGAAGCAGCAGATGGAACAAAGATCATGTCTGTCAATCTTCTTTTGGAAGACGAGGAAGCACCGGTTATCTGGAGGGGACCAGTGATCGCAGGTGTTGTAAAGCAGTTCTGGACAGATGTTATGTGGGGAGATCTTGATTATCTCTTCGTTGATATGCCACCTGGAACAGGTGATGTTCCACTGACAGTATTCCAGTCTCTTCCGGTTGATGGCGTTGTGATCGTTACATCTCCGCAGGATCTTGTACAGATGATCGTGAAGAAGGCATATGGAATGGCGAAGCAGATGAATATTCCGGTTCTTGGAATTGTTGAGAACTACAGCTATGTGAAGTGTCCGGATTGTGGCAAAGAGATTAAAGTATTTGGAGAAAGCCACATTGATGAGATTGCAGAAGATCTTAATGTTCCGGTTCTCGGAAAGATGCCACTTGACCCGGCAATCGCGCAGATGGTTGAGGAAGAGAAGTTTTCTGAGGCAGAGAATCCATATCTGGAAGGATTCGAACTGTAAAGCAAGTTGAGTGTATGTAAAGGGAGTCATGGAAGACAAGGTTGGGGGATCTTGTCTTTCGTGGCTTTTTTACGCGAGCAACGAGCAAAGTCCGTGCTCCCAAAAGAATAACAGAAAAGCACAAATTATAAATCACACAGGAGGAATTAACACATGATAGGCGAAAGAATAGAATTATGGCACAAAGAAGAATATCATTACCCTGCGGCGCATGGTTTTATCCCGATTATGGTCAGCTATATTCATGAGGATGAGCTGATGCATCCGGCGATGCTGGTTGTTCCGGGAGGAGGTTACAGACTTGTATCGCCTTCGGAAGCACATCTGGTTGCTATGGAATTTTATCAGGCTGGTTATAATGTGTTCGTCCTTGAATATACAGTGAACCCACTGGATGAAGCACCATTAAAGCTTCAGCCATTGAATGATATTTCCAGAGCTATGCGAATGATCCGTTTTCGTGCAGAGCAGCTGCACGTTTTGTCAGATCGGATCGTGGTGTGCGGATTTTCAGCCGGAGGACATCTGTGTGCGAGTCTGTGTGTGCATGGGAAGGATATCAAGGATCCGGATGAAAAATATCAGAAGTTTTCAAACCGTCCGGATGCGGCAGTGCTGTCTTATCCGGTAATTACTTCAGGAAAATATGCTCACAGAGATTCTTTTGTAGCTCTGTTTGGAAAGAATCCTACAAAAAAAGAGCTGGAATATATGTCAATTGAAAAGTATGTAACAAAAGAAATGCCACCATGTTTTATCTGGCAGACAGCAACGGATGGAACCGTTCCGGTACAGAATAGCTATCTTTTAGCCCAGAAATGTCTGGAAGAAGGAGTTCCATTCGCACATCATGTATTTTCAGAAGGCGTGCATGGTATGTCTGTTGCAACAGAGGAATGGCTGGAACGCAGAGGGAGAGAACCTTATACACAGGAGCAACTCCGTATGCTGGCAGAAGCAATCCTTGCGGGAGAAACTTCATTTCCAAAGGAAATGGGAGAAGAACTGCTTGTGAAAAATGGAATTGGAAGAACACAGCCACCGAAATGGACAGTAGAGCAAAAAGAAGAGATACGAAGGACACTGAAAGAAGTACAGAGTTGGCCAAAACTGGCAGAGGATTGGCTGGAGAAAATAATTAATTACAAAGGAGAAACACGATGAGAATTCTATTGATCCGTCACGGAGATCCGGATTATGTAAATGACACATTAACAGAAAAAGGAAGACGTGAAGCGGCACTGCTTGCAAAACGTGCAGTATCTATGAATATGGGGGAATGCTATAAGTCTCCACTTGGAAGAGCGAAGGATACGGCGACTCCATGTCTTGAGGTAACTGGAAAAACAGCAGAAATATTGGATTGGCTGCAAGAGTTCCCGGCGCAGGTTGATTTGAATAAAAATCCGGAACTTGAAAAAGCATATCCCGATGTGAAAAAAGAAGGTGAGCATTTCCTGCCTAGAATTGCATGGGATATGGTTCCGGGGTATTGGACAGAACATGAAGCTTATATGGATAAAAATGCATGGCGTGAAACAGAAGTGGCGAAAAATTCTGATCTTGTAGAAGTATACGATCATGTGATTGAAGAATTTGATCGATTTCTCGCAGAGCATGGATATGTAAGAGAAGGGGCGCATTATCGTGTGGAGAAAGAAAGTGATGAGACAGTGACATTTTTCTGCCATTTCGGAATCAGCTGCGTGCTGTTGTCCCATTTATGGAATGTATCACCATTCGTGCTTTGGCATAGTCTGGCTCTTGCACCGACTTCTGTGACAGAAGTAGTAACAGAAGAGAGAGAACAGGGAACGGCATATTTCCGAGGATTGAAAGTAGGAGATATCTCACATCTCTATGCAGGTGGAGAAGAACCGTCCTTCGCAGCAAGATTCTGTGAGACATATAGCAACAAGGAGCAGAGACATTAAAATCAAATGTCTCTGCTCCTTGCTTTATGGATTTTGGTATTATTAAACCACTTTCTGATAAGCAATTCGTTCTGTTCCATCCTCAACATATACGATTCCGCAATATTTGAATCCATTCTTATCTAACAGATGCTGCATTACGATATTGTCCCGGTGTGTATCAATACGGATGTTGCCGCATTGTTCCAAGGCCCAGTTCAGGCAGAAGGACGCTGCACCTTTTACATTTCCGGTGGAAGTGATGCGGTGGACGACTCCGTAACGGGAGTCGTTGATCCAGTCCCCATCGTAGATGCGCATATAAGTCGGATCAGCCCCTTCTTTATAATAGAAAGTAGCAATGATCTGATCCTGTTCTGTGCAGACATAACTGTTCCTCTCAGTGATGTCATCCAGAATCAACTGTGGAGAAGGATAAGTGTTTTCCCACTGAGAAGCATTTCCGTGAGTTGCCATGAATGTCCGTGCATGTTCATACATCTTAAGAAGTACTTCAAGCTCTTCAGGTTTTGTCTTTCTGATTTCCATAATATTCCTCTTTCATAAACTAAATATAGATACGCTAATACACTATTATATCAAAAAACAGAACGTAACTCCATTGACAAAAATATAGAGAAAACATGAAACGAAATCGTTATCATAGAGGAAAAGTACCTAGAGTGAATTTTGAAAGAAAAAGAGGCTGTTTATTTGTCTGTAAATCAGACCGTACACATGGGGAAAATGTTCTTTTTACAGTACATTTTTACTGTATTAAAGTTCGTACAATTCCCCGTAAAATGGGCGTTTTTTCGTATATTTTGTACTAAATCGAATACAAAGCGATTTCCGATATTTATTCTCGATTTTACGCTTGTCATTTATTTAACACGGTGTTATACTATGCCCGTAAAACAATTACAAAACTATTTTAGGAAAGAATATAGGAGGATTTTTCAATGGCTAATTTTGAGCAGTGGGCTGGCTTCAAGGGAAGAAAATGGACACACTCTGTAGACGTGCGTGATTTCATCCAGGAGAACTACACACCATATGAAGGTGATGAGTCATTCCTTGAGGGACCAACAGAAGCAACAGACAAATTATGGGGAAGACTGCAGGAACTTCAGAAAGAAGAAAGAGCTAAGGGCGGAGTTCTCGACATGGAGACAGAAGTTGTTTCCGGTCTGACAGCATACGGCCCAGGATATATCGATGAGAGCATGAAAGATCTTGAGCAGATTGTTGGTTTGCAGACAGACAAACCGCTGAAGAGAGCATTCATGCCTTATGGTGGAATCAAGATGGCAGAGCAGGCTTGTACAACATACGGATATCAGCCAAGCGAGAAACTGCATGAGATCTTCACAAAATATCATAAAACACACAACCAGGGAGTATTCGACATCTACACACCAGAGATGAAGAAAGCTCGTCATAACAAGATTATTACAGGACTTCCGGATACATACGGACGTGGACGTATCGTAGGTGACTACCGTCGTGTTGCACTGTATGGTATCGACTTCCTGATCGAGAGAAAACAGTATGACTTCGAGCGTTATGCAAGACACGGCATGAAGGGTGAGGATTTCCGTCTTCGTGAAGAGCTTGCAGATCAGATCAAAGCTCTGAAAGAAATGAAAGAAATGGCTGCAGCTTACGGATTTGATATTTCACAGCCGGCTAAGGATGCTCATGAAGCAGCTCAGTGGCTGTACTTCGGATATCTTGCAGCAATCAAGACTCAGAATGGTGCAGCTATGTCTGTAGGACGTATCTCTACATTCCTTGATATCTATATCGAGAGAGACCTGAAGGCTGGAAAGATCACAGAGAAGGAAGCTCAGGAGATCATCGACCACATGGTAATGAAATTCCGTATGGTTAAGTTCGCAAGAATCCCATCTTACAACCAGCTGTTCTCAGGAGACCCGACATGGGCAACACTTGAGGTTGGTGGACTTGGACAGGACGGACGTTCTATGGTAACAAAGAACGACTATCGTTTCCTCCACACACTGAACAACATGGGACCTTCACCAGAGCCGAACCTGACAGTTCTTTATTCTTCAAGACTGCCAGAGAACTTCAAGAAGTTCGCTTCCCTGATTTCTGTAACAACAAGTTCTATCCAGTATGAGAACGATGATGTTATGCGTCCGGTATGGGGCGATGACTACAGCATCTGCTGCTGTGTATCTGCTACAGAGACAGGTAAAGAGATGCAGTTCTTCGGAGCTCGTGCAAACCTTGCTAAGTGTCTTCTTTACGCTATCAACGGTGGTATCGATGAGAAGAACAAAGTACAGGTAGGACCGGCTTACCAGCCAATTACTTCCGAGTACCTTGATTACGATGAAGTAATGGAGAAATATGACCAGATGATGGAGTGGCTGTCCAAGCTGTATGTTGATACACTGAACATGATCCACTACATGCATGATAAATACTACTATGAGGCAGCTCAGATGTCCCTGATCGACACAGACGTTAAACGTTCTTTCGCAACAGGTATTGCTGGATTCTCACATGTAGTTGACTCCCTGAGCGCTATCAAATACGCTAAGGTTAAAGTTGTCCGTGACGAAGATGGTCTTGCAACAGACTTCGAGATTGAGGGAGACTTCCCAAGATACGGTAACGATGATGACCGTGCAGATGAGATTGCTGTATGGCTTCTGAAGAAATTCATGCACAAACTGAACAAGTGCCACACATACAGACATTCTGTACCGACAACATCTATCCTTACAATTACATCTAACGTTGTATATGGTAAGGCTACAGGATCTCTTCCGGACGGAAGAAAGGCTGGAGAGCCACTTTCACCAGGAGCTAACCCGTCTTACGGCGCAGAGCAGAGCGGACTTCTTGCTTCTCTTAACTCTGTTGCTAAGCTTCCTTACGAGCTTGCACTTGACGGAATCTCTAATACACAGACAATCAACCCAGGTGCACTTGGACATTCTGATGAAGAGCGTAAAGAGAACCTTGCTCACGTACTGGATGGATACTTCGATCAGGGAGCACATCACCTGAACGTAAACGTATTCGGTGTTGAGAAGCTGAAAGATGCTATGGAGCACCCAGAGAAACCTGAGTACGCTAACTTCACAATCCGTGTATCAGGATACGCTGTTAAGTTTATCGACCTTACTCGTGAGCAGCAGCTTGACGTTATCGCAAGAACTTGCCATGACCACATGTAATTTGTAATTCAGCCAAGCCATGCGAAGACAGACAGTAAAAGGATCGTGTAAGCTTGCTTACAAAGAGACTCTTTACTGGCTGGCTTCATAGGGCGCAGCCCTACAGCGAGAAGAAGCGGAGCGGATTCGAGCTGGGAGAGCAATGGCGTATAGAAATGCATAAATAAGCAGAAACTATATCAGGACGCAGTCATTTCACCATGCTGCGTCCTTTTTTCACAAGACCTGCAATTATAAAGAAATGCCAGAAGACAAATCTGAAGGTTGCAGAAGAATGGCAGGAAACTGCCGGAAAAAGAAGGAGAAATATATGTCAGAAGTAAAAGGATACATTCACTCAACAGAAAGCTTCGGTTCCGTTGACGGACCTGGCGTACGCTTTATCATTTTTGTAAGCGGATGTCCAATGCGCTGCCAGTTCTGCCACAACCCGGACACATGGAAGATGCAGGACGGCGAACTGAAGACAACAGATGAACTGCTTAAGACAGCACTTCGCTATAAAAGCTACTGGAAAGATAAAGGTGGTATCACAGTCAGCGGTGGAGAACCTCTGATGCAGATGGATTTCCTGATTGACCTTTTCAAGAAAGCGAAAGAACAGGGAGTTCATACCAATATTGATACAAGCGGAGCTGTATTTACAAAGGAAGAACCATTCTTCGGTAAACTGCAGGAGTTGCTGAAATACACAGATATGCTGATGCTTGACATTAAACACATTGATGATGAGCAGCATAAGATTCTCACGGGACAGAGCAACAAGAATATTCTTGAGTTTGCACGTTATCTGTCTGATATCAAGAAACCAATCTGGATCCGCCACGTACTCGTTCCGGAGCGCAGTGACAAGGATGAGTACCTGGAGAGACTCCATGATTTCATCGAGACACTGGATAATGTAGAGCGTGTTGAAGTTCTTCCATATCATACACTTGGTGCATATAAGTGGAAAGAACTTGGATATGATTACAAGTTAGAGGGAATCGATCCTCCGACACAGGAGAGAATTGAGAATGCAAACCGTATTCTTGAGACAGCGAAATATTTAAAATAAGATAAAAAAAGAACTCTGTTATGAGATGTATGAATCAATACATTCGTAACAGGGTTCTTCTTTTATAAATACTTTACTTAAAATTTTCTCAGAAAGAAGAAGGTCACGACACACACGATTGCCTCGGTAACAGGAAGGCAGAGCCAGATACCTGTCATTCCAAAAAGTGTGGCAAGCAGGAAAGCAATCGGCAGAATCAGTACAAGTCCACGCAGGATGGAAATGATGAATCCCGGTACCGGCTGATCAGAAGCACTTAAATAAGTCGCTGACACCATATTGATGCCTGAAAAGAACAGGCTTACAAAGTAAATGCGCATGCCTTCTGCTGCCATTGAAGTAAGCAGCGGATTCTTGTCTTTATTAAATAAGTCAGCAATCGGAACAGCAAAGACAAACACAACCAGATAGGCGATGAAAGCCATAAGTAATGCAGTGCTTAATGCATAACGTCTTACCTGGTGGCGTACAGGAGCTCCATTTTTACCAGGGTGGCTGCTGACGATCGGCTGGATGCCCTGCCCGATTCCGGTAAAGATCGCCACAAGTACGAGTGCGATATTAGCAAGGATACTGTATGCCGCAAGTCCGGTCGTTCCGCTGAACTTCAGCGTCAGCATGTTAAAGACAAGAATTACGATGCCGGAAGATAATTCAGCGACAAGAGAAGAAACTCCAAGCCGGCAGATATCTACAGCAGTTTTTAGATGTATCCTTGTTTTTACCAGATGAAACTGATTCTTCTTTTTCCAGAAATGCATGGACAGAATACTCATTCCAACCAGTGGAGCGGTTGCAGTAGCCAGTGCAGCTCCGGTCATGCCAAGCTGCATAGGATAGATGAAAATGTAATCCAGCACAATATTTGTCAGACTTCCAACGAGCATTGCAGTCATTGAAAGTCGCGGTTCTCCATCATTTCTGACAAAACAGTTCAACAGATTGTTGCACAAAAACAGCGGAGAGAACATAAGCAGGATGCGGATGTATGGAATCGCATGCGGCAATGTAGTTCCGTCGGCTCCGAGTAAGACACAAAGAGGTCTTGCAAAAAACAGTCCGATGCTGAAAAAGAACAGCATAGCTACAAATGCAAGCTGAAGTGCCTGGGTGAAGATCGTGCGGTGAATCTCACTGTCAGTTCTGCCGGAGGAAAGAGAATATCGCGCAGCAGCACCCATACCGATCATCAGCCCTGTTCCGTTTAACAAGCTGAAAGCAGGAAGAACCAGATTAAGCGCGGCAATCGCATCAGAGCCGATTCCCCGGGCAACAAAAAATGTATCGGCAAGGATATAACAGGAATATCCGATCATGCCGAGTACATTTGCTGAGACATATTTAACAAAGAGTGGAAATACATGTTCCCGGGCAGTTAAAGTAACTGAGTTGGATGACATAATAAAAAATTCCTTTCTGTATTTTCAGAATGCGTATAATACCATAGAATTTTGAGAAAATCAAATCTTTCTTTCTTATGAAAATAGAGGTAAAATAAAAATGTTATGTCTACGGTATTTACAATCCCCGAAAAGATGGTTTTACTCATTATAACATAGAACGAAGAAAGGAAACATATATGAATAAAAAAGAAGTACTTGAGATCCGTAAGCAGTTCTCACCGAAAAACTGTGCGATTACGAAAATCTGTGGCTGCTATGTGGATTATGAGAAGAATAAAAAGATGGAGTCAAAAGACGCATTTCTCGCACTTCCGGAGGAAGAAGCATTTAAGTATTTTGATATTTTTAAGAAGACGCTTTCCGGAAGTATCGGAAAGAATATGCTGAATATGGAGTTTCCACTGGATGCAGAGATGCCGGGCGGAACACAGGAATTTCTTCTGAAGCTTCGTGACAGCCGTCTCGAAGACGATATGCTTCTGGAAGAATTCTATGACAAAGTTATTGCAACGTATGAGTATGCGGAGAATTATTACATTATTTTGATCCATGCAGCATACGATGTTCCTGGAAGAACATCCGATGATCTTGAGATGGATGATGCTTCAGATGAAGTATATCAGCATATACTGATGAGCATCTGTCCGGTCAGTCTGTCAAAGGCAGGGCTTAGCTATAACGCGGAAGAGAACTGTATTCAGGACAGAATCCGTGACTGGATCGTTGATAAGCCGGACAAAGGATTCCTCTTCCCGGCATTCAACGACAGAAGTACTGATCTTCACAGTGTGCTTTATTACACGAAGAAATCAGAAGATCTTCAGCCGGAGATGATCGACCAGCTTCTTGGTGCGAAGATGCCGATGTCTGCGGACACACAGAAAGAGACATTCCAGATGATTATTGAAGATACATTGGGAGAAGATGGTGATTACGAGACTGTCCGTAACATTCACGAGACATTGAATGATATGATCGAAGAACACAAAGAAGAACCGGATCCGCTGACATTGGATAAGACGGATGTGAAGAAGATTTTCGAGCAGAGCGGTGTGCCGAATGAGAAGATGGAAAACTTTGAGAAGAACTTCGAAGAAAATGCAGGTGAGAAAGCAACGCTTCTGGCAAGTAATATCGCAGAGACAAGAAAGTTCAATATCGAGACACCGGATGTTGTGATCAAAGTAAATCCGGACCGGATGGATCTTGTAGAGACAAGAATGATCGACGGAAGACAGTGCCTTGTGATTCCGGTGGATGACCACATTGAGGTCAATGGGATCAATGTCAGAACGATGAAGGTAAAAGGCGTTGCAGGATCGAAAGCAGGTGGTTCTGGTGAAGCTGTGGAAAATGCAGAGGATGATGTTGTTCCGTTTGATGAAGATTAATTGACAAGGAATGAATTAGAGAAAACGTACAAAGAGGATTCCTGCCTGAAAATATTTCCATTTATTTAAAATGAAATATTTTCAGGAGGGAATCCTCTTTACAGTCTTCTTTGAATAAAAACAGGTAGAAGAATAGTAACATTAGATGATTGTATACTGCATCAGTTCATAGTGCAGTTTACAACCTTCTACAATCTCAGCCGGGAGCAGTGCTCTGGCTACGAGTTTTAACTCTTCATCCGGAAGATCAACTCTTCTTAAGTGTGCATAATCTCCATCAATCTGTTCTACGATATAATCACATACTAACATTTTAAAATCTCCTTTTTTCCAGCATTTCTTCAATCTTTGCCTGCATCTCTTCTACAGTGTGTTTTCTTGTGCGTGCACATTCCTGCGCCTGACAGCCGCAGATGATACATTTGCGGTAGGAAGGGCGGGAAAGTTTCTGTCCGCCTGTGTCAATCACATCCATATCAAAGAGACGCCCAATCGGATGTGTTTCTTCAATCTCAGTTGTGAGAATTTTGATTTTTTCTGCCGGACAGTCAATTGCAAGCAATAATTCATCTCCGGTTTTTTCGTGAATCTCAATTGAGTTTTTAATATCTGCCTCAGCTTGTTCCAGCTTTAGAAGCAGCGTATTCTTTCCACTGTCAAAGGCGGTGCGGATCTGTTCATTTGTCTTCACGGGTCCTGGGATGTTCATACAGAATGAAATGACCGGACAGTGGTATTGTTCAATGAATGTATCCTGGATTTGTGCACGCCGCTCACGACATTGCAGCATATCTGTTAATACAACCTGTTCTCCTTGCATAAGGAAACCTCCTTGTCATTTTCTCGCGTTTCGTTTAAGGGTGAATTACACGGTTTCAGCAATTCTACGCAGTTTACACTTTACATAGTAGTTGATCTTAATGATGTACAACATGTTCAGTAGCTTTGATCTTTGCAATCACAGGAGCTGCGTCTTTGCTCTGAAAATAGTGAAGTGTTGTTTCAGGAACAAGCGTCTTCAACAACTCTATATTATCATTTTTTAGCGCAGTTCGTACAGTCGATGCGCTGATTACAGCTCCGTTAGCTTCTTTTCGCGGAACAATCGTACATGAAATTTTATTTTCGGGAAGTTTTTTAGTCATAATCTTGTTGTAGATTCCAGTCACCTGGCTGTTTGGCTCTTCACCTACATAGCGGCAGTTGATTCCAAGTGCCTGCGCGATTCTAACAAAAATCGTCAGGTCAAGGTTCGCATGACTTTCCATAACAGCATCGGCATCTTTCTGGAAATAGCTTGGGAAAGTTGCATTGCTGATAATGTAAGGACCGCTCTCATGATAAATGATGTTGTTAAGGTGAGCGGTTCCTTCCAGAACTAATTGTTTTCGCACAGAGAACGGAACAAGACTCTGATCTTCACTGACGATAAATAAATGAAGAATATCATTTTCAGAAGCAGCTTTTTCCACCAGATATTGATGCCCTAAAGTAAATGGATTCGCATTCATGACAAGTGCTGCAATGCGAAGGTTCTTTTGTGCATCAGAGGATACTTCAGAAAGAATCGGTGTATTGTCAGTGGCGAACCGTTTCGTAACTTCTGACTGTTCACTTTCTTTCTTTAAACGTTCCAGATAAGCGGAAAATCCGGTTTTTCTGTTTTCCATAAATACAATCTGACCGTCAATCCGGGCAATCTCATAAAAACCGAGATCACCAAAAAACTTGGCGGAATTGCATTTTGTATAGAGGAAAAGATGTGTATTCCCACGCTCAAACTGTACGCTGATCAAGTGAGTTACAATCTGATTCATCAGTCCTTCTCCCTGATGCGCGCTGCTGACTGCCATACAGCGGAGTGTGTTGCCAAAACAGCTTCCGGTAGCGATGATGTTCATCTCATCATCATACATACCGCAGGTGTAGTCAAGATTTGCATCCCGGCGGATACCTTCTGCAAGGAGCAGTTCGTTTATCTGCTTGTTTGCCCGTGTGTCGGACGGGGAGATCTGTGAAATTATATAATCAGACATAAAATCCTCCTGATAAATATCATAGTTCTGTCATTTTGATTTGACAGAAAAAAGTGTTTCAATTATAAAGACATTCTATCATGAATTACAAAAAAGTAAAGAATAAGAATGATTCCAAATGATTAACCCAATGATTAATGACAGAATTATTTCTGTGCTGGTTAGTGCTGATATAACAAGGGAATTTTTCTCCTGAAAATATCAAGTAGCAGCAGGAGATGATGATTTAAATAGTGATTTTTCCGGTAGACCAGGCAAATCTGTCTTGTATCCCGGTAGTTGTTAATTGGATAGTAACTGATATGATCAGCAAAACGTTCCTGCCATACAAAAACTTCCGGTGCAAAGCAGATACCCAACCCACGGGCAACCAAAGTCAAGGCTGTGTCTATATTGGAACAGGTAATAGACGTTAGTGGACGAAAATTGCTTGTTTCAAAGATTCTCTGACTGATCTGCCCAATGATCTGTTTTTCTGTCAGCAGAATGAAAGGCGCTTTTAAATCCGCAGTTAATCTAAGGCTGCCGTCCAAAGTCAGATTTTTTTGAAGCTGCTTGTCCATTGCTTTCGGTGCTGCAAGCAGAATCTGTTCCCGGGCAACCAGTTCACTTTGATAATTGATCGTGTCCGAATGAGGAACATCAATGATCAGATCAAGTTGGTCATCTTCCAGCATTTCTCTAAGAAGATAAGTCGGCTCTTCTACAATCTGCAGATCACAGTTATCAGCTGTTTTGTAAAAATCTGTCAGAACATCAGGCAGAAGGATTAGGCTTCTATGAGGACTGATGCCAAGACGGATCTTATGTCTTGCATTGGATGAAATGTCTGAAAGCTGGTCGGATAGAATCTGCTTAGAACGTAGAGAATCTTCTGCCCAGTGACAGAAAAGCTCACCGGCATAAGTAAGTTCAAGGACTCCTTTTTTTCGTTCAAAAATTTCTACACCAAGCTCTTCCTCCAGATTTTTCAGACTCATTGAGAGAGAAGGCTGGGAGAGATAAAGCTTCTGAGCTGCCTTTGTTATATTTTTTTCCTGTACAATCGTAAGTACGTATTGAAGCTGATTCCAGTTCATAGAATTCCCCTTTATAAATTGCATTGCCGATATAAAAAACAACTATGGTTTACTAGCCGTTTGTGCTTATCATATCTGATACAATTCTTTAAATCAATACTATATAAGAAAAATCTATGAAAACTATAATAAAACATATATTTTACTTATGTTCAAAACGGAGATAAAATGTGCAATATAGATGAAAACAATAATTTGGAGGTTGGCTCTGAACAGTTACAATTTAGATTTGATATTGTGGAGGATGGAACATGAAAGACAGAGTGAAAAAAGGATTAGAGCTCTTTGTTTTTTTCTTTAAAATCGGCTGCTTTACATTTGGTGGCGGTTGGAGCATTCTTGCCCAGATGGAGCAGGAATTTGTGGATAAGAGAAAATGGCTTACAAAATCAGAACTTCTTGATATGGTTGCAGTTGGAAGATCAGTGCCTGGAATTATGATCACAAATATCAGTATGATCTTTGGATATTCCGTAGGAGGAGTTTTTGGTGGTTTTTGTGCAGTGCTTGGAATTACAACACCGGCAATACTGATCCTTTCGATAGTGACGATGTTTTATAGTAAATTAAAAGATAATGTCTGGTGTGCAAGTGCACTGCGTGGTATTCGAAGTGCAGTTGTTCCAATTATTGCCAGTGCTGCTTTTTCTCTTGGAAAAGAGGCATTCAAGACGAAAATTTCAGTGACAGCCGGAGTCATTGCATTATTATTATGTGCTTTTACGAATATTGGGAATATCGAGCTGGTCGGACTTGGCGTAGGCTCTGTGGTAATCTGGCAGCTGTTTTCCGTAGTGAATAAAAAAATGAAGAAAACAGGGAAAGAGGTGGAAGAATGAGTACATTAATGGAATTATATATTGCATTCATGAAAATAGGTTTCACAAGTTTCGGCGGTATGTCTATGGTTCCGTTGATATTGGAAGAAATGCGTGCACATCATTGGATGACGACAGAGGATCTGACAAATGTGATCGCAATCGCAGAGATGACACCGGGACCGCTTGGAATCAACTGTGCAACATTTGCCGGAGAGAGGACTGCGGGTGTTCTAGGCGGAATTGTAGCAGTGACAGGTGTATTAATGCCTGCATTCACTCTGACTTTGTTGACAGCGATCTGTTTTGAACGATTTAAGAATAACGAGATATTTTCAAAAATCCTGCTTGTTTTAAAACCAATCTGTATCGTGTTGATTATAGTAACAATTGCAGAACTTCTGGGAGAAAATTATTTTTCTGATAGCAGACCGGATCTTCTGGCATGTGGAATCGGACTCCTGATGCTTTATCTGATCGGAAAGAAGAACTGGCAGGTTCCGAAGGTGATTGGTCTGTCAGCACTGTTAGGAATTGTCTGCTATGGGATTTTATGATGTGAAGATGAAAAATTGTACGAAAAAAAGAAATTAATATCTGTTAAGTTTTGTTGAACAAAAAAGGGATGTAAGTATAATAAAAAGAAAAGAAGATGGATCGGTTGAATGCCACTGTAGAAAAAAACAAAAATGGCGGACTGATCAGAAAACAGAGAAAGGAAGACGGATACATGATAGAACAGATCGTAGCGTACAATAAGAAGTTTGTAGAAGAGAAAGGATATGAACCATATCTTACAAGCAAATATCCGGATAAAAAGCTTGCAATCCTGACTTGCATGGATACCAGATTAATTGAACTTCTTCCGGCGGCACTTGGAATCAGAAACGGAGATGCGAAAGTAATCAAGAATGCCGGTGGCGTGATCACGCATCCTTACGGAAGTGTGATGCGAAGTCTTCTGGTTGCAATTGTGGAACTTGGTGTAGAGGAAGTCATGGTAATCGGTCATACAGATTGCGGCGTACAGGGAATGAACGGCACAGAATTACTGGAAGATCTGACAAAGCGTGGAGTGAAACAAGAACATATCGATATCATACGACACAGCGGAGTAGATCTTGAGACGTGGCTCGGAGGATTTGAGAGCGTAGAACAGTCTGTTGAAGATACTGTGTATGCACTCCAGAATCACCCACTGATGCCGAAAGATGTTACAATCCGTGGGTTTATCATGAATTCAGAGACCGGGGAACTGAAAGCAGTAGAAGAAGTTTAAAACAATGCAGAAATTCATGATGGCTGAACATCGGAAACAAGGAAAATAGCATAAAAAATCGAAGCTGTGATTGTGGAACTTTGCTAAAATTAATTACAGCTAGAAAGAAAAAATAACAATCAGGCATGAAAACAATAAGCTATAGTTTGGGGAATAATAGATGAATTTTAAAGAAATGGAATACATTCTGGCAGTAGAACAGGAAAAAAATTTGACCAAAGCTGCTAGAAAAATCGGAATTTCACAACCGGCAATGAGTAAGTGTCTCAGAAATATAGAAACAGAACTTGGCGTATCACTTTTTGAAAAAATTTCGGGAGAGTACATTCCAACGGCGGCAGGAAAGCTGTTTTTAAGTTTTGCACAGGAGACCAAAGAAAGAGAAGCCCAGTTTTTGAGGGAACTGCAAGAACTTGTACAATTTAGACATGGAACGATTCGGGTTGGTATTACTCCGGCAAGAAGCAGTGGACTTACCCCAGAAGTATTGCCGGAGTTCAGAAAGAACTTTCCTGATCTTCGGCTGGAACTATATGAAGAAGATGTGGACAGGCTGGAGGAAATGTTGCAGAAAGGGTTGTTGGATGTTGTCTATTTTGTAGTAGATGAAGATTACAGGGAACAGCATCCGGAATTCTATACGGAGCTCCTTGGAAGAGAAGAAATTGTCCTGACAGTAAAAAAGGAAACTCCTTTAAGAAAGGAGCCGGTCATTAAATATGGATTTGAATATCCATGGGTAGATATTACACAGTTTGAATTTGAGACGTTTATTACGCTTAATAAAGATATGAGGATTGGAAAAATCTGTGATAAAGTGCTGGAAGAACATCATATGTCACCGGAAGTAATCCGGTTTGCAGATATGAGAACTGCACATAAACTGGTTAAAAAGGGATATGGAATCTGTATCTGTGGAAGTCTTGGAATGCAGAACCACAGAGATCAGTTTGATATCTATTCTTTTGGAAATAAGAAAATTATCTGGGAATTTGTGGCGGCGTACCGGGTTGGAAGCTATCGGACAGAACCATTACAATATCTGACACAGTTGTATCAGAAAGCGGCAGACCAGAAGAAAAGTGGTCAATCATATGAATAACTATAAGGAATAAGAAAGATAACTTTCCGTTATTTGAAAAGCGAAAGGGTAATTTCTATAATAAGCTCATGAAGTTTGCAGACTGAATGAGCTTTTTTGATGGGAGGAAAGCAATGAAAATTGAAACATTATCAATCGATCAGAAAGATGAGAAGGCTGTTTTAAAGACTTATATTCTGGATGATTATCCGAAATATTATCAACAGCAGAAACGTCCGGCTGTTGTAATCTGTCCTGGAGGCGGATATACGACACTGGCAAGAAAAGAAGGAGAGCCAGTAGCTCTGAAAATCAATGGTATGGGTTACCATGCATTTGTACTTCAATATTCTGTCATATTCAAAGAAAAGCCGAAAAGTTTTGAAAAGGAAGAAGAGCTTCCGGAAATGAATCCGGATGGATATTTTCCTGTACAAATCTACCAGGTGAGAAATGCACTGGCATTGATTCGGGAGCATGCAGAAGAATGGAATGTAGACAAAGACCAATTGATCCTGCTTGGATTTTCGGCAGGAGGACACCTAACAGCAAGTTATCTTACCTTTGGAAAAGAATTATTAGGTGATAACTATATAAAACCAAAGGCAGCAGTACTTGGATATGCAAGAACCAATATGGCAGTTCCGGACTGGAAAGAAAAATTTGCGACAGCATCGGGTAGAAATATCACAAAATATAAATACCTTTGCCAGTTCAGGACAGCAGAGCCGACAATGGAACAGAAGATGACAATTGATCCATATACAAATGTTCATAAGGATATGCCTCCAGTTTTTCTGTGGCATTCGGCTACGGATACATCTGTAAATGCATTGTGTGCGCTTACATTTGCACAGAAGCTGTTTGAGACAGGAGTTCCGGTGGAACTGCATTTGTTTGCAGGAGGAGTTCACGGCTGTGCATTGGCGGATAAAGTGAGTGCAAGCGTAGCAAAGCATTATGATGAAGGCTGTGAACAGTGGACGAATTTACTGCAAATCTGGTTGAAAAGGATTCTGACAGAGGATTCAAAGGAAAAAAGGGAAAAGGAAGAACAACAGGGGAAGGAGAAACAGGATGAGTAAAAATTACAGAAAACTTACAGATCAGATCATCTCTCTTGTAGGTGGAAAAGAAAATATCAAGTCTGTTACAAACTGTGCAACAAGATTAAGATTTTATTTGGCAGATGAGGAAAAGGCGAAGACGGAGGAATTGAAGAAAACAGACGGAATCGCCGGAGTTGTGAAAAATGGTGGACAATATCAGGTGATCATCGGGCCAGATGTGGATCTTGTGATGGAAGAAATCAGGAAGATTGGTGGCATCAAGGTGGAAGACGGAGCAGGAGCAATCCGTGAAGAAAAAGAAAAATTGACATGGAAAAATGCATTTGGTAAGTTCCTTGGTACCGTGTCAACCATTTTCATTCCAATTATTCCATGTCTTGCCGGAGCAGGTATTCTCCAGGCAATTCTGATTCTTTTAAAGACAGCTGGAATCGTACCTGAGGACAATCAGACATATGTCCTGCTGAATATGGTATCTGGTGCAGTGTTCTATTACCTGCCGGTAATGCTGGCCTTTTCATCTGCCAAGGTATTCAAGTGTAATCAGTACATGGCAGCTGTCATGTCCTTTATGCTTCTTCATCCGACATTTATGGGATTTGTGGAAGCAGGGGACAGTATCCGGATGTTCGGAATCCCGGTTACACTGGTGAAATATTCTTCCAGTGTGCTGCCAGTGATTTTTATTACGTTATTTATGTCTGTGGTAGAGAGAATTTCCAAGAAATTTGTACCGAAGGCGATCAAGTTTATTACAGTTCCAGTCATTACATTTGTGATTACATCCGTTGTTGGATTTACAGTACTTGGACCGATCGGTACCTGGTGCGGTAATCTTCTGGTTGTACTGTTCAACTGGCTGGATGCCAATATTCCATGGTTCTGTCCGGTGATCATGGGAACATTTTCACCACTGATCGTTATGACAGGTATGCATAATGGTTTGAAAGCAATTACCTATTCCCAGTATGCACTTCGTGGATATGCAACAGCAACAGGTCCTGGAAACCTTTGCTCTAATGTTGCCCAGGGAGCGGCAGCATTCGTTGTATGCCTTAAGTCTAAGAAGTCAGGAAAGAAACAAATGGCATTTTCAGCAGCCATCAGTGCTCTGATCGGAGGAATTACAGAGCCAGCACTTTATGGTATTACGTTGAAATATAAGAGTGTTCTATGGTCTGTTATGCTTGGCGGTGGTGTTGCAGGTCTGTGGGCAGGATTCAGCAGAATGAGAACATATTCACCGGGACCGGCAAGTGTACTTGGTCTTCCATGCTATGTCGGTGGGGATAGTCTTCAGAATATGATCAATGCGGCAATTGCAATTGTGATTTCTGCTGCAGTGACGATGGTTGCGATGCTTGTTTTCGGCATGAAAGATGTCAGAAAAGCAGAGGAAAATGAAGAAGAGACAGACACAGAATTAGACGATCTTATGGAGATTTAAGACAGAAACGGTTACCTTAACGAATATTAAGGTAACCGTTCTTCTTTCTGTAAGATTTCAAGACTATGATAAGTTCAAGAAACCAAAAGAAATGCCAGACCGGCCAGGGATAATCCGAAACCGGTCAACACTGCGGATACCGGCCGGATGTGCCAACTGGTCGGTCTGCAAAATCACAAGGTGGACAAATGAAGGAGGAATTGTGATGGAAATCTTAAGACCTGCAGTAGCAGGAACACTGGAATCCAGTGACTGCCAGGTAACTGTAGAAGAGGGAGAAGGAAAGATTGAATTAACACTGAACAGTGCGGTGATCAATCAGTATGGAAATCAGATCAAGAAAGTAGTATATGAGACATTGGAACATCTGGGCGTTGACAATGTAAGAATTTCTATTGTAGATAAAGGAGCACTTGATTGTACGATCAAGGCAAGAATTGAAGGAGCTGTTTATCGTTCCGTTGGACAGATTGAACATTTACCATGGGGAGGTGCCATCAGATAATGAATCCGAATAAAAAACGTTTAAGAAGAACCATGATGTTTTTAAATGCACAGAAGCCGGGACTGATCAAAGATCCATATATTTACAAACCGGATTCTATTATGTTGGATCTTGAGGATGCTGTTGCAGAGAATCAGAAAGATGTGGCAAGATTCTCACTGTATCATGCATTGAAGACAATTGATTACAGAGGATGTGAGAGGGTTGTAAGAATTAATGCACTTGACACACCATACTGGAAAGAAGATATTCGTTGTTCGGTAGCCGGAGGGTGTGATGCAATCCGTATTCCGAAGACAGAATCAGCACAGGATGTCAAGATGGTTGAGCGTGAAGTACAGTATGCAGAACGTGAATTTGGAAGACCGGAAGGCAGTGTTCTTATCATGGCAGCTGTTGAGTCTGCAAGAGGTGTTATGAAAGCACTTGATATTTGTGAGTCTTCCGAAAGACTTTTTGGTATCGCACTTTCCGGAGGAGATTATACAAAGGATCTTCAGACGCATATTACTGGAACCGGAATTGAGCTGATGGGTGCAAGACAGAATCTGGTAATTGCAGCCAGAGCAGCAGGAATCCAGTGTTTTGATACAGTTTATACAGATCTTGACAACATGGAAGGATTTAAACAGGACGTTGAGACAATCCATCTGATGGGATTTGATGGAAAATCAATTATTAACCCAAGACAGATCAATGTAGTACATGAGATTTATACACCAACACAGAAAGATATCATCTTTGCAGAGAAGGTTGTAAGAGAGATTGATTCTAAGAAAGCACAGGGAATCGGTGTATTTACAGTAGACGGTAAGATGATCGATATTGCATTCTATGACGGTGCGAAGAGAACCATTGAACTGGCAAAGGCTTCAGGCGTATATAAGGGGGAATTGTAAGATGTTAAATGCAGTTGGAAGAGATATACCAGAAGAGATTTTGAAAGCAACTGGAAAAGAAGTGTTCCAGGGAGTGCATCATTTTGATGGACATGTTTATAAGAAACATGGACCGGAGACAAAATGTGTGATTAACTCTGAAGGAAGCAAGCTTGTAGAAAACATTCATGAAGTACTTGTGAAATGTGGGATTAAAGACGGAATGACACTTGGTTTCCATCATCATTTCCGTGAGGGTGACTATGTTGTTAATATGGTCATGAGAGAAATCCATGCGATGGGAATCAAAGATATCACAATCTGTGCAAGTTCTCTTGGAAAAGCACATGATGAACTGGTACCGATGATTGAAGATGGAACAATCACAAACATCCAGTCTTCCGGTGTGCGTGGAAAAATCGGAGAAGCAATTTCTCACGGTAAGCTGAAAGGTCTTGCAATCATGCGTTCCCATGGTGGACGTGTAAGAGCCCTTGCAACAGGTGAGACACAGATCGATATCGCATTTATCGGAACACCAACTTGTGATGACTATGGTAACTGCCGTGGTATTGGTGGAAAGTCAGACTGTGGAGTCCTTTCTTATGCGATGGCTGATGCGATCCATGCAAACAAAGTTGTAGCAATCACAGACTGCCTGGTACCGTTCCCGAACTTCCCGGCACATATTTCCATGACAAAAGTGGATTATGTAGTTGAAGTTGATGAAATCGGAGATCCAAAGAAAATTGCAACAGGAGCAGCAAAACCGACAACAGATATGAGAAAGCTGATGATGGCTGATTACTGTACGCAGTTTGTTGTAAATACACCGTATTTTAAAGATGGTTTTTCTTACCAGACAGGTGTTGGTGGAGCCTCCATTGCTTCTACAATTTCTCTGGCTAAGATCATGAAAGAAAGAAATATCCGCATGCGTTTTGGTGTTGGTGGACTGACAAAACCAATGTGTGATCTTCTGATCAATGGACAGGTAGACGCACTTCTTGATACACAGGATTTCGACCTTGCAGCAGTAGAATCTGTAAAGGATCTTCACCATTACCGTATCAGTGCAGGAGAATATGCGAACCCATTCAATAAAGGTGCTGTTGTAAATAAGTTGGATTTTGTAATCCTTGCAGCACTGGAAGTAGATGTTAACTTCAACTGTAATGTAGTAGTAGGATCAGATGGAATGATCACAGGTGCACAGGGCGGACATCCTGATACAGCAGCAGGTGCAAAATGTGCGATCGTTATCGCTCCGTTACTTCAGGGAAGAATTCCGGCTATTTGTACAGAGGTTACAACAGTAACTACACCGGGAGAGAGTGTGGATGTTGTAATTACTGATTATGGTATCGCAATCAATCCAAAGAGAACAGACCTGATCGAGGCGATGAAAGATGTCGATCTTCCATTCAAGACAATCGAAGAACTCAGAGATATTGCTTATTCTATCGCAGGCGAGCCTCAGAAAGTAGAGTTTGGTGATCGTGTAGTAGGTATCATTGAGAGCCGCGACGGTACGATCATGGATGTTGTAAGAGAGATCAAGCCATTCGAGTTTGCAGATGAAAAGAAGGCTGAAGAAAAAGCTGAGAAGAAAGAAAAGGCTGAAAATAAGAAGAAAGGATAAAATGGTATGAGAGCAGAGAAAGCAGTTCAGGAAAACAGGATATTCTCTATGGCATCCGAGATTGGAGAATTTATCGGAAACCGTGCTTATAGAGCGCTTTTGGCAGAAGTGTATACAACACCAAAGCCGGGACTGGTGGATCTGTTTTCTACAGGCGCTCACAAAGATATGGATGTACATACTTTTGAAAAGAGTGCCTATGCTCTCTATCCGTGGTTTGTCCGGATGGCCGCTCAGGGAGCGATTTCAAACGGAAGTCTGCAGGATCTGTTTCGTGATGTGAGAAGCTTTGGTGTTCAGGCAGAGCGTGCGATGTACCGTGCGACGGGCGGTGTAAATACACACAAGGGACTGATCTTTACGCTGGGAATCTATTGTGCAGCAGCGGGAAGATGTGCCAGAGAAAACGAAGGTGTGATTGAATGGAAACAGCTTCGTGAGATTCAGTGTCAGATGGTAGGAAAGATACTGGCTGATGAGTTGAGGATCCTTATGAAGAAGAAAGCACATAGCCATGGTGAGCAGAATCTTCAGAAATATGGAACCTCAGGGGTTCGGGGTGAGGCAATTGCAGGATACCCGTCTCTATTTCAACTCGCACTTCCGACACTCAGACAGGGAGTTGAAGAGGGAAGAGACTGGAATCGTGTAAAACTTCAGACGCTGCTTGTATTGATGAGCAGTACCCAGGACTCAAATATCATCTCAAGGAGGGGACCGAAGGAACTTGAGAAAGTGCAGGAAGAAATTCATGCATTTCTTAAGTCCGGTGGAGCCTACCGGGAGGATGCAGTTGAATACCTGAAACGACTGGATCAAAAATATTGTGTAAGGAATGTGAGTGCAGGCGGCTGCGCAGATCTCCTTGCAGTTGCAATTTTTCTTCATTCTATCGTCAAATCTCCACTGACAGAAGAATAAACATTTTCTACATATCTTAAATGTTTGTGCCATAACCTCTTTTGAAATTTTCTGTCAGAGGAAAGAATATAAGTTGTAAAACCAAAAAAGTCGGAGCAGGCTGCCATCTGCTTCGACTTTTCTGGTTTTAGAAAACAGGAAAATTCATTAAGGTACAAAGCGGTATCCAAGTCCGCGAAGTGTAAGGATATGCTGCGGATTCTGACGGTCATCTTCAATCTTGCCGCGCAGGCGATTGATATAGACCATAATTGCATTGTCATCCACTGCAATTGTGTTCCCCCATACATGTTCGTAGATCATATCTTTAGTGAAAACCTGCTGAGGATGTTTCATAAAAAGAAGGAGCAAAGCACTTTCTTTACTGGAAAGAATCAATTCTTCTCCATTCTTATAGAAACGCATTGTCGCAGTATCATAAGAGAAAGGTCCGCTCTCTAACATCTGATTGCCTTCCAGTACAAGATTCTTGTTGCGGCGGATTAGCGCTTTTGCTTTTGCACCCAGTACAAGCGGTCGGAACGGTTTCGTGATATAATCATCTGCACCGAGAGAAAGACCATAAAGTGAATCATAGTCTTCATTTCTTCCGCTTACGATCATGACCGGTGTGTTTATGCCTTGATTCCGAAGCTTTTTGATCACATCAAAGCCTTCCATATCTCCGAGCATGACATCCATAAGGATCAGATCAAAGGTGTGTGTGCGAAGCAGGGAAAGGGCATCCTTCCCGCAAGTTGCGATGGTTGGCTCCAGGTCATTACTTTTCATGACCTTTTCCAGAAGTTTGCAGATGGATGGATCATCATCTACAATCAGTACTTTATCTGACATAAAGGTTTATCCCCCTTGTAAAACGAACTGAAAATACAGTTTAAATACTGTACAATCTATAAAAAACATTATAATATTAAATAAAATTCAAGTCAATCAGAAGAGGAGGTGAAGTATGAAAACCGACGGGAAAAATGTGAAATGGAAATCAAAAGAACAACGCGAAAAAGAAAATCGACGGATTCGATGGATATTTCTGATTTTATTTCTTCTGGTGCTTCTTGGATTTGGAGGAATGGGATATCGTGTATGGAAACAGTACAGTAAAGATCTGATGCAGAATCAATACGATCAGCTTAGTAATTCTTCAAAAATTTTAAGTGAAAGCCTTGAAACTTCCATGAAAGAGTATGAGTGGGATTATGAGATGCTACACAATATAGAAGTGATGATGCAGGATGAAGCCGGAAATTATAAGATTCAGAATACAGACGCATTTATGCAAAAAATGAAGAGATATCTGGAAGAAGAGACAACGTATGTCTGTGATCTGTTCTGGCAGGATGAAAATGGAAATTTTATTAACAGTTTGAGTGGGAAAGTGTATGCGGATCCGGTTTGCTTTACAGAGACAGATCAGGGAGTCGGAATTTATCAGATGGAAGATGATAAGGATCAGAAATACCTTGTGCTCCATTATTTAGAACCATCGGAAAATCAGATCTGTATGGTGGTAAATGAGGAAGCATTTTATGCGAATCTGATTTCAAGCATTAAAGTCGGAACGAATGGTTATGTTATGATCAAGAACTCAGAAGGAAAGATCATCATGCATCCGAAAGGAGAGCAGTGGGGAATCGATGTGATCGAAGGCCGAAAAGAAATGTATCCACATCTTGATCTGAGCAGTCTGGAGCATATGATCGAAAAACAGAAAGAAGGTGGAGAAGGAATCCTAGAATACGATTCCTATTGGTGGACCATGCCAAATCTTCCGAAAGTACATAAAGTAAGCGCGTACAGTTCGGCAGATCTTGGAGGGGATTTCTGGGTAGTGAGTGCAGTGATTGATTATGATGATATGTATCTTCCTATCAGGCAGGGATTTACAAGAATTCTTTTTGTTATGTTGGGAATCTTGCTGCTTATTATTCTTCTTCTTATCTTTGTGGGAAGGTTGGTCTTTGATCGTCAGAAATCGGCAGCAGAGATTATTTATCTGCGCGAACTAAATTCCCTGTTGGAAGAAGTTCATCAGTCAGAAGAGAATATTGCGCATCAGGAACGACTTCAGATCATGGGCACAATGACGGGAGGAATTGCTCACGAATTTAATAATTTCCTGACACCGATCATGGGTTATGCGGAGCTTTTGATGATGGAATTACCGGAAGATTCAGAAGAATATGACAGTGCACACGAGATTTATGAAGCTTCGGAGAAAGCGAAGGATGTTGTGCGCCAGATTTCAACGCTCAGCCGTAAGAATGTAGAGACTGTATATAAAAGTATACCGGCGCAGAAGTTGATGCAAAGAGCAGTGAAAATGATTTCGTCCGTATGTCCTCCGCAAGTGACAGTGGAAGAACAGATGAATCTGGATCATACATGGATCCTGGGAAATACAACACAGATCAACCAGGTGCTCTTAAATATCAGTGTGAATGCAATCCATGCAATCGGAAAACAGAAAGGGACAATTCGTATTCTTGCACGTAGAGTAAAAAGAAATTCATTGTCACAGGAACTGGCAGACAAGTTGCGGGAAAGCTGGGAAGATTATGTGGAAATCCAGATTCAGGATACCGGCTGTGGAATGAATCAGGAAACGATGAAACACATTTTTGATCCATTTTTTACAACAAAGAAAGGTGGAGAAGGAACCGGACTGGGACTTGCATTGGCAGAGCAGATCATGATGTCACACAAGGGATATATTTCAGTAGAAAGTAAGCCGGGTGTGGGCAGCACATTTTATCTGTATCTTCCTGCAATGGATACGGAACAGAAGATAATCGTGCCGACTGCGAGTGGAAAATATAGAATCGTTATAGCAGATGATAATGCAAAGGTTCTTAAGTTGCTGGAGAAGAATTTCCGAAAGATTGGGATTGAGATTATTACATGCAGAGACGTGGAGAAATTGAAAGAATATCTGAAAGAAGCAGAGACGGATGTACTTTATATTGATGAAACGCTTGAAGATGGAAGCGGAGTAGAATTCTGTATGTCAATTTCTGGAAAATATCCACAGATGAAAAAAATTGTAATGGCAGCACACATAACAAGAGAACTTGCTGAGGCAAAGCAGCATGGAATTATTGAAGGCTATGTTGAAAAACCGGTATCGGAGGTAACGCTTCTCGATGCAGTGAGACAGTGTGAGGAAAACGTGTGAATTAGGAAGGGGCAGAAGAGATTCTGTTCCTTTTTTGCAATATAAAAAAGCGAAAAAACATAAAAAATATAAAGGATTTCCTTAACAAAATGTAAGGTGAATCAAGGCAGTCTGTAAGCTTCTTTTTCTATAATAAATTTATCCAAAAAAGAGAGAAAGGAAGGGGACAGACAATGAATGAGACAATGCTTGCAGTATTAGGATTTGCAACGATCATCATGATTATTGTTTTGTTGCTGAGAAATGTAACAGTGCCGGCACTTGCATTTGCCGGGGTATCTACAGTTACATCAGTGATTCTGGTTGCGACCGGAACATTTACCGTAGAAGAAATGGGAGAATTTATTGCGTCAGGTGTAGCAGGAGTACACTCAACCGCAGCGTTATTTATCTTCTCCGTACTCTTCTTCGGAATTATGACAGATGTGGGAATGTTTGACCGCATCATCAACGCATTAATGAAAAAAGTGGGAAGTAATGTAGTCGGTGTAGCACTGATGACATGTATTATTGCCATGATCGGACATTTGGATGGAGGTGGAGCTTCCACATTCCTGATCACAATTCCGGCAATGCTTCCAGTGTACAAGCGCTTAAACATGCGTCCGACAACATTGCTTCTGATCTGTGTTACAGCAATGGGTGTTATGAACCTGCTGCCATGGGGAGGCCCGACAATGCGTTCCGCAACTGTACTCGGAATCGATCCGAACGAGCTGTGGAGACAGCTGCTCCCGATGCAGGTGGTTGGAGTTGTAATTGCACTTGCAACAGCAGTTTTCTGGGGATTCGTAGAGAAAAAACGTGGAGCAGGAGCAGAGACAGCACCACAGGGAATTGTGAAGGCGGAAGAATATGACGCTTTAGAAGAAAAGACAGAAGACGCAGCAGAAAACGATCTTGCGAGACCGAAGCTCTTTGCATTCAATGCAATTCTTACACTGGCAGTGATCGTATGTCTTGTTTTTGTTAAAGTACCATCTTATTACATCTTCATGGTTGGCTGTGTAATTGCATTGCTTGTGAACTATCCGGGAGCAAAACTGCAGAATAAGATTATCAAATCTCATTCTGGTCCGGCACTTATGATGGCATCTACCATCCTTGCTGCAGGAGTATTTCTCGGTGTTCTTGAAGAGACAGAAATCATGAACCATATGGCAAACGTACTGGCGACATTTATCCCACAGTCTATGGGAAGATTCCTGCCACTGATCATCGGAGTACTGTCCGTACCGCTGACACTTTTATTCTGTACAGATTCTTACTTCTTCGGACTCCTTCCGGTTCTGATCAGTATCGGAAACCAGTTCGGTGTAAATCCTGCACACACAGCAATCGCAATGGTTGTCTGCAGAAACTGTGCAACGTTTATCAGCCCGGTAGTACCGGCTACATTCCTTGGAGTCGGACTTGCAGGTGTTGAGATCAAAGATCATATCAAAGCAAGTTTCTTCTGGATCTGGGGTGTAAGTATTGTATGTCTTATTTCTGGAATACTGCTTGGAGTGATTCATTTCTAAGAGAATAAAGAATAAATGAAAGGAAAGACGGATAATCTTTGGAAAGAGGTTATCCGTCTTTTTCGTTATTGTTCATTCCCATGTTAACGCAAAAAAGGCAGAGCACGAATTACTTGCATTATTTACTGAAATTTCTATAGTTAACCGCTATGATTTATTCTTTAATTTAACACAGGAAACACAGTATTTTACAGTTATACATAAATAGATTACACCGACCACAACAATCGCGAACACTCCTGTATTGAAAAATAAATGCGCGATCATCGTCACAACTAACAATATTCCGATTAATTTTCCTGAGAATATGTAAGTACTGTAGGAACTTTGATAAACAGCTTCCTTTTCTGCCTCATCACAGCTTTCCAGCCATTGTTTATGAAAATCTTTGGAAGCAATATCGCCCTTTTTCTCTGGATGTACTTTCTGAAGCAGTTTTACATAACGGGCCTGAGCCATGCCACAGTAAAAGAAACAGATTAAAAACAGGACACATGCTGTAAGAAATTTTACCAGCGAAGTTCTTCCATCATGAATATATCTCATAGAATATCCACTTCCCAACAAAGCAATGCAAAGCACCTGTGCCACTACATTGATACACTGCAGAATTGCTCCGTACCTTTCTTCCTCATAATCCAGTCGATGAAATTCCTCATCTTCTGCATCTTCAATCCGATCACAGACGTTTCTTAGCTTTTTGAAGCAGATCTCATATGCTGCAATTGAAACGACAAGCACTGACAGGAGCCCTGGAACCATAAGCCTCCGTGTCACTTCCGTCAGAAGGTTCAGCGATCTTCCACTAAAATCTTCCCCAAAAACAATTTCATAAACTACAGTACTTACGCCTCCTATTACTCCGCCTATCAGCATTGCCACTAACATCTTTACAATGGTTTTCTTTGTGTTTCTCGTCTTTGTATCACTCTTCATCGTTTTCATCCTCCTTATACTCAAAGATATCTTCTACTGTAACCTGACAGATCTTTGCAATTTTTAATGCCAGTGTCACAGATGGGGAATAGTCCCCACGCTCGATTAGACTGATCGTCTGGCGGGAAACTCCTGCCCGCTTTCCAAGCTCTGTCTGATTGATTCCCAGTTTTGATCTATATTCTTTTAATCGATTTAATAAAGGCAATTTCCAGTCCCCTTTCGTTTTGATTTGACAACTTTTTTTGTCATTTATGATGATAACATTGACAACTTTATTTGTCAATTAATTTCATACATCTTATAGACAACTTTGAATTTTTCAAAGCAAAACTTACATCCGTATAGCTGAGCAGCAAAATAATCAGCTATGGTCTGCACACTAACCTCAGGATTTGTTTTTCGAGAAATTAAAAACAAGACAAAAAAGCGCATGGACTTATAATATTCTTCTGCCCTGCAGGACAATAAAATATAAAAGTCCTATAGGTGCAAATCGGTAAGCTGCAAACAGACAGTTGTAGATTTATCCTTCGTGTATTATAATATTGCATACAGACTAAACAGGTCTGAGAAAGGTTGGAGATTACAGACATCTGTGAATTAGGACCGAAAAATAGTATTGGAGGATTCTTCCTATGAAAAAATCTAGTTTTTTCAAAAGCCTGCCATTTAAACTTCTGGTAGGTGTTGTGATCGGAATTCTTGCCGGACTTGCTCTTAATGCAAATGACGGGACAGGTTTGACAAATGCAATTCTGAACATTATTGTAACTTTGAAATATGTTCTGGGACAGATTATTTCATTCTGCGTTCCGCTGATCATCATTGGATTTATCGCACCGTCCATTACAAAGATGGGAAATAATGCATCGAGATTACTTCTGCTTGCAGTATGTATTGCATATGTATCTTCTGTTGGGGCTGCGTTATTCTCTACAGCAGCAGGATATGCGCTGATCCCGCATCTTTCTATTGTGACAGATGTAGATGGACTGAAAGAACTGCCGGAGATGGTGTTTGAACTTTCTATCCCACAGATCATGCCGGTTATGAGTGCACTTGTATTTTCTATTATGATCGGACTTGCAGCGGCATGGAATAAGGCAAAATTAATCACAGGAATGTTGGAAGAATTCCAGAAGATCGTGCTTTCCATCGTGTCAAGGATTTTGATTCCAATCCTTCCGTTATTTATTGGATTCACATTTTGTTCTTTGGCATACGAAGGATCCATTACAAAACAGCTTCCGGTATTCCTTAAGGTTATCATTATTGTTATGATCGGACATTATATCTGGATGGCACTTCTTTATACAATCGCCGGTGCTTATTCAGGAAAGAATCCACTGGAGGTTGTGAAGCATTACGGACCGGCATATCTGACAGCCGTTGGAACAATGTCTTCCGCAGCAACACTTGGAGTTGCTCTGCAGTGTGCAGGAAAGGCGAAACCATTAAGAAAAGATATGGTACAGTTTGGAATTCCGTTGTTTGCTAATATCCATCTGTGTGGATCTGTACTCACAGAAGTGTTCTTCTGTATGACAATCTCACAGATTCTGTATGGAAAACTTCCGTCAATTCCAACAATGCTTCTGTTTTGTATACTTCTTGGAGTGTTTGCAATCGGTGCACCGGGAGTTCCAGGAGGAACAGTTATGGCATCCCTTGGACTTATCACAGGAGTCCTTCTGTTTGATGATGCGGGAACAGCACTGATGCTTACAATTTTCGCACTTCAGGATAGTTTTGGAACAGCTTGTAATGTAACAGGGGACGGAGCACTTACACTGATTCTTACAGGATATGCGGAAAGACATAAGATTCCGGAGAAGTCAGATGAGATGCGGAATATTGAATTTTAATAATTGATTTTAAGGGCAACTATTATAGTTGTCCTTATTTCTATTAAACGGAAAATCAAAAAGAGGTTGTAATTTTCGGAAATATATGTTAGCCTAAATTCACGCAGTTCTTATTCTTATGAACAGCAAAGATATCTATTAACCAATCGGTAATTATTTCCATAGTTCAGTATTCGAACAAATAATCCGATAACAAAACATAAGACGAATATTGTATGAATGATAACTGAAAGTTTATTAAAGGATCAGGTTTAAAAGTTCTGCTTTTCTGAAAAAAAAACCTATGTTACAATAAATTTGGATAAAGAATTCTTTCCTTCATTTAAGTGTTTGTCTTACAAAAACGAAAAGGAGAATTCTTATGAAAGAAAACCCAAGAAAAGTATCTAAAAGTGCAATTAAAAGCGAAAATGCATTAAATGAAAAAGAAGATTTCATTATGTTGCCAACAGTTGATTTTTGCTTTAAAGAGTTGATGCAAAATGAAAATGTGAGAAAAGGAATTATTGCAGCTATATTAAACAAGCGTCCAGATGAAATTGTAAATACTGAGCTTCTCCCCACAATCCTAAGAAAGGATTCGGAAGATGATAAGTATGGAATTCTAGATGTTCGGGTGCAGTTAGATAATGAAGTACAGATTGATTTTGAAATGCAGGTGGTTTATTATGATTTTTGGGCGAATCGTACAATTTATTATTTGAGTAAGATGTATACGGAACAGATACGAGAAGGTGATAGCTATGATAGATTACAGAAATGTATTCAAGTAAGTATTCTTGCTCATGTATTATTTCAAGAAGATGATGAGTGTTATCGACGTATTTCGTTTTGTGATGTAAAGACGGGGAAGGAATATACAGATCTGATGGAAATGCATATTTTGGAACTGCCCAAATTACCGCCGGAACAAAAGAGTGAAACAGATTTAATGCAGTGGATGCGCTTTTTGAATGGTAAACGCAGGGAGGATTTTGAGAAAATGGCTAAGAAGAATTCTTGTTTTGAAGAAGCGTATAAAGAATTGGACAAATTAAGTGCGGACGAGAAAAAACGTCTTGAATATGAAGCAAGACAGAAAGCAATCAGAGATCGTGATATATTGATCAAGACGGGAGAAAACCGTGGACGTAAAGAAATTATTTTATCAATGATTGAAGCGGGACTACCACTGGAACAGATTGCGGAAATCACGAAAGAAACTCTGGAAACGATACAAGAATTAAAGAAAAAGATGGGATGATGGTAAAAGGGCAGCTATTATAGTTGTCCTTTCTTTTTGCCAAAACATTGAATTTTAGTACTATTCTGTGGTACAATCGTTTGGTATAAAAAAAGCAATCGTCATGTTGATATTTGCAAGGGGAATGTGGATAACAACAGCATTTTCAGATTGAGAGGTGAAAAAAATGGGATTTACACATTTTGATGAAAAAGGAAAGGCCATTATGGTGGATGTGACGGAGAAGCAGGACACAGTCCGGGAAGCAACCGCCACAGGAAAGATCACGGTGAATGAAGAAGTGTTCCGTGCTGTCAAAGAAGGAACAGCAGGCAAAGGGGATGTGCTTGGAGTTGCGACAACAGCAGGGATTATGGGAGCAAAGAGGACATCGGATCTGATTCCGATGTGTCACATTCTTCCGATCACAAAGTGCAAGGTAGAGTTCGAGATGGTTGAGAGTGAACTTGCAATTTATTGTAATTGTACGGTACGTGTGACCGGGAAGACAGGCGTTGAGATGGAAGCTCTGACAGGAGCAAGCGTAGCACTTTTGACAGTTTACGATATGTGCAAAGCGATGGATAAAAAGATGGAGATTGGGGAAATCTATCTGGTCAGAAAGAGCGGCGGTAAGAGTGGGCTGATCAACAATGGATATAAGAAGGAAAGAAAAGAAGGCGAAAAGTAAAGTGGAAAAGAAAGAACAAAGATGGAAAGCAGCGGTAGTGACATTGAGTGATAAAGGATATGCAGGAGAGCGGGAGGACAAGAGTGGACCGCTTCTTTGCGGTATGTTAGAAGAGGCAGGATATGAAGTGACAGAAGTAAGGCTTCTTCCGGACGAGCAGAAGATGATCGAACAGTGTCTCTGTGAACTTGCAGATGAGAAAAAAGTGGATCTGATCGCAACAACCGGGGGAACAGGTTTTGCACCGCGTGACTGCACACCGGAAGCGACACTTGCCGTGGCGACAAAGAATGCACCGGGAATCGCAGAGGCGATGAGACTGGCTTCACTTCAAGTGACACCAAGAGCTATGCTTAGCCGTGGCGCTTCTGTGATCCGTAATCAGACATTGATCATTAATTTTCCGGGAAGTCCGAAGGCTGTAAAAGAGAATCTAGAAGCAGTACTTCCATCTCTGGAACATGGTCTTGCAATTCTTACAGGAAATGCAAGTGAGTGTGGAAAACCAGTTTCTGAAGGAAAGTAATGTAAGAGATAAATAATATGAGGTATGTAAGAGATGATCGATCAATATGGAAGAACAATAGAATATCTGCGTATCTCTGTGACGGATCGTTGTAATCTGCGCTGTGTCTACTGCATGCCGGAAGAGGGCATTGAGCAGCTGCCGCATGAGCAGATTCTGACTTTTGATGAGATTGAGAGAGTATGCCGGATCAGTACAGAACTTGGGATTTCAAAGATCAAACTGACCGGTGGGGAACCGTTGGTGAGAAAAGGATTGCCGGACTTATTGGGGAAAATTAAGAGAATTCCGGGGATCGAACAGGTGACATTGACAACAAACGGAATCCTTCTGAAAAATCAGTTGGATGAGTTGATGCGTCAGGGGCTGGATGCAGTGAATATCAGTATTGATACATTGGATGAAACGTGTTACCATACAGTGACAAGATGTGGGGAATTAAATCAAGCACTGGAAGGACTGCAGGCAGCACTCGAATATCCGAATCTGCGTGTGAAGTTAAATTGTGTGCCGATGAATCAATCAGAAGAAGAGTATATTCAGATGGCAGAGTATGCAAAGGAGCATCCGGTAGAGGTTCGTTTTATAGAAATGATGCCGATCGGGATGGGAAAAGCCTGTCAGGGAAAATCAAGAGATGAGCTTCTGGAACTTTTAGAGAAGGCATTTGGAAACGCTGAACCGTATGAAAAACATTTGGGGAATGGTCCGGCAGAGTATGTGAGCTTTTCGGGATTCCAGAGCAGAATTGGATTTATCAGTGCAGTGAGTCACAAGTTTTGCGATTCCTGCAACAGGATCCGGCTCACAGCGGAAGGATATCTGAAACTCTGTCTACAGTATGAAAGTGGAATTGATTTAAGAAAACTTTTAAGAAGTGGTGCAACGGATGAAGAAGTGAAAGAAGCAATGCGTCAGGCAATCTGGAAAAAACCGGCCTGTCACAATTTCTCGGATGAGCGAAGAGATGAAGAAGTTGGTCAGAAAAAAGAACATCGGGCCATGTACGGAATCGGTGGTTAGATCAGTAATGAAATAAAATCGTTACTGTTCACTCCCGTGTCAATCACTCCGCTGATTGACACGGAGGATGCG